>ENA-ORIJ01000322-ORIJ01000322.1-human-gut-metagenome-genome-assembly--contig:-NODE-322-length-36092-cov-6.37423_pt1 | contig 36092 bp, 35 predicted proteins | sample MGYA00243030_ERZ508746 | MGnify/ENA primary metagenome ERZ508746 (study PRJEB26277, sample SAMN04329826) | human gut metagenome | biome: human-associated habitat | host: Homo sapiens | place: USA... | reverse complement strand
CCGAGTTTTCTGCCATGACCGACCAGCCCAAGACCCTGCTGGCAAAGCTGGAAGAAACCTTTTATATCGCTGCACCGCAGATCGAGCGCCGTCAGGAGGCCAAGGACGGTACTGTGAAGTATCTGCTGCGCATGGCGGACGGCAACTGCATCGAGACCGTTGTCATGCGTTACCACTACGGCAATACCGTGTGCGTATCCACACAGGTGGGCTGCCGCATGGGCTGCCGCTTCTGCGTATGCGTTACCACTACGGCAATACCGTGTGCGTGTCCACGCAGGTGGGCTGCCGCATGGGCTGCCGCTTCTGCGCTTCCACGCAGGCGGGACGGGTGCGCAACCTTGAAGCAGGCGAGATCTGCTCCGAGATCTACACTGCCCAGAAGGATATCGGCGAGCGCATCTCCCATATCGTGCTCATGGGCATCGGCGAGCCACTGGACAACTTTGACGAAGTGATGCGCTTTTTGGAGAATATCACCTCGCCCGAGGGCGTCAATATCGGCATGCGCAACATCAGCCTTTCCACCTGCGGCCTTGTGCCCAAGATCGACCAGCTGGCGGAGAAAAAACTGCAGCTCACCCTTTCCATCTCGCTGCACGCACCCACCAACCAGATCCGCAGCAGTATGATGCCGGTCAACGATGCCTACCCGGTGGAGCAGCTGATCCAGACCGTGCGCCGGTATCAGGAGACTACCGGCCGCCGGGTCAGCTTTGAATATTCTGTGGTGTGCGGTGTCTATGATTCTGATGTGCGCGGTGTCAATGATTCTGATGTCTGCGCAAAGCAGCTGGCAGACCTGATCCGGGGCATGGGTGCTCATGTAAATCTGATCCCCATCAACCCAGTGGACGGCAGTCCGTACTCCGCTACGGATGCAGCCAATGTGCGCCGGTTCCAGCAAAAGCTTGAAAGTCTTGGCGTAAACGCTACGGTGCGCCGCCGCCTTGGCAGCGAGATCAGCGCCGCCTGCGGCCAGTTGCGCCGCGACGAAATGAACGGCAAGGCATAAACAGAGGGAGAAACCTATGAAACTTGCAGGAAAAACGGACGTGGGGCGCGTCCGGCAGGACAATCAGGATGATTACCGTGCCGGGGAACTGCCCGGCGATGCAGCATGGGCGCTGGTATGCGATGGCATGGGCGGCGCACGCGGCGGGCGGGAAGCCTCGCAGTGTGCGTGCAGCGTCATCGAGCGCTGCTTTCAGGAGCAGTACAACCAGTGCATCCCCGGCGAAGAGGAGACTTTTCTGAAAAAGGCGCTGCTCAGTGCCAACCGCTATGTGTTCCAGAAGGCACTGCGGGAGGAGTCTCTGGCCGGTATGGGCACCACCGCCGTCTGCGCTCTGGTGCGCGGCGGCAAGGCCTATCTGAGCCACGCGGGCGATTCCCGCGCCTACCTGTACCGGGACGGTAAGCTGGCGCAGCTGACCCACGACCACTCCTATGTGCAGGAGCTGGTGGACTGCGGCACCATCACGCAGGAGCAGGCAGAGCATCACCCGCAGAAAAACATCATCACCCGGGCGCTGGGCGTGGATTACCGGCTGGAGCCGGAGTTCACCACAGTAGCGCTGCAGGCAGGGGATGTTCTGCTGCTGTGCACGGACGGCCTGACCAATGCCGTACCCACAGAGCAGCTGGAGCAACTGCTGCGCAGCGGGTCTTTTTACGATCTGCCAGACGTTCTGATCCGTACTGCCAACGAAAACGGCGGCCCGGATAACATTACCGCCCTGCTGGTGGGGGTGGAGCCGATGGACCGCCCTGCTGGTGGGAGTAGAGCCGATGGAGGTGCGCCATGGATAACCTGATCGGTAAAAGACTGGACGGTCTGTACGAGGTGCAGGAGCTGATCGGCTCCGGCGGCATGGCCAACGTGTATAAGGCAGTCATGCGGGGACAGAACGGCCCTGTGCCCGCCGGGACTGTGGTGGCCGTCAAGGTGCTGCGGCGGGAGTATATGCACGACCCGGATCTTGTGCGCCGCTTTAAAAACGAATCCAAGGCCATCTCGCTGCTGAATCACCCCAATATCGTTAAGGTGTACGATGTCTCGGTCAACGACCATCTGCAGTATATTGTTATGGAATATGTGGACGGCATGACCCTGCGGGAGTACCTCAACGAGCGGGGCGGCAAGCTTTCCAGCCGGGAGACCGTGCACTTCATCTCCCAGATCCTCAAGGCGCTGGAGCATGCCCACGCCAACGGCGTCGTGCACCGGGATATCAAGCCCCAGAATATTATGCTGCTGGATAACGGCCAGCTGCGCATGATGGACTTCGGCATTGCCCGCATTTCCCGGGCAGATAACCAGATGCTGGCCGGTAAGGCAATGGGCAGCGTGCATTATATCAGCCCGGAGCAGGCAAAAGGAGACGAGACCGACCGCACCAGTGACATCTACTCTGTGGGCGTCATGATGTACGAGATGCTCTCTGGTCATCTGCCCTTTGATGCTGACGACGTGGTGGAGGTTGCCATCAAGCAGATCTCGGACGAGCCCCGCTCGCTGCACGAACTGGCACCGGAAGTGCCCTATGCGCTGGTGGAGATCACCGAAAAGGCCATGGCAAAGCTCCCTCAGAACCGCTACCCTTCGGCACGGGCGATGCTGGAAGCACTGGACACCTATGTGCAGAACCCCTCCGTGCTGTTTGAATATCAGTATATTACAGAAGAAGCGCCCGAAAAGGTGGTGAAACGTACCATGAACCAGAACCGCGCGATCCGTCAGAACGAACAGCCCGCACCCCGCAAAAAAGGCAAGGGAAAACCGGGCAAAAAACGCCGCACTGTCTTTTTGCCGGCCTTGTTCGGCATCACCATTGCCTTTGCACTGGCCTGCATGGCACTGTGCTGGATGATCCTGAACGACTCCTCCAACCTGATGAACAACAAGGCCGATGTCACCCTTGGGGATTATATCGGCATGACCAAAGAGCAGGCCATGGCTACGGATCAGATTGCATCCGGCCAGATCTCCCCAGAGTGGGAAGAGGAGTATAACAGCAACTATGCGGCCGGTTATATCTATAAGCAGTCGCCGGTATCCGGCCGCACCGTCCGCGAGGGTCAGAGCGTGACTTTGACCGTTAGTCTTGGCACCCAGTATGTCACCGTGCCGGACCTGACCAACTATGTGATGTCACCGTGCCGGACCTGACCAGCCAGGTGGAGACCGATGCCGAACAGCAGCTCAAGGCACTGGGCGTTTCGGTGCTGGTCACGCAGGCTGTGGATACCTCGGTGGCCTCCGGTGCGGTCATCCGCACCGACCCTGCCGCCGGTACGCAGGTGGCGGCAGGCTCTACGGTCATCCTCTATATCAGTCGTCCGCAGGTGTCCACCACCACCAAGGTGCCCTCGCTTACCGGCATGAGCGTGGATGATGCCCGCACCCTGCTGGTGCAGAACCATCTGGGGCTTGGCAGCCAGAGTGAAGAATACAGCGACCAGCCCGCAGGTACGGTGCTCAGCCAGAACCCTGCGGCAGGTACTACCGCAAAACTGAACAGCCGCGTAAACGTTGTGGTCAGCGCGGGCGCTGCACCGGTACAGGAACCGGAGCAGCCGGGTGGCGATGGCACTACTTCCGGCACCACGGGCGAAGGTTCTACCGGCGGTGAGAGCACCGGCGGCAGCAGCGAGCCGAGCTCCAGCAGCAGCTCCACAGGCGGCGGTATTCTGGACTGGTGGTCCTCGCTGTTGGGCTGACGGAGGATATGCATGAACGGTTATATCGTAAAAGGCATTGGCGGCTTTTACTATGTAAAAACGCCGGATGGCATCGTGGAGTGCAAACCCCGCGGCATCTTCCGCAAGCAGAAGATCACCCCCGTGGCAGGGGATGAGGTGACGCTGGAGACCGAGAATGGCGCAGCGGTCATTGCGCAGATCGAGCCCCGCAAAAATGTTTTTGTGCGCCCGCCGGTGGCAAATCTGGATGTGCTGTTTCTTGTGGCCAGCACCACCCAGCCTACCCCCAGCACGCTGGTTCTGGATAAGCTTTCGGCCATTGCGGTGGATAAGGGCGTGCAGCCGGTGGTGGTGTGCACCAAAAGCGACCTTGCCGAGGCGGATTTTCTGGCAAATGCCTATGCAAAGTCCACCCTGCCGTTTATCCGCATCGACTACGAAAGCGGTGCAGGTCTGGACGAAGTAAAGCAGTGGATCAACAGCAGATTGTGCGCTTTCTGCGGCAACTCCGGTGTGGGTAAATCCACCCTGTTGAACGCATTGCTGCCGGACGCTGCCCGCGAGACCAGCGCCATCAGCCAGAAGTTGGGACGCGGCCGCCACACAACCCGTGAGGTGACCATCTTTGAAGCCTACGGCGGACGCATTGCCGACACGCCGGGCTTTGCCAGCCTGGAGGCGAATCGTGCCGGGTTCATCCCCAAGGAGAATCTGGAGCACGCCTTCCCGGAATTTGGCCCTTATCTGGGACAGTGCCAGTTTACCGGCTGCTCCCACCGCAGCGAAAAAGGCTGTGCTGTGCGGGAAGCGCTGGCAGAGGGCAAGCTTTCCCAGACCCGGTACGACAGCTACTGCGCCATGTACGACGAGGTAAAGGATGTCAAGGACTGGCAGCGCCCGAAAGTGTAATACGGAAGGAAGAATGAGATGTCCCGTTGTGTGATCCTTTCCGCCTGCCCGGTGCAGCCGGAACTCAAACGCCTGTTGCGCAGTGATGATTTTATCATTGCCTGCGATGCGGGCTACCGCAACTGCGAACGGCTGGGCTGCAAGCCGGATATCATTGTAGGCGATTTTGATTCCGCTCCCTGTCCGCAGCAGAATGCGGACGATATCGTCGTTTTACCCCACGTCAAGGACGACACCGATACCGAGTATGCCGCAAAGCTCGCGGCGCAAAAGGGCTTTGACGAGGTGCTTTTGCTGGGCGCACTGGGCGGCAAGCGGGTGGAGCACACCCTTGCAAACCTGTGCACCGGCCTTGGGCTGGAGCAGCACGGCATCCGCGCTGCCTTGCAGGACGAGCGCTCCCGCATCACCTTTGTGCTGCCGGGCGAGAGCCGCCGCTATCCCAAGGAGGAGTTCTTCTACTTCTCCGCCTTCCCCATGGAGGGACGCGCCGAGGGCGTGTATGAAAAAGGCTCCTTCTATGAGTTAGAGGATGCCGTGCTCACAGCAGGCTATCCGCTGGGCGTGAGCAACGAATATGCCGAAGGATCGGACTGCATCACCATCAGCACACGGCAGGGCGCGCTTGTGGTGGTGGAGACCATCGCAGATTAAACCTCTTCCCGGAACATTTTTGCCCGTCAGACGCTATAATGGGGTAAACATGAGCGAAAGGCGGGGTGGAGATGCAGGTAGTGGTCATTCGCAGCCCGAAAGCGCTGTGCGGCATTCTGCGCAAGCTGTTCGGCATCCGCAAAGAGAACTGAATCCATAAAAGGCCGGTGTGTGGCAAAGCTGCTGCACACCGGCCTTTTACTGTCGGCATACCGCCGCCTGCTGCCGCATACACTCTTACGGAAACGGACAGGGAAAGGAGCACACTGCACATGGAACTGAAGATATTCCGGGACACGCTGCCGCAGGGCGGGGCAGGCTGTACCGTAAAAGCAGAACTTCCGCTGGAGACCGAGATCCGCATCTCGGATGACCTGCCGCCGGTGGGTAAGCTGGTCAAGTGCTTTGTCCGCCCGGTTGTTCTGCAGCGGCAGCTGCAGCCGGGCAGACTTACCTTAGAGGGCTATCTGCGCTGCACGGTGTTTTACCAGAGCGAAGCAGAAAAAGGCCTGTGCCAGACCGAGCAAAAGCTGCCCTTCACCCGGCAGCTGGAGCTGCCGGAGCTTACCTTTACGGCATGGACAGCCGTGGTGGAAGGGCAGACAGAGTACCTCAACACCCGCGCGGCAGACCCGCGCCGCATCGAGGTGCGGGGTGCCTATGGGCTGGTGGTCACGGTGCACACCCAGTGCAAGACCGAGGTGATCACCGCACTGGCAGATGGCGGCATCGAGCAGCAGCTGCGCACCCTGCAAGGCGTGCGCAGTGTGGCCGTGTTGGATAAGCTTGTTACCTTAGAGGGAGAGCTTGTCTTTGCAAAGCCCCCCGCGGCTGTACTGGATATTACCGGCAACGCCTGTGTGGCAGAGGTAAAGCTGCTTGCCGGTAAAGCTGTGGTCAAGGGGGAACTGCGGGTGCAGTGTGCATGGCGGGCAGAAGGGGACACGGCCCTGCAAAGTCAGGCGGCGGCACTGCCCTTCCAGCAGGTAATAGATTTAGAGGGCATCACCGAGGACTGCCACTGCCTGTGTGTGGCAGAGCCGGTGGGCTTTACCCTGTCGCAGGCAGAAAGCGCCGCCGCCCAGCTGACGGCAAATGTCATGCTGCACCTGCGGGCATGGCGCAGCTATCAGCTGCAAGTGGCAGTGGATGCTTTTTCCACCCGGTTTGAAACGGAACTCACACCGCAGCCACTCGTCACAGAGCAGTTGCTCTGCACCCTGAACGATACCGCCACCGCCACAGGCTCCGGACCTCTTCCGGATGCAGGGGCGCAGCTGCGGGCCTGTTTTGTGCACTACGGCCCCCAACAGACCGTCCAAAAAGGGGAGGGCTGGGTGCTTGCCGCCAAAGCAGTGGTAACTGCCCTTGCAGAGAACACCCTCGGCGAGCTGGAAAGCTACGAAAAAACCTTGGAGGTCGCTGTCCCGCTGCCCATCACGTCGCCGGAGGGAACAGTGCTTGTGTCGGAATGCTGGTTGAGCACTGAGAACGTGCAATGTACCTGTGCGGGCGGTACGCTGGAGGCTACTATCACAGTGCGGGCAGAGGGCACGATTTTAGGCTGCACCACCAGCCCGGTCATCGGCAGCATCACCCTTGGCGACCCGCTGCCCGATACCGACCCCGAGATTGCTCTGCGTATCTACTACGCACAGGCCGGAGAGGAGGTGTTTGCAGTGGCCCGGCGGTTCCATGTAGCCCCGGCGCAGATTCTTGCGGCGAATCAGCTGGAGGAGGAACTTGCCTGTCTGCCGCAGGCACAGCGGTTGCTGATCCCGGTCACCTGAGCTGCAAACTTAACTGTACCCCTTTCCCGGATGGCACAAGCTGCCGCACCGGGGAGGGGCTTTTTTGTTCGTACTGCGTAGAAAACACAACGCAAAGAATTACTGATTAAGCCGGCAAAGGAAATTGAAAAACAGAACGAATCAACGTTATAAAATATAATGAGTATACGTTTAGTATCTTGCGCTAGTGATTAAAAATCAACATTTGATGTGTACTGATATCGATTTCAACGTACGAGAGCACTTTAAAAATACGATTTGTATTTAGCGCTTTGCAGACCATCCATGGATGTGGTATACTAAGGAAGATACAAATGCAAACGACTACCGCTCGGCTGCTGTGTCCGGTGTACAGCACTGTTTCTGCCGGGAAAGCAGCACGGCGGGCGGCAAAATGATATCGCGGGAGAGTGGAATATTTGGAACTGGAACAGGCAAAAAAGCGTGTGAAAGAACTGCGCGCAATTATTGAGAAAAACAACCGGCTTTACTACGATCAGGATGCGCCGGAGCTGGAGGATTTTGAATACGATGCCCTGACGCGGGAGTTGAAGGAACTGGAAGCACGATTTCCCCAGCTGGTCACAGCGACATCGCCCACCCAGAAGGTGGGTGGCACCGCCAGCAGCAAGCTGCCCAAGGTGACCCATGCCGTCAAGATGGAAAGTCTGCTGGATGCGTTTTCCTTTGACGAGCTGCGGGACTTTGACCGCCGCGTACGCGAGGCCGGAGTAGAGCCGGAGTATGTCGTGGAGATCAAGATCGATGGCCTTTCCTGCAGCTTGGAGTATGAGAATGGACAGCTTGTCCGCGCCTCCACCCGCGGTGACGGCGTGGTGGGTGAGGACGTCACCGCAAATGTGCGCGCCATCCGCAGCATCCCTAAGACCCTTAAAGATGCACCGGAGTTTCTGGAGGTGCGCGGCGAGGTGTATATGCCACACAAGGCCTTTCAGCACCTGTGCGCCGAGCAGGAATTGCAGGGTGCAGCACCCTTTAAAAACCCCCGCAACGCAGCAGCCGGTTCTTTGCGGCAGAAGGACGCCCGCATCACCGGCAGCCGGGGGCTTTCTATCTTTGTGTTCAATGTGCAGCAGATCCGGGGCAAGACCCTGACCAAGCACTCCGAAAGTCTGGATTACCTCAAGAGCCTTGGCCTGCCGGTATCGCCGCGCTACCATGTGGTGCATGATATCGAGGACGCCATTGCCGAGATTGAGAACATCGGGCAGAACCGCTCCAAGCTGGATTTTGACATGGACGGTGCCGTTATCAAGGTGAACGATTTTGCGCAGCGGGAGCTGATGGGTTCCACCAACAAATTCCCGCGCTGGGCCATCGCCTTCAAATACCCGCCGGAGGTCAAGGAGACCACCCTGCGCAGCATCGAGGTGGCTGTGGGGCGCACCGGCGTGCTTACCCCCACCGCCTGCTTTGACCCGGTGTTTCTGGCAGGCACTACGGTAGCCCGCGCCACCCTCCACAACGAGGACTTCATCCGACAGTTCGGGCTGTGCATCGGGGACACCATTCAAGTGCGCAAGGCGGGCGATATCATCCCGGAGGTCATCGGGGTCACCCATCATGCAGAGGGAGTTGAACCCTACACTATGCCCACGGTCTGTCCCTCCTGCGGTGCGCCGGTAGTGCATCTGGAGGACGAGGCTGCCCTGCGCTGCGTGAACCCGGAGTGTCCGGCACAAGCACTGCGCAATATCATCCATTTTGCCTCCCGGGATGCCATGGACATCGAAGGTCTGGGCGAGGCAGTAGCCACCCAATTGGTGGAAAAGGAACTGGTGCATTCCGCAGCAGATATCTACACGCTGACCCGGGAACAACTGCTGGAGCTGGACAAATTCAAGGAGAAAAGCGCGGACAATCTGCTGCAAGCTATTACCGCCTCCAAGCAGAACAATCTGGATAAACTTTTGTTCGGCTTTGGCATCCGCAACATCGGCGATAAGGCAGCCGCGCTGCTGGCAGAACATTTCGGCACACTGCAGGCCATCCGGGAAGCCACCGCTGAGCAGATCAGCGAAATCGACGGCTTTGGCGGCGTGATGGCGCAGAGTGTGGTGGAGTTCTTTGCCAAGGAAGGCACCACCGATCTGGTGCATCGCCTTGCAGATGCCGGGGTCAATATGCAGTGGAAGGGCGAGCCGAAGGGAGATAAACTGGCGGGCAAAACGCTGGTGGTCACCGGTACGCTGGAGACCCTCTCCCGCAACGAAGCCGAGGCGCTGATCGTGAAAAACGGCGGCAAAGCCAGTGGCTCGGTCTCCAAAAAAACGGCCTATGTGGTGGCCGGTGCAGCGGCTGGCTCCAAGCTGACCAAGGCACAGGCGCTGGGCGTGCCGGTGCTGACCGAGCAGGAATTTCTTGCTATGCTGCAGGATGCTCCGGCAGAACAGGAAACGACTTAAAGCGCCCTTTTAAATGCCGGAATACAAGTAATTTCAAAAGCTTCTGCAATGCTGTTGCAGAGGCTTTTTTGTTTGCCCGTTCCCGGTTCCCGGTTCTAATGACGCACAAAGCGCATACAATGCTAGCACAAAGCTTTCGTGGAAGGAGAAACCAAAGTGGACGAGTATTATCAGGCTGTCAGAGCCCTTCCCGCTTGGCTTGCATCGCTGCTGGCACAGCTGCCCGTACAAACGGCAGTGCGCATACAGGAGCTGCGGCTGCGCACTGGCTGTGCGGTCACATTTACCGTACAGGGGCGGCAATGCTCTGCTTCGGCACTGCCGGGCTGCCCTCCAAAGCTGGCTGCAATAAGGCTGAATGCACTGCAAATAGAAGAGATATTTCACACCCTTTGCAATGGCTCGGTGCACACCCACGAAAGGGAGCTTGCTGAGGGCTACCTGACCACTGCTGTCGGCAACCGCGTGGGCGTGGCGGGGCAGTTCGTACAGCGGGAAGGGCAGTGCATTGCTCTGCAAAAGGTCACTTCGCTCAACCTGCGGATCGCACGCAGTTGTGTTATCCCTTTGCCGCCCGCGCTGGACAAGCTGCTGGAACAGCACTTTACCGGGCTGCTGGTGGTGGGAGAGCCCGGCAGCGGCAAGACCACCCTGTTGCGCACTATCGCCCGGACGCTGGCCGAGAGGCAGCGTCTGGTGGCAGTGATAGACGAGCGGGGCGAGCTTTTCCCGCCGGAAGGGCCGCTTCCGCCGCTGGAGCGCATTGGCGGGGTGGATAAAGCCCGCGCCGTCCAGATGGCGTTGCGCACGCTGGCACCACAGGTGATCCTGCTGGACGAGTTGGGCAGTCTGGAGGAAACGATGGCACTGGAGCAGGGCTTTTTCAGCGGGGTGGATTTTATTGCCAGTATCCACGCGCCGGATGCTGCACAGGCGCAGTGCCGCCCGCAGGTGCAGGCTTTGTTGCAGCGCGGGATGCTGCGGCGGCTGGTCATCCTTGCCGGGCGGAAGACACCGGGTTGCATCCGGGAAGTGTGCGCCGTATGAGCAGCTTTCTGCACGGGCTTGGCCTGCTTTTGCTCCCGCTGTGCGGCTGGCTGGCGGGGGATGCGGTACAGGCTCAGACAACCCTGCATCTTGCTGCCTTGCAGGGCACCATCACGTTATTACAGCGCATCCGGCAGGAGATACAGTACCGCCGGGCAGACCTGCAAAGCCTCTACCGGCAGCTTTGCCGCGAGGGCCTTTTGCCACAAAATCCCGGCGGTACATTGCAGCAGGTGCCTGCACCGTGGCAGCTTTCAGCAGAGGAGCGTGCCTGCTTTGCAGAGTGCTTTAGCGGAATCGGCCGCGCAGAGGCCGCACAGGAATGCGAGCGGCTGGGTTACTATACGGCGCGGTTTGAGGACTATTTACAGCAGGCACGCCGCACAGCACAGCGGCAGGCCGGTTTGCCGCACCGTCTGGGGTTGGCTGGCGGTATGATGCTGGCGCTGCTCTTTTGGTAAAAGCTGTACAGAACAAAGGAGAAACGGATGGATATCGAACTTGTGTTCAAAATTGCGGCCATCGGCATCATCGTGGCAGTACTTAATCAGCTGCTCATCCGCTCCGGGCGGGAGGATCAGGCCATGATGACCACATTGGCGGGGCTTGTGGTAGTGCTTTCCATTCTCGTCAAGCAGATCAGCACCCTGTTTGCCACCATCCGGTCTCTGTTCGCGCTATGAGCGCAGCAGTTCCGGTGCTGACTGCGCTGCTGCTGATGGCCTTTGCGGGAGTTCTATTGCAGCGGTATTCCCCGGCATTTGCGTTGCTGCTTTCGCTGGGTGCTGCGGTGTGGCTGCTGCTCCGTCTGGCACAGCCGCTGCGCGGGGTACTGCAAGCAATGGTACAGCTGGGGCAGCGCACCAATGCGCAAGCCTTTTCCTGCCTTTTGCGCAGCGCGGGCATCCTGTTGCTGGCAGATTACGTCCGCACCCTCTGCGAGGAAGCCGGAGCGGATGCCCTTGCATGGTGCGCCGGGCTGGCTGGGCGGTGCCTCGTACTGGCGGCGGTATGGCCGTTGCTGGAACAGATATTCCAGACGATCTGGGGGTTGGCGGGATGAAAAAACGCGGCCTTATCATTTGCGGGGCAACGCTGGGCCTTCTGTGCAGCAAAACTGCCCTGAAAGCTGCGGCAGCAGAAGCTACACCGTGGCAAACCTATCTCGACAAGGCACCTGTACAGGCCGAGCAGTTTGCGGCAGACCCGCTTGGCACCCTTGTGCGTTTGTTTGCCGCCGAACCGGTGCAATTGCTGCGGGATACGATGCAACAATATGCCGATGTTCTGCTGTTTTTGTCGCTGGCAGCTGGACTTGCATTTCTCTTGCAGGACACTGCCGACAGAGCACTGCTGGAGCTGGCGGCTGCCGGCGGCTGCGGCGTTCTATTGTGGCAGGAGCTGGACAAGCTTGCCGCTGCCCTGTGCACCCGGATGGCCGGGTGGAAAAGTTATCTGCTGGGCTTTTTGCCGGTATACAGCGGCGTGTTGGCAGCTGGCGGTGAATGGAACGCCGGAGCGGCTGCAAACGGCTTTCTGCTCACGGTGCTGTGTTTTATCGCACAGGCGGTCACCCTCTGGCTGCAGCCGCTGCTGCGCAGCTACCTTGCCATCAGCATGGCCTGCGGCATCAGTTCCCGCAAAAGTCTGTTCGAGGGCTGTACCCTGACCGGGCGGCTGCTGCGGCAGGCCATCGGCTGGGCGGGTAAAGTGTTCGCCGCCCTGATGAGCATTCAGCGCGTAGTCACGGTGCAGCTGGATCGTTCAGCCTCCCGTCTGGGACAGCTGCTGACCGGCAGTGTGCCCATTGTAGGGCAGGCGCTGAGCAACGCGGCAGATGCAGTGCTGGCCGGGATGCAGTTGCTCAAAAGCACCCTTGGCATTGCCGCATTGCTCAGCATTGGAGCAGAATTTGCGCCCTTGTATCTCGGGCTGCTGATACATCTGCTTTTTCTGTCCTGCTGCGGCTGGCTTGCCGGGATCGGCGGGCTGGAGTATTGCCATAAGCTGCTGCAATGCTTTGCCGAAGCCGTGCGCTGCATGGCGGCTGTTACGGCCTTGTTTTTTATGTTGTTTGTGGTGGGCATCGCACTGCTGATGCTGACAGGGGGTGGTTAGATGCAGGCATTTCAGCGGGCCGCGGCAGTATTCTGCATGGCGTGCATCGGGGCGGAGCTGGTCAGTTTATTTGCTGGGCAAAGCTGGGCAGGCCGGTGCATAAAAGCCGCAGCCGGGTTATATATTTTAGCAGTCCTTCTTGCGCAGCTGCCACGGCTGCCGGGCAAGGTTTTGACCGCTTTTTCAGGGAGCACAGCCCCGGCGGCCACGTCCACTGCACAGCCGGATGCACTGGAAACGGAGATCCTGACTGAGACCAAGGCTCAACTGGAAGAGTATTGCACTGCACAGTGCCGCCAGCAGTTCGGGCTTGATGCCAGCGTGACGGTCACGCTGGAAAAAGCCGGGCAGCAGGTCGTGGTAAAAAAGGTTGTTGCTGCCTTCCCGGCGGGCTGTACCGCCGCCCAAAAGCAGGCAGCGCTTAGCTTTTTGCAGCAGACACTGGGCACCGCTCCCACGGCAGCGGAGGGGAGCACACCGTGAAGAAGAATGAATTGCTTTCCGCTTTACGCTCTTTGCAAAACAACAAAAACCGCACCGCGCTGGCGGTGACGGTCGGCGTGATGGCAATGCTGCTGCTTTTGCTGTCGGAACTTTTACCCAGCGGCAACACGCAGAAAACCGCGGCATCTACTGTCCGGACTGCTGCCGTCAGCCAGTACCAGACCCAACTGGAGCAGCAGCTGGAAGAGCTTATCAGCCAATTGCAGGGGGCAGGACGCACCACGGTCATGGTCACCCTGACCACCGGAGAGGAGACTATCTATGCAGTAGATACCCAGACCGGAGATCTGCAACAGCAGGAGACGCACGTTCTTTTACAGGATGGGTCTGCGCTGGCCGAGACTACCTATCTGCCGCAGGTCTGCGGGGTCGCCGTGCTGTGTGAGGGCGGGGGAGATGTCCGGGTTGCAGCCCGCATTACTGAGCTGCTGCATTCGCTGTTGGATCTGCCCGCGAACCGCATCTGCGTGGAGCAACGCAAGTGCTGAGCTGCTGCTTTGATCGAGCACCAAAACTATTTACCCAAAAACAAAGGAGGAAGCGTTTTATGAGAGCACTTTCCAGAAACACCCGCAGGGTCACCGCCCTGACACTGGCGGCGGCGCTGGTCATTGCCGTCTACTTAAACTGGCAGTATGCCCGGGCAGACATTACTCCGCAGACAGAGGACGACACCCTCATGGTCTCGGCAGAGCCAGTGGAGGCAGAAGCGGAGACTGCCATCACGGATGCGCTGCCCACAGAGGCGGAGGCCGCCTCCGGTGTCAATAAAAATTATGGCGAAGCACAGCTTGTCAGCGTAGCAAACGACAGCGGCACCCGCTTTTTTGAACAGGCTCGGCTCAAGCGGGAAAAGGCACACGACGAAGCGATGGATACCCTGCAAAAGAGCCTGAAGTCCTCCTCCCTGACAGCGGAGGAGAAAAAGGAGTACACCGCACAAATGGCGGCAGGGCTGGAGGATCTGAACGTAGAAAACGAGATCGAAACGCTGGTGCGCGCCAAGGGCTTTGCGGATTGCCTGTGCTTTTTGCAAGCAGGGCGGGCAGACCTGACCGTGATGACAGCGGGTGAGCCGCTCACCGCGGCGCAGGTGGCACAGATCCGGGATGTGGTGATGAACAAAAGCAGCGTGACCGCCCAGAATATCACGGTGGTGGAGGTAAAGTAAGCACTCTTTATCTATGCGGATATCCCGGCGGCGCAGGCGCAGCTTTTCTTGCAGGCAGAAAGCCGTATGCGCTGCCGGGATGCCATTCTATGCTGATTTCCATCTTCTTTTCCAAACAAGTATTGAAATTACCCCTGCATTGATGGTATAATAACTCTATCAAAAATGAATGCTGCGCGCCTTTATGCACTGTACAAGGGCGCGTTTGAACACAAAAGGCAGGCACGGCAGACCGGTTTCAGGGTTTTGAAACCGCTGCCGGAGCAGCCTTTGGATGGAGGACAGCACAATGGATTTACAGAACATGGATCTTCAGGGCGGCAGCCTTCAGATTTCGACCGAGGTCGTGGGTAAGATTGCCCGCTGCGCCGCACTGGAAGTGGACGGCGTTGCCGAGGTGTCCTGCGGCGTGCAGAATAAAAAGCTGAAAAGCCTGCTGGAATCTGCCAGTATCCAGCCGCCTGTGGTGGTTGAGATGCGGGACGGCACGGCCAGCATCACTCTGCACCTGATGATGCAGTTCGGCGCACGGATTCCCTCTGTGGCTGAAAAAGTACAGGAAAACGTCAAGTCTGCCGTGCAGAACATGACCAATGTGACGGTTAGCCGCGTGGATCTGGTCATTGCAGGCCTTGCCGAAGCGCAGTAACAAATTCAGCAAAAAATCATATCAGAAACGATCCTCCTCCCGGTACGCCCGGCGGGGAGGGTTTGTATTGCGAAAGGAACATTATGGAAAACATTCTGCCCCGTAGAGAAGCCCGTGAAAACGCCTTTTTGCTGGCATTTTCGCAGACCTTTGGTGACATTCCTCTGGCCGAGGCACTGTCCAATCACGCCGAGAACGATGAAGAGCATCCTGTGGATGCGTTCAGCCGCCTGCTGCTGAACGCCTACTACGATCATTCCGCAGAGGTGGATGACGAGATCCGCGCCCATCTGCGCAACTGGACAATGGAGCGTCTGCCCCGCGTCAGCCTGACCGTGCTGCGTCTGGCCGTGGCCGAGATGCTGTTCGGCGGCGAGAACAAGCCCGGCGTTGCCATCAATGAGGCTGTGGAACTGACCAAGAAGTACGGCGCGGGCGAGGACTACCAATTTGTGAATGGCCTGCTGGGTGCTGTGGCACGCGACCACGGCCTGAGTGATGAAGCCGTCGCGGAGTCGGCTGAACAGTGAGCCGTTATACGCTCGGGGTCGATACAAGCAACTATGCAACCTCTCTGGCAGTTTTTGATACAGCCGGGGAGGTTGTTTGTGCAAAAAAGCGCTTTTTGCCGGTAAAAGCCGGGCAGCTTGGTCTCCGGCAAAGCGATGCACTGTTCCATCATACAGCAGCTCTGCCGGAGATGCTGCAGGAGCTGGCGCAGGAATTCGACCTGACAAAAATAGATGCCGTAGGTGTTTCGCAAAAGCCGCGCCCGGTAGAGGGCAGCTATATGCCCTGTTTTCTGGCTGGTGTCAGTGCGGCGACCGCCTTTGCGGCGGCACGGGACATTCCGCTGATCCACACTACCCATCAGCAGGGTCACGCTGCTGCGGCGCTGTATGCCGCAAAGGGTGAGGCACTGTTCTCCCAGAAGGTGCTTTTGTTCCATATCTCCGGCGGCACCACGGATCTTTTACTGTGCGATCAGGTGCGTGCTATCACCACCCTTGGCACCAGTACCGATCTGTACGCCGGTCAGGCGGTGGACCGCGTGGGCGTGCGGCTGGGCTTTGGCTTCCCCGCAGGGGCAGAGGTCTCCCGCCTTGCTGCGCAGTGCGCCGAGGATATCCGGCCTAAGTCCAGCGTAAAGGGGCTGCAATGCAGCCTTTCTGGGCTGGAAAATCAGTGTAACGCCCTGCTTGCGGCCGGAAAAGCACCGGAATACGTTTGCAAGTACTGCTTGCTCTGCGTGGCAGATACCGTTGTCCGCATGACAAAGGCTGCACAGAAGGAATACCCCGGTCTGCCGGTGGTCTGCGCCGGTGGTGTGATGAGCAGCGATATCATCCGCACATGGGTGCAGCAGCGTTTGCCGCAGGTCTATTTTGTGCCAGGGCAGTATTCAAGTGATAATGCCATCGGCGTATCCATTCTTGCTGCGCGGGAGGCCGGTCTATGGCTGATGTGATCTCGGTATCCGATCTGAATCATTATGTCAAAACGCTGCTGGATGTCAACGATGGGTTGTTCGATCTGGCCCTGCGGGGTGAGATCGCAAATTTTGTGCAGAACGCCCGCAGCGGGCACTGCTACTTTTCTCTGCGGGACGATGCCTGCAGCGTAAAGGCGGTGATGTTCCGCACCGATGCCCGCCGTCTGGCATTTCGCCCGGAGGAGGGGATGCGGGTCGTGGTACGCTGCCGCGCTACCCTCTACGAGCGGGACGGCGCGTTTCAGGTCTATGTGAATGAAATGTTTCCGGATGGTCTGGGCGCAGCACAGCTTGCGCTGGAGCAGCTGAAGGCCCGGCTGGAAAAGGAAGGCCTGTTTGATCCGGTACACAAAAAGTCGCTGCCAGCATACCCCAAATGTATTGGTGTCGTCACCAGCAAAACCGGGGCGGCGCTGCAGGATATCCGCAACGTGATCAGCCGCCGCTGGCCGTCCGTTCGGCTGCTGCTGTGCCCGGTAACGGTGCAGGGCTTTGAGGCTGCCCGGCAGATCGCCGCAGCCATCCGCACGCTGGATCAGAGCGGGAAGGTGGACGAGATCATCGTAGCCCGGGGCGGCGGCAGCAGGGAAGACCTGTGGGTGTTCAATGCCGAGGAAATCGCCCGGGCGGCATTTCGCTGCAAAACGCCACTGATCAGTGCCATCGGCCATGAGATCGACTACACCATTCTGGACTTTGTAGCCGACCAGCGTGCTCCCACACCGTCCGCTGCCGCAGAGCTTGCGGTGCCGGATCGGGAGGAACAGCAGCGCATTTTTGAAAATATTGAAGAAAATATTCACAAAAATATACAAAAACGGCTTGTGTTGTGCTATAATGGTCTGGAGCAATACAACTTTTTGTTGGAGCAGAGCGCGCCGAGTAAAATCTTACAGCAGTATTCAAACCGCCTGCAACAGGTGCAGCAGGCCATTCAGGCGCAGCAAAAAGCGCGTATGAATGACAAAAATATGCAGCTGCAACACGCGGCCGCGCTGGCGGCATCGCTGAATCCATATCGTGTGCTGGCCCGTGGCTATGCCCTTGTGACCGATATAAAAGGGAAGGTCTGTACCGTAGAGCGACTGCAGCCGGAGCAGCCCATCTGTGTGCGCAACCGGCAATATCAGGCACGATGCCGTGTGGAAACGGTGGAGGAGATCAATGAGAGCACCCAAAAGCTTTGAAGAAGGAATGGATCGGCTGAACACGATCCTTGCACAGATGCAGCAGGAGGACACCTCGCTGGCAGATTCCGTCAAGCTGTATGCGGAAGCTGCCTCCCTGATGCAGTACTGCCATGCAACGTTGGAAAAGACGTCGTTGCAGATCGAGGAAATCAATGCAAAGATTGCCGAGACCGTGGACACCCCGCAGGAGCAGGAGGAAGAATAATGGAATATAAGGCGCAATATCAGGAATATCTGCTGCAGGCTACGGCTGCGCTGGATGCTGCCAGCGCCCGTTTTCTGCCCGAGGAATCGGAAGTATGCAGAGCTGCCCGTTACAGCTTGCTGGGCGGTGGAAAGCGCATCCGCGCGATTCTGACGCTCAGTGTCTGCGATATGCTGGGCGGCGAGATGCAGGTTGCCGCACAGTTCGCGGCAGCTGTGGAGATGCTGCATTGCTACTCGTTGATCCATGATGATCTACCCTGTATGGACAATGATGATCTGCGCAGGGGGCGTCCCTCCTGCCACAAGGCTTTCAGCGAGTCCACGGCAATGCTGGCCGGTGACGTGCTGCTGACCGAGGCTTTTGAGGTGATTGCAAACGCCTCCGCTACGCCGCAGATCTGCGTGGCAGCCGCCCGTGCACTGGGCGCGGGTGCAGGCAGCCGCGGCATGGTCTACGGGCAGGAGCTGGATCTGAAATATGAAGCACTAGCGGCCACCGAGGAGCAGCTGCGCCTTATTCACCGCAACAAGACTGGTGCACTGATCAATGCCGCCGTCCAGATGGGCGCTGCCGCAGCCGGTGCAACACCGCAGCAGTGCAAGATACTGGCCTCCTACGCATACGGGCTGGGGTTGGTGTTCCAGATCGTGGACGATGTGCTGGACGTTACCAGCACCCCAGAACAGCTGGGCAAACCCATCGGCAGCGACAGCGAAAACGGCAAGACCACTTTTGTTACCCTGTATGGAACCGACGGCGCAATGGTGCTGGCGCAAAAGCTGAACGAGCAGATCTGCAATGATCTGCAGCAGCATTTTGGCGCAAAGGCAGCTTTTTTGCAGCAGCTGGCTCAGCAGCTTCTGGTGCGCAAAAACTAAAGAAAAAGGAATACAGATATGCAGTTTATTCAAAATATCTTATCAGCCAATCAAATCTTGACCGCATCGCTTCTTAGCTGGTTCATTGCACAGGTGCTAAAGACCATCATCAACTTCATTCTGCTGGGTAAGTTCCAGTTAGAGCGGATGTGGGGCGATGGTGGTATGCCCAGCGCACACAGCGCGACCGTCTGCGCCATGGCTATTGTTACCGGACGCAGCGCCGGGGTCGCCTCGCCGATTTTTGCGGTGGCCTGTGTGGTGGCTATCATCACCATGCACGATGCCATGGGCGTCCGGCACGAGACTGGTGAACAGGCAAAGGTGCTGAACCAGATGATTGCCCAGTGGATCGATGTAAGCGAGAAAAACGCTCCCTTTTTGCAGAATATGCACCTGAAGGAAATGGTCGGCCACACGCCGCTGCAAGTCGTGGCGGGCGTACTGCTCGGCTCCCTGGTAGGCTTTCTGTTCCCGGTCGTGTAAAAGGCGGCAGAGATGCCCAAAGTACAAACGCATAAAGGACGTGTGAATATGGAATCGTTGTTGCTGGACAAGATCGATCAGCCCAGCGATCTTAAAAAGCTGAATGCGCAGCAGGTGGAAAAACTTTGCGCAGAGATACGGCATTTTATGCTGGAAAATATCTCCAAGACAGGTGGCCATCTGGCCTCTAATCTTGGCACCGTAGAGCTGACCGTGGCGCTGCACCGTGTGCTGGAAACGCCCAAGGATAAGATCGTTTTTGATGTGGGGCATCAGTGCTACACCCACAAACTGCTTACCGGACGCCGGAAACAGTTTGACCATTTGCGGCAGCTGGATGGCATTTCCGGCTTTCCAAATCCTCACGAAAGTGTGCACGATGCCTTTATTGCCGGACACGGCAATACGGCGCTTTCACTCGCTATTGGTATGGCTTGGGCCAAAAAGATCAAGCATGAGCCCGGGCTTGTGGTGGCGGTGATCGGCGATGGCGCTTTTACCGGCGGCATGGTGTATGAGGGGATGAACAATATCGGCGGGCTGGACAACCTGCTTGTGATCTTGAACGATAACAAGATGTCCATCTCTAAAAATGTCGGTGCACTGGCACGATATCTGACCCATCTGCGCACAACTACGGCGTATTATGATGCCAAGGATAATGTACGCAGTTTTCTGGACGGTGTGCCATTGATTGGTACGCCGATGAAAAAATCGCTGATCGGCGCAAAAACGCTGGTACGCCGCGCTATGTACCACTCCACTATGTTTGAGGATATGGGCTTTGAATACATCGGCCCGGTGGATGGCCACAACGTGGAGGAGCTGGAACGCACCTTGCGCTCGATCTACCAGCGGCCGGGTCCCCATTTTTTGCATATTGTGACCAAAAAGGGTAAAGGTTATCAGCCGGCAGAGATGAACCCAGGAAACTATCACGGTGTATCTGCTTTTGACCCGGACGGAATGCCGGACCCGGAGGTTGCGCCGAAGGAATCCTTCTCCACTGTTTTCGGCAAACTGCTGGTGCAGGAGGGAACACAAAACCCGAAGCTCTGCGCAATCACCGCTGCCATGAAGTACGGTACCGGACTGCAATTCTTTGCCCATCGTCACCCGCAGCGCTTTTTTGATGTGGGCATGGCGGAGCAGCATGCTGTCACCTTTGCGGCCGGTCTTGCCAGTCAGGGAATGCTGCCGGTGGTGTGCATCTACTCCACCTTCCTGCAGCGCTCCTATGACCAGATCATCCACGATGTCAACCTGTTGAAGGAGAATGTGGTCTTTGCCATCGACCGCGCCGGCTTTGTCCCTGCAGACGGCGAGACCCATCAGGGCATCTATGATGCAGCCTTCCTCAGCCAGATCGGCATCCCGGTCTATGCACCCTCCAATTACGAGGAACTGCAATACTGGCTGCACTATTTGCTGCAGGACACGGTCTCCGGCCCTCGAGCCATCCGCTACCCCCGCGGCGGCGAGAGTGCAAAACTGGCGCAGTATCCCTGCACAAAGCGGGAATACGACTTTTTGTATGAAACGCCCGGGGCAGAGGTCCTTCTGGTCAGCTATGCGGACGAACTGGAGGATCTGTTGGAAGCTGCCGTTCAATTGAACGCTGCATCGCAGAATGCAGACGTTCTGAGGCTTGTAAAGCTATACCCCTTTACAGATAAACTTATCGATACTGTGTCGAAATATAAAATCGTACTGTTTGCAGAAGAATGTGTTGCAGCTGGTGGTATTGGTGAACATCTGGCATATGCTTTGCAGCAAAAAGGCTGGAACGGCCGCTTTTTACACTGCGCTGTCCACACGGCCTGCCTGCCGCACGCGACTGTTCCGCAGATCAAGCAGTGCACCGGTCTGGACGCTGCGGATCTTGTGCAGGCAGTCCGGTCTGCCCTCACGAAAGGAGAAAACGAGCTGTGAAAATTCGGTTGGATCAATATCTTGTGCAGAACGGTCTTGTGCAGAGCCGGGAGCGCGCCAAGGCTCTGATCATGGCCGGTGTGGTTTTTGTCAACCAACAAAAGGTGGACAAGGCCGGCGAGATGATCAAGGAGGATGCTGTGGTCGAGGTTCGCGGCCACGATATCGGCTATGTCAGCCGCGGCGGCTTAAAGCTGGAAAAGGCCATGAAGTGCTTCCCGCTTACCCCCAACGGCAAGGTCTGCATGGACATCGGTGCATCTACCGGCGGCTTTACCGACTGTATGCTGCAAAATGGTGCCGTGAAGGTGTATGCCGTAGATGTTGGCTACGGTCAGCTGGCATGGAGCCTGCGGACGGATGAGCGTGTGGTGAACATGGAACGCACGAACATCCGCTATGTCACGCCGGAGGATCTTGCAGAGCCCATCGAGTTTTTCAGTGTGGATGTTTCCTTTATTTCTCTGCATCACATCTTCCCGGTGGCACAGCGCATCACCACCCCGGACGCCATGGGCGTCTGTCTGGTGAAGCCGCAGTTCGAGGCAGGCCGCGAGAAGGTGGGCAAAAACGGCGTGGTGCGTGACCCTGCCGTGCATCGTGAGGTGTTGCACAATGCCATGTCTTATGCTGCGGAAAACGGCTTTGTAGTGCGCGGGTTGGATTACAGCCCGGTCAAAGGGCCGGAAGGCAATATCGAGTACCTGATGTTTGTGCAGAAGAGCGACCAGCCCGCAGTGCTGGACGACGAAGCCGCCGCACAGGTGGTGGCAGCAAGCCACACCACGCTGGATCGCTGAGACTCAACTGTCAGCAAAGGAGAAACCGGTATGACGATCTACATTTCGCCCAATCCGGGCAAGACCTCTGCCAGCGAAATCGCGCTTCGTGCGGCGCAGATCCTGTTGACCCACGGCGCAGCTGTACTGATGAGCGATGCCCTGCGGGAAGGTTGCAGCACGGCAGGGGTCATTTATCTGCCGCTGGAGCAGTGTCTGGAGCGTGCTGACGTGATCCTGACCATTGGCGGGGACGGTACCATCTTGCACGAAGCGAATCTTTCGCTCCGGTACGCAAAGCCCATCCTCGGCATCAATCTGGGACGCTGCGGCTTTCTGGCTACCTGCGAGATCGGCGAAATGGAAACAAAGCTGGCCGCTGTGGCGCGGGGCGATTTCCAGCTGGACAACCGGATGCTTTTATACGCCCGGGTGCTTGGTCAGGACGGCTGGGAGGGGCACGCCCTCAATGATGTGGTCGTGACCAAGGGACGCCTGCAACAGGCCATCGACTTCAGCATTTACTGCGATGATATTCTGGTAGAGCACTACCGGGGCGATGGCGTTATCGTGGCGACCCCCACCGGCTCTACGGCCTACTCGCTGGCAGCCGGCGGCCCGATTCTGGATTCTCAGACCAAGGGCGTCGTGGTGACCCCCATCTGTCCCCACAGTCTGGCCAGTCCGGCCATGGTATTTGCGCAGGAGCGCAAGCTGAACGTCTGTGTGGGGCAGGTAGCAGACGATGAAGTATTTATCAGCTGTGACGGCGGTACGGGCTACCCCCTCAAGGCGGGTGCCACCGCAGAGATCCGCCTGTCCGATCAGAACGTCAAGCTTATTACCTTTGGGCGGGCAGACCAGTTTCAGGCCATTGACCAGAAACTGCGCAAAAGACAATAACACGGGAGGCGATTTTTAAGATGGCACGCAGCCGCAAAGAAGATACAAAAACAAAAGCGGAACGTTTGCAGACGATCCTGCGTCTTGTGCAGGAGCATCCCATCAGCCGACAGGAGGTGCTGCTGGAGCACCTGCGGAACGAAGGCTTTGAGGTAACGCAGGCCACCGTTTCCCGCGATATCCGGGAGCTGTGCCTTGTAAAGGCAGCCACCACCGAGGGCTACCGCTATGTTTCCAGCCGGAACGAAAGCTTCAATCCCAAGACCCAAGGGCGCTTTGAGACCATCTTCCACGAGTCCGTTCTGGGGGTAGATTACGCCGGACATGTTGTGTTGGTAAAATGCTATTCCGGCATGGCCAATGCTGCCTGCGAGGTTTTTGACGCTTTACAGTGGAAAAACGTCGTCGGTACTCTTTCCGGTGATGACACCTTTTTAATTGTTGCGCGCTCGGAGCGCGATGCTAAAACCATTTGTTCGGAGCTGACCCGTTATGTGGGGCAGAGATGACGGTAGGAGAACGAAGCCATGCTGAGCAGCCTGCAAATTGAAAATGTTGCCGTGATCCAAAAGGCAGAGGTGCACTTTGAACCGGGGCTGAATGTGCTGACCGGCGAGACCGGTGCGGGCAAATCCATCTTGATCGACTCCATCAATGCGATCCTTGGCAACCGCACCTCTAAGGACTTGGTGCGTACCGGGGCTGCAAAGGCGGTGATCCGCGCCGCCTTTGAGCAGGTGCCGCCTGCTGTGCTGGATAAGCTGGAGCAGTCCGGCTACGAGCGCTCCGAAGCACTGCTGCTCAGCCGTGAGATCACCGCCGAGGGCAAGAGCAGCTGCCGCATCAACGGAATGCCGGCTACGGCAGCCGTTCTGCGGGAGCTGTGCGGTGGTCTGATCAACATCAACGGCCAGCACGATTCGGTGGGTCTGCTCAACCCGGCGCATCATCTGGGCATTTTGGACGATTATGCGCAGAACCGCACTGTTTTTCAGGAGTACTATGCCCTGTACCGGGAGCTGGTGCGGGTCAAGCGGGAGCTGGATGCCCTGATCACCGACGAGGCCGAAAAGCAGCGCAAGATCGACCTGTTGCAGTATCAGGTGCAGGAGATCGAGGATGCCGGGCTGACTGCCGGTGAGGAGCAGGCGCTGGAAAACCGCCGGAAAGTGCTGTCCAATGCGTCTGCCATCCGGGATCGTCTGGCGCAGAGCTATGCGCTACTTTCCGGCAGTGATGATGCCGCAGGCGCTGTGGATCTTCTGGGGGAAGCCTCCAACGCGGTGGATGCCGCTGCGCAGTTAGACCCTGCGCTTACAGCCGCCGCCGGGCAGCTGCTGGACTTATACTATAACGCCAAGGATGTGGCCGCAGATCTGATTGGGCGGCTGGACACCTACGACACCAACGATGCAGAACTGGACGAGGTGGAGCAGCGACTGGATCTTTTGTACCGACTGAAGCGCAAATACGGCAGCACAGTGGAGGACGTGATCGCTTTCGGGCAAAAGGCCCGGGAAGAGCTGGATAACATTCAGCATTCCCAGCAGCGCTATGATGCATTGCAGGCAGAAAAGCTGCGTCTTTACACAAAAGCGCGGGAAAAGGCAGAGGTTCTGACCCAGACCCGACTGAAGGCCTTTGAGGAACTGAACACCCGCATTTCCGGCACGCTGGACTTTTTGAATATGCCGGGTGTACGTATGACCTTGCGGCATACCCGCGGTCCGCTGGCCAGCCATGGACAGGACAGCGTTGAATTCTACATCTCAACAAACCCCGGTGAAGCACCCAAGCCGCTGGCTAAGATCGCATCCGGCGGCGAACTGAGTCGCATCACCCTTGCAATCAAGAATGCAATGGCCGATAAGGACGCCGTGCCTACCGTGATCTACGATGAAATCGACAGCGGTGTGTCCGGCAAGGCTGCCGGACGCATCGGCGAGGTGCTGCGTCAGAGTGCGCAAGGGCATCAGATCCTGTGCATTACCCATACGGCGCAGATTGCAGCACTGGCTGATTGTCATCTGCTCATCCAGAAAAATGTGTCCAACGAGCGCACCTATACCGAGATCCATCCGTTGGATGAAAATGGCCGTGTAGAGGCCTTGGCGCGCCTCATCTCCGGCGACCACGTTACCGAGCTTTCCCGCGCCAATGCACGGGAAATGCTGCAGGAGCGCAAGCACGGCGGATGATGCAGCGGAATGCATTTTTGCAGAAAGGACAGCTCTTGACAAGGCGGCGGTCTTGTGATAGAGTAGACAATGTTAATGGCGATGAAGGGAACAAGTACCCTGAAGTGTTCTGTCCAGAGAAGTCCCGGTTGGTGCAAGGGATCACAGAACGGCAGGGGAAATACCTCCCGGAGCCGCAGGCTGAATGCGTAAGGCTAGTAGGCTGTGCCGCGTGCGAGCGTTAAAGACGCAGGAGTGTCGCTCTACTCTGGGGTGCGCACTCGTAAGGCCGTTTCCGTGAGGAAACGGCAAACAGAGGTGGTACCGCGAAGTTATATCGCCCTCTGCCAAATTCATTTTTGGCAGAGGGCGTTTTTTGTTTCCTCTGCCCCAAAAACAGGAGGTTTTTTCCATGACGCTGTACGAAGAACTGAAAGCCCGTGGTCTGGTAGCCCAGATCACCGATGAGGAGATCATTGACCTGATCAACAACGGCAAGGCTACTTTTTACATCGGCTTTGACTGCACTGCCGACAGCCTGACTGCCGGTCATTTTCTGGCGCTGACCCTGATGAAGCGCCTGCAGCTGGCAGGCAACAAGCCCATCGCCCTGATCGGCGGCGGCACTACCATGATCGGCGACCCCTCCGGCCGCACCGATATGCGCAAGATGCTGACCAAGGACGATATCGCCCATAATGCGGCTTGCTTTAAAAAGCAGATGGAGAAGTTCATCGATTTCTCCGAGGGCAAGGCGCTGATGCTGAACAACGCCGACTGGCTGTTGGACCTGAACTACGTTGAGCTGCTGCGCGAGGTAGGTGCCTGCTTCTCCGTGAACAACATGCTGCGCGCCGAGTGCTACAAGCAGCGCATGGAGAAGGGCCTGTCCTTCCTCGAGTTCAACTACATGATCATGCAGAGCTACGACTTCTACTACATGTTCCAGCACTACGGCTGCAATATGCAGTTCGGCGGCGACGACCAGTGGAGCAACATGCTGGGCGGCACCGAGCTGATCCGCCGCAAGCTGGGCAAGGATGCCTACGCTATGACCGTGACCCTGCTGACTGACTCTCAGGGCAAGAAGATGGGCAAAACCGCCGGCAACGCTGTCTGGCTGGACCCCAACAAGACCAGTCCCTTCGAGTTCTACCAGTACTGGCGCAACGTGGGCGATGCCGATGTGATGAAGTGCATCCGTATGCTCACCTTCCTGCCGCTGGAGCAGATCGACGAGATGAGCACCTGGCAGGATCAGCGCCTGAACGAGGCCAAGGAGATTCTTGCCTACGAGATGACCAGCATGGTGCATGGCAAGGAAGAGGCCGAAAAGGCTCAGAATGCTGCCCGCGCACTGTTCAGTGGCAACGCAATAGATACCGAGCACATGCCCAGCACCCAGCTGACCGAGGCTGATCTGACGGACGGTGCCATCGGCATTCTGACCCTGATGGTCAAGGCCGGTCTGGCTGCTTCCAACGGCGAGGCTCGCCGTCTGGTAGTACAGGGCGGTGTGTTGGCAGACGGCGAAAAAGTCGCTGCTCCCACTGTCAGCTTTACCGCAGAACAGTTGGCCAAGGGCATCGTCATTAAGAAGGGCAAAAAGATCTACCACAAGGTAACGCTGTAAAAAGCATTATAAAATTTATGGGCCAGAAACGTCCGTAGGCGTTTCTGGCCCATTTTTTACATTTTAGCGCGCAACAGCTGCTGTCCGGCAGTCACCCGGCCGGAGAGCAAAGGCTCTATCCGTGCAAACCGGCTGCTGTTGGTCACGATCACGGGGGTGGTCAGCGTGTAGCCTGCCGCTGCAATGGCCTGCATATCGAACCGGAAGAGCAGCTGGCCCTTCTGCACATGGTCTCCAGTCTGTACAAATAGCTCATAGCCCTTACCCTTCAGCTCCACGGTGTCCATGCCAACATGAATGAGTACCTTCAGCCCGTTATCGCACAGCAAACTGATGGCATGATGGGTCTTGGCGATCTTTTCCACAATGCCGTCTGCGGGTGCTACTACCTCGCCGCAGCTGGGCTCGATGGCACACCCTTTGCCCAGCACCTCGCTGGAGAACACAGGGTCCTTGATCCGGGTCAGTGCGCGGATACGTCCTGAGACCGGTGCATAGAGCAACTGCCCGCTGTCCGCAGGCGCAGCTTCCGCTGCAGGGTCTTCCGGGGCAAACGGTGTGCTTTTCTCAAAATGTGCCAGCAGCCGCTGCCGGATGCTGTGCATAAGAGTAGCAGGTTCTTTCATTCCGGTTTCCTTCTTTCGGCAGAGGAGCTGCCGTGGCGGTGTTTTTCTTGTCTCTACGCATTCCGCAAAAACAGGGCCGAAAGGAAAGCTGTCCCCTCGGCCCCGACTTATGCTTTTACAGCTCGTATGCCTTTTTCAGTGCCTCATAGGCGGCGTCCTCGTTTTCCGCGTGGACGAGCAGAGAGATGTCCAGATCGCTGGTGGTGATCAGCAGCACCTCAATACCGGCCATAGCCAGTGCATTCAGCGCCCGCGCAGCCACACCACAACTGGTGACCATATCCTCACCGAACAGATTCAGCTTGGAATAGCCTACGCTGATCAGGGGAGAAGCCTTGGCGTCCTTATCCAGATTTGCTGCCGAGATTGCTTTCATCACCAGCGGCAAATCGCTGCTGGATGCGGTAAAGCTGAAATCAATGGTAGTGCCGTGGGGAGCGCTCTGGCTGATCATATCCACCACTACGCCGGTCTCTGCAAAGATATCCAGATACCGGGACAGACTGTTGCCCCGGAACGCTACGTCCTGCACGCTGATCATCATCAGGTCGGTCTCGATATTGATCTTCGATACTCCGTACATAAAAAGTCCTCCGTTCTGCCCGGGCTGCCGGACAACGCTCAATCATTTCACATTTTTATGTAAGTGCTAAAAAGGATGCACTGATATTATTTTGCGCGATTTTTTGTATCCTGTCAAGGCTGAAATCAGAATAATTTGCCCGCACACCATGCGCTGCCGCCAATTCCTGCGTGTAATCGCGCAAAAGGTAGGTGCGCACATTGGTTTTTCCGGTATCATAATGGGTCACGGTGGGGTGCAGCTGCGGCGCAAGCACTTCACACTGCACCGAGCCGTTCGGCTGGGTGGTCTTTTGCAGCTGCAAGGTCAGGATCGCACCCACCAACTGATCCGGGTGGCTCTGGGTGCTGAGGAAATTGCCCAGCGAGAAGGCGACAAAGCTTCTCCGCCCGTCCGCTGCGGTCAGCCACTGGGCATCCTGCAGCACATGCGGATGGGTGCCCACGATGACATCTGCGCCCCAGTCTGCCAGATTCTGCGCCAGTGTGCGCTGACTGTCCACGACGGCGTGGCTGTTCTCTACGCCCCAGTGCACTCCCACCACCACAAAATCTGCCTGCTGACGCGCCAAGCGCACCTGCCGCTCGATCACATCGGTCTGGCTGGTGTAGATGACATTGGCTGTCATATTCTTATTCTGGCGGATACCGTTGGTGTGTTCAGTATAGGAGAGATAGGCGATGGTCACACCGTTGACGGTTTGCAGCGGGATGCGGTCGTAGTCCTCTTCGCCGCACCACAGACCGGTGGTGACTACATCCTCCGGCATGGACTCCCAGAATTGCTGAGTAGCCGCAATGCCGGACGCGCCCTTATCATAGGTGTGGTTATTGGACAGGCTGAACACCCGCATCCCGGCACGGTACAGCGCCCGCGCACAGTCGCCAGGGGTGGAAAAGCATGGGTAGGTGGAGGGTGCAAGGGTGTCACTGCAAAGGGTCTCCTGATTGATCCAGTTCACATCCTGTTCCGCATAGAAAGGAGCAATGTGCTCATAGCAGTAATCAAAGCTGTACTTCCCGTCTTCGCCTGCCCGGCGGGCGGCCTGATTATAAATGGGAGAATGGATCAGGTTATCTCCTGTTGCGGAAAACCGGATGGTTTCCACCACAGGCTGCGGTTCAGGCTCCGGCTCCGGGGTCGCAACGGATGAAGCAGGGGATAACACCTCCTCCGGCGGCTCGACGCCTCCCACCGGTACATCTTCTCCCGGCAGCCTTGTCCAGATCCCCAGACACAATGCTATCACGCTCACAGCCAGAACCGACAGCACCACCGCCTGGAGCGTTTGTTTTTGGCCGCGCTTACGGGCAGCCGGACGCCGCCGCTTTAAAGGCTCCTGCTTCATCGTTCACCTCTTCTCCCAGCGTATGCCGGGGCAGCTCGTTTTTCAGAAGGCGGCGATCAGGTCGCCCATATCGTACAGACCCGGCTCTTTTTTTGCCAGATAGACCGCAGCATTCACTGCACCGTTGGCAAAGATGCTGCGGGAATAGGCGGTATGCCGCAGGGTGATCACCTCGTCCGGGCCGCAGAACAGCACCTCGTGGTCGCCCACGATGCTACCGCCGCGCACAGAGCTGATGCCGATCTCCTTCGGGTCACGCTTCTGGCGCACGGAGGAACGGTCGTACACATAGTGGTACGCGCCGTTATTTTCCTCGTTGATGGCGTCGGCCAGCATCAGTGCCGTTCCGCTGGGGGCATCCAGTTTGTTGTGGTGATGCTGCTCCACGATCTCGATATCATAGTTGATACCCAGCACAGCAGAGGCGCGCTTGCACAGCTCTGCCAGTACATTAATGCCCATAGACATATTGGCGCTCTTGAATACCGGAACGCTGCGGGACAGCTGCACTACCTTCAGCTGCAGCTCTTCAGAAAGGCCGGTGGTGCACACCACGATGGGCAGCTTGTGGGTCTGGCAGTAGGGCAATGCCTTTTCCACTGCGGCAGGGGAACTGAAGTCGATGATCACATCGCCCTTGCCGTTCAGCTTTTCCAGACTGTCGTAGACCGGAATGCCGTTTTGCTCGCCGTCCTTCATATCAATACCGGCCACCACACAGCAGTCCTCCCGCTGTGCGATCATATCGCACAGCACATGGCCCATGCGGCCGCCAATACCCTGAATCACGATCTCTGTCATTGCTGTTTCCTCATTTCTATAATATGGCAGAATGCCCGGAAGCTGAAGATCCCGGGCATTCTGTACGCTGTTGTTATTCCTTGATCAGACCTGCAGCCAGCAGAGCCTGCTCGATCTTTGCCTTGTGGGCATCGCTGGGCTCTACCAGCGGCAGACGGCATTCGCCTGCGTTCCAGCCCAGCACGTTCATGGCATACTTGACCGGAATGGGGTTCACCTCGCAGAACAGAGCCTCCTCCAGCGGCAGCATTTCCAGCTGCAAAGCGCAGGCCTTGGCGGTATCTCTGTCAAAGAAAGCCTGACAGCAGTTATGCACCAGTTCCGGCGCAACATTGGACACCACGCTGATGACGCCCTTGCCGCCCAGTGCCAGCAGGGGAACCACCTGATCGTCGTTACCGGAGTAAATGTTCAGCGCATCACCGCACAGTGCAGCCACCTTGGCCACCTGAGAAATGTTGCCGGAGGCCTCCTTGATGCCGTTGATGAGCGGGTGCTTGCTCAGCTCCAGAGCAGTCTCGGGTGCAATGTTCAGACCCGTGCGGGAGGGTACATTGTACAGGATGACCGGGATGCCGCCGGCCTCAGCCATGGCGGTAAAGTGCGCCACCAGACCGGCCTGCGAGGTCTTGTTGTAGTAGGGGGTGACCATCAGCAGGGCATCGGCACCGCAGGCGGCAGACTTTGCTGCCAGTGCGCAGCCGTGGTCGGTATCGTTCGAACCGGCACCGGCAATGACCGGTACGCGGTGATTGACCGTATCCACGGTGAACTTGATGGCGGCCAGCTGCTCCTCGTCGGTCATGGTAGAACACTCGCCGGTGGTGCCGCAGATGATGATGGCATCGGTGTGGCGGGCGATCTGATCCTCGATAATGCGGCCCAACTCGTCAAAGTTGATGCTTCCGTCCTCGTACATCGGGGTGATGATAGCAACACCCGCACCGGTAAAGACAGGCTTCTTCATAGTAAAAAACTCCTTTGCTGCGTGTATCGCGCAAAAATTCAGGCATTAGTCCATATAGCCCTTTGCTGCCAGCAGCTCGGCCAGCAGCACAGCACCGCCGGCAGCACCGCGCAGGGTGTTGTGGCTCATGCAGGCAAACTTGTAATCAAACAGGGTGTCCTCCCGCAGACGGCCGATGCACACTGCCATACCGTTTTCGGTGTTGCGATCCAGCTTGGGCTGCGGACGATCCGGCTCAGTAAAGTAGTGCAGGAACTGCTTGGGAGCGCTGGGCAGGTTCAGTTCCTGTGCAGGGCCGCGGAAGTTCGCCCAAGCTTCCAACATCTGCTCCTTGGTGGGCTTTTTGTCAAAGCTTACGAACACGGCTGCGGTGTGGCCGTCCGAAACAGGCACACGGAAGCACTGTGCAGTGATGACCGGCTTCTCGGCATTGACGATCTGGTCGCCCTCAATGTGGCCCCACAGCTTCAGCGGCTCGCGCTCGCTCTTTTCCTCCTCGCCGCCGATGTAGGGGATCACGTTGTCCACGATCTCAGGCATCCGGTCAAAGGTCTTACCAGCACCGGAAATGGCCTGATAGGTGCACACCAGCGCCTTGCTCACGCCAAAGTCCTTCATCAGGGGATGCAGGGCAGGCACATAGCTCTGCAGGCTGCAATTGGACTTGACGGCGATGAAACCGCGCTTGGTGCCCAGACGCTTGCGCTGGGCAGGGATGATCTCGATATGGTCGGCATTGATCTCAGGCACCACCATAGGAACGTCCGGGGTGAAACGATGGGCACTGTTGTTGGAGACCACCGGGCACTCTGCCTTGGCGTATGCTTCCTCCAGTGCTTTGATCTCGTCCTTGGGCATATTGACAGCGCAGAAAACAAAATCCACCTGCGAAGCAACTTCCTCTACCTTGGAAGCGTCCAGAACGGTCATCTTCTTCACGCTCTCCGGCATGGGAGTAGTCATGGCCCAGCGGGAGCCCACTGCATCCTCATAGCTTTTGCCCGCACTGCGGCCGGATGCAGCCAGCACGGTCAGTTTGAACCAGGGATGATTCTCCAGCAGAGTCACAAAACGCTGACCCACCATGCCAGTTGCGCCTACGATACCCACTTTATACTGTCTATCCATTTCCAGCACCTTTCCTTTCAAAAAAACAAACAGCAAATCTTATCATTGTGCACAACACGGCTTGCAAACCGGACAGCGATGCAATATAATAGATACTGTTTATACAGATTCTATAATATCATTGATACGTTGTCCGTGTCAATCATCGGAAAGGCAAATGCACAGTATGTTAAAAAAAGATTTTTGGTATGATTTACCCAAAGAGCTCATTGCACAGGAACCTGCGTCCCCGCGGGATGCGGCACGGCTGATGGTTCTGAGCCAAAAGGACGACAGCATCCAGCACAAGGTATTCCGCGACCTGCCGGAATTTCTGGAGCCGGGAGATCTTTTAGTAGTGAATAATTCCAAGGTGCTGCCCGCCCGCATCGTGGGCGTCAAGCAGCCTACCGGTGCCGTGTGCGAGCTGCTGCTGCTGCGGCAGGTGAAGGGAGACCAGTGGGAGTGCCTGGCAAAGCCCGGCAAGCGGATGCAGCCCGGCACGAAGGTAAGCTTTGGCGACGGCAGTCTGACCGCCGTGGTGGACGAGACCATGGAGGACGGCAACAAGTACGTTACATTCTATTATGATACCGAAACGCTTTATGAAAAGCTGGATGAATTTGGCAAGATGCCTCTGCCGCCCTACATCACAAAGCAGCTGGAGGATCAGAGCCAGTACCAGACCGTCTATGCCAAGGAGCTGGGCAGCGCAGCTGCTCCCACCGCCGGGCTGCACTTTACCCCGGAGCTGATGGACACCATCCGCGCCATGGGGGTCGGCATTGCCGAGGTCACCCTGCACGTTGGTCTGGGCACCTTCCGACCTGTGCAGGAGGACGAGATCTCCGACCATAAGATGCACAGCGAGTGGTACTCCATCAGCGAGGAGACCGCCCGGCGCATCCGCGAGACCAAGGCCGCAGGCCACCGGGTCATCGCTGTGGGCACCACCAGCTGCCGCACACTGGAGGCTGCCGCTGCCAAGTACGGCGAGATCAAGGCTTGCAGCGGCAACACCTCCATCTTCCTGTACCCGGGGGTGAAGTTCAACTGCATCGACGGTCTGATCACCAACTTCCATCTGCCGGAGAGCACCCTGATCATGTTGGTGTCCGCCCTGTACGGCTACGAAAAGACCATGCACGCCTATGAGGTAGCTGTGGCAGAAAAGTACCGCTTCTTCTCCTTTGGCGATGCTATGCTGATAGTTTGATACAAAATTCGCGCTTTTTGCGATATTTGTATGTGAAAGGTAAGGATGCGATCTGCATCCGCCGCTCCCATTACAATTACGGCAGCCTGCTGCTGTGATCATTCTGATAACTTGCAGGCTCGTGACCTGCATCGAGGCTGCACGGCTGTTTTCCGTGCGCAGAAAGGAACGAATAATCATGCCTTCTTTGACGACCTACACCCTGCTCAAGCAGGAGCACAACGCCCGGCGGGGCGAGTTCAAAACCGTGCACGGCACGGTGCAGACCCCTGCCTTCCAGAACGTTGCCACCGCCGGTGCCATCAAGGGCGGCCTGTCGGCGCAGGATCTGAAGGATATCGGCGCGCAGGTCATGCTGTGCAATACCTACCATCTGCATCTGCGTCCCGGCGACAAGCTGGTAGCGGATATGGGCGGCCTGCACAAGTTTACCCGCTGGAACGGGCCTATCCTGACCGACAGCGGCGGATTTCAGGTGTTCAGTCTGGCAAAGCTGCGCAAGATCACCGAGGAGGGCGTGACCTTCGCCTCCCATCTGGACGGGCACCGCATCTTTATGGGGCCCGAGGAGAGCATGCAGATTCAGGCAAATCTGGGCTCTACCATCGCCATGGCCTTTGATGAGTGCGTAGAGAACCCCGCTCAGCATGATTACTCCAAGGACAGCTGCGAGCGCACTACCCGCTGGCTGAAGCGCTGCAAGGCTGAGATGGCACGGCTGAAGCACGAGGGTATCTCGGTCAACCCGGATCAGCTTCTGTTCGGCATCAATCAGGGCTGCACCTATGCAGACCTGCGTGTGGAGCACATGAAGCAGATCGCCGAGCTGGAGTTGGACGGCTACGCCATCGGCGGTTTGGCTGTGGGCGAGCCCACTGAAGTGATGTATGAGATGATCAGTCAGGTGGAACCGCACATGCCCAAGGACAAGATTCGCTATCTGATGGGTGTCGGCACACCCGGCAACATCATCGAGGCCGTAGCCCGTGGTGTGGATTTGTTTGACTGCGTTATGCCCAGCCGCAATGCCCGCCACGGCCATCTGAATACATGGAGCGGCATCATTAACATTAAAAATGCCAAGTATGAGCGGGACGAGCGTCCCATTGACCCCGCCTGCGGCTGCCCGGTGTGCCGCAACTATTCCCGCGCCTACATCCGGCACCTGCTCAAGGCAGATGAGATGTTGGGTATGCGCCTGACCGTGATGCACAATCTGTGGTTCTACAATCACCTGATGGAACGCATCCGGGATGAACTGGATGCCGGTACCTTTACCGCCTTCCATGACAGATACGTTAAACTTCTGGATACCCGAATTTAAACTTTAGCCTTGCAACAAGACTGATAAGAGGGTATAATAGCATTATCTGAATTTTTGAGAGGAGATTTTGCCCCATGCAATTTCTGACTACCACGTCCGAAGGCTACATCAGCCTGTTCTTCACGCTGGCACTGATGCTGGTTCTGCTGTACTTCATGATCTATCGTCCTCAGAAGAAGCAGGAAAAGAAGGATGCCGCTATGCGCAGCAGTCTGGAGATCGGCGATCAGGTCACCACCATCGGTGGTGTCATTGGCCGCGTTGTCGCCATCAAGGACGACACCTTTGTTCTGGAGACCGGCGCTGACCGCGTGAAGATCCGCTTCACCAAGTCTGCGATCTCTTCGGTCGAAAAGCTGAACATGGACAAGGCTCCTGCCGACAAGAAGTAAGCGTTTACACCGTGCATACATGAACCGCCTCCCTGCATAGACTATGTGCAGGGAGGCGGTTTTGTTATGTCTGAGTCTCGAGGTTTCCCGGCGGAGCTTCTTTCGTTTCTGCTTTTCGGGGTGTTTGGGGTAGCTGTAACGGCGGCAGCTTTGGCCGGTTTTGCGCAGCTGATGGCCGGGCAGGGCTGCTCCGGCAGTGTAGTGCCGATACTTGCCACAACAGCCGTGTGCATGGGCAGTCTGCTGTGTGCGCTGGCGGCAGCGTTTCGTAAAAAGGCGCGCGGTCTGCTGACCGGGCTGCTCCAAAGTACATTTCTGGCAGTGCCGCTGGCGCTTTCTGCTGTATGGAACGGCACAGCCGCCGAGCCTGCTGTGGTATGCCGCCTTCTGGCGGTGCTGCTCTGCGGTTGCATTGGCGGGCTTCTTGGGGTCACCCTGCGCAGCCACAGGCACACGCTTCGTTGATCGATCCAGCAAATCGAATCCATCAGAGGGAGAAAACAGCGTATGTGGATCTATGAACAGACAAAATCAGAAGAAAGCCTTTCTTTGCTGCCGCAGACGGTCGGCCTACCGGTGCAAACAGAAGAGCCTGCCCTTCCGCCTGTACCGGCACAGGCAGCTGAACCGGCAGAGCAATTGACGCAAAAAGAGCCCTGCACCCCGGCAAAGCGCCACGCCACCCGAGATTGCTGGCTGCTGGCTGCGGCGTTTCTGCTGGGGTGTACGGCAGCCGGTGTGTTACAGGCCGTATGCGATGCCCGGCAGGCAGAGCTGCTGCGGTATTATCTGGAAGCGTGGCAAGGGCTGTTTACACCGAGCGGTATGCAGGGGGCTGTACAGCTTTTCGGCATGGAATACCTGACACTCGGCCTTGTGGTCAGCCTATTTCTGGTATTGGGACTTTCTGCCCTTGGCCCTGTAATGATCTTTGGCAATATGATGTTGTACGGCTTGGGCAGCGGGCTGCTTATGGTACAGCTATGCACAGCAGGTGGGTGGAAAGCAATACTTCCGGCGCTGCTGTGGACAGGCCTGCAGGCGGCAGCAGCAAGCGGCTGTCTCTGCTTTGTCGGG
>ENA-ORIJ01000236-ORIJ01000236.1-human-gut-metagenome-genome-assembly--contig:-NODE-236-length-47661-cov-10.8592_pt1 | contig 47661 bp, 28 predicted proteins | sample MGYA00243030_ERZ508746 | MGnify/ENA primary metagenome ERZ508746 (study PRJEB26277, sample SAMN04329826) | human gut metagenome | biome: human-associated habitat | host: Homo sapiens | place: USA... | reverse complement strand
ATTATATTCTAACTAAATGAAAAGTATATGGATAATCTAAGAAAAACGCTTGGCTGCTTGCTACTATTTCTTTTTGCAGCAGTTACATCTACTTATGCACAGGTTGCAAAGCAGTATTCGGGTACTGTTATGGATCCCGACAGCAATGAACCTATCATCGGTGTCAACGTAACTCTTAAAGATGCACAAACTGGTACCGTAACGGATATTTCCGGAAAGTTCTCGATTAGTGCTCCTGTTGGCTCTACACTATCATTCTCTTATATCGGATACGTGACTAAAGAGGTTAAACTGGGAACGAATACCAGTTTGAAGATTACAATGCAGGAAGATCAGAACCAATTGAGTGAGGTAGTGGTCATCGGCTATGGTGTAGTGAAAAAATCAGATATAACAGGTGCTGTGGCTTCTGTTTCTTCCAAACAATTTAAGGATCAGCCGGTAAAGCGGGTGGAAGATATTCTGCAAGGACGTACTGCAGGTGTGGCAGTGACGAGCGTAAATGGTTTACCGGGTGGTACAGTTAAAGTTCGTGTTCGTGGTACCACTTCTCTTAATACCAGCAATGACCCCCTGTATGTCATTGATGGTATTATGTCTGGTGGACTGGATGTAAATCCAGCCGACATTCAATCTATTGAAGTTCTGAAAGATGCTTCGGCAACGGCTATTTATGGCTCACGCGGCGCTAATGGTGTGGTATTGGTAACTACTAAAAAAGGGGTGGAAGGTAAAGTGCAGATTTATGCAGATGTGGCTATAGGCGTATCGAACATTCTTAAAAAATATGACTTACTGAATGCTTATGAATATGCGACTGCATTAAAGGAGTATAATGGTATCTCATTTGCAGATGATGAGATGGAAGCCTATAAGAATGGCTCCAAAGGCATTGACTGGCAGAATTTGATGTTGCAGACCGGTATTAGTCAGGACTATAAATTAGGTATTTCGGGTGGAACGGCTAAAAATAAGTATCTTATTTCAGCCAATGTACTGAATATGACAGCCATGACCATCACGACCAAGTATCAACGTGCACAGTTACGGATAAATTTGGATAATGAACTCACCAAGTGGTTGACACTTTCTACCAAAATTAATGCTTCACGTACTCACAGTCATAATGGGGGTATTGACATTATGAACTTCCTGAACTATTCTCCTACGATGGAAATGAAAGATCCGGTAACGGGCGTTTATAATATGGACCCTTATAATTCAGTAAACGGAAACCCTTATGGTGCACGTGTCGCAAATTATGGTGACTCATACGTGTATGCTTTGAATACTAATATGGATTTGACTTTCAAAATAATGAAAGGGTTGACATTGTCTGTACAGGGTGCTGCTAATTACTCTCATGTTCCGAGTTATTCTTTCACCTCGTCGTTAGCAAAACCCGGACAAATTAGTGGTATGGAAAATGCGAGCAGGATGAATCTATTCTGGCAGAATACCAATAATGTGACTTATAACACAAGTTTCGGCGATCATCATCTGACTGCAACAGCTGTATTTGAAGCAAGTGGTGCCGAAGGCAGAAATCTAAAACTGATCGGTAGTGATTTAGCCAATGAATTTGTTGGTTATTGGAATGCAAAAAATGCAAAGACACGCGATGGAGAGAATGGCTATTCCGCAGAAGCTATTGTATCCGGGCTTGGTCGAATTATGTACAATTACAAAGGGAAGTATATGCTGACAGGTACTTTCCGTGCCGATGGTTCATCTAAGTTTCAGAAGAAGAATAAATGGGGATATTTTCCGTCAGCAGCTGTTGCTTGGGATGTTGCTAAAGAAAACTTTATGAGCAAACAAAACATTGTCCAGCAATTGAAACTAAGAGCCAGTTTTGGTGTTGTTGGTAATCAAAGTATCGGTGCTTACACAACATTGGGTATGTTGGCTCCTACAAATTATGACGGTTATGGTAGCGATGCAATCCATACCGGTTATTGGACTGGAAATCTCGCTACACCGGATGTAACTTGGGAAAGCACCTATCAGTATAACATAGGTTTGGACGCCAGTGTTTTAGACGGTCGCTTGAGTTTTACAGCCGAATGGTTCCGAAAGGATACTAAGGACCTGTTGCTTCGCAAACCTGCTCCTCGGTATAACGGAGGTGGCTCTTTCTGGGTCAACCAAGGTGAAGTTAGAAACTCTGGTGTTGAATTCACCATTACAGCTACTCCTTTGACAGACAAAGATATATTTGGTTGGGAAACATCGCTGAATGCATCTTATTTAAAGAATAAGATAATCGATCTGGCAGGTAGTGATTTTATCGTTGGGGAGAATTATACAAGTATTGGCGGTGGTCCCATTCAAATTAAAAAAGTAGGGTATCCGATTGGTTCTTTCTATCTTTATGAATGGGCAAACTTTAATGACCAGGGCGCCAACTTGTATAAACATCAATCTAATGGAAGTTTGACAACCAATCCGGGTGCTGACGATCTGGTTACTAAAGGGCAGGCCGAGCCTAATTGGACTTTCGGATGGAATAATACATTCACTTGGAAAAACTGGACGCTCAATCTCTTTATCAATGCTGCATTAGGACAAGATAGACTGAATGTAAGCCGCTATGCGATGGGATCTATGACAGGTGTATATCGCTTCATCTCTTTATCCGATGCTTATTACAAAAGTTGGGATAAAGTAGCCAATAAAGCAGATGCTGTGTATGCAAGTCATAAAAATTCAGATAATAGAAACTATCCTGATTCCGATTTCTGGCTTGAAGATGCATCATTTGTGAAACTGAAAAATATAAGCCTTACGTATAATATTCCTAAGAAGATAACGAAAGTAGCCGATATTCAACTGTCGGTCAGTGCTCAAAACCTGTTTACATTAACGAAATACACAGGTATGGACCCAGAAGTGTACAGTGAATCCGATTATGGCTTTAATGGTGTGGATATGGGATCTTATCCTGTTCCAAGAATATTCACTTTTGGTATGAAACTTAACTTTTAATCTTTTAACTATACATGGATATGAAAACAATATATAGAATATTCAAATCTGTCGGACTAGCATTGATAGCACTTTGGATGGTGTCTTGCCAGGATTTACTGACAGAAGATCCTAAAGGGCAGTTGGCGGTAACTAATTTCTTCAATTCAAAAGGTGATCTGGACTTGGCTCTGAATGGAATGTATTCCAAAGTTGCGAGTGATATGTATGCAAATATTTGGGCAGGTTTCGAATCAGTGATGGGTGATGATATTTCTACACACCCTGCAGCTAATAAACAGGGGTTGCGTGAGGTAGATACTTATAATGTTTCGGACAATAACACTTGGGTGACTGAATTGTGGGGAGCTCGTTGGAGATTAGTAAAAGCTGCTAATTTCATTATAGATAATGCCGGACGAACTCCGGAGGTGAGCCAGGAAGAGAAAGATGCAGCCATTGGACAAGCTTATTATTGGCGCGCCTATTCTTATTTTTACTTTGTAATGGCTTGGGGAGAGGTACCTATGGTTGTGAAAGATGAAATCAATTACAACATGCCATTGGCAACCGTTCCTGAAATTTACGAGCTGATTGTATCTGATCTGAAAAAGGCAGAAACAATGGTCCCTGCTAATTATACTAAAGAACCCTACGCAAGAAATGGGGTAAACATTGCTGTTAGTCAAGGAGCTGTAAAAGCAACATTGGCTTATGTGTATATGGCAATGGCGGGATGGCCGTTGAACAAAGGAACAGAATATTATCAACTGGCCGCTGCAAAGGCAAAAGAAGTAATCGATGCTGCGAAGAAAGGTACTTACTACTACAAATTATTACCTGATTATAAGCAAGTATATTCGATGGAGTATAATAAGAATAATCCTGAAGTGTTGCTTGGCGTTTACTATAATTTGGGAATAGATGCACTTACCAATGCCCCTTTAGCTGATTTCCTGGCAGACTATGCTTATGGTGGCGGTGGATGGGGAGATACGAACGGAGAAATTAAATTCTGGTATGATTTCCCGGAAGGCTCACGCAAAGATGCATCTTATTTCCCGAAAATCATATTGAAGAATGAAACTAAGTTGCGTGATTGGTGGGAAGACCCCAATCCGGAAGCGCCGCGTGTGGTTGTTGCTCCCTGTTTCATGAAGAAAGTAGAAACGACCACTGGAGAAGAATTCGATTATACGAATCCGAAGATTTCGATGAATCAGAATGGAGAAAAGACGCATCAGATTATTCGCTTGGCAGAAGTATATTGCTGGTATGCCGAAGCTGTGGGTCGTTCAAAAACAGGCAGTATCACGGAAGCTGTCAACTTATTGAATGAGGTACGTAATCGTGCCAATGGATCTGTTGTTGCAGACCGGGATATCTATAAGACAACCATGTCGTATGATGATCTGGCAGAAGCTGCCTATAATGAACATGGCTGGGAAATAGCCGGATATTATTGGGGAAATATTGCCACTAGAGCGAGGGATATGTTTCGCATGAATCGCATTAAAGATCATTTTGAATACAGAAAATTAAATCCGGAGATTGAAGTGGCTCCCGGAGTCTTCAGGAAAGAAGCTGTTTCCGTATCAGGTACGTGGAATGACAGTAAGATGTATCTTCCCCGTCCTTTTGTAGATTCGTCTATTAATCCGAATTTGAAGAACTGAATGAAACAATAAAAACAATCATTATGAAACTAAGATATTTATATTTAGCAATAGGTGTATTATGTAATGCCTCTTTAGTATCATGCGGTGATAGCTTCAAAGAGAAAACAGAGATTGTTGCATGCGGAATCTCCACAAATGCTTTAACATTCGGAGTCTCCTCTACTGAAGTTCAGACTGTAGATATTACGTCAGAAGCAGCTTGGGAAGTAGCAGTGGATCAGGCAGGTGGTGATTGGCTTACAGTTTCTCCTTTGGAAGGAACTGGTAATGGTACGCTAACAATTGCTGCTGATAAGAATAACGGCCCAAAACGTAGTGCAACCTTGACCATAGCGGCGAAAGGTGCTGAACTTCGAACCATCACAGTTATTCAGGATGGCTATAAAGGAACCATTTATAATTACGGTGACTTTACTGGATTGCAAAAGACGGGGCTTGTGGCAGGGATCAATCCGATCACTATCGTAGATAATGACGAATGTGAAGATGGAAAAGCGTTAAGAATCTATACCCGGGCAGGTGAAGAGTATGAAGGTACTAATGGGGACCGTTTCAAGGTGCAGACAACAACGCAATTCGGATCAGGTCGTTATGAATGGAGGATATATGTCCCTAAATTCGGAATGAATGACCGGGCTAGTATTGGAGCATTTTTATATTTTGATGATGGGCATGAATTGGATTTTGAAATTTGTTCCGGTACAGCTGCAGACCGTGCAGCACATAGTGCCGGACCAGATGATATGCTGTGCCTTGTGACTAGTCAGGCTAATCCTTTTTTCTCTGAATTCACGCCTATTAAGGGGGATGCTTGGCATACGTTTGTATTGGATTTGAAGTTAGAAAATAAGAAATATCTGGCGGAGTGGTCGGTTGATGGTAAAGTTTTAAAGAGGGCACAATTAGATTATGGTGAAGAGGCTTATTTCCGTGCTATATCTAGTGTCGAGAATCTTTATGGTATGGGCGATCATGCGGCAACTCAAGAAAATTATGCCTTATTTGATTATCTTGAATATGTTCCTTATGATTATTCAATGAAGCCGATTATCGAAGGTCAGCTTCCTCCCGAACCAGAGGGAACAACAGTGAAGTGGGACTTTGAGGAAGCTGGTTTTGTTCCTGTTGGATGGACTAACAATGGAGGAACGATTGCGGATGGAAGTTTGAATCTATCTAACGGGAATAACTTCGTTTATAGTCCGGAAGTGGGAGCTGGAAAATATACATGGGAAATAGATGTTCCTTTGGTAGGGGTAGGTGAAAAATGGTTGGCAGGTGGTAATATCGCTGCAACTAATGCTGAAGAAAGGTCATTCTCTATGTTTGTTTTCTCGGGTACTGAAAATGATCGTGCGGCTTGTACGGTTCCTCCTGTTCCAGGCCAGATGCTGGTACGTTGTTATACAGAGGCTATGGGAGTTTACGGTGTACCTATTGATCCGGGTAAACACACTTTGACTATTGACCTTAGACTTAATGCAGATGGTGCATATTGGGCGGCATGGATTATAGATGGTGAAGTGGCGAAAACATTTACTACCTGGTATACTCCGGCACAGTTTAAATTTGGATTCTCAATGATGACCTTTGCTGATGGAGGTGGCTGGCAAGGAGATAAGCCTACTGCAAAGACATATACAGTCAAATATGACTATATAGAATATAAGAAGTATAATTATGATGAAGAATAACAGTTTACTTTACATTCAATGAGGTATTTAAGCATAATTGGAACAGCTATATGCTGTGTAATGTTGGTAATGACGAGTGTTTCCTGCAAGCAGGAAACACTCTCTTCCACCACCCAGGAGAAGAAAGTAGCTCCTTGGTATGTCTATATAGATGGAAGCTCTTTTAAGGATATAGAGCCAGTGAAAGAGATTATTAGTTCCATTAGCGTTTTCGGGAATCCTCCGAAATCATTTATCGATGAGTGTCATCAGAATCATATCGAAGTATATCAGGCTGTAGGTGGAAATGAAGAAACGATTGATACGCCACAGAAAAGAAAGGCACTTGTTGAGAAGTATGTAAGCGATTGCAATGCAAATGGATATGATGGAATAGATCTTGATCTCGAACATTTGAGCCCTGATATTCAGGATGCATATACCGAATTCCTGAAACTTGCTTCAAAAGAACTCCATGCTGTTGGAAAGAAATTAAGCCATTGCGTTAGTTTTTATCCGGCTTTGTATCAGGATAACGAAACTAAGATGTTTCACGATCCGACAGTTTTGAATACTACCTGCGACTTAATTAGAGTGATGTGTTACGATATGTATTTTGCACCTGGGATAGATAAGCCCGAGCTCAAACATAGGGATGATTGTATGGGCATTGGACCTACGTCTAATTATCTATGGACTAAAGAGGCGATGCTTTTCTGGATGAAACACATTCCGAATGATAAATTAGTGATGGCTCTGCCTGCTTATGCAAATGATTATGTTGTAACTGGTGACATCAAAGGAAGGCAGGTTTACCAATCTGTGCCTGACAGTATAAATGGAATTTTGCCTTCTCCTACCTGGTTATGTTATGAAAAGGTAAACATGTATCTGTATGATGGTACTGATGGTAATCGGCATCTGTTTTATGCAAGTGATGCCAGAAGTACGGAAGCGCTACTTGAACTAGCTGATGAACTGGGAATCTCTCAAATCGGTTTTTGGCACTTTAATAGCGTAGATCCGCAAATGTGGGATACTGCCGCAAAGTGGCAAAAGAAATAATAAGATAATAAATCGACCTTGTAAATAATATAGCTTTATTCTCATCCCCCCATTTAGAGAAAAGTTATTCTTAACAATAAGAGGCTGCAAAGGTATGAATCCGTATCTTTGTGGCTTTTTATTTTTTTCTTACCTTTGGGGGAACTTAACATAACCCCCAAAAATGAAGAACATGAAAAAGATCTTTTTACTCATTTTCGTCATCCTATTTATTTTTCCGGTACAGGCCCAACATACATTGAGACTGATGACTTATAATATCAAAAATGCGAACGGCATGGATGATATTTGTAATTTTCAACGGGTAGCCAATGTGATAAATAATGCTTCTCCTGATGTTGTGGCTATACAAGAGGTAGACAGTATGACCCGTCGGAGCGGACAGAAATATGTGCTGGGTGAAATAGCTGAACGTACACAGATGCATGCCTGTTTTGCACCTGCTATAGAGTTTGAAGGAGGTAAATATGGAATCGGACTGTTGACAAAGCAAGTTCCGCTACGTTTACAAACTATCCCTTTACCTGGTAGAGAAGAGGCCCGCACCTTGATTCTGGCAGAATTTGAGGATTATATTTATTGTTGTACTCATCTGTCATTAACGGAAGAAGACCGTATGAAATCTTTGAAAATAGTGAAGTCATTGATTGCTTCCTATAAAAAGCCTCTTTTTCTAGCCGGGGATATGAATGCTGAACCTGAATCCGATTTCATCAAAGAATTGCAAAAGGATTTTCAAATACTCTCCAATCCGGAAAAGCATACTTATCCTGCTCCCGATCCAAAAGAGGCCATTGATTATATTGCCGTGTCAAAGCAAAACGCTACCGGATTTGCTGTCATATCTGCGAAAGTAGTTAATGAGCTAATGGCTTCCGACCATCGTCCCATACTTGTGGAATTGCGTACCGCTGAAAAGGCAGACAAGATATTCCGTACTAAACCTTATTTGCAGAATCCTGTGGGTAATGGCATTACTGTGATGTGGGAAACAACCGTTCCTTCTTATTGCTGGGTGGAATATGGCACAGATACTACCCGGCTGGAACGTGCGCGTATGATTGTTGACGGTCAAGTGGTCTGCAATAACAAGCTGCATAAAATACGTATAGATGGCTTGCAGCCCGGACAGAAATATTATTATCGTGTGTGTTCGCAAGAGATGTTGCTTTATCAGGCATATAAAAAGGTATTTGGAAATACAGCACAATCGACCTTCAGTGAATTTACTCTTCCTGTTGCTGATACAGAGTCTTTTACTGCTATTGTTTTTAATGATTTGCATCAACATACCAATACTTTCCGTGCTCTATGTAAACAAATACAGGATGTTAAATATGATTTTGTTGTTTTCAATGGTGACTGTGTGGATGATCCTGTGGATCACGAGCAGGCAACCACATTTATCAGTGAACTGACCGAAGGAGTGTGTGGCGATCGCATACCGACTTTCTTTATGCGTGGCAACCATGAAATCCGCAATGCCTATTCTATCGGCTTGCGTGACCATTTTGATTATGTGGGAGATAAAACTTATGCCTCTTTTAACTGGGGAGACACCCGTATCGTCATGTTGGATTGTGGAGAAGATAAACCGGACGACCATTGGGTATATTATGGCTTGAACGATTTTACTCAATTGCGTAATGAACAGGTTGATTTTCTGAAAAAAGAACTGTCTGCCAAAGAATTCAAGAAAGCAAAGAAACGTGTCCTTATTCACCATATTCCTCTTTATGGCAATGATGGGAAGAATCTCTGTGCGAATCTTTGGACTAAATTATTAGAAAAAGCACCTTTCAATATCAGCCTGAACGCACATACTCACAAATACGCTTACCATCCGAAAGGGGAACTGGGTAATAATTATCCGGTTATTATTGGTGGAGGATATAAGATGGACAGTGCTACGGTGATGATTCTGGAGAAGAAGAACGATGAATTGAGGATTAAGGTGCTGAATGTAAGGGGAGAGGTTTTACTGGATATAACAGTCTAAAGTCTCTAATAACTTTATAAAAAATGGAGGTGCGCCAGACTTCTAGACACACCTCCATGAATCAGTTATTTCATAAAGTGCTATTCGGAGAAATATGTATAATAGAAATTCTCTATATATCCGTCATAGTTTTTGCTTTCCTCTTTGATACAACTGTTCTCGTCATATTCGAATGTGTAAGTAGCTGTACTGGATGAATGTTGCCAACCACTGCTCGTATGGCAATTAGCCGAAGCTTTTCCAAAGAGACCAGTTTCAACCAGCCAACGACTAGCTCCACTGCTTTCCGCATAGATGCAATGTGCTCCGCTCACATTAGGCACGGCAGAATAGGTCTGAACTTTAAACTGCTCTACTCCATCTGAAAATCTGGTCCATTGCATAATATTTCCATTTTCTATGGTGATGTTAGATGCAATATTGCCATTCTTTTCAACTTTGGTCATGTAGCCATTCTCATCATAAGTATATTCGTAAGTGTTGGAACCATCTACAAAAGTTGCAACATAACCTTGGTCATTTAAAGTCATGTTATATGCGTTCTTACCTGTCACTGTGATATTATTTCCATCATAAGCAAAGAGCCATTCTCTATCCAATTCTCCTTCATATAACCTGTATACACGTTTTACAGTACCATTATCATTATATTCGTAATACCATTTATCCCAGTCGTCCGCAAAAGTGGCTATCCGATAAACTGTTACTTCAGAGGTTGTTGTAAAAGTGATTTCTGCATAGTCTGAATCTTCAAAATAGATTGATCCGGTTTTTTGAGCTTTTACTTTGAATGTATAACTTTTTTCCGGCTCTAAACCTGTCAGTTGAATTGTATTTTGGTCAGTACTTTGTTCACTACCGTTGTTCAAGCTATAAATATAAGCTGTTGCGTTTCCTATGGCTTTCCATGTAATAACAGCAGAACTCTCTTTTACATCAGGAACAGTAACTTCCGGTTTATCCAGAATGTTTGTACTGGGATGATTGTCATCATCACTGCAAGCAGTCGTACCTAGTACTACTGCCAGCATGGCTAATAAGTAAAAATACTTTTTCATGTTGTTCTATTTAAGGTTAATAATTAGTTTCCGGCAACTACTATCATTCCCAAACCAACCAGGAAGAAGATAAACATCAAGGCCAGTAGTTGATTAACAGATTTCGTTGAACCTTTAAATTCTTTCCAGATAAATACTCCCCAAATAGCGGCAATAAGTGGTGCGCCTTGTCCTAGTGCATAAGATACCGCCGGACCAGCTTCTCCTGATGCGATATAGCTGAACGCGGAACCAAGTCCCCATATCGCTCCACCAAGCATTCCGCATATATGAGTTTTCGTGTTTCCTTTAAAGTATTCGGAGTAGCTGACTTTTTCTCCGACAAAAGGATATTTCATTACTAATGTGTTGAAAACAAAATTGCTTAGTAATACGCCTATTGAAAAAACAAAGATGGCAGAATAAGGAGTCATCATTCCTATAGCAGGAGAATTGAAGTTTTCTACGTCCATACCTTTCACTACGAACCTGTAGAACAAAGACATCAGTACACCGGCAATTAATGCAATGATAATTCCCTTTTTGTTGTTTTTCCTGCTTTCTTCTCCCTTTTGCATTTTTCCGGAAGCCACTCCATTGCAAATGATAGCAATAACAATGAGAGCTACACCGCCAAATAAAAGCAAAGGATTACCAGTTGGAATTCCCAGATAATTGACGATTACCCCTAATACCAATGCAATGCCAACTCCTAAAGGAAAAGCTACAGACATACCAGCCAAGGAAATAGACGCTGAAAGAAGAATGTTTGAAGCATTAAATATTACGCCCCCCAAGATAACCCAACCAATGCTGTCTCCTGATGCTTGTCCCAGATCTTCCAGGAATGAACGTCCGGTATCTCCATGACTACCCATAGTGAAGCCTAGCAAGATGGTGAACAATACCATTCCAATCACATAATCCCAATAAAAAAGTTCATAACGCCAATTTTTGGAAACTAGTTTTTGGGTATTACCCCAGGAACCCCAACAAATCATGGTTACGATGCAGAATATAACTGCCAATAAATAACTGTTTACTGTGAACATACTATTAGTATTTAATTGTTAAACATGAATTCTGTTATTTAAATATAGTATCCAATCTTCCCAATAAGTGAAAACATTGGCTTCCTTACATTTTCTTGACCGGAACTCATGTTCCAGGTCCGATTCTTTCAAAAGGATATGTATATTACTACTAAAACCATATTCTTTTGATTCGGGTAGTATCTCCATCCAGCATCTGGGATATCTTTTGTGAGAGTTGACTGCTTTTATAAAATTTTGAGCATCATTCTCGTTGCCGATGGCATTTACACAGACTATGCCGGTAAACAAATTTTCTCTCTGAATAGCTTCTATACCTTCTTTAATATTATCTCCCAAAGTGATTAAAGCCCGCATACGTTGGGAACCTCTGATGCCGGAGAGTTGCTTTTCTATATCAGAAATTGTTTCTGACAGGTCTGTGTTAGCTTTTACGAAACAAAGAACAGCAGGCCATGTTTTATTCTCATCTACCATTTGATAAAACTGACTGACGAGAACCTTTTGCTGTTGTTCGTTGATTTCTCCCTGTACATAGATAATAGGATATTTTCTTGTGCTTCCTTGAGCCTGTTCCGGATAATAGACCGTTGCATTGGCTGTTTGGATAAACGGAGTCTCATTCGGAAGACTACTCTCACTATTTCCTGACTGCTTCCCATTGAAATATTCGTTTATGAATCTGAATGCTTTGGGCAGTGCAGTATTCCAGCAGGTGAAATCATGTCCTCCTGAACGTACTTCCCATTCATGAGGTATTTGTCTTTCCAGTAATAATCGGTGCAGTTCTTCATTACTTTCGCAAAGAGTACCTTCTTTATCTCCAATATCTAGCATGATGCCAAATCCTTTTAAATCGGGATTGCGGAGGGTGGAAAGAATGTGGTAGGGTGAATGTTGCTTATAGTAACTGGTTAGGCGCTGGTTACCATTCTTTCCCACTCCTCCGAAAATCCGTCCCCATTGATTGTCCCATCCTTTTTGTGGCCCTTCTTCCATGTATTGTTTTTCTGTACGGATGGATGGCGATAACGCAACGACAGAGCCGAATAAGTGGCGGTTGCGCAAACTAACGGATAATGCTCCGAATCCTCCCATAGAGAAACCAATGATCGAGCGTCCATTAATATCCTTGCGAGTACGATAGTTGTTATCTATATATGGAACCAGTTCTTTGATAAAGAAAGTTTCATAAAGGGAACTGCCATCATAAGTGTCACTGTAATAAGACAGGTAACCGTCAGGAATAACCATAATGAAAGGTTGAATCTTTCCTTCTTTTATCATTTTATCCATTACACGGGCAACGTTGCCGTATTCGAGCCAACTGGTATAATCACCTCCTATTCCATGAAACATGTATAAGACTGGATATTCTGTTTCTGAATGTTCATAACCTTCCGGTAAGATAATGGAGTAGGAGACTTCTTGCTTTAGGGACGGACTGTAAATACTCATCCCTTCTTTTTCTATGGGAAGTGCCCAAGCTCCATCTATACCTGATAGAAATAGGATAATATATAACAGTATCTTCTTCATATTATTTCTTTATTAACTGTTCACCAATATAATAACTCATTGAATAAATACCTGTTTGGGCGGACTGTTCACTATCCAGCCCGTTTCTGACACGATATTGCACCGGAGCTTCTGCACCTCGCAATCCATTGAACAGAGTAAAGATGCTATTGTAGTTGCTGCCTTCGTCTGTTATGTCCAAATAATAGATTTTGGCACGATTCTCGGCAGAAAGGTTGATAAAATCTGCGTCTTCTGCAAAGAAAAAGTTGATAGCAGGGGCATTGCCTGTTGACTGATTGTATAAGTAATCAGCTTCTGAACCGTAGGTTAATCCTAATCTGAAATCTGCATTGCTTTCCGTATGAACCGTCTTTTCCACAGCATCGGTAATAGCTGAAAAATTTGTTTCATTTAGAATCATTTCTTTCACATTAAAACCTGCGATTATCATACGTTTGATTTGCATAAGAGAATCTAATGCCACTGCCACCTTCTTTGTTGTAAGATCAATATTACCTTCTCCTTTGCTGTAATAAAGAACTTTGTAAGTTAGTTCGGAATTGTAGTCATCCGGTAACCATAGTTCGATATTGGAATTACCTACTTTTATGTTTTTATTAGTAGCATGTAATTCCTCTGTGAATTTTTTCAGAGTTTCCTGCGGATAGTTTTCTCCTTTGAATGAACGTTCGATAAAAGGCAGTGCCTCTTTCATGGATTCACGCCAATAACTGTCAGTGTGGGCACCGTTCCGTACACGATATTCGTGCTTGATATTTTTGTCCCATAATAGAGTATGTAATTCACCGTTTCCTGCATATAGTCTTTCTTCATCATCACCGCAGTCTATGTAATACCGTACTGTTTGAAATGTGGAACTTGGTTTATCCTTGAAAAAGTGTAGCGGACATTGGCTTTTATAATAGCTTGTCAGCCTGCCTGTTCCTGTCTGGCCGCTTCCTCCGAAGTTGTTTCCCCATTGAAGATTCCAACCGTCTTGTGACAAAGAGATGTATTGTTCATCTGTATTTAGAGAGGGACTTAATCCTATTGATACCGAGAATGTTTCAGGATGTTGCGATGCTATACTTAATGCCCCGAAACCTCCCATAGAGAATCCGGCAACAGCTCTTTCCGTCTTACTGGCTGTTGTTCGGAACCGCTTATCAATCAGGGGTACGAGTTCATTAATGAACATATCCATATAGTTGAACTTTCCGTCATAGCGGTTGCAAAAATAAGTGTTGAAACCTTCCGGCATGATGTAGATCAATGGGCGAATACTACCATTGCTGGTTTGCGCATCAGCTATGCTTTGAATATTCAGACCTGAAGGTCCCCATGAACTTTGGTTTCCTCCCCAGCCATGTAGAAGGAAAACTACTCCATATTTACCCGTACTTTCCGATAGATACTCTTGAGGCAGTAATACGGAATATTTGATTTCTTGTCCTAATATTTTGCTGTAAAAACTTTGATCGGGATTATAGCGTTTGGTAAACAGTTCCGGTGTCTCGGTCTGTTCGCTTTCGGACGGACTGTTATCATCAGACGAACATGATGACAATCCGTAGGAAAATAATAATAAGGCTAATAATAGGAGTAGTTTTCTATTCATGGCTTCTCTCTTTTATTTATAAGGATTGATTGGCTCTGCCGGTGTGGATGAATAAACCACCATGTCTTTACATTGAACGGCATATTTTTCATTTGGATTAATCCATTTAATAACCAGTTTGTGAGGTCCTTCCTCTAAATCATAATTATAGAAAATGTCATACTTTCTTTTTATGTAGTCATAAGGCATTTCTATGGTTTCTACTTTCTTGCCGTCAATGTAGGCCTCCAAGATGGCGATGTAATTGTCATTACTATCTTTAACATCTTGTCTGATCATCCCCATTAAAACAACTCCCTTGCCATTGAACTCAAATGTTTTTTCTGTACCGAGATCATATTTGATAACTCTTCTTTCAGAAGGATATAAGCCTTCAAAAGAAACTTCCCATGCTACGGTCTTTGGCTTTTGAATTGTAGTATAGTATTTATCTCCTTTTACTTTTCCTCCGTTTGCTTTTAGCACGTCACTCAATAGTTTGAGATTAATATCGTAAACAGAACTTAAAGAAATATCTGTGTAGGGGAATTTGATGTTTTCGCATCTTTCGAGTGCCGGTTTCCAATATTCGGGGATAGCCTTGTAGCCTTGTATCACTCCAAGAATTCCTGCGGCAGTTGCCGGGTTACAGTCGGAATCTTGTCCGCAACGAGTGGCTATATCCATTGTTTTGAAAAAGTCGCCGTTGCCATATAAAAGTCCCATCACACAGTAAGCCGCATTGATAGTGGCGTCAATGTTAAATGCATTGAATACCCCTTCCGGGCAGCCAATCTCAAAAGCATGGCGGTTTTCTATTTCCAGCCAGCATTTACGCCAGTCATCGGGATATTGTTTCCAATATTTAATAACGTCTGTGATGCAACGGTGAAATTTACTTTGTTCGGGTATTGTTTTAAGAGCTTCCGTGACAATTGTATAAATGTCGTTATTTACGTAAGCTAATGCATACATTGCTCCCATGTATACACCTCCATACCATCCGTCGCCGTAGTTCATGATATGCCCTATCTTGTCCGAAAAATCGGAGGCGGTATTTACCATCCCCGGACATATCATTCCAATGAAGTCTGCTTCAATCTGGAAATCAATATCGTCAGCGTGCGGATTATTTTTCCAATGTCCCGATGCTGGTGGCATAATACCGTGCAATATGTTATATCTGGCTGCCTGGTTGGCATGCCATAATTTGTAATCTGCGTTTGCAAAGGCTTTGGCAAATGATTCGGCAGGGGCATTTATCCCTTCTTTTTGCATTACTTCCAGAAAGGTAAGATCCATATATACATCATCATACAATCCCGGATCTTCTGCAAAGATGTCCTTGCAATAGTCATCATACCAGATTATTGGAGTTTTCTCATGAATGATCGCTCCTCTGTATTTAAATTCTGTAGGACCGCCATAGGTGCATCCTATGGTTTGTCCGGCCCAGCCTCCTTTAATTTTGTCGAGCAGTACCTCTTTACTTATTTCAACTGTTTTTCCATATTCTATTTGTGCCATTCCCGATATGGAAAAGGTAAATAGTAGAATGATGTTAATCAGGACTTTTTTCATCTTAACTTATTTATTAAAGTAAAATCTATCATGTTCTTTTTTCTCTGAATAATACATTATGTCGTTGATACGAATAATGTAGTCTTTTTTGCGGTTCAACCATTTCATTTTAACGTGGTGTCTTCCTTCTTTCATGAGGTATTTCCAGGCTGGTTCTACTTTGCGGTCTGTGTTTCTCATGGGTAAAGCTGCTACATGGTCCAGTTCTCCGTCAATCCATATTTCCACTTTAGCAACGTAAGGGTCATTGGGCTCTGCCAATCCGAACACCTCGGAACCGATGTGGCGTGTAGATACACGATTGATATAATCGGGAGTAATACTTCTTGTGCAGCAAATGTTGCCCCAGATAACAAATCCGTTACCATTGAAATCAAATTCAAATGTATCTGTCAGGAAGCAGTCTTTGCGTTCTCTATAAAGTGGATAGGTGTTTTCGAAATTTTGTTCTAAAGGAAGTACATCCGCCTTTTTGATTGGAATTTCTATCTCCCCACCAGATACTTTTCCACCTGTTTTGACTATGAGTTGTTTAGCTTGATCGAAACTCATTTGGTATGCTTTTGCCAACGACATATTCGTTCCTTCAAATGTAAAGTCTTCTACTTCTTTCAAAGGGTTTAACCAGAATGAAGGGATTTTATCATACCCATACATGACGCCGAGTACACCGCCGACTGTAGACGGATTACAGTCAGAATCTTGTCCGCAGCGTGTTGCAATATCGATAGAGTTGGTGAAGTCTCCTTTACCGTAGAGCATAGCTAATGCTACGAAAGCGGAATTGAGCTTGGCGTCAATATTAAAGTTTAGAAATACGCCTTTGGGACATCCTACATCGCAGTTCCATTTTTCTTGCAGGAAGTACCAGCAATCTTTCCAGTTGTCCGGGTGCAAAGAATGGAAATTGATTACATCCTGAATACATTGATGGAATGTACTCTTTTCAGGTATGGCAAAGATTGCGGTTTTTAGAATCGCTTCAGGACTTTTTTCATAGAAAGCGGAGCTATAAAGAGCTGCTACGAAAGCACCGCCATAAAAACCGTCACCGCTATTCATAATGTGGCCTACTCTGGAGGCGATATCCAATGCTTCCGGCAGCATTGCCGGAGCCATCAGACCAATGAAGTCTGCTTCGATCTGGAAATCCAGATCGTCTGCATGTGGGTTATTCAACCAATGACCGGAAGCCGGTGGCATGATACCTTGGCGGATATTATATCTGCCTGCTTGGTTAGCATGGGCCAAATGATAATCAGCGAATGCAAATCTTTTGGCAAGTTCTTCTTGTGAACAATCCAGGCCAAGTTCATCAAATGCCTCAACAAACGTGCAATCGTTATAAATATCATCGAACAATCCGGGCTTCTTTTCCCACCAATATTTTACGTAACCTTCCGCCCAGGGGATTGGCTGGTAATCTTGAATATAAGTTCCCGTGAACTTAAACTCTGTAGGTGCTCCGAAAACAACACCAATGGTTTGTCCGGCCCATCCTCCTTTAATCTTATCTAAAAGTTCTTTATCAGATAACTTTAAAGTTTTTACAGGCTGGGCTTGTACGTTGAGAGCAAAAAGCCCTATAATACATATCGTAATTATTTTCCTCATTTTTCTCCTCCTTTATTTCTCATAAACTCCCAACTCGGTGATAGAGATGAATGATGATACATTCTTTGTGTATTTATGCCAGTGTTCCTGCACTTTTGCATCCATTAGTACGCGTATTCCCTTGGTTTCTACTGCCGGGAATTCCAAAACATATTGTGCAAACGGAGGTTGGAAAAATACAATATCGGTTTCGGGAAGTGCCGGAGTTGATTTGAATTTACCTACGTCATACCAATGTCCGTCATTTCCAAGATATTGAATGTTTAGAGAAGTAAACCATCCTCCGAACTCTTCCAGACAGCCCATATCTAAAACAAGCATATTGATGTTATGCTCTTCTTTCCAACCGTATCCGAAATAGTCTATTTTAGGCAGATTACTTTTGGCCGCTAATGAATAAAATACAGATCCTACGCCATCTTTGACTCCGTCATTAATTACTTCTACATTTGTTGCGTACATCGGTTTTCCAAAGGTAATCCAGCAAGAATCGAGTACTTCTTCGTTTAGTTTGCGAATATTTGCGTAAATAGTGTCAGCCTTGGGGGCTATATTCTTGGTTTTAACCAATAACTCAAAGTCTTTAGTAATTGAGTTCTTGTTATTTGCGCTTAATTGAAGGGTAATTGGATATTTGCCGGCTTCTGTAGGAGTTCCTGCCAGTTTACCGTTTTGGAATGTAACTCCTACCGGAAGTTTACCTTTTACCAGTTCCCATTTGAAATCAGCGTTTGTTCTGCAGGCAAATGAGTAATCGGTAGGCTGTCCGATTTCCAAGTCCGGATTCGGACCGATACAGAATTCCATAGGGGGGATGAATTGTGCTTTGGGGTTAACATATACCATATCACCCTTTACTTTTCCTCCTTTGGCACAAACCAGTTCGATTGCTTTGTTGTAAGTACGTTCAATCATGTCTTCAATGGAAGCATCGGGCATATCAAACCTGGTGATATTGATATACCGGTCGTTGAAGGGTTTTTCCCATCCTTCGATAGGTTTAGTCAAACTTTCGGGAAGAGACTTTGCACCATACATTACTCCTAGAAGTCCGGAGATAGTGGCTGCCTGATTGTCGCAGTCAAATCCCATTGCACAGCTTAAATCCAATGTCCGTTGGAAATCTCCTTCGCCATACAACATAGCCAAAATCCCGCATAATCCGTTCAGATTAGCATTCCAGATTGTTTTTGTCATGGCTGGTTCATCTATGTAATATTTTTTAGCCATGATTTGACGTGCTTTTACCCAATCTTTAGGATATTTGTCATATAAAGCAATCATCTCTTTTACAGCTATCGCATATCTGTCATCAGCTGGCAATTCTTTTAAAGCGCGTGTAATAAGCTTGCGGATATCCTGGCAGAAAAAGGCGTCAGCGTACATTGCACCGTATAGAACAGTGGGAGATACCGCCCACGAATCGCTTGTGATACGGGCCGCCCAATCACTTTTTCCTGCAGCATACGAAATCATTCCCGGTGCTGTATACGCCCATATCTCGTTAATCAATTGAGGGTCGATCTGATACCAGTGCGGATTCAGATTTTCGTCACCTGTGAACGGAGGGGTGAATCCAAGATGCATTAATCCGAGTGCAGCCCTATTGGCTAGCCATACACGGTCACGGATATGATACATCCATCCTTCGCGCATATTGGCATAAGTAGGTTCTACACCATATTTCTCCATTAATAGTAAGTAGATATACTCAACATCAGTATCGTCATCAGAGAATGCACCGTTATACTTCTGCAATTTATCTATGTTTTTAGTGTAACCGAATGGAAATCTGGATTCCGGGGCAGGTTCATCTACAAACTTGTTCTCAAAAGGAAGTCCATATATGTTTCCTACCATTTGCCCGATCCAAGCTCCGGCTATTTTGTCTTTTAACTCTGTCTTTGAAATCTTCTGTGCAGAGATAAATAAGATGTTAGTAATTAAAACAAGTAAAAAGATGATTGGTTTTTTCATACTTATCAGGGTTGATTTGTTGGAAGGTACACTTTTCTATGTGAACCTTCCAATTGTGGTTAATAATCTTTGTTTTGAGATAATTTTGGATTTGCATTTAAAATATCCGTAGGAATTGGAAATACATTTCTAAAAGTTTCTGAACTTTGGTCAGGGTGTGCCCAATATTTTTTCAGATATTTTCCGAAACGTATCATATCTTCATGGCGCCATCCTTCCCATGCCAGTTCTCTGCCTCGTTCTGCATAAAGTTCATCAATCGTCAATTGGCTTGTAGTATATGCATCAAGCCCTGCTCTTGTACGAATCTTCTTGAAGTCTGCCAGTTGGATGGCCTCACTTGTTCTGTTTTGTCGTACCAAAGCCTCTACATACATTAATACAACATCGGCATAACGGAAGATGGCAAAGTCGTTGTCCATACTAACTGTATATTCTTTTAAAGAACCATCAGTCTGGTAATGCCATTTCCAGCAGCGTGCACCGTCGTATGTACCACGTCCTCCGTTGCTATTGTAATATTTTTCTTCGGGGAAGACAGGAGTATATTCGAAACCAAGATCCTTTCCGCTTAGGTCTACTTGAGGACCGTATAACCAGCTCTGACTTCTGCGAAGATCTTGTTCTGCGTATGTTTGGAAAAAGTCCGGTTGGCAGAGAAAACCCGACCATGGAGCTGCCGGAATATTAAATGTTGCTTGTGATGCAGCTTCCAGTGTTAGCGTATGCAGATAAAATGAGTTACTGTCACCGCTAGTATATACTCTGTCATACAGGATTACAAAGATGTTCTCCTTAGAATCTTCATTTTTAATATCAAAATTAGTGGAATAAGAGTCTTCAATGCTGTAAGCACCTATATCCATAATGTCTTTACAGGCTTTCTCTGCTTTGTCATACATTGGAGTACCGAACCATGCTTCTGCATTCAGATACATTTTCGCAAGAATACAATAAGCGGCAGCTTGTGTGACCCGTCCATAATTAGTATCTGAAGGCTCCCTGTCTAGGAACTCGATATTGTCATTAATTTCTTTTTCCAGATAGTTGAAAATATATTCACGACTTTTTTGTTCCGGGTATCCGGTTTCCGTGTAGTCAGTTGTGAAAGGTACGTTTCCCCAACAAGAAATGGCCTGATAATAGTAGAAAGCACGCAGTATTTTCATTTCAGCTATAATCTTCTCTTTTCCTTCAAACTGGATAGGTGATAATTCCGTTTCGTAAATAATTTCATTACATGCAGCAATACCATTAAATATCCAGTTCCATCCCCTTGTCAATAATTTATTTGCAGGTGGAATTTTATTCGTCTGGATTTCTTCATAACGTCCATTGCTGTACCAGGAACCACCACAAGCGGGAACAGCACATTCATCAGAAGCTTGTAAAAGTAGTGTCCATAAACTTTGTTCGGAATTGTATCCTTGTAATTTCGTATATGCCCTACCTGCATTGGCTACCAGTTCCTTCTCGTTTTTAAAGAAGTCATTCATCGCTACTCCTGTGTAAACAGTTTCGCTAAGATCGGTACATCCGTATAATAATATACAGATAACGAAACTTAATATTATATTTGTCTTTTTCATGGTAATCTTGTTTTTTAGAATACTATATTAACTCCAAAAGTAAATTCTGTTGTACGAGGATAATAACTCAAACTTTCCATACCGGGTTCCAGTCCGGAAAGGGCGACTTCTGGGTCGACACCAGAATAACCGGTGATGCAGAATACATTCTGTGCAGTAAGAGACAATCTTAGTCTTTTTATCATTTTAGATGTGAAATCCCAGGTATATCCAAAGGTTACATTATCCAGTTTTAAATAAGAAGCATCCTCTATGTATTTGGAGGAATATTTATAGGTCGTACTTGTGAAATTCGTTTGAGATAACCAGTTTGATGAGATATTTCTAAGTCCGATGCTGCTTAGATTTTCATATTCCATCGCATAGTTGTTCAGAATTTCTCCGCCGATAGATGCACGCAGTGAGAAACTCAAGTCGAATTTCTTATATCTGAAGGTATTACTCCAGCTAAGAGTGGCATCCGGATAAGCACAGCCAATTTTTTCCCATTGTTCTTCCGGTACGGAACCGTCTGCATTTTGTCCTAACAATACATCTTTTCCATCTGTATCAGTTCCTAACCATATAGGACCATAGAAAGTACCCAATGACTGTCCTTCTATCAGACGTTGAGTGTAGCAGGCTGCACTTGTAGACCATCCCACTTTGTACGTTCCGTTAGTGAATTCATCATTAGTGAATTTCACCAATTTGTTTTTATTGTGCGAAACGGTAAGTGAGGTGTTCCATGTAAAGTCTCTAGTGTTAAAAGGTGTACCGGATATTGTTAATTCAACTCCTTCGTTAGTTACTTTTCCAACATTCGTAAACAGGGTATTATACACATAAGGAGGAGTCGGTACGATATAGTCATACAACAAGTTAGAAGTAGTCCGTTTGTAATAATCGAAAGTGAATGAAAGGCGGTTATCAAACATTGTCATATCAACACCAACGTTGAACTCTGCTTTTTTCTCCCATTTTAGATCCGGATTTGCATTACTTGCAGGTTGATAAGTATTAATCCATTGGCCATTGTAATAGAATTTACCGGCTGTAGTCATCATCATCAAAGATTTGTAGTTTGAGAAATCTTGGTTACCGGTAACTCCGTATCCGGCTCTCAATTTTAAATCATCGATCCATTTGACATTCGAGAGGAATTTCTCTTTATTTATACGCCAACCTACGCTGACAGCCGGGAACCATCCCCACTTATTATTGTCACCGAAACGGCTGGAGCCATCACGACGTAGTGAAGCAGACAAAAGATATTTATCATCGTAGTTGTACATAAAACGTCCGAAGAATCCGATATATGTATTATCTTCTTTATTGGACGACATGCTGGCTTTGCCTTCAGTTAGATTCGTTCCTGTTCCGATGTTATGAGTCTGGTTGTCATCGAAGTCGAAACCGGAATTTGTCATGGATGCAGATGTGCTGTAAGTATACTGGTATGTATATCCGAGTAATACCTGAATGGAATGTTTTCCGAAAATATTCGAGTAATTTAAAGTAGACTCATATTGTGTATCGTTTTCCTGATAGTTTTCAATATAGGCTTGCCCGTTTGTTCCTATTAAACTAGGATAATAATGTGTGTAATATTCACGTGTTTCATATTGTTCTTTGTCGTATGAAACAAAATTCTCCCATTTTAATCCTTTTATAGGCAATATGTTTAGAGTAGCACGAATATTTGCACCATAATTATCATTCTTACTTTCCATGTTCCTTTCGTTAATGATCGCTACCGGATTGTAATATTCCATTGCTTTGATACGGCTATATCCTCCGGCATCCGGATCGCTGTCGTCATAAACAGGCTCTGTTGGATTATGGGTAAATGCCTGCATAAAAGCACTTGTAGAGGAAGGACTGTATTTGCGATGAATGATATTCAGGTTATAATCCAAATCGACCCATTTGTCTAATAACGACTGACGAATATTGGTACGTGCCATTAGCTTCTCGGAACTATTATGCTTTTGCAAACCATCGCTCTTTTCATAATTGAAAGAAGTGTGATGTGAGAACTTCTCGGAACCTCCGGATATAGACAAGTTGTGCTTATGGCTGAACGGAGTTTGTGTAATTTCTTTAAACCAATCGGTATCACTGTCAAAAATATAACTTTCCAATTCTGGGCGATATTCCTTGATAACAGATTTGTATTCGCTTGCCGATAAAGGTTTTGCTCTGCGTGAAACGACTCCCACGGTGAGTTGCCCATCATAAGAAACTTCCGTTTTGCCACTTCTTGCACGTTTAGTTGTGACGATGATTACTCCATTCGTACCTCTTGTTCCATAAATAGCAGCTGCCGAACCATCTTTTAATACGTCTATAGATTCCACTTCCTGGAAGTTGATATTTCTGATATCTGCACCTGCCACCCCATCAATAATAATTAATGGACCTTGGCCTGCGGAAAGTGTGTTTGTTCCGCGAAGTAATACTTCATATTTGGCTGTCGGATCAGCACCGTTCGGGTTGATAATTTGTAATCCTGCCACTTTTCCTTGCAACATTCCCATAGCATTGGTGAATGTTCCGGGATTGAGGTCATCTTTCTTCATGCTGGTAACCGATCCTGTAAGCTCTTTCTTTGTGGTAGAGCCGTAGCCGATTACTACAACGTCATTAAGCACTTTCGAGTCTTCGCGCAGGTGTATTACAAGCTGTGTCTGATTTCCTACTTGTTGTTCAACAGTTGCATAACCTACATAAGATATAACCAATACATCAGAAGGATTCGCTTTTACATTGAAGGTTCCATCAACTCCTGTAATAGAACCATTTGTTGTACCTTTAACAAGGACACTGGCACCGATAATGGGTTCATTTGCTTCATCGAGGACTGTACCTCTTATTGCCTTCTGGGCAATAGCATCATTGCTCATCAAAGAAAATACTATTAACAACATACTTGTCAATAGACCGTGGATTGAACATTGTTTTATCATAATAACAGAATTAAGGATGATTATTGTATTTCTTTTCTCAAAGGTATAGATACTTGTGCTCCCATTCTGGTAACAGAAATAGAAGAGGCTTTACTTGCAAATATAATTGCATCTTTTAGATTTTTGCCCTCAGACAGAGCTACGCACAATCCGCCGCAGAATGTATCTCCGGCAGCGGTTGTGTCTACTGCTTCTACCTTGAAGGCTGGAATGTGGATAAACTCATTGTTTTCATAGGCGAGAGCTCCTTTGGCTCCCATCGTAATAATGACAGTTTTTATGCCTTTCGAACTAATATAACGAATCGCTTCTTTTGCCGATTCATCATCTGTAATGTGCATTCCCGAGATGATTTCAGCCTCTGTGACATTAGGAATAAGAATGTCGACATTGGCTAATAAATCGTCAGGCAGTTGTTGGGTAGGGGCAGGGGCGGGATTTAATATAACGGTAATTCCATCTTTTTTAGCCATTTTGGCTGCATAAGTGACACTCTCGATTGGAGTTTCCAACTGCATAATGACGATGGATGCCTGTTTGATGGCAGGTTCTGCATTTTGTATGTCATCAATAGATAAAGTCCCGTTGGCTCCGGAAGCAACAACAATACAGTTTTCCCCTTTTTTGTCGACATTGATAAGAGCTACTCCTGATGGTTCCTGCGGGGTAATTCCTACATAAGTAGTGTCGATCTTTTCTTTGTGAAACATTTCCAAGGTTTCATTTCCAAAAATGTCATTTCCTATTTTACATATGAAAGTGACATCTCCTCCTAGTCTTGCAGCAGCTACGGCTTGGTTAGCTCCTTTGCCGCCATGATTCATTAAGAAGTTTCCTCCCAGAATTGTTTCTCCTGGTTTTGGTAGACGGTCTGATTTGATAACCATGTCCGTATTACTACTACCTATCACTACGATTTTCTTCTTTGTGTCCATATAATGAGTATTAAGTATTAAGGCGAATTGAATCGTAAACGATGCGCAATCGTTTGCGCAAATATAGAAATTTTTTTCAAAACAAAATATTTTTCTTGCTTTTTTCTCAAATAAAATGTTATTTTTGCAAAAAACGACCAGTAATGAAGAAAACTCTGATTGATGTATCAAAGAAAACTGGGTACTCTATCTCTACGATTTCTAGGGTCTTAAATGGGAAATCGGAGAAATATAGAATAAGCCAGTCTGCTAAGGAGGTTATTTTGCAGTCCGTTAAAGAATTGGACTATCAGCCTGATATAGTTGCGCAAAGTTTGCGCAACAACACGACATATACTATAGGTCTTCTTGTACCACACATAGATAATCCTTTTTTTGCCAATATAGCAAGTGTTGTCATCCGTGAAGCACAACGTTATAATTATACTGTCATGCTTATCGATACCCTCGAAGATCCTGTTCAGGAAAATAAAGCTATTGATTCGCTTCTATCGCGTAAAATAGATGGGATTATTTTGGTTCCAACCGGTGAAAACCCTTCTAAACTCGAGGAGATTAGTACTAAAACTCCGATTGTGCTAATTGACCGCTATTTTGAGAAGCATAATTTGCCATACGTAGCTACTGATAATTATGTAGGAGCTTATCAGGCAACGAAATTATTATTAGAATCGGGGCATAGTAAGATTCTCTGTATTCAGGGGCCGGATATTTCTATAACGACTAAGGAACGTGTGCGCGGGTATCTTGATGCGCTTCGCGAAGCTGGTTATCAAGATAACGCAATGATAAGAGGAAATGAGTTCTCGATTCAGAATGGTTATATTGAGACTAAGTTGGCTCTGAACTCTACTACAAAACCTACTGCTATATTTGCGTTAAGTAGTACAATTCTTTTGGGAGCCGTCAAAGCATTAAATGAGCATAAAGTGAGAATTCCTCAAGATATGTCTATCATTTCGTTTGATGATAACTTATATCTGGACTATCTAAATCCTCCTATAACTCGTATTGCACAATCACTGGAGAATATTGGCATTATTGCTGTAAAAATGTTGATGCAGAAGATTTTGGAAGAAACTGAACTACATTCGGAGATTCTTTTGAAACCTAATATTATAAAACGGGATTCGATAAAGGTGTTAACTGATAGAAAGTAGTATTTTAGATAATAGAAAAAATCGGGCTTGAACAATGTCAAGCCCGATTTTTTACATATTAATACCGTTTCTTATGCTGCCGGATCTGGTGCTTCACCACCGCCTTCATTTCCACCTTCTCCGTTGCCTTCATTTCCATTGTCAGGCGTACTTGACACCATTGCCTTTTGACACCAACTATATGAATTTATAAGTATCAAGAGTTCTGGGCTTAGTTGTAATTCTTGGGGATTGGGGGGATTTGATTCAGGGCAATCACATCCCTAAAAATTGATTCATTCCTGCACTGTTTTGAATAAAATAATGGAGTATTCTGGAAACGTTGTGGTAAATCTGAAAAAGATGATTGAGTTTTTAAGATTCCCCGTTATCTTTTTATTATAAGATATGGGTCAAGGGTGAGGGATGGTGAGGGTAGATTTATAACCTTTTATTTTATTATTTTCTATACTATCTCCTTTTTTATCTATAAAAAAAAATACGAAAGTTATAAATCTACCCTCACCATCCCTCACCCTTGACCCATTCATTAGCGCAACGTTTAACTCGTTTCTATGCAATTATGAATATATTTTATTCATTAACAATATTAAGAATCATCCTTCTTATTACTGATAAACTATCGTCTTATCGTATACTTTATTTCTATTTATTAATCGCCGACTATAGTTGTCTATCTGGATGACTATGGTAGGCTGATTAGACAACAATAGTCGACTAGGTGGACAACTCTAGTCGGCTTCTTAGATACAAGCTGTTCAATTTGCTAAGATTGACAATGTCGATGCGAAGGTTACGGGCTGTGAAAGTATAAACTGTGGGGATTGTGAAGGCGTGAAGAGCGTGAAGAAAAGACTTTTCTTTGTTTGTTCACAGAAAACACCTATCAAACAGATGATTACCATCCGTGAAGGATGTGAAGGTGGAGAACTAAACTTTATTGGGACTTTGGTAATTTTCAACACAATTAGTTCTAAACTGCACGGTTTTTAGTTAAATGAGAATTTAATACAAACAGAAGAACATAAGAACAAAAAATAAAATAGCAGTTCAACAAGCAACAGAAATAAGCTTCAAAGCGCAGCATTTATGTTCTTTTGTTCTTATGTCTAAAAATAAATGATTATTTAGCTCATTTTTGCACCGGGAATGAATCTATTTTTAAGGGTGTGATTGCCCTGAATCAAATCCCTAAAATTTTCAGACTGAGCCGAGTTCTGGTGGAATCACTCATATGTGAGGTGGATGTTGCTCATTCTTTTTCAGGTAAAGACACTAATTTATGCATTAAATGAGAAAATACGATATCCCCCCCTTTATATTTTCTTTTAAAAACGATACCTTTGAAGTGTTTTCTTTCTTTTTATCAAGTATGGATTGATTTCCGGCAAGTTCTCCTATATTTTCCGAATTAATATTCATTAACTTATTTGCCGTAATACTTTTTAATATCTCTTGTGTATTAGCTAATAGATATTGAACTATTAACTTTAAAGACTAATATTATGGAAAAAGATTCTCCTTTTTCATCCACCGGCAGAAGGTGTATTGTAACCCTAATGTGCATATTTGTCACTGCTTTTGTTTATGCACAACAGCAAAAAATATCGATTAGTATCAAAGAGCTTCCTCTTAAAGAGGCTATCAGTCAGATAGCAGAGAAGGCATCGATGAATGTAGCCTATAGCAAAGAATTTGTGGATACGAGTAGGAAAGTGTCATTGGAGGTAAAAGACACAGATGTAAACAAAGCACTAACTCTTTTGCTAAAAGGGACTAACATTGGGTTCCGTTTCCTGGATGACAGTATTTTATTTTATAATAAAGAATATCAAAATAAAACTGAACCTGTTGATTCGCAAGGAGAGAAGAAGGAACTGTATGTGAAAGGTAAAGTTACTGACGAGAATGCGGAACCGATCATCGGGGCCACCGTATCGGTAAAAGGCTCGACTACAGGTACAATCACCGATATCAATGGTCAGTATTCCATCAAGGTACCCTATGGAAGTACACTTCGGTACTCATACGTCGGCTACCGTGAAGAAAGCGTCATAGCGAAAGCAACGACAGTAAACGTAGTGATGAAAGAGAATGCTGTCAGCCTGGAAGATGTAGTAGTTGTAGGTTATGGCGTGCAAAAGAAAGTGAATGTAACAGGTGCCGTATCTATGGTTAAAGCGGAGGCTATTGAGAACAGGCCTATAACTAACGTAACTACGGGGCTGCAAGGATTGTTGCCTGGAGTTAGTATCGTTTCTTCTTCGGGGCAGCCGGGTGCTGTGCCCAGTATCAACATTCGTGGTACGGGAACTATTAACAGTAGTACAGCACCTTTGATCTTGATTGATGGAGTAGCCGGGGGAGACATCAACTTATTGAATCCTTCGGACATCGAAAGCGTATCCGTACTGAAAGATGCCGCCTCATCAGCTATTTATGGAGCACGTGCCGCTAACGGTGTTATTCTTGTAACGACTAAAAAGGGAGAAAAGAAAGAGCGCGTAGTATTCCAATATAACGGATATGCCGGATTCCAGACTCCCACAGCATTGCCCGAACTTGTTAACGGAAGGGAATACATGGAACTCTCCAACGAAGCCATGAGTGCTGCCGGATTTTCCAAGCCCTATACACAAGAGGCTTTCGATAAATATGATTCGGGACTGTATCCCAACGAATATTCCAATACTGACTGGATTGATGAAATATACAAAAGCCGGGCTTTTCAAACGGGGCATAATGTAAGTGCACGGGGTGGAAGCGAGAAAACCGGATTTTTTATGTCGTATGGTTTCCTGGATCAGGATGGACTGGTTGTAGGTGACGGATATAGTTCCAAAAGACATAATGCGCGTATCAGTGTAAACACGGAGGTGTATGATCGTCTGAAACTGACTGGACAGATGAGCTATGTCGATTTCTATAAAAAGGACTTAGGTTATAGCGGCACATCAGGAGTATTCCGCCTGTCACAGCGTATGTCTCCGTTACTTCCCGTCATGTGGCAAATTCCTGATGAGAATGGCCGGATGGTAGATAGTGAGAACTGGTCGTACGGTTCGGTACGTACCCCCTTGCAGGTAGCCTATGAGTCGGGAATGGAAGAACGGAAAACACGTGTGCTCAATGGTATTTTCAATGCAGATCTCAAAATTATAGACGGACTGAACGTAGGTATGCAGTACTCTGCTAATATATATACCCGCCAGGTGGATGAGTTTAACCCGAAGATGTTGTCTTATTACTCGGACGGTAGCCCGTTGAAAGCAAATGAAGATGCCAAGGACTATATCTCACAAAGCCATCTTGACGTTATGACCCAAACGTTGCAATTCACCCTGAACTTTAATAAGGCCATAGGACGCCACGAGTTGGGAGCATTGTTGGGATTTTCGCAAGAGTGGGAAAATAGAAGTACGTTGGGGGCTACGCGTGATAATGTGATGGTTGAGGATATTCACGTTATTAGTGCCGGAATGATTAATTTTATGAATAGCGGAACAAAAGACGAGTGGGCTTTGCGTTCTTACTTTGGTCGTGTCAACTATGCTTTTGACGGTAAATACCTGTTTGAAGCTAACCTGCGTGCCGACGGAACTTCAAGATTTGCCAAGGGCAATCGTTGGGGATATTTTCCATCATTCTCGGCAGGATGGAACTTCTCACGTGAAAAATTCATGGAGTTCGCTACTTCGGTATTGAGCTCGGGTAAGCTGCGTGCTTCCTGGGGTGAGTTGGGAAATCAAAACATTCCCGGTAATTACTACCCCTACTTGTCACCTATCATAACCGAAGAGTCTTATCCTATCGGAGCTTCTAATACACCTGTTATGGGACTTTGGCAAAACAAAATCGGTAATCCCGACATCAAGTGGGAAACCATCCGCATGCTTAATTTCGGGGTAGACCTTAGTTTTTTGAACAATAGACTGAATGTGGACTTTGATTGGTATAAGAAAGAAAATATTGATGCATTGGTTCGTCCCGATGTTCCGGCTATTGTCGGGGTTTCCAGTAGTAACGTAGGTTATGTCAATCTTGGTAAGATTGATGTCAAAGGATGGGAACTTAATCTGTCATGGCGTGATAAGATCGGAAATGTAAATTACAATCTCGGGTTCAATCTGTCGGACGCTCGTAATAAGATTACCGATTTGGGTGGAACTCCGGAGTCGCTGACCAGTACGGCTTCCGGTTCGTATCGTCGGGTCGGTGATCCGATAGGTGCTTTCTATGGTTATCTGACTGATGGGCTGGCGCAAGTGTATGACTTTGAATCAGTGAATACAACTACAGGTAAGTACCAGAAACCAAAATTTCCTCTTGTTGCGTCACAAAACGGCATTGTACAGCCCGGAGATATTAAGTATCGGGACATCAGTGGTCCTGACGGCGCTCCCGACGGAGTAATTGATGACTACGACAAAGTGGTGTTTGGCGAGAAAGAGCCCCATTACACCTATGCAATCAAGGGTGGTTTGGAATGGAAAGGCATTGACTTCAGTTTCTATTTGCAAGGCGTAGGCAAAGTTGCCGGTTACCTTGAGGATGAGGCTCGGCATGCATTTATCAATGACTATTCAATCCCTAAAAAAGAGCATCTTGACAGATGGACACCTATGAATCCAAATGCTTCTTATCCCAGACTTTATCAGTCGCAGGAGCACAATAGGCTCTTTAGTGACTACTGGAAAGAAGATGCATCGTACTTGCGCCTGAAGAATATTCAGATAGGTTATCGTTTTCCTGCCCGGATGGTGGCACCTCTTGGTATTAATAGCCTTAGAGTATATGCTTCGGCAGATAACTTGTTTACTAAAACCGATTACTTCGGGGCTTATGACCCTGAAGTGAGGACCACCAGCGGAGATGTCTATCCGCAAGTAAAAACCTATGTTTTTGGATTATCAATAACATTCTAACCTATTAAACGACTATAAAGATGAAATACTCAAAATACTTTTTAATCATTGCTTTATTTGGTATAGTTACCTCATGTAGCGATTTTCTGGATAGAACGAACCCTAACGAGCCGGACAATGTGACATTCTGGGTGAATGAAGATCAGCTTAAAAATGCCTTGCCTCCCTGTTACGAAGCTTTACAAAAAGACTATCTCGTGAATTGGAGCGAATCGACGGCCGAAACTGTTATGTGGGGGAATATTACTAGTGGACTAAGTAAGGTTTCGGGAGGCAAGCACTCTTATACTGACGGCTTCCCCTTCACTACCTATTGGACAGGAGCATATAGCTATATTTATCGCTGCAATAATTTTCTGGACAACTATAATAAAGCGCAGGTAGCTCAAAATAAGAAGGACGTTTATGCCGCAGAAGTAAAAACCATCCGGGCGCTTATGTACTTTTACCTCACGGTGTTTTGGGGTGATGTACCTTGGGTAGGAGAAGTCATCCAGCCCGAAGATGCATATATCGAACGTACTCCCAGAGAGAAAGTCATTGACCAGCTCGTCGAGGATTTGAAATGGGCGGCAGAGCGCATGCCTGAAGAAAGGTATACAGGCGACAAACTGGGAAGACTCGACCGCTGGGGCGCTTTAGCCATATTGGCACGTATTGCCTTGCAAAACGAAAGATGGGAACTGGCTGCAAAAACGAGTGAATATATCATCGAAAACAGTCCCTATGGGCTGTATGAATACGAAAAACTATTTCATCACGAAGGGGATGTCGAGAATGAACCGAAAAATATCGAAGCCATCGTATATAGCCTTTTTGTACCTGAAATCCGTACACAAAGTCTACCCAATGAAACTTGCAGTCCGACAGACTATATACGTCTCAATCCAACGAAGTCGTTAGTGGATGCTTATCTGTGTACAGACGGTAAACCGGCAAAAACCGGATTGGAATATTATAAAAAGACCGGTGTGCAGACCTCATCGTTATACAAGTCGCCTGAAGAGCATTATGTGGATTATTTCCAGAACAGAGATCCTAGAATGAAGATGACTTTATATGCTCCGGGTGACAAATGGCCGGGAGGAGATGACGGTGATCCTGATACGGATAAGGCCAACGAGATATTTAATCTGCCTCGTTTTGCTTCATTGCAAGATAATAACCGTGTGGGGGCAAATAGCCGTACAGGTTTCTATCTGAAAAAGTATAACGATATTGATTTGGCCGGCTCAAGTGTGGGTGGACATGGGAATCTCAATGTCATCCGCTTTGCCGAAATCTTGCTGATTTATGCCGAAGCCACTTTCGAACTACAAGGCAAGAAACTGACACAAACACAGATTGATTACTCCATCAACAGGCTTAGAGATCGTGTGAATATGCATCGTATGAACCTTGACGAACTTAGCGCATGGGGGATGGATCTCGAAACCGAATTGAGAAGAGAACGTCGCATTGAGTTGGCAGGTGAAGGAACAAGATACGCCGATGTGATGCGTTGGCGTGAAGGCGAACTTCGCTTTGGACGTGCCATCACCGGTCCCAGCCTGAAAGTTTGTATGAACGATTTGGGCGCCAACCCATATCCCGATACCGGAGTAGATGAGTTTGGTGATGTTATCTACGAAAAGTCTACCGCGGAAGGCGGAGCACGCTACTTCGACGCAACGAAACATTATTTGTGGCCCGTGCCTAATCCCGAGCGTCAGAAGAATCCTCTGTTAGGACAAAATCCGGGCTGGGAAAAGTAATCATTAAAAAATAGAAACCATGTATTCAATGAAAAAATATTTATTATTGTTTTTATGCCTGACTTTGGGCGTTGCCTCTGCACAAGATACTCTGCGGGTGCGGGTAATGACCTATAATTTGAGATTTGGCGAACTGGCATCTTTAGAGGAACTTGCTCATCACATCAAATCCTTCAAGCCTGATTTTGTGGCGCTTCAGGAAGTGGATAGCAAAACAGACCGTAAGCGTACCCCGCATCAGAAGGGGAAGGATTTTATATCCGAACTTGCCTATCATACAGGGATGTTTGGGCTTTACGGAAAAACGATTGATTATTCTACCGGTTATTACGGTATTGGGATGTTAAGTAAATATCCATATATTTCTGTCCAAAAGATAATGCTGCCCCATCCGGTCAAAGAGCATGAGAGACGGGCCATGCTGGAGGGATTATTCGAAATGGGTAATGATACCATTGTTTTTACCTCTACGCATCTGGACGTCAACTCTCAAGAAACACGGGCGGAGCAAATAAAATTTATTACCGGGCATTTCAAAAATTATAAATATCCTGTAATTTTGGGAGGTGATTTCAATGCGCGTCATTACTCGGAAGCAATACGTGGTATGGATAGCTGGTTTGCTGCAAGCAACGATGATTTTGGAATGCCGGCATGGAAACCTGTGATTAAGATCGATTACTTGTTTGCTTACCCGCAAAAAGGATGGCGTGTGATTAGCACACAAACTGTTCAGTCGCTTTTGTCAGACCATTTACCGATTATTACGGAATTGGAATATGTGAAAGAAGCATCGAAGAAAAAATATTGATACTCACTTATAACATTTATGATTTTCTATGATACATACAATAATCAAGTATTTACTGATTTCAACAACGCTTTTTTTCTGCTCATGCCACAAGCCCAAGACGGATATTATCACCCCCGCCAAACAGTTAATAGAACGTCAGATTGGGGAAAGAGCACAGTCTATCCACTTTGAATATATCGAACCATCCGACGGTAAAGATATATTCGAAGTGATAGCAAGCGACGGCCGGCTTACCCTAAGGGGAAGTAGCTCCGTTGCTATCTGTTACGCTTTTCATACGTACATGAAAGAGGCCTGCAAGAGTATGAAAACATGGAGCGGTGAACACATAACGTCGGTGATGCCGTGGCCCGATTATGAATTGTATGAACAGGTGTCCCCTTATGAGTTGCGCTATTTCCTTAATGTTTGTACATTCGGCTACACTACTCCTTACTGGGACTGGGAGCGTTGGGAAAAGGAAATTGACAGGATGGCTCTTTATGGTGTAAATATGCCCTTGGCTACCGTGGCCAGCGAAGCCATTGCGGAACGGGTATGGCTGCGTATGGGATTGAACAAAGAAGAAACCCGTGAGTTTTTCACTGCCCCTGCACACCTTCCCTGGCATCGCATGGGCAATCTGAACAAGTGGGACGGTCCCTTATCTGATGCCTGGCAACAGAACCAAATCGCTTTGCAGCATCAAATCCTGACCCGTATGCGCGAGTTGGGGATGCAGCCCATAGCGCCTGCGTTTGCAGGTTTCGTGCCGGAAGGATTCGTGCAGATACATCCCGACACACAATTCCGGCACATGCGGTGGGGTGGTTTTGATGAAGAGTACAACGCTTATGTATTGCCACCGGATTCACCTTTTTTCGAAGAGATAGGCAAACTGTTTGTCGAAGAGTGGGAAAAAGAGTTTGGAGAAAATACGTATTATCTCTCGGACAGTTTTAATGAGATGGAACTGCCTATCGATAAGGAAGATAAAGAAGCGAAATATAAGTTATTGGCCGAGTATGGAGAAACGATCTATAAATCAATTGCAGCCGGAAACCCGGATGCCGTTTGGGTTACACAGGGATGGACATTCGGATATCAACATTCATTCTGGGATAAAGAATCGCTTAAAGCCTTGTTAAGCAATGTACCTGATGATAAAATGATTATCATTGATTTGGGCAATGATTATCCGAAATGGGTATGGAGCACCGAACAAACATGGAAAGTACATGATGGATTTTACGGAAAGAAATGGATATTCAGCTATGTACCCAACTTTGGTGGGAAAAACACCATGACAGGAGACTTGGACATGTATGCTAGTTCCTCGGTCAAAGCGTTACGTGCCGCAAATAAAGGTAACTTGATTGGGTTCGGTTCTGCCCCTGAAGGACTCGAAAACAATGAGGTTGTTTACGAACTGTTAGCTGATATGGGATGGTCATCAGATAGTATCGACCTGGACGATTGGATGAAGATATACTGTGAGGCCCGTTATGGAGGATATCCCGATGCCATGGAGGAAGCTTGGAAGCTTTTTCGGAAAACAGCATATAGTTCTTTATATTCATACCCCCGTTTTACCTGGCAAACTGTAATTCCCGATCAACGGCGGATCAGTAAAATCGACCTTAGTGATGATTACTTACAGGCTATACGTTTGTATGCTAGTTGCGCTGACGAACTGAAAAGCTCTGAATTATACAGAAACGACCTCATAGAGTTTGTTTCGTATTATGTAGCGGCTAAAGCTGAAAATTTTTATAAGCAGGCCTTGAAAGATGATTCGGAGAATCGTGTTCTCGCAGCGCAACGTAATCTGCAACAAACTGTTGATTTGTTGATGGACGTTGACAGGCTGTTGGCCTCTCATCCTTTATATCGATTAGAAGAATGGGTGGAACTTGCGCGCAATAGCGGAACAACTCTTCAGGAAAAAGATGCTTATGAAGCAAATGCCAAACGCTTGATTACAAGTTGGGGTGGTATTCAGGAGGATTATGCTGCCCGTTTCTGGAGCGGGCTGATTAAAGACTACTATATCCCTCGTATACAGCTCTATTTCACAAAAGACCGGAATAAAATCCGAGAATGGGAGGAGCAATGGATTACATCTCCCTGGATCAACAGTACGACTCCGTTTGATGACCCGGTCGAGGCTGCATTGAATTTAATAGAGAAAACAAATAAGTGATAGCTTTTATGAAAAAGATTGTATTGGCATTCGACTCGTTTAAAGGTTCGGTCGGTTCTTTTGAGATAGCAAAAGCTGCCGAAAAAGCGATTCAGGAGGAATTACCCGACTGTCAGATTATACGTTTCCCCATAGCTGATGGCGGCGAAGGGACTACAGAAGCTCTATGCTCTGCCCTTCATGCTCAAACGGTGTCATGTCGGGTGCATGATCCATTCATGAAGCCAATTGAAGTATCGTATGGCATCGTAAACAATGGTGCGATGGCTATTATCGAAATGGCCTCGGCCTGCGGTCTGCCATTGATTGATTCAAATCGAAGAAATCCCATGAAGACTACGACTTATGGAGTTGGAGAAATGGTTGCTGACGCATTAAAACGCGGGTGTCGGGAATTCATTATCGGGATCGGCGGAAGTGCTACGAATGATGCGGGAATAGGTATGCTGAAGGCTTTAGGTGCACGCTTTTTAGATAGCGGAAACGGTGAGTTGGAGCCTGTCGGCGAAAATCTGATAAAAGTCCATCAAATAGATATTTCCCAATTAAATCCGGCATTGAAGGAAAGTAAATTTACGATTGCCTGTGATGTTAGTAACCCATTTTTTGGAAAAGAGGGTGCGGCCTATGTATATGCTCCCCAAAAAGGGGCAAATAGTTTGCAAGTGATAGAGTTGGACAATGGGTTGCGGCATTATGCACAGGTGATAAAGGAATATACAAATATGGATATATCGCAGCTTCCCGGTGCTGGAGCAGCCGGAGGAATGGGAGGCGGTCTGCTTCCGTTTTTGAATGCAGAATTGCAATCCGGAATAGAAGTTATATTGAAAACGCTTCGTTTCGAGGAGGTCGTCCGACAGGCAGACCTGATACTGACCGGAGAGGGGAAGCTGGATCGCCAGACTTGTATGGGAAAAGCGCTGGACGGAATCTTACGTGTCGGTGAGAGATGTCAGGTTCCGGTGATAGCGTTGGGGGGAGCGGTCGAAGCCACCGAAGCGCTTAATAGGATGGGGTTTACTGCCGTACTGCCTATTCAACCTTTTCCGGTAACACTTGAAGAAGCGATGCAACCGGAGTTTACGAAAGAAAACATAGAGAGAACGGTGCGGCAAGTGATGAGAATCATAAAACAATTTACTAAATAATACTCAATGACAGCAATAGGCGCATTAATCGGGCTTTCATTATCCATACTGTTAATCATAAGAAAGCTTTCTCCGACATACAGTCTGATTATCGGAGCGATAGTCGGAGGGTTGTTGGGAGGACTATCTTTAAATGAGACCGTAACGGTGATGACCGAAGGAGTGAAAGAGGTAACTCCGGCGGTATTGCGGATTCTGACAGCCGGAGTCTTGTCAGGCATATTAATACAAACCGGAGCTACCACGGTCATCTCCAATGCGATTATAAACAAAATGGGTGAAAAACGGGTATTTATGGCATTGGCACTCGCAACGATGTTGCTTTGTACGGTAGGCGTATTTATTGATGTGGCTGTGATAACCGTTGCGCCGGTGGCTCTTTCGATAGGCAAGCGTCTAAACCTGTCTCCATCTGTATTGCTTATTGCTATGATCGGGGGAGGTAAATGTGGAAATATCATATCACCTAACCCGAACACCATTATAGCAGCCGGAAATTTTAATGCAGATCTATCGGCTGTAATGTTTGCCAATATTTTACCGGCAGTGATCGGTTTGTTTTTCACTGTTTTTGTTATTGTCCGTCTGATGCCTCAAACAGTGAAAAACAAAAAAACGATGATGCAAACAGAGGATAAAGAGGAAGAGAGAAATCTGCCTTCGTTAAGAACCAGTCTGATTGCTCCTGTTGTTACGATTGTGTTATTGGCATTACGTCCTGCGGCAGGAATCAATATCGATCCTTTGATAGCGTTGCCGGTAGGTGGTTTATGTGGTGCTATCTGTATGAAACAATGGAAAAACATTCTTCCGAGTATAGCGTATGGACTGCAAAAGATGTCTGTGGTAGCTATTCTGTTGATAGGAACCGGAACTATTGCCGGCATCATAAAGAACTCTTCTTTGAAAGACTGGATTCTTACAGGATTGGATCATGCTCATATTAGTGATGCATTGATTGCTCCTATATCAGGCGCGTTGATGTCGGCGGCTACCGCATCGACAACAGCCGGAGCAACACTGGCTTCTTCTTCGTTTGCTGAAACGATATTGGCTATAGGCATTTCTGCGGTTTGGGGGGCAGCTATGATTAATTCCGGAGCTACAGTTCTTGACCATTTGCCACATGGCTCGTTCTTTCATGCGACAGGAGGCGTATGCGAACTCAACTTTAAGGAACGTCTGAAGCTGATACCTTATGAATCGCTTATAGGGATAGTGTTAGCTGCCGGAACGACTATTTTATATATAATAAGTAATTAAAAGAATCAAATATTATGAATCCGAACAAACGGCTACTTTCGCTTGATGTACTTCGGGGTATTACTGTTGCCGGGATGATCTTGGTCAACAATACAGGAAAGTGCGGGTATAACTTTGCCGCTTTTGCACATGCCAAGTGGGATGGCTTTTCGCCGGCCGATCTGGTATTCCCGATGTTTATGTTTCTGATGGGTATTTCGACCTACATCTCCTTGTGTAAGTATAACTTCCAGTGTCGACCGGCCATTGCGAAAATCATAAAAAGAAGTCTCTTATTAATATTTATAGGTCTGGTTATGGAGTGGTTCATTACATCAATCGATAGTGGTAACTATTTTGATTTGAGTCAGCTCCGGTTGATGGGAGTTATGCAACGGCTTGGGATTTGTTATGGTATTACAGCCTTATTGGCCGTAACAATACCGCATAAGCGTTTTATGCCATTAGCTATTATCTTGCTGATTGTCTACTTTATTTTTCAGTTATTTGGAAACGGATTTGAAAAGAGTGCGAATAATATCGTCGGGATGATTGATTCGGCTATTTTAGGATCTAACCACATGTATCTTCAGGGCCGCCAGTTTGTCGATCCCGAGGGGATACTTAGTACGATTCCCGCTGTGTCTCAAGTGATGATCGGTTTTGTTTGCGGAAAGATAATCATCGATATTAAAGACAATGACCGCCGGATGCTGAATCTATTTCTTATAGGTACCACTCTGTTGTTTGTCGGCTATTTGTTAAGCTATGCCTGTCCTTTGAACAAACGTTTGTGGTCTCCTTCGTTCGTTTTGCTTACTTGTGGGATTGCGGCATTGTCATTGGCATTGCTGCTTTATATCATTGATGTAAAGCAGAATAAAAAGTGGTTTTCGTTTTTCGAAGCATTTGGAGCGAATCCGCTTGTAATTTATGTGTTTAGTTGTATAGCCGGAGGATTGCTTGTGCATTGGCATATCCATACGGCTGTATTCAGTAATTTGCTTAACCCGTTATTCGGAAATTACTTCGGTTCATTTATGTACGGTGTATTTTTCCTGTTGTTCAATGGGCTGTTGGGATATGTTTTGTTAAAAAGAAAAATCTATATAAAATTATAAATCAGAATGAAAAGAAAAAGTGTATACACGTGTCTGGTTATGTTGTTTATGTCGTTGGTTCTTCAGGCTAAAGACAAAGACGTAGCTGTTGCGGAAGCATTATTGAAACGTTTGCTTCCATCATACATCGAGAGTTTTCAGTTTCAAAAGTTGAAAGGAGAGAAAGACTGCTTTACAATAGAGTCCGTAAAAGATAAAATTGTAATCGGTGGAAACAACGCCAATTCAATGGCGATGGGACTGAACCATTACTTAAAATATTACTGTCTCACTACAGTGTCATGGTATGCGGATATAGCCGTTGAAATTCCTGAAGAATTGCCGATGGTTGGTGAGAAGGTCGTTTCGGAAGCGAGAGTGGATACTCGTTTTTTCCTGAATTACTGCACGTATGGTTACACGATGCCTTGGTGGCAATGGAAAGAGTGGGAGCGCTTTATTGACTGGATGGCCCTTAATGGTATAAATATGCCTTTGGCAATTACCGGACAGGAAGCCGTGTGGCATAAAGTCTGGTCGAAAATGGGAATGTCGGACATCGAAATACGCTCTTACTTCACGGGACCGCCGTATCTGCCCTGGCATCGGATGGCTAACATAGATCGTTGGAACGGTCCGTTGCCGATGGAATGGCTGGAACACCAGGTAAGCTTGCAGAAAAAAATACTCGCACGTGAGCGTGAATTGAATATGAAGCCCGTATTACCGGCCTTCGCCGGACATGTACCTGCCGATTTAAAACGGATCTATCCCGAGGCCGATATTCAACATTTGGGCAAATGGGCTGGCTTTGCTGATGCATACCGTTGTAACTTTCTGAACCCTAACGATGCTTTGTTTGCGAAAATTCAGAAGCTATTTCTTGATGAACAAAAAAAACTTTTCGGAACCGATCATATTTATGGTTTAGATCCTTTCAACGAGGTTGACCCGCCCAGTTTCGAACCCGAATATTTGCGGAAGATAGCATCGGATATGTACGCTACATTGACGGCTGCCGATCCCAAAGCCCAATGGATGCAAATGACGTGGATGTTTTATTTTGATAAAGATAAATGGACTTCCGAGCGAATGAAGGCTTTGCTGACAGGAGTGCCACAGAATAAAATGATATTACTTGATTATCATTGTGAAAATGTTGAATTATGGAAAAGAACAGAGCATTTTCATAATCAGCCCTATATTTGGTGTTATCTGGGCAATTTCGGGGGAAACACAACTTTGACAGGTAACGTCAAAGAAAGTGGCGCACGACTTGAGAATGCTCTCATTAACGGTGGAGGCAACCTTAAAGGAATCGGCTCTACGCTGGAAGGGTTGGATGTGATGCAGTTTCCCTACGAATACATTCTTGAGAAAGCATGGAACCTGAATGTAGATGATAATAAATGGATTGAATGTCTGGCTGACAGGCATGTGGGATGCGTGTCGCAGCCTGTGCGCGATGCTTGGAAACGATTATTCAATGACATTTATGCACAAGTGCCGCGCACATTGGGTACTTTACCCGGGTATCGCCCTGCATTGAATAAGAACAGTGAAAAACGGACAAGTAATGTGTATAGCAATGTTGAACTACTAGAGGTTTGGAGAAAACTGAACGAAGCACCTTCTGACCGGAGAGATGCTTTTCGCCTGGATTTGATAACTGTAGGCAGACAGGTGCTTGGAAACTACTTTCTTGATATGAAAATGGAGTTTGACAGGATGGTTGAAGCTAAAGATTATCAGGCTTTGAAAGCTTGCGGCGAAAAAATGAAGGAGATATTGAATGATTTGGATAAGCTGAATGCCTTTCATCCTTACTGTTCGCTGGATAAATGGATTGATGATGCACGGAAGATGGGGGATTCTCCCCAGTTGAAAGACTATTATGAAAAGAATGCTCGCAATTTGATTACTACTTGGGGTGGAAGCCTGAACGATTATGCCAGTCGTTCGTGGGCAGGACTGATAAGTGATTATTATGCAAAGCGCTGGGAGGTGTATATCAATACATTCATCAAAGCGGTCGGGGAAGGTGTAGAGGTGGATCAGAAGCAACTTGAAGATGAATTAAAAGAAATAGAAGAAGGTTGGGTAAATGTAACTGATCGGAAGGATACTCGAAAAGATGTTCATTCAACAACTGACGGATTATTATCATTCTCCACCTTTTTATTCAGCAAATATCAAAGACTGGTGAAATAAATAAGAGGCCTGTTTCATTTGTTGCTCGCGAATCATGCTATATCAGAAAGAATTAATATATTTGAAAGTAAGGACTTGATATAATAAGCTTTTTATTTTCATATTTAAAATGATTAAGATGTCCCAGAAATACTCACAGGATGAAGCCCAAGCTTTGGTTAAGGCTCTGAAAGAGGGGAACCAGCTGGCATTTAGTATTGTATACAAGACGTATGCGGCGCAGACCTTTTCTTTGGCATTTAAATATTTGCTGAATAAGGAACTGGCTGAAGATGCCGTGCAGAACTTATTCTTAAAACTCTGGCTGAAAAAAGAAGAGATCGACGAGACAAAACCCATAAACAGATACCTTTTTACGATGTTGAAGAACGATCTGCTCAATACGTTGAGAGATTCAAAGAAAAATATCTATTTGCTTGAGGATTGTCTTTCAATGGTTTTGGAATTGGAAGACAATTCTCAAAACGAAAACCTTAAACAAGAACAAATGAACATCATACAGCAAGCTCTTGAGCAACTTTCGCCGCAACGCCGCAAGGTTTTTGAAATGAAAGTTTCGGGAAAATACTCTAATCAGGAAATAGCTGATAAACTTAATCTTTCGATCAATACAATTAAATTTCAATATAGCCAATCTTTGAAGCAGATTCGCGCGACAGTGGGAGAGCTTAGCCTATTGTTGCTTTATTGTATGATGTAGTTTTATCACTTTTTGCTGATATGGAACGTTCTTTTGAATTAACACGGTTTAACGTAGTCTGTATAATACTTTTTTGTAACAGTGTGTATTACTAATAGATATTGAAATATGAAATCAAAAAAGAAACATACAAATCAGGACTTTGAAGTAGTTGACGGCATCGGGAAATATATGGATGACGACATTCAGAGGATAATAGAAGGCAAACAGCTCGAATTGGGCGACAGAGAATTGCCTCCTTTTGATGAATATCGCATTTATAAGAATATTCAGGCAGCCGTGATGCGGGAAGAAAAACGAAAGAACAGGAGAATAAGGATGCCATTGTTCTTTAAGTGGACGGTAGCCTGTGCAATTGTTTTGCTAGTGATAGGTGTGGGATATAATTTCTATCAAAGTCATAATGAGGCAAACCTTGTTTATCGGGAGGTCTGTGCTGTAAGGGGGGAGAAGCTACTCGTATTACTTCCTGATGGTAGCCGGGTGTGGTTAAATGCCGATTCTAAATTGACTTATCCGGAACAGTTTGCAAAATACAACAGGAATGTTACGCTGGAAGGAGAGGCTTATTTTGAGATAGCAGAAAACAAGAAATCCCCTTTTCAGGTGCTTGCCGAGAATGTGAAAATACAAGTGACGGGAACGTGTTTCAATGTAAAAGCATACGCTTCGGATAAGGTAATCAAAACTACACTCGACGAAGGAAGTATAAATATCGGGCATGTGCAAAGCCGCAGGCCTATGCAGCAAATGCTTCCCGGGCAAACTGCAGTTTATGAAAAAAGGAGTAATGTAATAAAAATAAAAACTGATAGATATCACGATGATGCTTCGAGTTGGAAGAGCAATCGGCTTATTTTCAGAAATGCATCATTGAAAGAGGTGCTTACAACACTCTCGCGTCATTTTGATATAGAGATTACAGTTAAAAACGAAAAGATTGCTTCGTTTACGTACGACTTCGTTTGTAAAGGGAACGATTTGAACTATGTGTTGGAGGTGATGCAATCCATAACACCGGTTAGCTTTAAAAAAATATCAGAATATACATATACCGTTGAATAAGTAAACTTAATCTAATAACAAAAACAAATTTATGAAAGCACTTTTAAAGCCCATTGTATGGGTATGCCTTTTCTTTTTTGCGTATCAAAGTACGTATGCGCAGGCTCTTAAAATAATGAGCTATAATTGCCGGATGTCCGGGGAAATGACCGGTTACTCGGTGAAGGAGTATGCTGTATTTATCAGGAAATACAATCCGGATGTTGTAATGTTGCAAGAGATAGATTACAACACAAAAAGGAACAAAAATCAGGATTTCACCACTCAACTGGCTGCGGAGTTGGGATTGTTTTCCGTATTCGGGAAAGCGATGGATACTGGTGGTGGAGAATATGGAGTAGCTATCCTTTCAAAATATCCTTTTGTTTATATCAATAACAAAACTTTTGAAGGGATAGACGGGGCCAAAGAACCCCGGACGCTATTATATGTAGATATTTAGGAACCGGGAACTTCAGACGTAATCAGGATAGGAACGACTCACCTGGATCATTCGACAGACCTGATAAGGAGTGCAATGGCCGAACAGATTAATGAACGGATTGGTACGGGAGATACCCCGACACTACTGGGGGGAGATTTTAATGCCCGGACCGACTCTAATGTGATTTGTGAGGTAATGAAGAACTGGCAGAGAATCTGTGATGATACATTCACCTATCCCGCAGATCAGCCGACAATCAAGATTGATTATATATTCGGACTTCCACAGAATAAGTGGAAAGTGAAGTCGTTTAAAGTTTTATCTAATCCGGAAGTTTCTGACCACAGGGCTTTGTTTGCTGAAGTTGAATTTGTAAAATGAATGAAATATGAAATCAAACTATCTATATCTGCTATTTATATGTGTCATCTCTTGCCTGTTCGTTTCGTGTAGTGATGAGGATAACAAGGGAGAAGATATTCCGGAATGGAACCGGTTCAGAACAACTAACGTATTGGTTTATGCGCACTTGTCAGAGCAAAATTTATTTAGCTCTTGCAGTTATAAAGAGGTGGCGTCATCTATCAGAAACACTGTTCATTCAGTGGCATTGCTGGACAGGACGAACGCTGTCTATGGGCAAACTGCAATCATAAATACGGGTACGGAGACTGCTAGAGAGAGCAAGAAAGTGCCGGTGTTTGTACCTGTCAGCTATAGTAACGGAGAGAAAAAGATAATCGGCAGTACGGCTCTTTTTCCTTCTACTATTTCCGAAATGACACAATATGTAGTAAAAAACGATTGCAGATATCTTGAAACAAAAACAGAAGCAGTGAACGGAATAGATATGCTCTTCTGTTCTGTATCATTAAATAGTGAAGACCTGATAGCTCCGGCTGTCGACGTTTTCAAGAAAAAGGTAAACGAACAGACGGTTCTGGTAGGCACTGTTAAACGTGCGTTATTGCCTAATCTTGAGTCGGCAATTACTTCTAACTTAACTTCTGATACCTATTCTTTCGTAGAAGTGGAAAATAGAAATAGAGACTCCGAGTATTGTATATTTGTCCTGACTTCACATAAATGGGCTTTTAGGGGGGTAACCGAAACAAGTGTAAGCGGAGATTTACATTGTTTTCAATTACAAATCGAATCTTTAAAATAAAAAATGAACGGTCATGAAGCAATATATCAAAAATATAATGATCCTGATACTTGCCCTTCCATGGGGTTTGTTGTTGACAAATTGTAGTGATAGTGAGTCCGATTATTCGGACGACAACGCGTATCCGCCACCTACTGTAGAACTAACTTCTCCTTCCGAGATAGATGTGGTGGAGTATAACTCGACGGTGACTGTATCTGCCAGAAGTTTTTCAGCTGTGGGTATACATAGCATATATGCTACCTTGTTGAAGATGGATGAGAATGGAGAATATGAAGAGATAAACGCGACTGAACGTCAACGTTTAAAGATAGATACCTTGCAAACTGATATGACACTTGAATTTGACTTGAATGTCAAGGTCAACACGCGTGAAGCAGCCGGGATACTGGTAACATCAACGGACGTTTTGACAAAAACGGCACAAAAGGTAATACCTATTAAAAAGATAACCAAACTTCCATCCCAGATATTCACCGAACCATCAGATTTCCCTGTTTTAGTACCCGATGAAGAGGTTTCTCTGTCTGTGGTGATTCGTTCTGCTGTGGGCATTAAGTCTATAAAACATACATTGTGTAATAAAGTACTGGGTGACCTGAAGGAATATACGACTATTCCGGTATCAGGCAATCCGTTGGAAATGGAATTTATCCTGAAAACTGTCGTAGACAATAAAGAGACCAATGGAATCAAGATTGTGGTAGAAGATATAGAGGGGTTGAAAGAGGAAAAGATTATCAATATCGAAGGTCTTGAGGGTGTTGACAATAATGTTGCGCTTGTTTTCAACGATATCGAAATGGCGCCTGAATGGGAACATTCAACAGAACCGGATCAACCTTATATTTTCTCCATAGAGGGAATAATGATACGGGGTGTGCAGAAACATGTATTAAGCTTGAAGGAAATTAAAGGATATGGCTCAAAGGCAAATGGCGTAGACTTTGCTTTCATCAATATATGGAGAAATCCAAGCTTTGTTGCCGTTAAAAACAGAGGTTTCTCCTTTGTCAGTGCATCAAGAATTAATGGAGGGCCGATAGGGAGAGCTTATGATGTGAATGACTGGATCAAACCGGCAGGTGTTGCTACCAACAAAACGTTGTTTACTCTTATACCTGATGATAAGGTTACTGATCTTGGTATTGATGTGATGATGGCGAACGCGGCTTCGGACGTCAAGACTTTTGAGGCGTTGAATGTATTGGAAAGTATAGCTAAAGGAGGTGCCGATATGTTAATGCAAAGAGTCAATGCGTCTGATGGATATCCGAATGATCCTTGTAGTTTGCAGATAAAAGACGGTTCTTATATTGCCTTTGTTACTGCGGCGGGCAAATATGGTGTCATTCATGTCATTGAAGCCGCAAATGATACCGATGCGTTAGTTGCCGGAGGATGTAAAATAGCTACTCCTACAGGAGTGGTAGGAAGCCAGGGGCCAGCCTATTCGGGAGCTGGCATAACCGGACTCACTTATGACGGTGTGGCATTACTCTATGGACGTACCTGTAAGTTGAAAATTGTGGTTCAGAAGTAATGTTGTTATAAATTAAGGAATAAAGGACAATACATTTATATTTTGATGTAAAAGTAAAGAAAGGTCGGCTCATAAAAGAAAATGAGTCGGCCTTGTTTTTAGATGTTTTTTTAAATATTGGTTATAATAGTTTTGATGTTATCTCATTAATTTGCGTATCAAACACGAAAATATTATTTTCCTTTATGCTTTTTGCCGGAAAAGCTATAACTTCGAAGCACTTTTTAATTTGAATAATAAATGTTAGATTTGAAGCAGCTTACAACTGATGTATGCCGGATTGCTACCGAAGTTGGATATTTTTTGAAAGAAGAACGAAAGAACTTCCGCCGTGAGCGTGTGGTGGAAAAACATGCACACGATTATGTGTCTTATGTGGATAAAGAATCTGAAGTGCGAGTGGTGAAAGCCCTTACTGCTTTATTGCCTGAAGCGGGATTCATTACAGAAGAAGGCTCTGCCACTTATCAGGATGAACCCTACTGTTGGGTGATTGACCCCTTGGATGGAACCACGAATTATATTCATGATGAGGCTCCTTATTGTGTGTCCATCGCTTTACGTAGCCGTACCGAACTTCTTTTAGGCGTCGTTTATGAGGTTTGCCGGGATGAATGTTTCTATGCCTGGAAAGGTGGAAAAGCGTTTATGAATGGTGAAGAAATTCATGTATCGAGTGTTGAGGATATCCAAGATGCCTTTGTTATTACAGAATTACCTTATAATCATCTGCAATATAAACAGACTGCTCTTCATCTCATCGATCAGCTTTATGGGGTAGTGGGCGGTATTCGAATGAATGGCTCGGCTGCTGCCGCAATCTGCTATGTGGCTATTGGGCGTTTTGATGCTTGGATGGAAGCATTTCTCGGAAAATGGGATTATTCTGCGGCAGCACTGATTGTTCAGGAGGCGGGAGGAAAGGTGACTGATTTTTATGGTGAGGATCATTTCATAGAAGGACATCATATTATCGCAACGAACGGGA
>ENA-ORIJ01000211-ORIJ01000211.1-human-gut-metagenome-genome-assembly--contig:-NODE-211-length-51153-cov-7.93223_pt1 | contig 51153 bp, 43 predicted proteins | sample MGYA00243030_ERZ508746 | MGnify/ENA primary metagenome ERZ508746 (study PRJEB26277, sample SAMN04329826) | human gut metagenome | biome: human-associated habitat | host: Homo sapiens | place: USA... | reverse complement strand
TTGCTTATGGAATGGATAAGATGTTGGAAGTATTTTTAAATGACAATATTAGTGAGTATTTCTTTTTTGAAGAAAATAGCAAATGGATAGAAGAGTTGAAATAGTTTAAATAAATGCAAAGGAGTTTTAAGTGGATATTTTATTTAAGAATGATCATTTTGTGTTTTCATACAGAGTTGGCGGTATATTGAGTGGAAATAATATCAAGTGTTATTGTGCAACACCCATTATCCTGTAATGTGTAAAATTTAAGCAGTTGCAGGAGGCTTTGCTGTACAAATATTTATATTTTGATACCTAGACCGTAGGTGACTTAAAAAACGCCGCTAATTTCTGCGCCGTTTTTATCATATATTGAACCTCCAATATGTACAGCGTCTTTTGCAAGACCTGCATATCCACGCATAATGACAGATACGCTGTTAAAGGAAAAAATCTGTGAATAAATTTTGTCTGTTAATGCTGACAGATTTATGATACAATGGTGCTGTTAGTTCGAATTGAAAAGTGAGTAGAAGTATAAAAAATGAGGAAACTGAATTTGACAAAAGCGCTTAAAAACGCATTACCGTACGTATTAACGCTTATACTTGTCGGTATAATGACTTTTGTTGCGGAAATATTGGGTGAGGTGGAGATAATCTTTCCTGAAATAACGGCACTTGCGATTGGCTATATGGTTACACAAAAGCAAGGTTGGAAAGTCAATGACAGCCGAATGATTGCGTTAATTGCGATTTGCGCTGTTGCGGGTGTGCTGACAGTCCGATACATAAAAGTCGGGCTTTATCTTGAAATATTGATTGCATTTGTATTTGCACAAATTCTCTTTATGCTTTCGGGGACAACATTTGCACCGATGATTTCGGCAATTGTGTTGCCCGTTATGATGCAGACCGAGAGCTTTATATACCCGATTGCCGCATTTTTGCTGACAATTGCGGTTGTATTATTCCGCAGATTTCTTTTGAAAGTTAAAATAAGAGATAAAGAGGATTTTCAGTCGGTAAACCTGCATGCAAAGAGCGATGTGATTGACACAGCCGTAAGAACAATCTGTGTTGCCGTTGTGGGATTCTTCGCAATTTGGTCGGGCTTTAAATTTGCAATTGCACCGCCGTTGCTTGTGGCGTTTACGGAATTTTCCCGTCCGAAAAATAAGGCTCGCAACAAGCCGGTAAAGACGGTTTTGCTGATAACAGTCTGTGCATTTGTCGGAGCGGTTTCAAGATATGTGCTGAATATGACTCTCGGATTGCCGTTGACAGTTGTCGCATTGACAGCCACGGCGATAATGCTTGTAATTGTTTACTGCACAAAAATGTATATTCCGCCTGCCGGAGCATTGACAATTTTGAGTATGATTATTCCGAGTGAAAGCGTACTTTTGTACCCGTTGCAGATACTTGTCGGAACTGCGGTAATAATGCTGATTTCACGGCTTTTGTTTATGAAACGGCAAAATTAAAATAATCTTAATTTAGTTATATTATTCTATAGAGGAAATTAAATGGATATATTTATTACAATTTTAGTTACATTTTTTGCAGGAATGGGTGCAGGTCTCGGAACAGGTTTTGCAGGAATGAGTGCGGCGGCTGTAATAAGTCCGATGCTCATAACTTTTCTTAATATGGATCCGTATATGGCAGTCGGAATCGCACTTTCGTCCGATGTTTTGGCGAGTGCAGTTTCGGCTTATACATACCATAAAAATAAAAATCTCGATGTCAGAAACGGTTTGATTATGATGGCGAGTGTGCTTGCGTTTACGATTGTCGGCAGTTATGTTGCAAGCATTGTTCCATCAGCTACAATGGGCGGATTTTCCGTGTTTATGACATTTTTGCTCGGCATAAAATTTATCATCCGTCCCGTTATGACAACTAAAGAAGCTATGCTCGGTGTGTCGGCAAAAAAGAGAGCAATCCAGTCTGTAATCTGCGGAATGTTAATCGGCTTTATCTGCGGATTTATAGGTGCGGGCGGAGGAATGATGATGCTTTTGATTTTGACAACCGTGCTGAACTATGAATTGAAAACCGCTGTCGGTACAAGCGTATTCATTATGACATTCACCGCCCTGACAGGCGCAGCTTCGCACTTTATGATTGGTGGCACACCCGATTGGTTTGTGTTCATTCTCTGCATAGCGTTCACACTTATATGGGCGAGAATTGCCGCCGTCTTTGCAAACAAAGCTAAGCCCAAAACCCTGAACCGTGCAACAGGCATTGTCCTTGTGGTGTTAGGTGTTGTTATTATGGGCTTTAAGCTTTTAGCAAAATAAAAATTGACAGTTTAAAATTTAAAATTCAGGTCGGACAATAGATTTGTAAAATGCAAAAATTTCTATTGCCCGATTTTTCAACGGTTATGTTGGGGCTAATCGAGTAGGGCGAAACAAATGCTTGCTTTGAACAATATTTAGGGGTGAAGTATGCTTTTTTAACAATTGCATTATTATTTCACAAAATCAAAACCACCTGTTGGACGGGTGGTTTTGATTTTACAAAATGCATATGAGGTTTTTTAAAAATGATAATTATAAATAAGAGGCAGGTTCATTTTTACATTTCTGACTAACCGCCGACTCAAATCACGCAAAATGTGGCATATTAGATTTTTCAAAAGCAGTCAAATAGTAGTCAGTTAGGAGTGCAAAATGAATTTTTAGTTATTATAATTCATTAACAGAATTATAATTTCCCGACTTAATCTATCCTTTGTGGAGTTATAATTATAATTTATCATAGCATACAATCGTTTGATAACGATAATAATTATAAACTTTTAGGTTTTGCACATGAGTTGCGAACTTTTATTGGACAAGGCAGATAGACACGCATAGGAGAATAATAATCGGTGCTTTTAGGTTTCATCAGATTCAAAATAAATCTAATGCCGTAAATGCCCATTGCATATACAGGTGCGTTTACCGTAGTGAGCGGAGGGTTTGTATATCCCGAAAGCTCCGTGTTATCAAATCCCATAACAGAAATATCCTCAGGAATTTTGTAACCGTTTTCTTGCAGAGCTCTCATTGCACCGATTGCAATATGATCACTTGCCGCAAAAATAGCTGTGGGGAGATTTCCTTTGCTGATCATTTCTGACATCATTTTATAACCGGATGATGTTGAAAATTTGTCCTGTATAATAAACCCATCATATTTAATGTTTAGTTCATCGCAAATGTCTGTGAAAGTGTTGAGTCGTTTATCAGGAAATATCGTTCCGTCCTCAAGCTGTTCAATGCCTCCGATAAAGCCAACTGTTCTATGGCCTAAATCATATAGATATTTAATTGCATCAGACACTGCCTGACGAAAGTCGAGCGATACGGATGTGATTTCAATATTCTCAACAGTCATATCAAGAAAAACAATTTTATTATTCAATGAATGCAGTAATTTTATTTCTTGTTTACTAAACTTTCCGAGGCAGATTATGCCATCAACATCAGAAAGTACATTCTGATAGTCATTGTCTGTTTTAAATGTTCGTACAATACTTATATTATTTTTTGAACAGTAGTCCTCAATACCCTGTCTCATCAAAAAGTAATAATTATCTTCAATTTCCTGTTTGGAAGAGAACCATTGTAGAATTCCAATGCGACATGAAGGTGCTGATGTAACCCTTTTTTTCTTTACATAATTAAGTTCTTTAGCTGCTGCAAATATTTTTTGCTTTGTTTCAAGCGAGGTGCTGAGGGTAGTATCGTTATTAAGCACTCTTGAAACAGTAGCTACTGATACATTTGCCTTTTTGGCAACATCTCTGATTGTAGCCAATTGAATCACCTCACTACCATTATAGTGAAATATTACTAAAAAATCAAGTCGTGTTTAGTGAAAAACAGAGAAAGCAAAAATGTTTACCAAAAACTATTGACAGTTTACGAAACAAAACATATAATTTAGTTAACATAAAAACAAAAGAAACATTATTATTAAATAATAACGAAATCTTTTGTGCAGGTTGTCACGGCGTTTCATTTAAAATTAAAAGGAGGAAAAATTATGAAACAGACATCATCACAACCAAGACTTGATGGCAAAATCCCAGGTAGAATCAAATACACCTTTGCTTTAGGTGCCCTCGGCAAAGATATGATTTATGGTATGATTGCCACATTTTCAATGATTTATTTCACAGACATCATCAAGGTCAACCCGGTATTTATCGGCGTAATGTTCTTTGTTGCAAAGTTATGGGATGCCTTTAATGATTTGTTTATGGGTATGATTGTTGATAACACACGCAGCAGATGGGGTAAATTTATTCCATGGCTTGTAATAGGTACTCTGGTTAATTCAATTGTATTTGTTGTTTTATTCACAGACTTCCACCTCGATGGCGTTGGACTTTGCGTATTTGCTACAGCAGCTTACATACTCTGGGGTATGACTTACACAATTATGGATATTCCTTATTGGTCAATTATTCCTAACCTCACTTCAAATCCTGAGGAGAGAGAAAAAGTTTCGGTACTTCCGAGAATCTTTGCAAGTATCGGTCAGTCACTTGTTATTGCAGGCTTTGGTGTTCAAATTATTGAGGCTCTCAGCGGCGGCACAACAAATCAGGCAGGTTATCACAGATTTGCAATCATAATTGCAATTGTATTTATTCTTACAATCGGTATTACAGTAATCAATCTTCCGAAAAAGAGAGATGATTCTGTTCCGGAAAAGAAAGTTAAGTTTAAAGATATTTTCTCAATCATCGGCAAGAATGATCAACTTCGTTGGGCGGTAACTCTTATCTTCCTTTACAACATCGGCATTCAGTGCATTATGGGTGTTGCTACATATTATTTCAAATATGTTTGCGGCAACGCAGGAATGATGTCATCATTTATGATCAGCGCATCAATCGCAGAGGTTGTAGGTCTTATCGTATTCCCTAAGGTTGCAAAATTTCTTTCAAGAAAAACTTCGTTCCTTCTTGCGTGTCTTTTACCTGCATTTGGTCTTGTAATGCTTTTGTTCGTAGGTATTTTTGCTCCGCACAATGTTGTGCTCACATCAATCTCAGGTGTTATTGTAAAACTTGGTACAGGTCTTGAACTTGGTTGTGCAACAGTATTCCTTGCAGATGTTGTTGATTACGGTGAATTTAAGCTTGGAACAAGAAATGAAGGCGTTGTATTCTCACTCCAGACGCTTATCGTAAAATTCACAGCAGCTCTTACAGCACTCGGTATTGGTGCGGCACTTGGAAGCACACAGTATATTCCGGGACAGGAACAGTCATTTGCAACAGTAGCATCAATCAGTACACTTATGTGCATTGTTCCTGCGGTTTGTATGCTTATTGCTTATGTTGTTTACAGAAAGAAATATAAACTCAATGACGGTATGATGAAGAAGGTTATAAACACAATCAGTGCAAGAAGAGAAGGCAAGATTGATATGACACAACAGCTTGATGAAAGCGGTAACACAGAGCCTTCTATGTTCCTTCCTACAGTTGCGGAAAAGGCAGGTAAATAAAATGATTGATACTAAAACAGCAATTGAAAAAATTACAAACGGCGAATTTGATAATCTTTTCACTGATATATATATAGATTCATCAATGATTGATTATCAGAAAAAAAGATATGTTCATGCAATTGAGCAGTATGAAACAATTTTTTGCCCTGATAAAGTAGCAATATTCAGTGCTCCCGGCAGAAGTGAGGTTTGCGGTAATCATACAGATCACCAGCATGGAATGGTGCTTGCAACATCTATTAATCTTGATACTATTGCTGTGTCGGCCAAGAATAACAATGATGTTGTAAGATTTGTTTCTGACGGTTATGATATGATTACTCTCAATATAAATGACCTCGAAGTTAATGATGATGAGGCAGGCACAACGGTCAGCCTCATCAGAGGTGTTCTTCGTGGACTTAAGGATCATGGATACAAAATTGGTGGATTCAATGCTTATGCAACAAGTGATGTACTTGTTGGTGCAGGACTTTCATCGTCAGCAGCTTTTGAAGTAGTTGTCGGAACTATTATTTCCGGTTTATATAATGATATGAAAATAAATTCAGTTGAGATTGCTCAGATTTCTCAGTATGCTGAAAATGTATTTTTCAAAAAGCCGTGCGGACTTATGGATCAAATGGCTTGTTCAGTCGGAGGAATGGTTAACATTGACTTTAAAGATCCGACAAAGCCAATTGTTAAGAAAGTACCTACCGAATTTGAAAAATATGATTACAGTCTTTGTATTGTTGACACAAAGGGTGATCATGTTGATCTTACAGATGATTATGCTATGATTCCCTCGGAAATGAAAAAGGTTGCAAATTTTCTCGGAGAAGATTATCTGAGAGATTGTGATTCAAACGAATTTTATATTCGCCTTGACGAAATTCGTGAGGCTGTTGGCGACAGACCGGTACTTCGTGCAATTCATTTCTTTAATGAGGAGCATAACGTTAAAAATGCCGTTTCGTCACTTGAAAACGGTAAGTTTGTTGAATTCCTTGACGCAATCAGAAAATCCGGTAATTCATCGTTTAAGTATCTTCAGAATGTATATACAACAAGAGATATTCAACATCAGAACATCTCGGTAGCCCTTGCACTCAGCGAAAGCCTTCTTCGTAATTACGGCGTGTGCCGTGTTCACGGCGGTGGATTTGCAGGTACAATTCAGGCGTTTGTCAAAAATGATTTTGTAAGTAATTACAAAGAATTTATAAATAAAATTTTCGGAGAAAACTCATGCCATGTTCTCAAAGTGAGAAAATACGGCGGAATAAAAGTAATGTAATTATGTAGGTTTTGTTTTTATTAAGGAGGACAAAATGAAAATTCTTGTTTTAGGCGGTGCCGGATATATCGGTTCGCATACAGTTTACAGACTTATTGAAAGCGGTAATGAGGTTGTTGTATTCGATAACCTTGAAACAGGTCATATCGAGGCGGTTCATCCCAAAGCAAAATTTTATAAAGGTGATCTCAGAAACAGAAGTGAAATTGACAGCGTTTTTGATAAAGAAAAAGGTATTGATGCTGTAATTCATTTTGCAGCCAATTCACTTGTCGGTGAAAGTATGACTAACCCTCTCAAATATTATGATAATAACCTCAACGGCACAAAGGTTTTGCTTCAGTCAATGGTTGCTCACGGAATTGATAAGATTGTATTTTCATCAACAGCGGCAACATACGGTGAGCCTGAGAGAACTCCTATTCTTGAAACCGATCCGACAAATCCGACAAACTGCTACGGAGAAACAAAAAAATCCATGGAGAGAATGTTCTATTGGGTTGAAAAAGCACATGGTTTAAGATATGTTTCTCTCAGATATTTCAATGCATGCGGAGCACATATCAGCGGAAAAATCGGTGAGGCACATAATCCTGAAACCCACCTTATTCCGATTATTCTTCAAGCGGCACAGGGTACCCGTGATCACATAAGTATTTTTGGTACTGATTATCCCACATCTGACGGAACTTGTATTCGTGATTATATCCATGTCACTGACCTTGCACAGGCTCATATTCTTGCAGTTGAATATCTTATGAAGGGCGGCAAAAGTGATATATTCAATCTTGGCAACGGTGTAGGTTTTTCTGTTCGTGAGGTAATTGAAAAAGCAAAAGAGGTTACACAGAAAGATATTAAGGTTGTTGAAGAAAGCAGAAGAAGCGGTGATCCTGCTGTATTGATTGCATCAAGCGATAAGGCGAAAACTGTACTTGGCTGGAAACCTGAGTATGATGATCTGGGAACAATTATTAAAACAGCGTGGAAATGGCATTCAACACATCCCAACGGCTATAGTAAGTGAGGCGGTACTTATGAAGAACAGCGTTTACGGCTTAATATTAAGACTTGTTTCATACGGAATCAATACAGGGCTTATTGAAAAAGAGGATATAATCTACACGCAAAATAGGCTTTTGTCGTTGTTCCATATGGATGAACCAGATGACAGTTGTACTTGCCTTACAGCAGATAACGAGGATACTCTTGAAGAAATTTTGTCGGGACTTCTTGATTATGCATACGAAAAAGGAATCATTCCCGAAAATACAGTAACATATCGCGACTTATTTGATGTGAAACTTATGGCTTCACTTGTTAAGCGACCGTCAGAAGTAATAAGAGAATTTTGGCAGAATTATAGCTGTTCTCCTAAACTTGCAACCGATAGCTACTATAAATTCAGCTGCGATACCGATTATATAAGAAGATATCGTATTAAGAAAGACTTAAAGTGGAAAACATCAACCGAATACGGTGATATTGATATCACGGTAAATCTTTCAAAGCCTGAAAAAGATCCGAAAGCTATTGCAGCGGCAAAACTTCAAAAACAGTCGGGCTATCCGAAATGTTTGCTTTGTAAGGAAAATGAAGGATATGCCGGAAGAGTAAATCATCCTGCAAGAGATAATCACAGAATTATTCCGCTCACCATTGACGGAGATAACTGGTTTATGCAATATTCTCCGTATGTTTATTACAATGAACATTGTATTGTATTTAACGGTGAGCATACACCAATGGTAATCAATGATTCCACATTCAGAAAACTGTTTGATTTTATTTCACAGTTTCCGCATTATATAATCGGTTCGAATGCTGATTTACCGATTGTAGGCGGTTCAATACTTACACATGAACATTTTCAGGGTGGCAGATACAGTTTTGCACTTAATAGGGCAGAGGTTGAAAGAAAGTTTATTGTTAACGGCTTTGATGATGTGGAGTGCGGAATTGTAAAGTGGCCTATGTCAGTTGTAAGATTGACAGGTGAAAACAAGGACAGCATTATTTCATTATCTTCTTATATTCTAAAGAGTTGGAGAGCGTACACGGACGCAGATGTTGGCATTTTTGCCGAAACAGACGGTGAAATTCACAACACTATTACTCCGATTGCTTTTACAAAGGATGGAAAATTTGTTATTGACCTCGTTCTCAGAAATAATATCACAAGTGAAGAGCATCCTCTGGGAGTATTTCATCCTCATGCGAATTTGCATCATATTAAAAAAGAAAATATCGGCCTTATTGAAGTTATGGGACTTGCAGTATTGCCCTCAAGGCTTAAAGATGAAATGGCTATTTTAAAGGATGCTATTCTTAATCACAAGGATGTAAGTGAAATTCCGAAAATCAGCAAACATTCCGAGTGGGTAAATGAATTTGTTTCGCAGTATGATGAAATTAATGAAAATAATATTGATTCAATAATTCAAAATGAGATAGGAAAGGTGTTTCTTAATGTTCTTTTGGATGCAGGTGTATTCAAAAGAACTCCTGAAGGACAAAAGGCTTTTGATAAATTTATAAAGACGCTGTAGTAAAGGAAGTGCTAAAATGTCAAAGGTAAGGGTAGTGAATTTTGAACCTACATCCAAAGGTGAAAACACTCATCTTTATATAATAGAAAATAACAACGGAGCAAGCGTGACATTATGTGATTTAGGCGCAAGTGTCGTTTCGATAAAAGTTCCCGACAAAAACGGTAGTATTAGAGATGTAGTTCTCGGCTATGAGCACATTGACGGTTATGAATTTGACGGAACATACTTTGGTGCTACTGTCGGAAGATGTTGCGGAAGAATTGCTTACGGCAAGTTTACTCTTAACGGAGAAGATTATCAGCTCCCTGTAAACAATGGGAGTAACCATCTACACGGCGGATTTAACAGCTTTAGCCGCAAAGTGTGGCTTGCGGTAGTTGATGATAAAGTTCCAAATACAGTTCTATTTATGCTTGATAGTCCCGACGGGGATGAGGGCTATCCCGGAAATATGAAGGTCTTTGTACGCTACACCTTTGATGATGAAGATGTACTTACGATAAAATGGTCGGCAGTTTCCGACAAAGACACAATATGTAATCTGACCAATCATTCATATTTCAATCTTAACGGACATAAAAGCGGTAAAGTTACTGAAAATCACAAGCTGAAAATAAATGCAAATTTCTTCATACCGATAAATTCAAACCTCAATCCCACAGGAGAGATAACTCCTGTTAAGAATACATCGTTTGATTTTACCGAACCCAAGTTAATTGGAAATGGTATTGACAGAAAAAACGAGCAGATTGGTTTTGCAAACGGTATTGATCATATGTTTGTGCTGAATCATTCTGATGAAGAATTTGTGCTTGCGGCCGAAGCTGAGGGTATTGATAGCGGAATCACATTAAAATGCTATACTTCTCAGAAAGGTGTTCATGTATATACAGCAAATTATGTCGATGTTTTGTCCAATATGGGAAAGGATTCAGCAACATACGGAGAAAATCCGGCGTTTTGTCTTGAAACCCAAGGCTTTCCCGATGCTGTAAATCACAAGAATTTTCCTACGACAATATTAAAAGCAAACGAAAACTATACACAAACTACAAAATATATTTTTGGTATAAACAAATAAAATAAGCTAATTTCTAACTCCTTTTAAAAATAAAATCTCTCTAAAATCAAGGACCACCTATTTTTCTTGGGTGGTCCTTGATTTTTAATCTATGAGGATGTTTCATGTTTTACAGTATTACACCGTCTTAAACATATTTCCCTAGCAAATGTACAGAGATAACGGCGGTAATAACTTGCTGACTTATAAAATTGATAGTAACTTCTTAAATGATTGACTGTTTAAGAGTGTATTGAAAAACATTTTAATATTTGTTAGAATTTAAGTGGTGATGAGAATATGTTAAAGATTGCGGTAGTAGATGATGAAATTGTATTTGTTGAAAGTCTGATTAACAAAATAACAGCGGTATGTGAAAAGCTTAATTTGGAATTTAAAATTGACAAATACTCAAACGGATTTGATATACTTGAAAATTACAACAAGTATCATCTGATTTTTCTTGATATTGAAATGCCGTCAATTGACGGTATTGCTACAGCCAAGCGGATAAATGAATTGAAAAGTTCAGCTGAAATACCTTTTATTGTTTATGTCACAAGTCACGATGAGCTTGTGTTTGATGCTTTAAAAAGTTTTCCTTATTCATTTATAAGAAAAAGTAAAATTGAATCTGATTTGTACGAATGTATTAATCGTATAAATAATTCTTTTGAAGAATTACATAAAACTATAGTATTGCATACCGAAAGAAAAGATATTCCGATTGTTATTGGTGATATTATTTATCTTGAAAAAATTAAAAATTATGTTGTGTATCATACTAAAAATCAAGAATATAAGGTCAGAAGTGATATGAATACAGAATTTAAAAATATCGCAGAATATGGCTTTATAAGACCGCATATTGGTTATGCTGTAAACAATAAGTATGTTGAATATATTTCTGCGGATTGTATTTTATTGCAAAATGATATTAACATTCCTCTCAATAAAAAATACAGAGATGATGTAAAGAAAAAATATTTCAAATGGTTGGGGGATATAAATGTTTAATTATGGTTTTGAATTAGCTGTTAATTTTGTGCAATCAGTTTATCTGATAGGTTTTTTCTTGGCATTCTTAGGCGGCAAATATTCTCGCAAACGCAATATAGCAATATGTTCATTGTTTATTGCTTTAAATTTTACTGTTCTTACATATTTTACATTTAACAATCCTTATGTTGTAATGATTGATATGTTGACAGTTGTTATATTACATGAAGTATATTGCTTAACTTGTTTAAAAGGAGAATTGGCAATTAAAATTATTCTTCCGCTTGTAGCTTCACTGATTAATACGATTATATCTTACGGAGTTTTATATCTTACATCTTTTGTTACGGGTTTATCGTTGGAAGAATTGGGTTTACAGTCAAGCTTTTTCAGATATTTATGTGTTGTGCTTGTAAACCTGACAATATTCGTAACTTTACTGCTTATGTGGCGTACAAAAGCAAAAGTGTATAGTTTAAAGAAAGTTTCAAATATAATAGCTTTTATTGCAATTCCTGTTTTAGCAATGGCAATATTATACATCACTTTTTACATAATGATTCTTACGAATTATCAATCAAATTTAATCGTACTGCTTCTGATAATTTGTGCCGCTATGATTTTGGTTGCCGGAATGGTTTGGTTTATGATTGCAAGAATTAACAGGGATAACCGGATAAGTACAAAGTTATTATTGAGCGAGCAAAGAGCGGATTTGTACGAAAAAAACATTATAACTTCTAACAAGCAGATTGAGAATACTGCAAAGATAAGACATGATATGAAAAACAACATTGCTTGTATTGATAATCTAATTGTTGAGAGCAAATATGATGAAGCACATAAAATATGCCAAAATTTGACCGATAAATATTCTTCAATCGGTTCTGTGGTAAATACTGAAAATTACTTATTAAATGCCGTTTTGAATGTTGAAATAGAAAAAGCAAGGAGCAATGAAATATCGGTCAAATTAAGCATTGCAAATGATATGAAAATGTTTAGCAACGGTTCAGATATGATTTCGGTAATAGGAAATATTTTTGATAACGCTATTTCGTATCTGTCTGAAAATAAAATTGAGAATAAAGAAATTATTTTCAGCACAGAGCATAAAGGAGATTATTCTGTTATTAAATGTAAGAATAAAATTATTGATTCTGTATTGTCTAAAAATCCTTTGTTGCAGACTGATAAGGCAGATAAGAAAAATCACGGCAAGGGGATTTCTATAGTAAAAAGTATTGCCAAAAAGTATGGGGGAGATGTAGTTATTTCTGAGAAGAATAATGAATTTATAGTTTCGGTAATTTTAGACAACCGAATTTTTACCTAAAAACCGACTATTTTTACCTGTTTAAAATCAAATATTCTAAAAAATGCTATCCTTTCTTTAAGGCGTTATGCCAAGAAAAAGGATAGCATTTTTTATGTCAGCTGATTGTGAAAGATCAAAAATTAAGGAGAGTTGAATTTTGAAAAAGGGTAGAAATTTGCGTAGTGTTAATACTGACGGAGGGGTGAATTTGCAATTCAAACTTTTGTCGGCAATCGGAATTATCATTATAGTTTCCAGACATTATTATCATGGCGGAATGGAACTTGCTTATAACTGGTTTCCGCCGTATTCGTATAATTTGGCACTGTTTGTATTTATATCGGGATATTTTTACAAAACCGATTATGAAGAAAATGTCGGAAAATACATATGGAAACGAACAAAGCGGCTTCTCATTCCTGCGTATTTGTGGAATATATTTTACGGTGGTGTGGTTGCATTTCTCGGTTTGTTTGGATTTACTATAGGTGCAAAGCCCGATTTATACAATCTTTTTTTATGCCGTTTGTTGACGGTGAGGCTTTTCAATATAACCTCGGTTCATGGTTTGTGTACCCGCTGTTTTTGGTTTGTATAATAAATGTGCTGTTCAGAAAATTTTTGAAACTGATTCATCTTGACAATGAATTTATAGTTTTGATAGTGTATCTCGCAATCGGAATGATAGGAATTAACACTGCAATAGAAAATCCGACTGCAATTAACGGTATAGTGAAGCTTCTTGTCAGAACAATGTTTTTCCTGCCCTGTTATGAATTCGGTCGCTTTTATAAAGCTGTGCTTGAAAAGAAAGACACTCTCAATAATGTTGCGTACTTTGCAATTATATTTGCTGTACAGCTGATACTTTTAACTTTTTGCAAAGATTTGGAGTACACTCCGTCGTCATTTACTGAATTTAACAACGGTTTTATAATTCCGTATATCTCGTCAATCACAGCAATTGCATTTTGGCTGAGAGTTTCAAGATTGCTTGTACCTGCCATAGGAAACAGCAAGCTTGTAAGGCTTATAGCTGACAACACATACGGAATTATGGTAAATCAGCTTGTAGGTTTTATGTGCCTAAAATTTGTATTCTACGGATTAAGCCGCATTACTTCAGGCTCATTGTTTGGTGACTTTAATGTTGCATCATTTAAATCAAATATATGGTACTACTATCTTCCAAACGGTTTGCAACAGTGGGCTTTTGTATATCTTATATTTGGCCTACTTGTACCGATATTAATTAGCATTATTTTAAATAAAATCTGTCATATTGCACAAAAATATATTGTGAAATTTTGTAACAAATAATATCTAAAAATTATTGCGTTTATATATTTGATATGTTAAAATTATCTTACAAGATAGATAAATTGATTAATAAATGTAATTACAATACCAAAGCTATAAAGCTATATTGTAAACATAAAATATAGGAAACTGCTTAATTTTAAATTACAGAAGTAGCGAATTGATTTAAGAATATAAATTTAATTTTGAAACTTATGTCAGTATGTGTATTTAAATGATAGTTCAAACTGTGAATACTTTTAAAATAAATATAAATATGAACGGAAGACAACCGATTATGAAAAATAACAACGGAAAGCATGCGGCTGCTATATTTACAAAGAAAACAGCCCACAGAGTTGCTACTTATTCATGTGGTTTCGCATCAATATTCGGACTTAAACAGCCACCTTAAGAGCCTGAAAACCTTAAGAGCCTTTTAAAAAGTAAGTAGACTTTAGCATTAATGAAATGAGGAGAGTCCAATGGTATAAAATCTTTTTATTTGTAAAATTCTGTTGTGACAATGGTATAAAAAATAAAAAATTGGAGGATAATTTTATGAAAATTAAAAAAATATTAGTATCAGCAATAAGCGCAGCATTAATATCAACATCTGTTTTTTCGGTAGGTGCAGTGGAAAACAAATCAACCGGTACGATTTATATGGGTGGATATGAATTGCGCGGTAGTGTGACAGCATATCCAATTAATGCTTATGGATATACTTATTGTGAGAAGAAAGACGCCGGGAAAAAAGCAAACACATATTTTGCTTACTATGATACTTCAGGTAAATTAAGGGAATGCGGCATTGTTTCAAAAAATTTTGTATACAATGGACAAGTTGGTTTAAATAAGAAAACTCCAAGCCCCAATACAGATATTTTTGATTATTATGCAGGTGCAATGACAGTTAGTGAAGTCGTATATCCTAATCAGACATATTATCACTGGTCTTCTGAAAATACTGATTATGAACTCAGACTTGGCATATACAAAAGATAAATAATTAAATTGCGAGAGGTATTCCAATGAAGAAAACAACTGCAATGATGGCATTACTTTTAACAATTTATGCTGCTGTATTTTTTTATGGCTGTACGAATAAATCTTCATACTCAAATTCCGATGATGCATATATAAATTATGCAACAGATATGCAGCTAATGTACCATATCGGCGGAAATGCACCTATGACAAAATCAGATAAAGGTTATTATTATATCGGTGAGGACGGAATCGTGATTTTTATTGATAAAGAAACAAAAAAGGCTACTCCTCTTTGTTCAAAACCAAATTGTACTCACGATGACCCTGAAGCTTGCGATGCCTATTTAAACTTAACGCAGAAGCCCGATACGCTTGTTGGTGCCCATGATTCTGCAATACAATATAATGACGGATATTTGTATGCTTTATGCGGAGAGTATGACAAGAGCTATATAAATTACAATACATATCTTATGCGTATGAAGCCTGATGGAAGCCAAAGGGAAAATCTTACGGGAAGCTTTAATTTTTATGCTTTTGAATGGTTCATACACAGGGGATATTTTTATTGCTCTACTGATTCATCAGTAATTAGAATACCTCTTGATTCACCTAAATCAGAACCGCAGATTCTATACAAAACGGATTACTATATTAAGTCCAGCTTGAGAGCTGTTTCTCAAATATGTGCGTATAAGAATTATTTTTACTTTACTGCCGACGAGAGAAATGAAAAAGAGGAAGGACCCGGTTTAAGTATCAAATGTATCAATTTAGATACATTAGAGATTAATGACATTCCTAAAGCTAAAGGCTATCAAGTGTTTTATAATTTCTTTTTAGACAACACAATGATTGCGTCCTATTACGATAAAAATTCGGATGAAAATGTTTATCTTAAATGCGATTTGGATGGAAATGTAAAGGAAAGCTTTTTCACAATAGCTCATAAAGATAATTTGCGATATTCAACCGATGGAAAATACATATATGGTGATAATTGTGTGCAGGTCACCAGAAAAGATGCAGAAAAACAGATTATTACGGTTTACGATTTAAATATGAATGAGATAGATTCGTATGTTCCGCCTGAATTTGAAAATATAGTATGCAATTATATTAATCCACAGGATAATGAATATTTTATTTTTGAATCTGTAGATGATAACGGAGAACGAATTTTAGCTATGGCGGATAAAAGTCAACTTGGCTCAATCGGCGGAGAAACTATAAAATTCACCAAGCTTTGCAAGCTGAAATGGGCTGAAAAGAAGGACAGCAATTATTATGTAGAGGGACAGGCGAGAGTTGAATGAGAATTGCAGGTAGCGAATATTTAAAGCTGTTTTCAAACAAAATATTTCTTATTTGCATCATTGCCTTTTTCTGCGCCGATTCTCTGTTTTTCGTAATGCTTCAATCCTCTGATTATGAAAATTCGGCAATTTCAAGTGATGTTGGGGCATATGAACAGCTTATTCGGGAATGTAACGACGCAGAGGATAAAAATGCGTTCTTTGAAAGCAAGAACACGGAGATACAGATTGCACAAATTCTTTTGCACAACGGAAATGCAGATGAATACAAGAAAAAATATCCAAAGCTGTATGACAATGCGGCAGGCTTGGACTTGAACGATGATGAGCTGTTCAACCGCTCGGTTATGCTAAGCAACATACAGGCTCAGCTCTCTCACATAGACAGCTATGAAGAGTTTATTTCCAATATGAAGTCGAGAGCCGAGCAACAGAGCAGCTTTTCCATTTTTGCAGAGCCGGACAGCTTTTCGTTCAGAAATATTGAAAAAACTCCCGTGGATTTTGCCGAGGTTAAAGGTGTTAAGCCCATTCTCGGCAACAACAAGGCGGTTGAAGCCGCAACCTCATATGAGGTTTCAAGCTATATTTTGCTGATTATCGTATTGCTCGTCAATATTTTGATGTTCTCCGTTGAAAGAGAAAAGGGATTGTATATTCTTGTGCGGTCAACGGCAAAGGGCAGACTGTCAACAATAGCCTGCAAGCTCTTGGTTGTTTTGAGCGTTACGGCGGTTGTTAGTCTGCTGTTCTATGCGAGCAACATTATGACGGCAGGCACAGTCTACGGCTTTGGAGATTTGAGCCGCCCCGTGCAGTCGAGCAAGCTGTTTTTAAACTGCGCATTAAATGTTACAATGCTTGAATACCTGATTTTGTGGGTACTCGGCAAAACGCTTTTGCTCTGCTCTCTGTCAATGCTCACGGCTTTTTTATTCGTGGTTATCAAGTCCTCCGCAAAGACCTATTTAATCTTGGCGGCGGCACTGATTTTTGAATTTTCCTGCTTCATTTTCATTGACGGTAGCTCTGTGTTGGCTTCGCTAAAATTTATAAATATTTTCTACCTTATCAGCGGCAACAATATTTTCGGCTGTTATCAGAATGTCAATATTTTTTCACAGCCGATTAACATAATCACCGTTTTCATCGGCTTAGCTATAGCTCTCTCCGTTGTCGGAGTTTTGGGAGCGGCATTGGCGTTTTCAAGGCTGTCACAGCATAACGGAAAGCTCGTTTTGCTCGACAGGCTTATGTCACGGCTCGGACGGTTTAAGAAAATCAACGGAAGTGTGAGAATATACAGCGGCGAGGCTTACAAGCACTACAAAACCTCCTTCGCCCTCGTCGCAGTAATTATCCTCGTGGCTCTCGGCTTTGTCAGCTACAATGATGATTTGAGTATTATATTCAGAAGTCCTCAGGAAAGCGCCTATGACACCTATATGCAAACGCTTGAGGGTGAGCTTGACGAGGAAAAGTATGATTTTATCGAGAGTGAAAGGGCTTATTTTGACGAGCTTACAAGAGAAGCCGAGGAGCTTTCAGCCGACAACACGATTTCGGCTGAGGAAAAAACGAACAGGCTCAATACCATTGATGGTATTTTAAGCATAAGAGGAATGGCATTTGAGGACATTTGCGCTCAGCTTGAATATGTTAATGGAAAGGCTGAGCTGACGGGCGAAAAGCCTGCACTTGTCAATGAAGTGGTGAACAAGCGGCTGACTATGGACACCTTTAGGGAGTGGGAGTATTTTGCTCTGCTCTTAGCCGTGGTTATCTTCTGTACCTCCAACATTTTGGCGATTGAATACAAGACCTCTATGGTTAACTTGATTTCGGCAAATAAGTACGGCAAAGCGAGGCTGTTGATTATAAAACTCTTGACTGTCCTGATTACCACGGTGATTTCCTATATCTTAATCTATCTGCCGCATATGCTCAACTTTATCAAGACCTTCGGCACGGCATCATTTGATTTACCGCTTGCATATTCAAGAGATTTTTCGGCTCTGACAAGCGGCATAACCGTGGGCGGATATATTCTTGCTCTCGGCTTTGTTCATCTGCTTGCGGCAGTCGGCGCAACGGCTTTGGTCTATCTGCTCTCCTACATATTTAAAAATCAGTTTGTGACAATGATAATTTCAAGCGGCTTGCTCCTTATACCCTGCGTGGTGTTCATTGATAACAGCAAAATCCGTATGGTATCGGCATTTTCAAATAATGCTCAGACAGCCGTTATCGGCATAATCACCGCCGTTTGTCTGCTGATAATCGCAGTATCGGCTCTGATTATCTTTGTCCCCAAGCGCAAAAGTACGAAATTTATAATTTAAGTTTCAAGGCAAAAGAGGTTGTAAATATGGAATTAGCTTTAAATTGTATCAGCAAAACCTATAAAAAGGGCTCGGTAAAGGCGCTTGATAATTTCAGCGTTACCTTAACTCCGGGAGTATACGGCTTGCTCGGACCGAACGGAGCAGGCAAGTCCACGCTGATGAACATTATCACCGACAACCTCAATGCCGACGGCGGAGAGGTGGTTTACGGCGGTGAAAATATCAAAAAGCTCGGCAAGGATTACCGAGCCGTACTCGGCTATATGCCCCAACAGCAGGGCTTGTATGATGATTTCACCCTCAACCGCTTTTTGTGGTATATGGCGGCTTTAAAGGGCTTAAAAAAGAAAGAAGCCAAGGAAAAGATCACTCAGCTTCTTGAAACGGTTAATCTGACAGATGCCGCACATAAAAAGTTAGGCTCGTTTTCGGGCGGTATGAAGCAGAGAGCCTTGATTGCTCAAGCGCTTCTGAACAATCCCGAAATTCTCATACTTGATGAACCGACTGCGGGCCTTGACCCAAAAGAGAGAATTCGTATCCGCAATTTTATAAGTGAAATTGCAGAAGATAAAATCGTGCTCATTTCTACTCATGTTGTGTCCGATATCGAGTTCATTGCTAAAGAGATTATACTTCTAAAGCAGGGAAAACTTGTGTCACACGATACCTGCCAAAATCTTGTAAATGAAATTGCAAATAAGGTAGTTGAGATGGAAATTGAAAAAGAAGAATTAAAATATTTTCAGGATAATTATCGAGTTTCAAATCTCTATCATAATGATGATAAAATCTTAGTAAGATTAGTCACAGATAATCCCCCTGAAAATCATAAAATAACAATTGCAAACCCAACCATTGAAGATTTGTACCTCTATATTTTTGAACAAGGAATGTGATATTAAAATTATTGCCGACAAGTAATGGCGTTCTATGCTAATACTTGTCGGTATTTTTATGCCCTTTTTACATGAAATTGTAAGGATAAAGCGGAATACAGATACAAAATAATCAGTTAACGCATAAAATAGCAATATATAATATTGTGTTAAAATTATGCGAAAAGGAGGGTGACAGCTCTATGGAGCAATATATGCCGATAGTGTGGATAGGCTTTGCAATATTTATGTTGCTTTGCGAAGGCTTTACAACGCAGCTTGTATCAATATGGTTCGTTCTCGGCTCGGTTTGTGCCGCCATAACAACTATATTCACAAGCGACATAACAATCCAGTCAGCGGTGTTCCTTGTTGTGTCACTTGTTTCGCTGATTGTGACACGACCGCTTGTGAAACGCTTTAAAAAGCGTAACAAGACAACAGGAACAAACGCAGACCGTCACATCGGTCAAGTCGGTTTTATGCTCACAGATTTAACCGATATTGACGAAACAGCACAGGCAAAGGTCGGTGCGGAAACTTGGACGGTAAAGTCCGACAAAGCACCGCTTTTAAAAGGAACAAAAGTTAAGGTTCTTGCAATTGAGGGCGTAAAGCTCATTGTAGAATCCATATCAGAATGAGAGGTAAATAATGGCAGCACTTATTATTTTAGGTATCGTCCTTTTAATTTTGCTTATAGTAATCGTAAGCAATGTCAAGGTAGTACCGCAGGCACACGCATATGTAATTGAAAGACTCGGAACATATCATGTAACTTGGTCAACAGGCTTGCATGTAAAAATTCCGTTCATCGACAAAATTTCAAAAAAAGTTTCACTAAAAGAGTAAGTAATCGACTTCCCTCCACAGCATGGAGTGAATAAAACGATACCTTCTTGTAAATCTTAAAAAGTAAGTGTATATCATAAAATTGAAGATAATCAATAACAATTACTTATTTAATATTTTTAACATCTGTGCCATAGGGCTCTTTTTTTATGCCTAAAATTTATGTAAACTCATTTTTCGTGTTGCAAGAATGACTGATGAGGACGGTAGAATAGAGAGGGGGAGAGATGTTGGAAATATAATAAAAACTTAGGCGCAAATACACTTAAGTTTCAAGTAAGTGCTTGATATTTTGCAAAAATGGTGGTATACTATACTTGAAAGTCAGGGGAAAATACCCGTAAGTTTTAAGTGAGCGGAGGCCTACAATGCAGAACATTATTAAGCGTGACGAATATCTTAACAGAATTATTGACAGAAAAGAAAACGGACTGATTAAGGTCATTACCGGAATCAGAAGATGTGGTAAGAGCTTTCTGCTGTTCAATCTGTTTTACGATTATCTGATTGATAGCGGTGTAAAAGAAGAACAGATCATTACGATTGCCTTGGATGATGATACCTTTGTAAAGTACCGTGATCCCGATGAACTGTCGAAATATATTCGTGGGAAAATCGTGAACTCAGATATGTACTATATTCTCATTGATGAGGTGCAGTACGCAATCACAAAGGATGAACTTAAAAACCCTGAGAGCATTAAGCTTTACAATGTACTAAACGGTCTTATGCGGCTTCGCAATGTTGACATTTATGTAACAGGCAGTAATTCAAAAATGCTCACGAAAGATGTACTGACTGCCTTTCGTGGCAGAGGTGATGAGGTTAGAGTTTATCCTATCTCTTTCAAAGAGTATTATTCTTTTGTGGGCGGAGATAAATCCGACGCCTATGAGGAATATGCTTTATATGGCGGTATGCCGCTTGTTTTAACAAAAAAGAGCGATGCGGAGAAGATGAACTATTTGCACACTCTTTTCACCGAGGTTTATTTCAAAGACATTGTGGAGCGTTATGATATTGAGTTGCCTGATGTGCTCAGCGAATTAACGGATGACCTTTGTTCTTCTGTCGGTTCGCTTACCAATGCAAGCAAAATATCAAATACCTTGCAGACTGTGAAAAATATTAAAGTTTCAGGTACAACCGTTTCCAACTATCTGAATTATCTAATTGAATCGTTTCTGTTCAGCAATGTGAAACGATACGATGTAAAAGGCAAGAAGTATTTTGAATACCCATCAAAGTATTATTGCGCCGACATCGGACTTCGCAACGCAAGACTTAATTTCAGGCAGCAGGAAGAAACGCACATAATGGAGAATATTATATACAATGAACTTCTGTGCCGAGAGTATTCCGTTGATGTCGGTGTTGTAGAAATCGTGGAAACGAGTGTAGGAAAGAGGTCAAAAAAACAGTGCGAGATAGATTTTGTAGTAAACAAGGGTTCTAAAAAATACTATATTCAATCCGCACTAAATGTTTCGGACCCGTCAAAACTTGAAACCGAACTCAGACCTTTGAAGAATACAAAGGATTTCTTTAAAAAGATTATTATCAGTAAAACTTCAATGAAGTCTTGGACGGACGAGGACGGAATACTTCATCTCGGACTTTATGAGTTCTTGCTGAATGTAAATTCCCTCGAATTGTAAACTAAATAGGCTCAATGTCAATAGTTGCGGAAAACCGAAAAATAAGAATGTATGAAATTTATAAGCAACAGAAATTGTAAAAGAGCAAGTGATACACAACTAAGAACAAGGCACAGCTTACGGAAAAATCCGTTCAGCTGTGCCTTTGATTGTGTTTGTGAAGTTGTAATGCTGTTTTTATTACGGCTTTGACAAGAAAAGTGTGCAAGCTATTTTTTAACTTACACACTTTATTTTACAAGCTCACTGCAAAACTTCTATATTTGCAATTTCTTTCCGATTCTTAATTCCATCAATTAGATCTCATTTTGCTGATATCAGTATTATTAGGTATTGGAATTTCTCATTATATAATGCATTTCATTAGTCAAGGAATTATATGATTCGATTACTGCGTTATCTCCGAATTTCAAACACAATGTTTGAGGTGAAGGTCATATCATCCTCATTGAATTTCATATTTATTTCACCGTCATATTTTTTAACTACTCTTTTAATGCTTTTCAGTCCCGTTCCATGTATTGCGTCAGATTTTTTTGATGATGCTATGCGGTTGTTTTTGACGGCTACAATATTCTTGACCGAGTTTGTAAGCTGTATTGACAGATACTTATTTTTGCGGACGAAAGCCGAAAAATCTATAAATCCGTTCTCTGTATTTTGTGCCGCTTCAACTGCGTTTTCAAGAAGATTGTCAAGCAGAGCAGTTATGTCGGGTTCACTCATAAAGCTAAAATCAGCACTTCTGATGTCAATATTCATCTTCACTCCGAACTTGTCACAGAAGGATTTGTACCTGTTGACGATTGAATTGACCATAGGATTGTTGCAGTAATCAACAGATTTATTTATGCTGAAGTCTTCAATAAAATCGTCAATGTACTCTGTAACAGACTTGTCTTTGGCAATGCTCTTAATGGCGTTTAAATGCCGTTTTATGTCGTGCATAACAATTTTTGAGTTTTCATTTTGCTCATTAAGTAAATCATAATACTCAGCTGTAGATTTTTCCTTTTGCCTTTCATATTCCAATTTCATATTGTGTCTTTGAGTTTTCAAAGTAAATTCATATACCCCAAAAACCGCTATATTTGAGAAAAGTAATAGCACCATACTTATTATTAATAAATATATGTATTTTTGTTCTAAATCAAAATTGTGTAGTGCATGTGATACTGCATACAGTAGCAGAATACTTGAGGCAGGTAAAACCAAGAGAGGTATAGAAAGAGAATAACTTTCTGATTTATGTTCTTTTATTGAGAATTTTGATACAAAGTAAATTATCAAAAAATATAACAGTTTACTGATAGTCGCTTGAATAATGAGACTTAAAGAATTATCCAGGGAAGTGAAAAAATCCGTACCGAATAATACTGTTGAAACAAACAAGACAATACTTTCTGTGATTGCCATAAATATAAGTAATATGCTACAGTGGAAAATACAGGATTTAATACTTATGAAATAACAAAAATAAAGTAAAAAGAAGTTACACGCAAAAAATGCAATTAAATTAACCAATGTTAAATTCAATAATCGAGATAAATACAATAATACATACACAATAACAACTGAAAATAACAAAAATTTTTTGCTTGATTTTCTTTCAAATTTGTTTTCAAAATAAAACAGTGATATCAGAATTTCTGCAAGAAAAACAAACGCATAGCAAATTGTATATACCATTTTTATACCCCTATGTATGCAAAATATGCCTTTTTAAAGTTTGAATAGTTCCTTTGAGATATAGGTAGAGTTTCACTTTTTAAATCTACATTAATATTAAGCTCAGTCTTATTAAAATCCGAGACATACCTCAGATTAACAAGATAACTGTAATGTGGTTGTGCAAAATAATCGTAATCCTTTAGTTTTTCTTTCCAATAACTTAATTTTTTATTTGTATAAAACTTCTTCTGACGTGTTATAATAGCAGCCTTTCTTTCTTCAATAGTTATATATACTATATCACTTGTGAAAACAGAGTAACACTCGTCATAATATTCAAGAGTTATTATTTGAGTATTGGAATGAAAATAATTAATAGCCGTATTTAATGCTCTGAAAAAACGGTTATTGTCAATAGGCTTTGACAGATAGCGAAACACATCCAAATCCATAGCGTCATCAAGATATGCATCATGCGAGGTTATAATAAAAATAATTATATTAGAGTTTACCTTTTTTAATTGTGCGGACAAAGTCAGACCATTTACCAGAGGCATTTCAATATCAATGAACGCCATATCATAACTGATATTACTATTCAGCAGCTCTACACCATTGTAAAACAAATCAATATCAAAAACTATTCTATGTTTATCTGAAAATGTATTCAGATTGTTTTTTATTTCATCGACAATACATTTATCATCGTCACAAATTAATACTTTCAAAAGAAAAACCTCCCATGAATTATGACATAATTATAACATATATTGCAAAAAATGTCATTAAATGTTATTGCTTTAGATGCAAAATTTTAAATTTTACCTTAATAATTTTAAAATCACATCACTTTGAGTAAATTTGACATCATTTTTGCAAGAATTATGTTTTTACTTTTAATATGTGCTAAAATCCTCACGACGGGAGGAATGATATTATGAAGAAAATAAAAAAAGATTATCAAACAAGATGAGAAATGGAATTAAAAATGTTGAACTATTACATTAAAGACCAATGAAAATTCTTCAGTATGCTATGTGATTTATCAACCCAAAGTACCGAAGAGCTTAGCTAAGTTTATCCGTAAATTTTGACATAGTTGTATCAATAAACTTTTGTTTAAAGTAAATTATTATTATACAGAGGAGTAAGCTGATGAAAAAATTTGTAAGTATTTTATTGGCAGTCGTATTAATATTTTCTGTTTTAACCTGCGTCGGATGTGAAGCAGACAAAAAAGAGAAGAATACAATTACTTATTATCATTATGAGCCGTATGTATCACCAGTTTCTATTTTAATATATCAATATAATGAAAAATGTAAGAATGTTCAAAATAGAATCAATATTGTTGAGTTTGATAATATTGAAAAAATGACAAGTCAACTTACAACTGAGCTTATGGCAGGGAAAGGTCCTGATATTATTACATCTGGTGAATTATCTCTATTATCATCATCAACAGAAAAACTTATTAAACAGGGTGTATTTGCAAATATTGACGATATTATTTCTAATAGCGAAGACAAGGATAAATTGAAATTATCCGATTATAATTCTAATATTCTTGATGCGGGTGTTTACGATGGAAAAAGATATTTTATTCCTGTAATATTTGAGCCTCAGATTTTACTCTCCTCATCAAGCAAATTATCAAAATATTTAGACAACGAACAACCGGATTTAACATACGGTAACATCAAAGAATTGAGCGGAAATATTAATAATGATGATAATAATCAAGCTCTGTTTTCCGGCGTTGAGGATTATAAAAATGTTTTTCTTAATTTAATAGATGAAAATGTTGACTTCTATTCTCAAAAATATGATTTCGATAGCGATGACTTTAGAAAGTCTGTCACCTCACTAAAAGAACTATACAGCAGTAATGAGAAAAATGAAGATAACATAGTGCCAATGTTATCATCGAACGGTCAGATTGAATTATTTGCGTTATATGATGAAATTGCAGACATTGAAAATGATAATGACGAGCCCATAATTTTGAATACACCGAATAAAGACGGTGAGTCCACGGGTGTTATAACCGATGCAATTTTTATTAGCAATAATTCCGACAACAAAGAAAAAGCTCTTGAGTTTATTGAGTATGCGTTATCGGAAAAGGTGCAGAGTGATTTTTGCGGAGCGAATATAGAGGAATATCTACCGACAACCTCTTACGGAAGTGGCTGGGAATATCCCGTCAACAATGAATCTTACAGTAAATTATTTGATAAAGCAAAAGAGGTAAAGTATATTAATAACACTGCAAATATTTCAGAAGCTAATTTTATGTATGCAAAGGATTACGTTGATAACATAAAAAGCTATAGACTTTATGGATTGTATAATTATTATAACACAGAGGTTATAGGTGATATTGTAGATAAATTTTTATCCGATGAAATAGATGAAAATAAATTTATTAAAGAGCTCAAATCAAAAACTGAAATTTATTTAGATGAATAGTGTTATGCAAAAATTAGGGATATTGCAGGTACGGATCGACAAGGTACTAGTGCATACGGTCTTGTAAAGGTAATTGAACATTTTGGTTTTCAGCAAAAGGTTGTTGAAGCTGATAAGGAATCATTAACCTCTAAATTACCTATACCTGTTATTGCACATGTAGTGATTGACGATTCCTTATTGCATTATGTAGTTATAACTAAAGTTAAGGGTGATACTGTAGTAGTTTTTGACCCTTCAAAGGGAATTGCAAAGGGTTTATATGTTACTTTCAATTATTAATGAAGTGAATTTAACTCAGTGCATATTAATTTCGCTACTTATCCGTATGAATTAACTGTTTTTTCTTGATTAAGTTTGAGGTGAAATATCAGTTGTATATTAAATTGACATCAATATTTTTATTGCTGGCAATATTATTATGTTTTGCATCCTGTTCAAAGAATAATGAAGACGGTCAAAAATTAAAATATTATACCATAAACAATGAAGATTCGCTTTGTGTAGAATTGATACAAAAATATAATAATTATTGTCTTAAAAACCTTGATGAGTCATATCAAATTGAAATTGTGGAATTTGATTCGGAAGATACTATGCTTACAAAAATATCAACGGAGATAATGGCGGGGAAAGGACCCGACATAATTTCATTGAATCAAAAATTACCTTTTGAAAAGCTGATTGATAACGGTTCATTTGCGGATATAGATGAGCTTGCGGAATTATACAAATCCGATATAGATTTTGATGACTATAATTCAACAATAATGGATTGCGGAATTTACAATGGAAAGCGATATATTATACCTATAGCTTATTGCCCCAATATACTTATAACAACTCAGGAAATATTAGATAAATATAATCTGGAAAATACTAACTTTTCATTTAAAGAGTTAGAGATACGGTTATCTGACAAAGACCATAGTTATGCGCTTTTTGGAAATAAAGATGAAACATATAAGTTCTTCCTTTCCTATGTTAATGAATATGTGGATTTTTATAATAAAACTACAGAATTTTCAAGCGATGAATTTACCGAGAGCTTAGATTATATTGGAAAAATGATTAGGAATGATAATTCAAGAAAAGAAGGAACTACATGGGATATAACAGGTAATTATTTGTTTCGTACTTCACAATTATCTTTCGACGGTTCTATGATGAGTACGCTAAATTCTTATTTTTATATTTATAATAATAACAGCACGCCGGTTATTATTCCAAACTACAATAAAAAGGCGAATGCAGTATCAGCATTTGTTCAATGTGGTATTGCATTGAATAATAATTCAAATAACAAAGAAAAAGCATTGGCTTTTATTCAATATGTTTTAAGTTATGATATTCAAAAATTATGGAGTGAAAGCAGCTCATCATCATCAATAGTGGTAAGGGCACTGCCTGTAAATAAAGCTGCTTTTGAATATGTAATTGACCATACGTCAAAACGTGTATATGATATTAATGATGATGGAGAGTATGAGAAATCTGAGGAAGAATATTCAGATGAAATAAAAACTAAGTTTTTTAATGAATATTTAGATATGATTAACAGTATAAGCAGTTGTACTTTATATGATTATCTGGAATTTGAAAATACTTATTACAACTCCTCGGTTATCGGAGATATTGTGAAAGATTACTTAAACGGGGATATTTCAAAGGAAAAGTTTATACGTCAGCTCACAGCGGCAACGGAAATTTATTTAACAGAATGAAGCTGACAAGTAATCATTAACCTCTAAATTACCTATACTTGCTATTGCACATGTAGTGATTGACGATTCCTTATTGTATTATGTAGTTATAACTAAAGTTAAGGGTGATACTGTAGTAGTTTTTGACCCTGCAAAGGGTTTATATGTTAGTTTCAATTATTAATGAAGTGAATTTAACTCAGTGCATATTAATTTCGCTACTTATCCGTATGAATTAACAAGTAGAGCGTTATTGTTGATTTAAATAATAAAAATTCAGATAGACTACAGATTAATAATTTAGAATTATGTTAAGACATATAAAAAATCACAAGGCGAATCATTATGAAAAATAAAATTGCGATAATTTTAACATTACAATTTATTATTACTGTGTTTGCTTTCAGCGGATGTGGTGAAAGCACAGCTTCAAGCAATTCCTCAAAGCTTACATATTGTGCATACAATGAGGATGCTATTTGCGATATTATTGAAAGGTACAATAAATATTGTAAAAAGCATTACGATGAGTCCTATCAAATAGAAATTGTAGAGTATGATTCGTTAGAAGAAATGTACACAATAATGGCAACGGAATTTATGTCAGGCGATGGACCGGATATTATTTCGTTAGATCAACCATTGCCATTTGAAAAACTTATTGAAAATCACGCATTTGCGGATGTTGACGAGCTTATAAATACATATGGTTCTAATATCGACTTTAATGATTATAACACAAAAGTAATGGAATCGGGAATAGTTAACAGAAAACGGTATTTTGTGCCTTTTTTCTATTGTCCCAATATATTTATTTCTACTCAAGAAAAATTAAAAGAATATGATTTAAATTTTTCTGATTTTTCCTATAAAGAATTATCTAGACAACTTTCACAAGAAAAAGTTTCCTGTTCGCTTTTTGGAAATGAAAGTGATAACTATAGCCTTTTGTATTCATTTATAGATAGCTATGTAAATTTTGATAATAAAACAACAAACTTTGACACCAATAGCTTTTTGGAAAATATAGATTATATTAAGAAGTTGATAAATAATGATAACACCAACGAGAATGTATATTATGATTTATATAATTCAGAAAACAATGGTTGTATATTGTCTACTCCTAGGTTACTTTTTGGCGGTACAATAGGAGGTATAAAAACAGCTTATTACAATATTTTTTTACAAAACAAAACTCCTGCTATTTTGCCAAATTTTAGCTATGAGAACAAAATAACAGCTTATGTTGAGTGCGGAATAGCTATAAATCAAAATTCAGATAAAAAAGATAAGGCATTAAGATTTATTGAATATTGTTTAAGCGAGGATGTTCAAGAATATTGGTGCGGAAGTAGGAGCGATAAGGGATTTTCAGGCACAAATGAAATATCGTTGCCGGTGAATAATAAAGCTTTTGACTATGCTGTTGAAGTTGAAACTGGCGAGGAGTGGGATTACAACGAAGACGGAGAATTTGATGAAGAAGAAAAAGAATTTTCAGAAAATGTGGATTCAATATTTTGGAAATATTATTTGGGTATAATTGATGATATAAGCGGGTGTACCTTATATAATTATAAAAATTTAAAAACCACCTATTACAACTCGTCAGTAATTGGTGATATAGTTGATAAATATTTAAAAGGAGATATTTCAAAAGATAAATTTATTCGTCAGCTCTCGGCTGCTACGGAAATTTATTTAACGGAATAGACTAAGGATAAAATATAATTATGTTCACACGCTTTTTATTTAAACCACATGAATCTATTAAAGCCATAATAGCTATACTTTTAAGTGTTATAATAATTACTTCATTTTCAAGTTGTGCAATAAAAAATAACAGCGAACAAAATCATCTTGTTTATTACACATTAAATGATGAAGACTCTCTTTCTTGGATTATAGAAAAATATAATAAATATTGCATAAACAGTAATAATCCGTCTTTCCAAATTGAGATAGTTAAATTTAATTCTGAACAAGAAATGTCAACGCAGATATCAACTGAAATTATGGCAGGAAGTGGACCTGATATTATTTCACTTAGTCAAAAATTGCCTTTTGAAAAATTAATTGAAAGCCGTTCATTAATGAATATTTATGATTTGCTAAAAGATGATAATTCTTCAAATGCAATAAATCTTGATGATTATAACGTTAACATACTCAACGCAGGAGTTTATGATAACGGTTTATATATTGTACCGCTGTTTTATGGAGTTGATGTATTGGTATCTACAGAAGAAAGATTGAATAATTTCGATATCAAAGAAAATAACGGCTTTTCTTTGACATACAGTAATTTTTCAGATGTATTTGAAAATTATTTTTTAAATGATGAAGGCTATTCATTTGTATCTAATGAGTTGTCGGATTTTTTGTGGTTTGATTATCCAATGCAACTCTTTTGCAGATTTTTAAACAGCTATGTTGATTTTGAAAATAAAGCTGTGTATTTTGATACCGATGAATTTAAAGATAATTTAGATGTAATGATGCAGATGTTGACGATTTCTCAAAAAAACAATACAAATGAATTGTTTGACGGATTGTATATAAATCGGTCATTTCCGTTGATGGCAGGAAATTATTCTTATTATCAATCTATAAATGAAACACCTGTAGTCTTTCGTGGATTGACAAAAAACAAAGATGTTAATTCAGCACACATACAGGTTGGATATGCAATTAATAATAATACGCAACTAAAGGAGCAAGCACTTGAGTTTATAAAATATACTCTTAGTGATGAAATTCAAGAAATTGGTGCAACAGCATCAGGAAGTCTTAGTTTTCCTGTGAATATGTCTGTTTACGATAATGCTAAGCTTGTTGCCGGCTCAAAAACGGATGATAACAATAAAATTATCGGGATTGACAACGATTTTATGAAAGCATACATTGACATTGCCGATAATGTAAACGCTTGCACCTTGTATCGAGATGTGTCACATTCATATTATAATGACAATGTTATCGGTGACATTGTTGACAATTATATAAATAAAGGTATATCAAAAGATAAATTTATTCGTCAGCTCTCGGCTGCTACGGAAATTTATTTAACAGAATGAATGAGGGTATATGGAGTGGATTGTGCCGAAAGGTGGGGTGGAGATGAAGAAATCGGTTGTCAGTTTGTTTTTGCTTGTTTTAATCGTGATTATGAATTTTGTGGGGTGTACCGAAAGCGAAAATTTTGGTGATGCGAAAAATAGAATGACCTATTACACATCTAATGACAGTGATGATTTTTGTGATCTGATAAAAATATACAATAATTATTGCCTGCAAAATTATGATAAATCATATCAGATTGCTGTTCTAAAATTTGCTTCGGAAGATGAAATAAACACAAAGTTGTCAACTGAGCTTATGGCCGGAAAAGGTCCCGACATTATTTCAATCAATCAGAAATTACCGTTTGAAAAGCTATTAAACAACGGCACATTTCTTGATGTAAATAAGCTTTGCGATAACAACACACAAGCGGATAAAATAGACTTTAATAATTTTAACAGTGCAATAATGAAGTGCGGAATTTATAAAGGAAAACGGTATATTGTACCGCTGTTTTACGGGACTGATGTATTTGTTTCAACACAGGAAAAGTTGAAAAAGTTCAATATTTCCTGTGATAACCATACTGTTTTGACATATAAAAATCTTTCCGAAAAATTTTCTTCGTTCAGTAATGAAAAGGCAAATTTTGGTTTTATAAGCGGTTACAATGACACAAATTCTATGTTTAATTATCCTATGCAATTATTTAACCGATTTATAAATAACTATGTTGATTTTGAAAATAAAGTCACATATTATGAAAGCGATGATTTCAAAAGTAAACTTGACACAATGTGTAGATTGCTGAATGCTTCAAAAGAAGATTTTCCTGACTTCATATTTGATGACCTTTACATAAACCGTTCATTATCACTAATGGTAAGAAAATATGCGTATTATAAATCGGAGAATGAAACACCTGTGATTTGCAGAGGATTGGTTAAGTCAGATAATGATTATTCCGCATTTGTTCAGGTTGGATTTGGAATAAACAGCAATACACATTTTAAAAAGCAAGCGTATGCTTTTCTTAAATTTGCACTTTCTGAAGATGTTCAAACTAAAATGTGCGGGGCAAAAGGAATTTCATATTCTGCAAACATATCTTTTCCGGTCAACAAAAAGGCATTTGAACAGGCAAAATATAGTGCCTCAAAACAAGCTGATGATGACGGGAAAATTATAGGGATTGATAACGACTTTATGCAAACATATATTAATGCAATTGAAAAAACAAATAACTGTTCGTTGTATATGAATGTGTTGGACTCTTACTATAATTCATCTGTTATCGGAGATATTACCAGAAAGTTTCTTAACGGCGATATTTCAAAAGGTAAATTTATTCGTCAGCTTACATCGGCAACGGAAATTTATTTGACTGAGTAGGAATAAATTATGAGAAAATCTAAATTAACAAGAAAACAAAAGGAACATATAGCAGCATACCTGTTTATATTACCGTCTTTTTTAGGCATAGCGGTGTTTTATATTGTGCCGTACATAATTTGTTTTACCAAAAGCCTGTATGTCGGCGATACTTTTGTGGGCATAGAAAATTACATACAGCTTTTTCAAAATAATACATTTTTGCTTGCACTTAAAAACACGGGTATATTTACAGTTACGGCGATACCGTTGTTAATGGTGATTTCGTTTTTGATAGCGTTGTTTCTTAATTCTTTTAATAAAATATCTTCCTTTTTCAGAAGTGCATTGCTTATTCCTGTTGTAGCCCCGATTGCATCTCTGATTTGCGTGTGGCAATTAGTTTTTGATGATTACGGTGCAATCAACGGATTACTTAATTCACTTGGATTTAATACTGTTGAATTTTTTAATTCGGAATGGTCTATGGTGATGATCGTTTTTATTTATGTGTGGAAGTACTGCGGATTTTGTGTGATTCTTTTTACGGCAGGCATTGCCAATGTTTCGCAATCTCTCTACGAAAGCGCAAGGCTTGACGGTGCAAAATCACATCAGCTTGTGACTAAAATTACTATACCTATGATTGCGCCAACTACATTTTTTGTTTTTCTGATGGAGCTTATTTATTCATTTAAAATTTTCCGTGAGGTATTTGCTTTGTTTGGTGATTATCCAAACACCAATGTGTATTTTTTGCAGAATTTCATCAACAACAATTATTACAATCTTAACTATCCAAGATTGTCGGCGGCATCAATTGTCTTATCGCTGTTTATAATTATAGTGCTGTTTATTTTCTTCTGCTTTGAAAGGAAACACAGCTATTCTTGAGAGGTTTGTTATGAAAGATACGGTTATGAAAATACTAAAATATATTTTGCTGATTGCTGTAACTGTGCTGTTTTTGTTTCCTGTCATTTATATGCTTGCTTGTTCATTTATGACAGGTTCACAGGTAAGCGAGATGCTCAATTTTTCTGACGGAAAATATAAAGAACTCAATATGATTCCGAATATGGCAACTTTGGAGCAGTTTTATCAGACTCTTTTCAGAAAACCCGAATATTTGTTGAAGTTCTGGAATTCGGTTATTTGTACTTTTCCGACAGTAATCGGTCAGGTTGCAGTATCATCATTGGCGGCTTTTGCTTTTGCAAAATTGAAATTCCCGTTCAGGGACAAGCTGTTTTTCATATACATAATTTTGCTCATTCTGCCGTTGCAGGTAACTCTTGTGCCTGATTATATGATTCTTGAAAATATGAATTTGCTGAATAATTTTCTTGCGGTAATTTTACCCGGAACTTTTTCTGCATTCGGAATTTGTCTTTTGAGGCAAAGTATAAAATACATTCCCGATTCCGCAATTGAGGCGGCAAGAGTTGACGGTGCGTCATATTTGAAAATATTTACTAATATTATTCTTCCGCAGATTAAGGGCGGACTCATAACACTTGCGTTGCTCTGCTTTATTGATAATTGGAATGTAGTTGAACAACCGCTGATTTATTTTGATAATGAGGGTATGTATCCGCTTTCCGTAACGCTTACTGATGTCGGAAGTTCGGATTACGGCATAATATTTGCCTGCGGAGTTATATTTATGATTCCTGCATTGCTTATTTATCTTTACGGACACAGGGATATTGATTCGCCGTTTGTCGGAACTGATAAGGGATAGGAGAGAGGCTTTTATGAAAAAAGATAAGCTAAAGAGCGTAGTGTTGAAATTTTCAATTGTATTTTTTATTGTGATTGCATTACTTACATATTTTTCAAAAACAATCAATAATATGCTTCTTCCAAAGGTCAAAGTGGTTTCGGTTCAAACAGGTGTAATTGACGATACCGCAGGTTCAAATGATATGAAAACACATTATCTTTTGCCTGTTTCATCGGTGGATGGGGCAGGCAATACGGGAATAGTATTTGTTATAAATAAAACCGAAAACGGTGATGCAACAGTTGAAGAGGTTTCGGTGGATATATGTAACAGTGACGAGTTGTATTGCGAGGTGACATCGGACTCACTTTTTGGCGACAGTCAAGTTGTATATAAAACAACCAAGAGTATAGAAAACGGTTCAAGCGTTTATATTGAGGAGGAAACAGTGTGAGCAAAAGAAAAATTGTTTCGTTTCTGTTACTGCTGTTGCTGACTGTGAGCGTTTTTATTGCGAATATTATAATTATTGAAAATGCAAAAGGGCAATTACCTGATGTTACTCAATTAACTTATGATAAAAATTCCGAAACTGCTCCAAAAACGGTTTCTGAACTTGAAAAGTTGTTTGAACGGATTACTGACAAAGGCATAGCTTTTTGTTCCGAGGGTAAAGAAACAAAAGTTAAGGAAGAAACCGTAACTACGGTACTTGTGAATGAAAACTGGTTTTCGGATTATAAGACCGAAATTAACGGCGAAAATATTTCGTCCCAAAACATAGATAACAGAGATAAGGTTGCAATAATTGGAAGTTCTCTTGCTCTCAAACTGTTTTTTACAACAGATGCAGTCGGTAAAAAGATTTGCATTGACGGAAATCAATATACAATTTGCGGTGTGATATGTGAAAACGAAAGTTTAATAAATAAGTTTTCTGCTGATGACAAACAGAGAGTGTATGTTCCATATACAACATCCGAAAATTATGGTGACAGAACGGTTGATATGATTGTTTACGATAATTCGGTATATACGGGAGCAATTGTTGAGCAAATGGATTTGCCGCAGTATTATTCGGTTAATCTGAATGAGAAAAATCAAACGCTCTCGTCATTTGAACATATTTTATACCTTGCAATATTTATCGGATTTAGCATTATTGCATTGAAGTTGTGGTATAGGTTCAGTAGAAAATTTTTTGAGGAGATAAAAGAAAATCTCAAATTAAACTACTTTCTGAAATCGCTAAAAAATATTCCGCTAAAATATGTTGCACTTGTGCTTGTTTTTGCAGGAATACCTGCCGTGCTTTTGATTGTGTTTAATATTTGTGATTTCAGCATTTTTATCCCCTCAAAATATATACCGAATGATAACATTTTCGACATTTCAAATTACCTGAATGTGCTTGTCGACAATGCACAAACACTAAACTCACAAAGCCTAACAGGAAATCCAATGCTTGTAAATCTGTTCTCTAGAACATTTACAGCGTCATTGTGGCTGACAATAATATTTTTGATTAGTATTATAACCGTGCTTTTAAATTTGACAGAATTAAAACTTCATAAACATAAAAACACCGACAAGCAGTAACTAAACTTGACACATACAATTTATCTGACAGAAAACGCATAAAATAGCAATAAAATAGTTTGACTAATATATAATATTGTGTTAAAATTATGAGAGGAAGTATGGTATGTTCAGTGGCAGCTTCTTTAGTAACAATTTCCGTATCGACATATTTGAGTAATGTATGGAGTAGTGAAAATGAAAGAAAGTGGTGTGGTGTGTAAAAAAAAGAAAGTATATCTACTTTCTCTTTTGCTTTTTTTGATTTCTTATTTGACTACAGTTGTTAATATGATTGTTAATATTATTACTGGTAGTTTTCATTTATACATTTTTAGTACTTTAAGCTTTATGTTGCCATGCTATAAATCTATTAAAACAACAGATGTGTTTGGTATCGTTTTAACAATATTGTTGTTTTTGATTAGTTTTCTGCTCATATTTTTTACCGTAAAATATGATGTGTTAAAATATGATCAAAGCAAAAGACCGTTGTGTTATACGAGCTTACTCTTGTGGTTTTTTATAACTCAAATATTGTCTTTGTGGATACTGGCTGATTCACATTTGCAAAATTATATTTATTTGTCTGTCGCTGAATTTCATGAAAGTGAAGAGTTACAGTACATATACTCAATAGTTATTTTTGCAATATATCAAATCATTATAGGCTTAATACGAATGTATGATTCTAGAGAAGCATATGACGCAACCAATATTTCAATCGTTCCACCTTTTGAAAAGTATTTTACTGAAAAAACTATTTTTTGTTACACCGTTCCTAATTATATATTTTCCTGTATAGGAGTCTTATCAATTATATATATTAGGTATGTTTTTATCGACAGTTATGCAATTAGCTTTTGGATTTTTATTTTCTGTGTGCTTTTTAGTTTATGCCTTCTGCTTGCAACTTTAATAAAATATCGCCAGATTGTAAAATATAGAGGTGTCGAAATAATTGTAAGAAAGAATTTTAAAATATCTATTTTTCTGCAATTGAAATTAGTTTTTTTGATATTTTGCACATATTGTATAACGTTGTTGTTCGATTGATTTTTGATATTGGGTAGAACATTTGCTGAAAGGAGGCTCGAAAGAGCCTCCTTTGACCCAAAAAAAGCAACCGGTGGCTAACCTTCCTAAAAAACAAACACAATGTAGATCTTGTGGCAGACCAATAGGCAAGAAATATGCATGGCAATGTAAAAATCCTACATACTATTAATTTTATTTAATTTAATGTGAGGTTTATGGTTTAATGATTTTTAATATTTTTGGAGGCTTAGTTAAAAGTCTGGGTGTTTACAGACATAGTCCTCTGCTTTTAGCTGTATTTTTAATAATTCAACTTATCTGTATTATTGTTTCATGTATATTTGACAATATGTATTTTAAGTCTGTCATTTCTGAAACTTCTTTCACAAATAAGAGGTATAACAGAGTTAAACATTTTGTGTATGATACGATTGTTAATCTGTCAAACAGTATGTTTGTTCTTATGGTTGATGAAAAAACTAATATAGTTTCTCCTGCACTTTACACAAAGAAAAGCAATAAAATTTCTATGATAAACAGAAATGCTGAATATACTGTATTTGAGCATATTGATTTTTCTGAGAGTCATTGCCCAAACGAATACAAATTTATCAGAGCTTGTAAATTGCGGGATAAAAAGACAGGTGAGCAGGTTCTTTTTGTAGCAGTGCCAAATCGTGAAACTGATATTCTCGCATATTCCGATTCTGCACATAAAGCCGACAAAACCGTAACTTTCGGTAAATTCAGAATATTCTGTTTTGTCGAATCTGAAAATAATTCCTATACGGGTTTGCTTGTTGATTCGGAAAAAATCCATCTTGAAAAAACAAAAAGAAAAGGTATGTACTTTATAGGTTTGGATGAAGTTACAAAAACAGATCAAAAGTCAAAAAAAGTAATATAATTTGTTAAAAACTATCTTAAGTTACATTCAGACAAAGTATCAGTCGGAATAGGGTAGAACATTTGCGGTAAGGAGGCTCGAAAGAGCCTCCTTTGACACAAAAAAGTATGATGCACATAGTAATATTACAGATTTTACCAAAGACGGAGTTTTACAGTATCATTATGGTTACGATATGATGAATCAGCTTGTTAGCGTAGATGATAAGCTGAACGGCAAAGTTTATAACTATACTTACGATGCAGGCGGTAACCTTATATCCGAAACTGTTACCGATTCAAACGGTACAACAAGCAATGCGTATGAATACAACAATTTAAATATGATTCAAACGGAATTTTGTATAATGTCAGATATACTCTGACTGACGGCGATACCGAGTATTCATACTACTACACCCACAATTCCCGTGGCGATATTGTCGGAATTTATAACGGAGTGGGTGAACTCAAAGCGCACTATGAATATGACGCTTGGGGTAATGTGATTTCAATAACCGATAATAACGGCAATGTAATTACAAACCCGAACCATATCGGTAACTTGAATCCGTTCCGTTACAGAGGTTATTACTACGATACAGAATCAGGTTTCTACTATCTAATGAGCCGTTATTACGACCCTGTTACTCACAGATTTATTAATGCTGACGGTTATTTCCAGTCAGGCGGTAATATTCTGGATGCTAATATGCATTCATATTGTGGTAATAATCCGATTATGTTTGCAGATCCAACGGGCTTATGTTATGAACCTCAATATACGAGTGCGGGAACATATATCGGTAAATATTGGGTTATAAAAACAGCAGTTCCGGGTGTACCGGGTTTTTGTAATAGTTGCAAATCTAACGGTCTAAATTCTGGGAACAAGTATTATGTTGAATCTAACAAGTATTATGTTGAGTCTTCTAAAAATAATTAAAATACAAAAGGAGATAGTAACTGGACACCAAGAAAAAACTCTAAAAAAGGGTCAGAAAACAGGCAAAAATCCGGCGATCGCGAACGTAATGTTGCTCATCCCAACGGCGAGGAACATAGTAGGGTTCCTAAAGGCAACGGAGTAAAACATTTAACTGAAACACCATTTGAAGAGCGCATGGGTAATTTTGGTATATGTTTAGCTTGTGCGGTTGCAGTTATATATTTAGTAGGTAATGATGTTACCGGTGCTGGAGTTGCGGATGATGTTGCACTTGTACCTACTATTGCATTGCTTTGGGATAGTGCCAGTAAGGCTTTTGGTTAAAATATGGAAAAGAAATTAGTTAAATTAAAAAACGGAATAACTTTTATATCACAGAAACTTGATAATGTTCATAGTGTTACTATCAGCGTTAATTTCAAAGTTGGTTCATTATATGAAGATCAAATCAATAACGGAATTACGCATCTGATTGAGCATTTGTTTTTTAGGCAATGGGATAATTTGCCTCAGAAACAATTGTATTATGAAATGCAGTGCATGGGAGCAGAAATTGCAGCAAAAACATTTCACGATTATGTTAGCTTTTCAATCACCGTAACACCCGACTCATTTATTAAAGCATTTAAACTTATCACAAAATGCCTAAATAAATTTGACTGGACTGATGATATAGTTAAAATTGAAAAAAAAGTTGTTTACAAGCAAATTGAAAATGATTATCAAACATTTGATAATTGGATTGATAGTTACTACTTTAAAGATACCAAATACGAAAAAACTATTATGGGTACGATTGAATCTGTACAATCAATATCTTTAAAAGATATTAACTCTTGGAAAGATAAATATTTTTGCAGCAACAATTCTTGTGTAGCTATCACTGGTAATTATTCGGACGAGGATTTTTTGACAGTTCAAAATATTCTTTCCCAAATTAATTCTTCTGGAAAACTCGCCGAAACAATTATCTGTTATCCACTGCATTTTGAAAAAAGAAATATCAGTAACAGGTATTCACTAATCTCTAATGATACAGATATTAGTGATATAACAATCTTTTTTGATATTAATAAAGATTATAACTATGAAACTGTAAGACTTCTTTCAAGTATACTTGGTGAAGGTTGCGGAAGTCTGCTGTCAATGATTTTAAGAGAAAATTATAATTTTACAGATGATATCTATACTAATTTAACATGCTATTGTGGATTTCGCCGACTGTCAATTTCTTTCAGTGTAAATAATTCTGACTTTATTGAAAGTCTGCACCATTTCTTTAAATCGCTTGTAGATTTTAGAAAAGAAATTTCAACAAATGATTATTTGACATCCATCAACTTTTTTACAAAAAATCAATTATTTGATTTAGACAACTCTAACGAGCTTAATAGCAATTATGTTTTATGTGATTTTGTATTATATCCATCAGTAATATCTGAGCCAATAAAAAGAAAAGAAAAATATGAAAAGATCACGTTAAAAGATTTAAAAAAATACGCTAATGATATTTTTATTGCTAAAAATCTTTCCTTATTAATTCAAACAAATCTTGATAAAAAGCTTGTAAAAAACTCTATTGAAAAAATGATAAAAACATTATATATGACAGACTGTTTTAAATGATGAAAATGTCCGATAGAAAACGCATAAAATAGCAATAAAATAGTTTGACTAATATATAATATTGTGTTAAAATTATGCGAAAAGGAGGGTGACAGCCCTATGGAGCAATATATGCCGATAGTGTGGATAGGCTTTGCAATATTTATGTTACTTTGCGAAGGCTTTACAACACAGCTTGTTTCGATATGGTTCGTTCTCGGCTCGGTTTGTGCCGCAATAACAACTATATTCACAAGCGACATAACAATCCAATCGACGGTGTTCCTTGTTGTGTCACTTGTTTCGCTTATTGTGACACGACCGCTTGTAAAACGCTTTAAAAAGCGTAACAAAACAACGGGAACAAACGCAGACCGCCACATCGGTCAAGTCGGATTTATGCTCACAGATTTAACCGATATTGACAAAACAGCACAGGCAAAGGTCGGTGCGGAAACTTGGACTGTAAAGTCTGACAAGGCACCGCTTTTAAAAGGAACAAAAATTAAGGTTCTTGCAATCGAGGGCGTAAAGCTCATTGTAGAACCCGTAACAGAATGAGAGGTAAATAATGTTAGGACTTATTATTTTAGGTATCATCCTTTTAATCCTGCTTATAGTAATCGTAAGCAATGTCAAGGTAGTACCGCAGGCACACGCATATGTAATTGAAAGACTTGGAACATATCATGTAACTTGGTCAACAGGCTTGCATGTAAAAATTCCTTTCATCGACAAAATCTCAAAGAAAGTTTCACTAAAAGAGCAAGTGATCGACTTCCCTCCACAGCATGAAGTGAATAAAACGATACCTTCTTCTAAATCTTAAAAAGCAAGAGTATATCGAGAAATTGAGAATAATCAATAACAGTTACTTATTTAATATTTTTGCATCTGAGCCATAGGGCTCTTTTTTTATGCCTAAAATTCTTGTATACTCATTTTTCGTGTTGCAAGAATGGGTGACAAAAACGGTGGACTTCGCAAGCTTCATGCTCAACCAAACTCCTTAATATCTCCGACCTTCAACTTAGCTATATCACGAATGTTGGTGTTGGACAGGGGCTTTTTAAGTTTTGGGAGGTGTAAAATGCAGAAATTGCGGTGTTCGTGTCATATCGTGAGAGGTTAGAAAAAATAATCGTGTTGATTAGTGCGAAAAACCAAGGGAATTTCATTGATTTTTACACGAATATCTGCTATACTATGGTCAGTACCTTTAAGGAGGACTGCTTATGTATAGAAAGATTATGGGCTTCTTGGAAGCGTGGAAAGAAAGCGAACACCGCAAGCCCCTTATTTTACAGGGCGCAAGACAGGTCGGAAAGACCTATTCCATTCTGGAGTTCGGACGCACCCACTACGAAAATGTAGCATACTTCAACTTTGAAACCAATCCAAAGCTAAATGAAACCTTTGAGGAAAACATCAGCCCCGACTATCTCATACCGATTTTATCTCATATCGCAGGTCAGACCATCGTAACGGAAAAAACTCTGATAGTCTTTGATGAGGTGCAGCTCTGCGAAAGGGCGTTGACTTCGCTCAAATATTTTTGCGAGAACGCTCCGGATTATCACATCATCGTCGCAGGTAGCTTGCTCGGTGTTGCGGTCAACAGAGCAAAATTCTCTTTTCCCGTAGGAAAGGTCGATATGAAAACGCTTTATCCTATGGATATGGAGGAATTTATGTTGGCTCTCGGTGAGGACGATTTGGTAGAGCAGATTAAAAAGTGCTTCCAAACCGATACGCCCCTGCCGTCTGCCTTACACGATGCCGCAATGCAGCTTTACCGTCAGTATCTTGTGGTTGGCGGTATGCCGGAGTGCGTGATGCAATTCGCAGAAACAAAGGATTATATCCTCGTCCGCCATACGCAGGATACGATACTTGCAAGCTATCTCAACGATATGAGCAAGTATAACAACTTGAATGAAATTAAGAAAACCAGACTTGCTTATGACAACATTACCGTTCAGCTTTCCAAGAAAAATACCCGTTTCCAATATAAGCTGATCAAGAAAGGCGGACGGGCTTCCGAATTTGAAAATGCGATTGAATGGCTTTGCCTGTCTGGTATCGTGTCACAGGTCTACAAGGTGGAGCAAATTAAAAAGCCGCTTGAAAACTACCGTGATATTGATGCGTTCAAGATTTATGTGTCCGACTTAGGATTGCTTTGTGCCAAGAAAGATTTAGCCGCCAATGACATTCTCTATATGGTCGAGGAAATTAACGACTTCAAGGGCGGTATGGCGGAGAACTATGTCAATGTGCAGCTTACCATTAACGGCTACCACACCTACTATTGGGAGTCAGAGCGTGGAGCTGAAATTGATTTTATCATTCAGCGTGACGGTCAGCTTATTCCTATTGAGGTCAAGTCTGCCGACAACACCAGAGCAAAGAGCTTGAAGGTCTATATGGACACCTACAAGCCCGCTTATGCAATCAAGCTCTCTGCCAAAAACTTCGGCTTTGAGGACAATAAAAAAACCGTTCCTCTCTATGCCGCATTTTGTATCTGAAAACAATATTGCAACAGTAACGCTCACGGAAAATGTGGGCGTTATTTTTTGCCCCTAAAACAGAATAAGAAAGGATAACGCTATGAAGAAATATACGAAAATCATCTGTATGGTTGTCGCCGTGTGCCTGTTAGGTGCGGCGGCTTTTTGTGGCTTCCGTATTTACAGCCACTATCCACACGAAAGCGAGGAAAAGAAGTTTTTGAGAAAATTGTGAGGTTGTAGAGCAGGCACAGACAGGCGAAAGTGAAATGATCAATGTTCTGCTCAGCCTGGAGTGAATAAAATGCTACATTTTTTTAATCTCAAAAGCAAGGAATTTTCAGAAAAATGAGGATAATCAATAACAATAGCAAATCTAATATTTTTAACATTCGAGCCATAGGGTTCTTTTTTATGCCTAAAATTCCTGTGAACATAATTTTAACAGTTTAATGTATTATAAGTATTGTGCATAATATTATTATCAAAGAAAGGCAGTAATGCTTTATGAACGATCTATCTATAAAGCAATTTTTGAACTAATGGAATACAAAAAAAGAAAGTGAAAGAATTGATGTATATAGGTATGTCAAGTTTACATCGCAAAATGATGATTTCTCATATAGTAATTTTTCAGATACTTACTTAAATAGATTTAATTGGACAGATAGGTTAAAGAAAGCAAATATATTGCCGGTTCTTAATACTAACAAGTTTGTTTCGATTAAAAGCAAAAACTGTATAATTGTGCCTGAAGTCATATCTTATATTTATAAAAATACAGATATTAAAAATAGCTCTACCGCAGTAGTTATCGATACTTATAAGAAAACACAATATATTCCGTTGCTTAAAGCTATTGGATGCCGTATAAGTAACATTCTAGAAAATTTATCTTGTATTAAAAAGGCTTCTGAAGAACTTATTAATGATGAAAAAGTCAGAAAAGTATTATATTCATATTTGAATCTTCTTTCTACTCAGCAAGAAATTAAAAGTAATGGACTTTATGATATGGTAAAGCAATTACCGATTTTTCCAATTCGTACTTCAAGTGGAGTAAGGTATGAATTCTACAGCAACAACATATATACTCATGATACTAAAATTTCTGATAAGAATTTCAAGATTCTTGAAACAAAGATTTTAGATTATAAAAGTGCACAGGATATTGTCGGACCAAACTATAGGATTAATGAACTTATACAAGAAGTCTACGATAGTATATATCAGAAGAATTTAATAGCATATATTGAATCGAATAGAGCTGATGAAGAAATAGCTATCTATGTTCTTAATGAGTATAAGAATAATTCTGAAAACTTTAATAAATGTCATAATACTCTAAAAGGAATGATATCAGAAATTCCAATGAAATTTGTTAACGGAAATTATCATAAAGGAAACAAATTCGTCAATAATAAGAAATTGATTCTTTCTGGTGAAACTATAAAGAACTTGGTGGTTTCTGATGATTTTGTGAATCTTGCAAAATATTTAGGCTGTTCTGATATTTTGGATATTCACTATGATGATATTGATTTTCAACTAAAATCCATTTCAGATACTGATATTGAAGACTTCCAGAATGAGTTTACTTACGGGATGGAAATTCTTGAAGGGCTAATTCGTAATGAAATTATTACGGATAAGCAAATAGAGAAATTCCATTTACAATATTTTTTCAGTAAGACGGATTATAATTATTCTTATGAAGAATTCCAGGTAAGAAAGTTGTTAATTTAGTAAAACTTAGAAAACATATACAAGATAAATTCAAAAACAATCCTAATCCTTATATTGAAAACAACCGAATAGTGTATGAACCTAAATTTCCTGTCAATAAAGATTTCTATACAACAACTATGTATAGAAGCGAAAAAAATGAACGGAATTGTTTTTGCCAAATGTGTCAGGAAATTGTTCCAAAGATTTATATTGAGAAAAACAATGTTCAAAAAAATCCTAAATACGGCTGGGAACAGATGTATTTAAGTCTATGCTTAAAATGTAGTAAAGATTTTATATTGTTAAGGAACATTGATTCTGTATGGAATGACTTTATAGCAAGAATTCTTACACAAAATGTAGAAAATGTAGAAATTCCTATTGGAGACAAAAGAATAACCTTTACAGCAACTCATCTAGCTGAAATTCAAACAACTCTTCAATTGGGAGAGGAATGGAAATGACAGTGTTTTGACGGTTCAACATTTCTCAATAAGTTTTCCGGAATATGACTATTGGTGCTTGAAACATACACTTTAAACAACGGCGAAAAAATGTTTGTAATGTATATATAGTGTTAAAAAGCCCAGAAAGACTTCAAATGTATTACCTAAAAATCTGTAAACAAATGTGCTAATCCGATATTCAAAAATAATTGTAAGTTCCGTTACACATGACTTGGTGAACAGGCTGTTGTTATGGTAAGAAAATAACAAGAACCTTCTCTGATGAATTTATCATTAGGGAAGGTCCTTTCTTTTATTTGTTAGTATATTGCATAAACTATTGTTGGACATTAAAAAGGCGAAAAATGCCTTGCCTTGAAAAAACTAAAATAAATCGCTGTGTTCCGGCTTTTTGGAGTGCAAAATAAGTTTTTTATCACTAATGCTGTTCAGCTATCATTTCAACGACACCGTTAAGTAATTGAATATTGTATCCACGCTTAATTGCCAGCTTAACATCTCTGTTGAATTTTGCGACGATACAATTCTTAATTTACTCATTGGTAATATCCTCTAAAAGCTCGCTAAATGAAGCATAGGTTTTATTGCTTGGATTCTTTTTCAGTTCTTCAACCTCTTTTATTGCAGAAATTGTATCTGCATTTGGAGTTTCATAGTTAATGACATTTAACATATAACGGTTAAGGTTGTCTTTTACATTTTCGCCGTTTTTTACAACAATGCTTTTATAAGCGTTGTAAATATCACGGTCAACGGTAAATGAACAAGTAATCTTATTGGTACTCATAATCTTATCACCTTCCAAAAAAATATTACTAAGTCAAGAACCAACATCATTTAGTAATATTAGTATATATCTAAGCGTAAATTTGTCAACCCGCAATACAAAAATTTGTAAGAAGGACATCAGATTAGTTGTGATGTATTTTTGAAATTGACGGATCAAGGGCAATGATAATTGTAAGTGAATAATACAGAGTTTTGATAAGTAGGGAGAATCTTTAGTTGTATTTTCTTGTTGGTGTATTTACGGTATTGCTTACTACATTCTAAAACATTGCAAAATTCGATAAATAGTGATATAATATCACTCATAATTATGTATTATCGGAAGTTTGAAGGTTTTGTCATGAGAATTTGTTACGATAAACTGTTCCATATGATGATTGACCGAAGACGGACAACATCGCAGTTAATGAAAATGTGTGGATTCAGTGCAAATATCATCGTAAGACTGAAAAGAATTGGATATATATCAATGGAAAGCTACGCGGAAAATTGGACTGTATCGCGGATGGCATACTTACCTTAAAATACGATGAAAGCTGAGGAGGAGTAAAACATGAAATCAAATTTTGACTTTTTAAGCAAGGATTTTCCTGTGTTAGCGAATTTTGGAAAGCTGGCTGAACAATACTGTTACTCTGATGCTAATTCATGTCTGATTAAGTTGGGAATGATAGGTGAGACCATTGTCAATTTGATGTTTACTTATGATGGTATTGCTCTGCCTTATGAAAATACTGCCATTACCCGTATTAATACTCTTATGCGAGAAGGACTGCTTCCCCGTGACCTTTGTGACATTCTTCATGCTATAAGAAAAGCTCGTAATAAAGCTACTCATGAAAATTATGGTTCTGTTGATGAAGGAAAGACTCTTTTGCAAATGACATACAGTCTTTGTGAATGGTTCATGCAGACATACGGCGATTGGAATTATAAAAATCAACAATTTGTTACACCTGTTGAACCTTCAACAACAGATTATATTAAAGTTGATAAGGAAAATGAAAAGAAAATTGAGGACAATCTGACAAAAAAAGCAGAAAAAGCGGCTGCATCTGCACCTAAGATTTCTCAAGAAGAACGTAAGAAACAATCTGCGGTTGCTGCCGGAAATCGTCAGAAGTCTGAAGCGGAAACTCGCTATCTTATTGACGAGCAACTCCGTAAAGTCGGTTGGGAAGCTGATACAGAACAGCTTAGATATTCTAAAGGAACAAGACCTGAAAAGGGTCGAAATATGGCAATTGCAGAATGGCCTACCGATTCTCAGGTTGGTAATAAAGGTTATGCTGATTATGCATTGTTTGTTGAAACAAAGTTGGTTGCCATAATTGAAGCGAAAGCAATCCATAAGGATATTCCTTCGGTTATTGATTATCAGTGTAAAGAATATCCTCAAAATATTCGTGAGGTGGACAGTCAGTATCAGATTGGCACTTGGGGCAAATATAGGGTTCCGTTTACTTTTGCTACGAACGGCAGACCATATTTGGAACAGTATAAGACGAAATCAGGTATTTGGTTCTTAGATTTACGTAATTCTTGTAATTTGCCAAGAGCATTACGTGGATGGATGAGCCCTGATGGAATCAAAGCACTTTTGGTACAGGATACAGAAAGTAAGAATCAAAATCTAAAACAGATGCCGTTTGACTTTTTGACAGATAAAGAAGGTTTGAATTTAAGACCTTACCAGCTCAATGCTATTAAGGTAGCAGAAAACGCTGTTGTTGACGGTAAACAAAGTGTTTTGCTTGCTATGGCAACAGGAACAGGCAAGACGAGAACTGTACTTGGAATGATATATCGTTTTTTAAAAACAGAACGATTTCGCAGAATTCTGTTTCTTGTCGATAGAACATCACTCGGCGAACAGGCTCAGGATGTCTTTGAAGAAATTAAGCTTGAAAATCTTATGACTCTTGATGAGATTTATAATATTAAAGGTCTTGAAGATAAGGAAATTGATAAAGAAACTCGTATTCATGTTGCAACTGTTCAAAGTATGATAAAGCGGATTCTGTACAATACAGAAGATACAAAGCCGGCTGTTTCTGATTATGACCTGATTATAGTAGATGAAGCACATCGTGGTTATATCCTTGATAAAGAGATGGGCGAGGATGAGGTGCTTTATCGTGACCAGACAGATTATCAGAGTAAATACTGTTATGTTATTGAATATTTTGATGCTGTAAAGATTGCACTTACCGCAACTCCGGCGTTACAGACTACCAAGATTTTTGGAGAACCAATATTTAAGTATACATATCGTGAAGCTGTTATCGAAGGTTATCTTGTAGATCATGATGCACCTCACGAATTGAAAACAAAACTCAGCACTGAAGGAATACACTATAAATCCGGCGATACGGTAACTATCTATGATCCAGTAACAGGAGAGGTTACTAACAGTGAACTTCTGGATGATGAGTTGGATTTTGATATTGAATCTTTTAATAGAAAAGTGATTACAGAACCTTTTAACAGAACAGTACTTGAAGAAATCGCACATGATATTGACCCTGAATCTCATGAAGAACAGGGAAAAACGCTTATCTATGCCGTAAACGACCAGCATGCGGATATGATTGTATCTATCCTTAAAGAAATCTATTCCGAGACAGGTGTAGATAATGATGCAATCATGAAAATCACAGGAAGTGTTGGTGGCGGAAATAAGAAAAAGGTTCAGGAGGCTATTAAGCGTTTTAAGAATGAACGCTATCCAAGCATAGCTGTTACTGTTGATTTGCTTACAACAGGAATAGATGTGCCTGAAATCACTACATTGGTATTTATGCGTCGAGTGAAGTCTCGTATTCTTTTTGAGCAGATGCTCGGTCGTGCAACAAGACTTTGCCCTGATATACATAAGACACACTTTGAAATCTATGACCCTGTTGGTGTCTATGATTCCCTTGACCCGGTTAATACCATGAAGTCAGTTGTAACTAATCCAAACACTACATTTACGCAGCTTATCGAAGGATTAGAGGTTCTTGATAACGGGGGAAAGGTTAAAAATCAAATCAACCAGATTATTGCCAAGCTACAGCGTAAAAAGAGAAAAATGAGTAGTGAGGCGGTAACTCATTTTATTGATATGTCTGGTGGTATGGATCCTACTCAGTTCATAGAAAAACTGGAAAATGAGCCTAACGATGTGGCAAAGGATAGAATTCTCGCAAACAAGGAACTTTTCAGATTGCTTGATGAAAAGAAAGGTCATAGCGGTGGACCTATTGTAATCTCCGATAAGGAAGATGAGTTGATTAGTCATACCCGTGGTTATGGCAACGGCGAAAAACCTGAAGATTATCTTGATGCATTCTCGGCATATGTTAATACTAATATGAATGAAATTGCGGCTTTAAATATTGTTTGCACAAGACCTAAAGACCTCACTCGTGAAGACCTGAAATCTCTGCGATTAATATTGGACAGGGAGGGATTTACACAACAGCAGCTTAATACTGCTATTTCTCAGATGACTAACGAGGAGATTGCGGCAGACATTATCAGTTTAATTCGTCGCTATGCTATTGGCTCAGTACTTATCAGTCATGAAGCACGAATTCGTAAGGCAGTTGAAAAGCTTGTAAAGGCTCATAGATTCTCGAAACAGGAAATGAACTGGATTAAGCGAATGGAAACCTATCTAATGAATGAATCTGTTTTGAATGTCAAAATCTTTGATGAAGATGTTCGATTTAAAGAACAAGGCGGCTTCAAAAAAATTGATAGAGTATTCCAAAATCAGCTTGAGAGCATTGTTTTGGAATTAAATACATATCTCTATGATGACGGAGGAAAAACTGCATGAATACACAGGAAATCGTATCTAAACTCTGGAAGCTCTGCAATGTGCTGAGAGACGACGGTATCACTTATCACGAGTATGTTACAGAGCTTACATATATTTTGTTTTTAAAAATGGCAAAAGAAACCAACGCAGAGGGTAGATTTGCCGAAGGTGTTACTATTGAACAAGGGGATAACCTTACACCTGAAGAAGAAACGCAGAACAGCGAAAAGAAAATAGTTCAGGCATATAGCTGGGATAATTTTGTCAGTAAGTCAGGCTTAGAGCTTCATAACTATTACAAAACTATACTTCGCTTGTTTGGAACTTACTGTACCGGTCGTGTGCGTGAAATTTATCAGGGTGCGGCTACTAAAATTGATGAACCGAAGAACCTTGAAAAGATTATCAATACTATAGATGGTCTGGATTGGTTTTCTGCCCGTGAAGAGGGATTGGGCAATCTATACGAGGGACTTTTGGAGAAGAATGCTAACGAAAAGAAGTCGGGAGCCGGTCAGTATTTCACTCCTCGTGTACTGATTGATGTTATGACATATCTTATGAAGCCGCAGCCGGGTGAGCGTTGTAACGACCCTGCTTGCGGTACTTTTGGATTTATGATTTCTGCGAGCCAATATGTCAGAGATAACACAGATGATTTCTTCTCACTTGATGCTGATATGGCAAAATTTGAGAAAGAAGAAGCGTTTACCGGTTGCGAGCTTGTACATGATACGCACCGCCTGGCTTTGATGAATGCTATGCTTCACGATATTGACGGTCAGATTATTTTGGGTGATACTCTCTCAAATGTCGGAAAATCAATGAAAGGATATAACCTAATTTTAACGAATCCTCCATTTGGAACAAAGAAAGGCGGAGAGCGTGCAACACGCGATGACTTCACATTCCCGACAAGCAACAAACAGCTTAACTTTCTTCAACACATCTATCGTAGCTTAAAAACTGACGGTAAATCCCGTGCGGCAGTTATTTTGCCTGATAATGTTCTTTTTGCTGATGGCGATGGAGAGCGTATCCGTAAGGACTTGATGGACAAGTGCAATCTCCATACGATTCTTCGTTTGCCTACGGGTATTTTCTATGCACAGGGTGTAAAGACTAATGTTTTATTTTTCACAAGAGGTAAGATCGATAAGAATAATACAAAAGAAGTTTGGATTTATGATTTGCGTTCCGATATGCCTTCTTTCGGTAAGACAAATCCGCTTAAGAGAGAACATTTTGATGAGTTTATCGAATGCTATGCCGATGGAGATTTAAGCAAGCGTAAGGAAACATACAGTGAAGAAAACCCTAACGGCAGATGGCGTAAATTTACTATTGATGAGATTATGGCTCGTGATAAGACAAGCCTTGATATTACATGGATGAAGAGTAATGACAGCACAGATGACCGCACCCTTGTGGAACTGCTTCAGGAAATTAAAGAGAAGTCATCAAATATCGCAAATGCTGTTGCTGAACTGGAAAAAATAATAGGTGAGGTGGACGAGTGATGGATACCAAAGCATTAAGACAAAAAATCTTGGATTTGGCTATCCGCGGTAAACTTGTGCCTCAAGACCCAAATGACGAACCTGCTTCTGCTTTGTTAGAACGTATCCGTGTCGAAAAACAGCAAATGGTTAAGGAAGGAAAGCTAAAGCCTAAGGATATAAAAAACGATACAGTGATCTTTAAAGCTGATGATAATTTGCATTATGAGAA
>ENA-ORIJ01000199-ORIJ01000199.1-human-gut-metagenome-genome-assembly--contig:-NODE-199-length-52742-cov-9.28026_pt1 | contig 52742 bp, 36 predicted proteins | sample MGYA00243030_ERZ508746 | MGnify/ENA primary metagenome ERZ508746 (study PRJEB26277, sample SAMN04329826) | human gut metagenome | biome: human-associated habitat | host: Homo sapiens | place: USA... | reverse complement strand
TTGTGGATTTAAACGGCTTCTCGTATTTGGACCGGACGGGTAAACGAGTCCACATAGAACGCTGCTGGTACGAAGATGATAAAGGCAAGGAGGTAGAACCGGACACCATCACCGGGGAGTATTCGGACATGCCACATGTGCTTTCCTTCTTAGGCAGGTCCTACGACCAGGTGTTCAATATCCTTATGCAGGACGACAAGATTGCTTCCCTCATGGCTCCCTTCAAGAGTGCTTATGAGAACAAGGCGAACGACCAGTTGGAAGGTATGGTGGGTACCCTTCGTGTCAATGCCGCCCGACTGGTATCTCCCGAAGCCTACTGGGTGTTTACGGGGGACGACTTCGACTTGAAGATTTCGGACAAAGCCCATCCGAGCTACCTGGTGATTGCCAACGACCCGGAGAAGGAACAGGTCATCGGTTCATTGAATGCACTGGTGCTGAACCGACTCATTACAAGAGTCAATTCCAAAGGAAACATCCCGGTGAGCATCATCGTGGATGAGCTGCCTACACTCTACTTCCACAAGATAGACCGCTTGATTGGTACGGCCCGCTCCAACAAGGTGGCGGTGACCCTGGGCTTTCAGGAGCTGCCACAGTTGGAGGCTGACTACGGTAAAGTGGGCATGCAGAAAATTATCACGACCTGCGGTAACATCTTCATGGGTGCTGCCCGCAACAAGGAAACACTGGAATGGGCGCAGAATGATGTGTTCGGCAAGGCGAAGCAGACTTCCCGGTCCATTTCCATCAACGACAACAAGGTATCGACCACCATCTCCGAGAAGATGGACTACCTGGTGCCTGCCGCCAAGATTGCGGACATGGCGACCGGTTGGCTGGCGGGTCAGGCTGCCCGTGACTTCACGGCTACGGACGACAGCATGCTGAACCACTTCGACATTGAGCAGTCGGAAGAGTTCAAGACTACGAAGTACTTCTGCAAGACACACTTCGATATGAAGAAAATTAAGAACGAAGAGGACCACTATGTACCGCTTCCGAAAATCTATGAGTTCAAGAACGACCGCGAGAAGGAAATCATGCTGAACCGCAACTTCAAACGGGTGAACGATGAAGTGGAGAAAATGGTCAAGGAACTGCTAGGTATGGCATAAATGATTAGTATAATGGCATCCTTACAATCAGCATATAAACATTCAAGCCTTTTGCCTCCATTGAGTGGTAGCGCACTGAAGGTCATTGCCGTCATTTCGATGGTGATAGACCACAGTGCCTACTACTTGATGGAGCACGAAACACTTCTTTATGAGGTCATGCGTTGCTTCGGTCGCATTGCTTTTCCAGTGTTCGCCTTCCTCATCGCAGAGGGTTTCCGGCATACCCGAAACCGGATGAAGTACTTCCTGCAGCTGCTTGGATTTGCCGTAATCAGTGAATTGCCCTGGTACCTGCTGAATGGAGCGGATGGGACGCACAATGTACTCTTCACCCTGGCACTGGGTGTAATGGCACTGGCAGCTTTCGAGGCAATGAAAAAGGAGGACATCCTTTGTGGGGCTGTCATCCTTTCTATAGCTGGTTTCGCCACTTGGTCGGGTGTGGACTATGAGTGGCGAGGGATTCTGATGATGGTGGTGTTCTACCTGTTGGGAAATGTCTGCAATCCTTCTTTTCCCTCCGGTAGAAAGGCGCAGTTGTTCTGTGCCTTTCCGCTGATGATGCACTATGGGATAGTCGGTACTTTGCTGGCTTGCCTCGTGATTGCCTGTTATAATGGGACAAGAGGCTTTATCCATGGTCAAGTGGCAAAGTATGGATTCTATGCGTTCTATCCGGTGCATCTGATTCTTTTGGTTCTGATAGGAAAGTAATCTCTCTCTTAAATTGGGTAAGATTGAGTCTTTATTCGGGTTTTATTCTTTTCCCCTCCTTGTTGATGTAGTACCATTCCTTGCTTTCCTGGTAGTGCTATTATCTAATTCCTTTCTTCCATAAAGGCTGTGACAACTCCCTTTCGAAAACTATTATAGCATAAAAACAGCCCACTCTGTTGTTTTTTTGTTCCTTTGTGTAAATTTGCGATTGCACAGCATCCTGTTCGAAGGGTATGTACCTTAAAGAAAGAGTGAGAATCAAAGAATAAAAACAAATCTAAAAACAACAAAAGTATGAAACGAATGAACTGTTATTTTCTGCTGTTGGTAGCCGCACTATGTGTTTTGCTGTTTCATGCACAGAAAGAGTAGCCGATAGATGGTATTACAGGCATAAACCTGGAAGACGGCCGTATTCTCCACCGGGAAATTTCGGACGACAAGCCTCTTACGGAGAGCACCGCATTATCGACGGCTACCATTCCTCCTATATCCTTGCCCGTTTCAAGGGCGGTCTTTTCAATGGCGATTATGAAGAGTACATCTACAACAAGTTGAAAGCCAAAAGCTCCTATAAGGAGGGTGGAAGGACAGAACCTGCAGAAAGTATGACGTTGAAGGTAGGGTAACGAAAGAGAAATCCTAGAAATCCGGCAAACTGGACGGTGCTCACCGCACGTTTTACACAAAGGAGAAACTGGAAAAGGAACGCTTCTACAAAGAAGGAATGAAAAATGGAAAGGACGTGTACTACGAGTTTGACGGTACGCTGCGCAGGGAACATAACACCAATAGCTGTTTAATGAAAAACGATATTCCATTTCTATGTACTTCTTCTGCACAAGTTGGATTAAAGACCGACAGATGTTATGTATATAGAACTTCCAAAATTTGATCAGCCACTTTTGAATCACTAATGCGTATGGCATTGTTTTCATCCGTATTGTAACCAAGATAGTTGACGCTTCCATACCATATCAAAGACTTGTCAATGATAACAGCGTCCATCGACAATGAATCAATGACTTTGGTCCGGATTCCTGTTTCTTTCAGTCTTTCTTCCTTTTCTGTATTGTTTTTGACCAAAGCGAAAACCTCCACACCTCGTGCCGACAATTCCTTCAGCATGTCAAGTATGGGGGAATGTTTGCTCAGCCATAGCCTCGTTGCAGAAATGACGACCGAATGTTTGGCTTGGGATAAATCATTGAAAAACAGCTTTTGATAGGTGTGTCCGTTAAAAATAATGCCTTGTAGGCTTTCAGCAGATACATCCACCGGTTTCTCCTGCTTGATCCTATAACCTACAGATGCATATCCTTTCAGCCTGCGTCTGTACATCACATCGCACATCGGCATGCGGATGTCAATATAGTCATAGATGCGGACTTCCTTCTTACCTGTATATTCCCGGTGCAATCGCCCGGCATATTGAGCGACAATCCCTTTCCAGGAAACGGGCAAAGCCAGAAACAGGGTGTCTAAACGGGGATAGTCGAATCCTTCGCCAACATACTTTCCGGTTGCCACGATGACAAGTGGCTCTGAGGGGTTTACATTCTGCAGATATTCCATTCTACGGAGTTTTTCCTTTGCCGGTTCCGAACCAACAAGGGTAACTACATGTTTGCAATGAGGAGCCAAAGCTTTTGCCAATGTCTCTACATGAGCGGTAAGGCCGGTCAGTACTATAGGTGTTCGTCCCTCCTTCAAGGCTTCGCATACATCATCCGTGATGAGCCTGTTTCTGTTCACGTCTTCGGACATTTTCTGCACCATCCGTGCATAAGTGGATTTTTCATCTGCCAGTTCCCTGTAGGAGGTGAAACGGGGTACGAGCAGGCGTGCGAAAGTTTGGGATGCCATCTGGACTTTGGCATCAGCCGAAAAACGGACCGGCCCGCATTGCATGAAGATAATGGGCTGGTGACCGTCCTTACGGATGGAGGTGGCCGTCAACCCATAGACGTAGCGGGCATTGGCATACTTCAATACCCGTTCAAAATTCACAGCCGAAACATGGTGGCATTCATCCACAATCACCATTCCGTAGTTTCGGACAAAGGGCTTCACCCCGTTCTCCTCCAGACAGGACTGTATCAGGGCGATGTCTATTTTTCCATGCAACGTGTTTCCCTTTGAATCCAGAGTACCGAATGGAGAAAAGGTCTTTTTACGGCCGCGCTTTTTGGGTAGTTCATCTTCTGTAAAGTCGATTTGAAGAAATTCTTCTAAGCGGGATTTCCATTGGTCCAGCAGAGCCTTGGTATGTACTAATACTAGCGTGTTCACTTTCCGCTCTGCTATCAAGCCGATGGCAGTAACCGTCTTTCCAAATGCGGTTGTGGCATTCAACACCCCGTTGTTGTAGGTTGTCAAACAAGCTATAGCTGCTTCCTGTTCTTTGCGGAGCTTGCCTTTAAACCTTACGGTTACATGCTCTCCGGAATTGGTCTTGTCTTCCACGCGGTAAGATACCCGGTTGCTGTCCAACAGGGCTGACACCTCATCTTCACATCCTCGTGGCAGAGAGACATAATCCTCTTCCATCTCGGCACAGGAGATGATACGGGGGATATTGTAGGTGGACAGGCGCATTCCTTGTCTGGCATAAAACTCGGGATTTCTGAATGATGCAATCCGTTTCAGATGGTTGACAACCTTTGCCTGGAGTCCGGACAAAGGAATATACAGCATGTTGGAGCGCACAAAGTAGAGATTGGCCGGAAAGTCATTTCGGGTGATTTTCTGGGGTGTCGGAGTTTCCCAAGGCCTTGTTTCGCAGGTTGTAGATAAATCGCCGAGTTCGGAAGCCGTCGCATGCTTTGCCAGTACCGCATCAATTTCTGATTCTGAAAGCCGCTTTATCTGAAGCAGATAGTCCCACTGGTCTTTGTAAACCATAAAGTTTTCATCCACAAATACACTGTTCCCTCCCTTGCGGGCTTTTCCCTGCAGTGGCAGTGCCACCAGGTTTCCGAATCCGCCATCCGGTATCCTGTCCTGGTTTGGAAAGAAGCGGTCATAGGATTTGAAGGTCATCCGCCCGTTTCTGTTCGTGGCTTCCGTCAGAATCGAGTTTCCAAGCCTCCGTGCTTTGGATGCAGACAACGGCTGTTCAAAGAATATCCAGACATGTGCACCGTTGCCGGAACGGGAGCGTTCTATTGCACAGGGAACATTCCAGTCCTTGCAGACCCCGACGTATGCCAGTACATCCTGATGATAGCCGTGTTCACAGGATTTGTCATCAAAATCCGCACAAAGAAAATTACAGGTATGGTCTGCAAGAATGGCATAGGCACCGATTACATCCTGTCCGTCCGGACTTTTCCCCTCAAGATGCCTGTATATATCCTCATACTCCAATGCTTTGAACAGCCTATTGGGGCATTCCGTACATCTGTATCTTTTCTTGTCGCACAACTGCCTGTCCCATTCGTTCCGGCATACAGGCTGGTAGCCGGATTTCCCGGTGGTCCGGCTGTACCATCTCCGCGCAAACACCTCCTCGCGTCCCTTGAACAGATTGCGGAACACATCCACTTTTTCTTCCAGAGACAGATAACTTTTCACGATAGGCGGTACCGTCACGCTGTTCCTGTCGTTCAGCAAAGCCTTCAACTTGTCCATTTCCTCATGAAGAAGCCTATTCTCTGCAAGAAGTCTGTTGTATTCATCCAACAGTTCCTCATATGTAAGCTGTTTTTCCATATCGTCCCAAATTGTGGCAACATATATAAAGGTATGCATACTGTCTTTCCCTTGAGCAGTCAATCGCATACCTTTCAATTCAAAATTCACATATTCACGTTATTATATATTGCGAATATACACTTTTTCTTGAAAAGGAGCCAAAAAACGGGTGCCCAACCGCTGTTGGACACCCGCCACTCATTTAATCAACTACTTATGAAACAGAATTACTCAGTTCCATGAGTAGAAGTCCAGTCGTCGCTGCTCCAGCCTTTGTCTTGCGACCAGGCACTTTCGGTTTGTTCACCGGCATTGATGTCGAAATTTATAGAACTTCCACCTTGACTGGCATTAAGGAGGATAGCATCTTCAGTTTGGAGCGTAATAACTTCGATTGAAGGTTTGATATATTTCTTCATTGTTGTTTCGTCTTGTTGTGGTTAAATATAGGGAGAATAGTGATTACTGGGCAATGAACTTTTTACCGTTCTGGATGTACAAGCCACCCTTAACTGCCTTTTTCACACGGCGACCAGTCAGGTCGTAAATCGGAGCGTTAGCATCGGCAGCTTCGCCCATTACGTTTTCAATACCTGTTACGTCACCGTCGAACACGAGTCTCATAGCCTGAGTAGCAGCACCACCAGCCAAGTATGCCTTGTTGGCACCAATCTTCTTGCCTGCAGCCATGCTGTAGAAACCTACAACATCATTATTTACGCCGAATACCAATTCGTTCGTGTAATCTTTTTCAACGAGCGTACCAGTGAGTGCATCGTTTTGAACATTAGAAGTGGCTTTGCCGAGCGTCAGAACAGCCTTATCAGCGTTGGCAGCGCCCTTCAGGATAACACCCGTGTTGGCAGGAATACCGGCTTCAATAGCCGTAGCGCGCAAAGTGCTTTCGCCTTGTTTCTGACCGATGTAAGCAGTTGCACCCTCAACGTTAGAAACAGAGAAGGGAAGATAAGTGGTAGCGTATGAAGCACCATTGGCAGTGTTGAGGGCTACTTCAACATCTGTAGCCTCAATGATGTACCATTTAATACGTCCTTCAGGCGCAGTACCCCAATAGTTCAAACAGTTAGCTGTTTCGCCACCTTCTTCGCGCTGAAGAGCCTTTTCACCGCTTACAATTGCAAAGGTTGCATTACCCTTATCATCGAATGTGTAAACACCGGCATTACTCTGTTCTGTAGCTAACAACGTTTTGCCCGGAGCGTCAACCGGCTGTCCTAAGTAGGCATCGGCATTTGCGTTCTTCAGATAGAAGCCTCCATCAGTAGCGGTCTCAGCTTTCCAAACAAAGTCAATCTGCTGCTTAGGATTTATACCTTCTTTGCAGAACGGAGTTTCAGTATCCTTTGCACCAATGTAGAAGTTTTGGTTAGCCTTTTTAAAGCGGTAGTACTTACCGGCAGTTACTTGCTTGTCATTAGGTTTCAATGCTTTAATAGCCTCACCTAAAGCGATAGCCTTTTCAAAACTGAATACATCAGCCTCTGCTGCTGTAAGTTTAGGTTCGATTTCGTGTACATTCAAATAACCACCTACTGCGTCCTCAGGAATATTAGCAAAAGTTTCAGCTTTATTGATAGCAAATGAAGCAGGAGTGAAGAAGCGACAAGACGAACCATGGTCGGGTGCTGTATGATATCCCACTACCTGTTCTGAAGTATGATTTAAATATTGAGAACCGTTAGTGGTGAAGCACGTGGCACCTTGAATTCCTTGTGATGCCGGGACGATTCTCCACAACGTATGTTCTGCAGCAGCTGTAATCTGTGCTTTACCAGTAGTGGTATTCAACGATTTTTCAGTACCTGCAGCTTTATTGTAGATTTCAAAGCCATTGACAACATTTCCTTTAAAGCACCAAAAGTATTTGTCATTGTTCAATACATCCAAATCAGTATATTTCCCAGCAGGAACGGTTGTCTTTATATCTTGTCCATCTGCTGCATATTCCCACATGTATGCATTTTGGTTGCTATGCATATCAATAGCGTACCACTTGGCATTATTATTCAAATCAGTAGTCTTCTCAAAAGGAAGATTTTCAGTTACATTTACACGTATATTTTTCGTATCATTAGTGATAGTTCCTTGGCCTTCATATGTAATCGTGGCATAAGCCAAAGCGAGAGGCTCAGCATAAGAATCTCCTACAGACTGATAAGCAACCTTGCTGGCTATTTTTTCGCTGTCAATGTAGTAGTCATAATTTACAGCTATAGTTTTATTGATAATCCATTGCGAGGCATCAGCATTTATGCCCCATCTTACTATAGCACCCCAGTCTGTACCATGCAAACATCTATTAGCATCTTCTGTAGAATTATCTGAAGCACTGAAATAGTAAGTACCACCATCCTTCTCGTTTAAATCGAAGGTATAAATAGCTGCATCAGCTTCATTCGCTGTTAAATTCAGACGCGTATTTAAAGCAATTAACTCACCATTGTTCATCTTGGCGATGTATTGCTGAGTTGCTGGATTGTAAAGTTTAGCCGTATTTCCACTCACTGGTTTGATTTCCCATACAGCCTTCTCACCATGCTGTGCACCTACTGTAAGTTTACTTGCATATTGTCCTTCACCTACCTGCATATAAGTGCTGTGCATTTTGTTTTTGAAAGTGGTGCTGATAGCATTCATCTGCTCTACAGGTAAATTTGTATATGCATTTATTGCAGCTTGCAGATTATCAATATCTTGTTGAGTAGGATTTTCTTTGTCAACTAAAGCATTTTTAAGAGCATTATCAGCTTCTTGTCCTTTTGACCATACCACAATTGCAGTATTATACATATTGCTGGCCTTCTTCAACAATGCTGTATATTGTTCTGAAGTATCCTTATATTCTTCAAAACTCCAATCAGAGCCTCCATCAGACTTTTGGTAAGTTGAAATTTTAGCTCCGGCACCTCCGTACATATTCCATGAAGACTGTACCCAATCGTTACCATTCTTCTTGAAAATAAACACATAACCGGTTTGAGCAGAATTGGCTTCAAGTTTCCAGATTCCATATTCAGGAGTCGCATTACCGAAAGCACTGACGCGTGCTCCATCCGCCATATTTTCCTGTGTAGCAACGCCAACAGGGTATAGTGTACCATTGATATTAACCTTGATAGTTAATTCATCAGCAACTTCACCTGCCTTTTCAAAAGTAAACAAAGCTTTTTCCTTGTTGGCTGTAAACGCTTTAGCTGAGCCCAACTGCTGTTGAATTGATCCGGAAGGGTCTACCGTTACGTAATATGCTGCATTGCGCACATTTTTAACGTAATAATAATGTTTTTCAGTGTCAGTAGACAACTTCACAGGTAAATCCTGTGCCTTAGTTACCCCCCCCATTATGCAGAAGAGGAGCAACAACAAATAAGTAATTTTGTTCATAAAAGATAGAATTAAGAAATTTCGAAGGCTCGAATAGGCAGGACGGTAGAATAAGGAAAGGAAAGAGATTGAGAGCCGTTTCTGCCAAATAACGATTGAACTGTAAGGTAAATAAAAGGATTTACGGAACAACCGATTGACTGCGCATACAAAACGGACGGTTCGACGAAAATGAAATGACGACTAACCGAAACAAAATGTTTGTGTAGCGTTGTTTGATTGGTATATGCTGCAAAAGTAGATATTTCAATATATCCAACCAAATTATTTTTGCGAATTTTACAAAGAAATTGGATAATTGGTCTGAAAATCTGATAAATTCGCAGAAATACAACAAATATGCTCAAATAAATCACTGTCAATTAATTGGGTAGAATATTTATAGCGTTCTGATTTACTTTTCTTATATCTATGTAAAATAGCATTATCGTCAGTAAATGATGGAAAGCCATAGCTTCGTAGATATAGGATTCCGGTGGCAGGCTAAAAAAAGATGCTTGAGAATTTGATATTGTCTGTCTTTATGCCAAGACCGAAAGCATTGGTGATGGCAGTCAAAACGACAGTGTAAGAACTTCAAGAATCGAAAGATTTTATTGCAAAAATAGGAATCTTGTGCAACAAGGTGCTACACTGGTATAAAATTCAAACGGAAGTTTTACAATGGAAAAAATGTAATCAAGAGAATGTTTAAATTGTCAGATAAAATTACCCCTGCACTTCACACTTGTGCAGGAGTAATTTTTTCCAAAGAGATTTTAGTGTCTTATTTCAGTTAAGCACTATTTCACCAGTTTCTTTCGTCCGTTGACGATGTATACACCACCGATTACGGGCTTCTTCACCAAACGACCCTGCAAATCATAGATGCGGGTCGGCTGAGCAGCAGGAGCCGGAGTAAGCACTGAGTCCAAATCTGTACTCATGCCCACCTTGCAGATTTGCCACATCGAAGCATCAGCACTTGATGTCCAGGGCACTACATGTCCGTGAGCTGCCAGATGAATGGCCGGAATGCCGCCATTACCCGGCTTCGTACAACTCAGTACGCTAAAGCCTGTTGCCGAAGAAGTTACCTCGTATGTTGCAGCATCAGCCTTGGTCGTAGCAGGTACACGTTCTTCCGTTTGTCCCGTTACACCCAGCCACTTGTTGTACTTTTCATTGTACACTTTCCAGTTACCTGCTTCATCTTGAGTAAAGACAAACTCCATATAGTCGTCCCGGCCTTCCTTGCCGACATACTCCGTCAGATTCTCGTTCAAGGCCAGTTTTTTAGAGGGGTACAACTTATTTTGAAGCATGTAGACTGCCCCGTTCTCTAATGCAATGCGATGACTTGAGGCTACTTGCTGAATCTGTTCATACGTTTCAGGTGAAGGGTCGGTCACACACTGAGCACCGGTTTCTTTGAGCAGCGAAAGTTGCTGACGGTCATACATACCTACAAAGTCGCCCGTTTGCTGTTCGCTGATGATTTCCACCTTGCGTTCGCCACAAGCCTTAATCCAATCGGCATACCCTTCTTCCGCACGTACACTGTAAAGACTATCGGTAAGGTGTTCCAAACTATAGTTTTTATAAACAATGGTATAGCCACCACCATTAGTGCGATGTGTATCTTCTTCATACACGAAACCAATTGTAGAATCAGCTTGAAGCGTCATCGTTGAGTAAGCAGAACTCATACGCGAAGCCTGGTGACGACCTTCCCAGTTGGCAGCCAAAGAGTCTGCAGAGCAGAAATCTTCGTATGAAGCGAGTTCCTTATAATAGACACCTACATTGGCACGGCCGCTGCCGAAGGGAAGCGACTGCAAAGCGAGATAAAGGGGTTTGTTGTCCGCACGGCGCGTAACAGGAAGAATCATAATTTCACCATTGCAGGAATTTCCCTCTGCCGTCACTCCGTTATTGTTCTTGCCGGAGAAAGCCACCGTACCCCAGCTGCCTTCTGCCTTCTTCGCACTGGTAAAACTGTATACATTATAATAACGACCGCCATTGCAACGGCTGCTGATAACTACACTGCCGTCGGGCAATTCTTCAGCCTTAGGTTCATCTGCCCCCGAAGGAATAGGAGCGTTATCAGTGCCACCCAGCACCTTCCAGTTTGCGCCGAAGTCGTCGGAGTAAAGCACATAATTACACATTGTGGCATTGACATCACGCACCAAAGCGGCACAGTAGAGACGGTAATGGCTTCCTACCTTTGTATAGCGGCTTTGGTGAATCTTACCCGAACCTATAAACATGGAACGAATCGGACCGCGCTTAGAATTGTCAAACTGTGAATAGATGCTTTCTGCCAGGTTGGTAGGTGCTGACCACGTCTTGCCGAAGTCGGTGCTGATAAAGCGAGCAATACCCTGGTGATGTTCGCGTGTACCGCTCGGGAAAGAAATGTCACCGGAACAGCTTAGCACGAGCACGTCATTGGTTTCACGATCAGCAACGATACAGGGGTCACCGAATCCTGTGTAGAAAAGATCGGTTGCATTCTTGCCCTGTCCCTCAACGATGGTCGTGATATCATCCCATGTTTTACCGTTGTCGTGGCTTACACGGGCATGAAGGTCAATGCGCCCATTGGCACTGCCGGCAAAGCCGATGTCGCTGCGTGAATGACGATAGTCCGCTACGGCAATCACATCACCGTTTTTTGCAGTAGCGATACCGGGAATACGGTAGGGAATTGCAGTGCTGTTGAGCGTAGGGAATACCTCAAACTGCTCTTCCACTATATATTCGCCTTTAGCAACAGTCACATGGAAATTTGTCAGTTTCAAGCCCTTGTTGACCCCTTTGAGGGTAAACGTAGCCGTCTGCTCTTTGAGTCCGCTAACTGCAAAGTGTTGCACCTTATTGCTGGTTATCAGCTTCGTTGTTCCGCAAGCTACTTCAATGGCATCATTGTGTTCGTGATTAATGACATCGAAAGAAAATCCTGTTACTGCATAGCCCACCGGGACAATCAGCGCATAGTTTTCGGGAGAATACTGACCTACGTAAGCAAGGATATTACCTTGGTCATCCTTTGTCATATTATTATGGCTTGCATCGAGTTGTAACACAGGATTGGTAACGTCGCTCTGCCATACTTGGTGCCAGGTACCATTCTGGTTACTCTTGACAAACTTACCGTGAGCCATGTCTATCTGGTAAGTCCCTTCTGGCAGATCTTCTTTGCCATAAGTCAAAGATGCTACTTCATCTGCTGTGAGTACACGGTCCCATATGCGAACAGAATGAATAGTTCCTGCAAATGGATATTCATTGATTTTATCCTGACGGACTACACCGCCCAGATACAATCCGTCAACATTCGGCACATTGCCAAATGTACGGTATCCATATTCTCCCATTCCCGAAACACTACGATCGGCTTTTCCATTAAAATAGTAATGGTAGGTTTCCGTTTCACCATTCATTGTGATGACAATCTGACTACGCTTCGTCAGGTCTTTTCCGCCCCACGTATACCAGCCTTCCTTGTGGCTGTTGCCGACATATTGTAAACCGTATTTGTTTGTTTCGCGCGTCACTACGCCAAAGTAATCCTGCCCTTTACTGTTTGACGAAGCAAAGAGCATAGCAGGTTGAGCGGGAGCTACTTTTGGAGTGAAGTCGATGGCTACGGTTACAGACTTGTGCTTGAAAATTTCAGATGCCACATCAGCGGGAACTGCATAAGGCATTGTGCCGTCGAGCACTACCGAATCGAGTACTGCTACAGGATTCGCATGAGGTTCGGGAATCACTGCAGGCGCATTGACAATCGCAAATTGACAACCGGCATCCTCACGGTCCAATCCATCCTGCCCCGCACTCCAATTATAGAGTGCATAATTCAGATTCTTTTGCGTCTGGTTAAGTTGCACTTTACCGCTGCGGATGATGAAGAGTCCCGCGGTGTTGCTGTAACTTAATTCCCAACCTTGTGCAGGAGCCGTAGCTGATGTAGAAACGGCAGCATTAAAGTTGGCTGTAGGGCTTACATAACTACTGTCTTCGCGGTTGATGATGTCAAACGTACCATCTGTGCGGCTGACAAATTTCCACATCATGCGGGCATAAGCCTGTTTATCGTTACCTGTCAGCTCTTTGCCTGTTCCGTTCGAGGTAAGGTAGCGATTCTCGCGGTTGGGTGTGTAAAGTTGGTACCACGTTTCGTTATCAGCCGTCGAAGCTTTTGGCAAGTTGAGTTTTGGCAACAGGGTGGTCATCAACGCATTGAGTTCTTTGCCCATGGCAGCCAGTTCAGCACCGGTTGCATCCTGTTTACTTAATAACATATAGGCTGAGGGAAGAGCCTTCAACAGGTCTGCAGCAGCCTCGGGCGTGTAAGCACCGACCTCGTTACCCAGTTTCAAGCCTTCTGCACGAGAAATGATATCACCCAGTTCTGTGCGTTGGTTAAAAACCGCATAATTTATATTGGCTTCTTCGTCACTTGTGGGAATTATGCCCGCTCCCATGGTCTTTGCCAATAATTGAGAGAGTTTGGCATAACCTTTACCATAGAGGTAGTTACCTGAGAAGTAAGCGGGATTAGCCATTCCTTCCTTTACAAAGGGTGTATAGCAGTCTATGTATTCCACGTTGGCCAGTTCCTTTACCAGTGCCTGAAGCTTTGTATTGAAAGGCACGATGCGGTTGGTGTTGGAGGCTGCATCACTTTTGGGCAGAATAGCCTGCACATAGATGGGAGCGTTAGGGGCTTGCTTGCGGATTTCGCCTACCAAAGTTCGGTATTCTGCTACTACGGCATCAACGGTTTTGTTGGTGTTATTCAAGTCAGCCGTACCGATATAGAGATAAATCTGAGCGGGTTCTTCATTGTCGGAACGTCCCTTGAAGATACCACTAACCATCTTCTTGATCGTAGCAATGTCCGGTCCGGGATAGCCCCAACCCGTACCACGACTCTTCACTTTGTCGGAATGTAGCAGTTCGTGCCATTCTCCACCGTGAATAGTAGCATCACCTATCAGCAGGATGTCGTCCTTACAAACAGGAAGCATACTGAAATAGGTGGCACGCATACCGTAGGAACCGCCCAGATTGCAAGCATTGTCTGGTGCCGAAGCAGGATAAACGCACTCGGAACCCACATACCGGGCAATTTTGTTACACCAAATGCGATATCCTGATGCCGTCAGATGAAGACCGTCCAATGTATGGCTGTTATTGTTGGATTCAGATACGCTGAGCAGGTCATTCCATAGGTCAATGTAAGTAACCTTCATCTCCGTACAGATTTTCTTCAAACTGTCATTGGTTTCTTTTTGGAGGGCCAGATTACGTTGACGGCTGGGTAGAATACTCTGCACAAACAGTTGAGTTTCGGGCGTTTCCAACTGGCAGCGCTTTAATGTCGTGCGCACATTGCGTGCCACTTGTGCAGCCGTGTTAAGTCCTGCGGTGCCCAGGTCATTGGTACCGATCATAAAGAAGATTTGTTTCGGTCTGCCTGCTACCACACTTTCCAAGTTGGCCAGCATTTCATTGCTTACGGCTCCGGAAACGCCTCGGTTAATAATTTTCGGGTTGCCAAAGGCTTCCCACCATTCATGCATGTTCGTAATACTGTTACCAACGAACACTGTATGTTCAGGGGTAATCTTCAGCACTTTAAATGCGTCGTAACGATGATTACGAAACGGCAGATCGGCAAATGCCGATAGTGCTCCCAAACAAAGGAAAGAGAGCGTCAACAGAATTTTTCGCATTGTGATAATAAATTGGATGAAATGGAATTGAGTAATACCCAAAGGGGTAGTATTGGATTAAATCGGTTAATAGTTAACAGCCCAAAACTTGTGATTTCTTTTCCGCAGCATCTGTTTCCGCATTGAAAAAAAACTGCTGCGTTTAATGTTTTTTGCCGATTAGCATGTATTAGATATACAAAATCATCTTCGACCTAATTTGAGATGCAATTATTGCTAACATGATCAAAGTGAGAATAGAAATGCAAGTTTTCATGTGCGTACGAACTCAGAAGATAGCTTTCAATGCCCATACACGGATTTATGCAAATTCGATAGAACTGTCATCGCGGCAGATTTGTTATGCCAGCAAACAAAATGCAAAGTATGTTGCGAAATTCCGAGTGTGTCCGATAGTGCCAAAAGCAAATTCTGACCTCATATTTAGCCGTTATTGTCCTTTTCATTGTACTGTCGGCAAAGATACCGTAATTATCTTTAATAACCTGCTATTGAGTAGATTTTTTTTGTTTATCTTTAACGGAAAGGTGGTTTTGTCAAACAACCAAACTACTGAATGCGTATCGGTTAGGACATAAAAAGCGTATTAGCAATCTTGAAAAACACAGGCAATACGCTGTGAGCCGATAAAGATGTGCTTGATATGTTGTTGCAAAGGTGTAAGCGAAGAACTACAGGTGTTAAGCCTTTCTATACGATAATAGTATTTTCCATCTGGTTATCTAAAAAGTTCTGACAATCCTGCAGAACGGCGCATCATCCGTTGATATGGAGACACAAGAACCGACAACTTTTAAACAACAACGAAAGTGCGGCAGATTTAGCCGTAATATGCATCTTATCGGATTATGTAAACTGGCAAGGTTAAATCCGAAAGAATAGTTAAACGATAAATTCCTCAATATTGCCATGCAACTAGACAATTGACAAAAGTAAATCGGGCTGACCTTGCCAAGAAAGCCAGCCCGGCATATAGCATAAAAAAGCTAAGTCACCTAAAAAAATTACCTTTATTTCAACAGCACCTTCTGACCATTCAGAATATAAAAACCGCGCGTGGGGTGATAAACCCGGCGACCTGACAAGTCATAGTAAACAGGAGAAGGTAAATCGTTGGGATTTATCGTAGGGTATGAACCGACAGAGGTTGAGCCTCCTTCACTGAATACATGGGTAATCTGGTATTTGCATCCCGTGTCGGAAGTATTCGTTCCGCCACCCCAATTGAAAATGTGATAGCCTTGTCCGCTATTGTTCGTTTGATTAAATTGTACCGTTCCTGAGGTAATGATGAAATAACCTAATTCATTGGAAGGCTTTAAAGTCCATCCTTTTGCAGGAGTATTGGCAACTGTACGGAGTGCCTGATTATTAGGGCTGTCGGGCGAAATATACAATCCGTTTGAGGCATTTTCGATGTTGTAACTACCATCTTTGCGCAAACGAAACAGCCATGTGGCAGTTTGTTTGTCAAAGGATTCTTCACCGACAAGAGGCTGATTATCCCCCTTTGCAGTGGGGTAACGATTACCGCGCAGCGGGGTACAGAAAGAATAGCCATGGCGCTCTGCCTGCTCACTGATTTTCGGCATATTCAATGAGGTGGATTCTTCTTCTTTTTTTAGTTTGTCAAACACAGCATCCAATTCATTGCGTTGGGCTTCACGTTCCGTTGCTGTCAAGCTGTCTTGTAGAGTGGTGCGCCCTGTTCTAACTGCTTACGAAGCGGAAGAGCAAGGGATTCGGGATAAAACCCTAGGTTATTACTATAATGAGTATCAAGATAATAACTAATTTCATCAATACGTGAAGCAAGTTGGTCGGCCGCATCGTCAATACATTTGTTTGGCGAATAAACAATGCCATCGAGTGCTTGTTTACCGGTCGGGTCGGTCAGCACAAAGGTAAACTGCCATTTGTCACGGCCGGTTCCACCGTTGTTGACATGCGGCAAACGAAGGAACACTTTGTTCCAGCCCTTGCGAAGATGAACCTTAACCACCTCGCGTGCCGTAAGATTTTCATTGGTCAGTCCTTGAGTCGCATGATTTTGCTGAATGTTTGCATCGGGCTGTTCCCAAACGGGTGCTGCAATCTCAGCTCCGTTGAGCCAAATTTTCGAACCTCGACGATCCCAAGCACCGGTTTTAGGGCCTTTTTCGTTGCCCGAACGGCTATAGGTGTAAAATTCGATTTGTGCTCCGGCATCCTGTTCTATGGGTGAATAAACGTAGGTCCAAGCATAAGCAGTTTGATTATTGGCCGGTGAAGTAAAGAAAGAAGGCACTGTAGGATGCCAAATATGTCGCAAATAAATACCTGCACCCGTTGCAATACGTGTGGCATAGGTTTTCCCTTGATATTCAAAGCCGGAGGGAAGTATATCGGCATTGCTCGTTTCGGGGGGAAGAGCCAAAGCCCGGTTTCCACCATTGGGGAATGGGTCCGTAATGCGCCAGCGCACATTGGTTTGCTTCACATAAGCTATAGGCTCATTTTTCAGCGAATGTGCTTTATGAAAAAGGAAACGTCGTTCGAAGTCAACAAACTCATCGTATTCAGCACCTTCATTGGGCAGTGTAGTTCCGCCTTTTTCTATATACTGTTCACCACCGCCATACCAAGCACGCTCTGTAGAGGCAAGAATGTTTGCATAAATGTTATTTTGGCAGACGATGTCAGCATCCGTACGTGTCTTTGTATCGTTCCACGCAGCAGATATTGTTCCTGCAACTTCGGGAGTGCCCTGACGTTCGTAATAAATATTGCTCTTGTAAATGCCCACCAAGTCAGCATACACATCAAAGTGGTTGGTGTAGTTATAGCGGCAATCAATATTGGGAAGCTCTTTTACGACTTTACCCGACGTGGCCCACATTTGTGTCAAATCACAGACAGATGCAGTCGGAGGTCCTGCAACCAAACGATTCCAAAGAATCACTTTCAGGCCTTTATTGCGCACATACTTTGACATTGTTTCCAGAAACTGAGGATATGTAATGTTTACTTCATCGCCTCCTATATGAATATAAGGAACACCCTGAAAAACGTCGGCAGCTTCATCCAATATCTTTTTGAGTGCAGCCACTCCTTGCTCAGTTTGCATATCATACCCCATTGCTTTCTGGAACACATGACTATGCCCCGGCATATCAATCTCCGGAATCACCGTCACGCCTCGCTCTGCCGCATAAGCTACAAGTTCACGACACTGTTCCTGTGTGTAGTAGCACCCCGGCTGGCGTATATTGTTCTCGGCAACGGTCAATTGGGGGTAAGCTTTAACCTCGAAACGCCATCCGGTGTAATCTGTCAGATGCCAATGAAATACATTTACCTTAAAACGGGCTAAAAGATTCACTTGCTTCTTGATTTCATCATAGGCTATAAATGACCGGCCGAAATCGTGCATAAAACCGCGCACTTTAAAGGCAGGCCAGTCTGTCAGCGTCAAAGCTTCGAATGCCTCCGTTCCTTCTGCATAACCTTCTGCCAATTGTTGAAGGGTTTGAGCAGCACGAATTACCCCAGTTGGAGTGATGGCTTCAATCAATACTTCATCGGCAGAAATTTGCAGAGCCAAAGACTCACCTGAGAGATTACGAAAGTGTTTTTAGGATGAGCATACCACACATTAAACGGATTGGCTTGCCAGAACGACCATTGTCCTAACAATATAATGGTTGACTGACAAACTGTTTCAAATATTTTCTAATCTATTTTGTCAGTCAACTGATAAGGTGGGTGAGATTGATTCAGCATATCTGACAGGCTGCTGAATAAAGAAGAGGTATTATTCGACTTTTTAATCATAAAATCTGCAAGTTTATTGACGTGAAAACGCTAAAACTTGCAGATTTATAAAAAAACTTTTATAGACCAATTTGCTAAATATCAACAGATAAGGATATTCTTGAGAGATGACTAAGTGAAAACTATATACATCAAGAAAACTATGACTTTTAGATGTAATGTTTTAATTCTGACATTTCCTAAAATAATCTTTAGTAGGTTTGTTTCGCTTACTTTTAAAAAAGTCTGGCGAGAAAATATTCAGCAAAAAGACAATGATAAGACTAGAACTCCAAAGAAAATATCCAACTCCCTTTTCTCCAACATAATAAACTATGTCTCCGTCTCTATCTGAAATATTTGAATGGCAAGAATAGAAACAAATAATCATTATTATAGAGAATATATTTATTGATTTAATAATTTTATTGTTTAGTACTTTTTTCCCCTCATATATATTATATATATAAACAATATTAAATATCCATATTAATGAAAATTCTATATTGCCATTACATAGAAATAGTAAATCAAAAGGAGTAGCTAATATTCCAGTAAGAAATGTATGTAAACAAGAAACGCTACAACACGAACTTCCCGTATTACTTATTTCTGATGTTACATAATACATAGGGTTAAGTAATGCCACAGAATAAAGCAACAAACTAAGTCCAATTATAACGTTTCTTGTATTCAAATTTAGTTTTACCATATTCTTGGAGGATACATTGACCGATAAAGCTTTGCCTTTCTTATAGCTTTTGCAATATCTGTCATTCGTCCAACATCGAAGCCAGCTTTTTCTGCATATCTAGTGGGATTTCCTTCTTTAAAGAAACCAAATTCACCTTTTGACATGTGTTGCTTGGTTTCGAGTAAATCAAAACCTAATCTTGCAATAGCCCATGACAAATCATTTTTTCCAGCAATATATCCTGCTGCAAAATTCCCGATATCTCTAGCAGATGCAATATACTTTTTATTGTCAATGCTTACAATCATACCTCGATGATGATATAATGAATTGTTGTAGTTATTATCACCATATTCAGTACCATTTCTTTTGAAATCATACTTTTCTCCGCCTATTGCATTAGGCATATAATCGATAAGGGAAGGGGTATTATTCATGAAATCAGAAAGAAATTCTTCCCCTGATTTATCAGACAAATCTATTATGGATCCTTTTATAGCATTCCCATCATCATTCATAAACGAATACTGAGTAAGCATCTTTCCAATAACACGTTGATTCTTCAATCCGTAATTTTCATATATATTTTGATCTTTATTTGCTTTACCTCCACTAACTACATATGAACCATCCTTAGATTTTGTTACTTCTACATGTCTTCCATCAGGATCAATGAAAATAACAGGATTATTATAAGTATAACAATAACTCGTGATATTTACATATTTTTCCTGCAAAGGATCCGTAGAAATCCACAAACTCAGCCTCGAATCATAATACCTCGCACCATAGTAATACAATCCCGTCTCCTCATCGAATTCCTTCGCGTTGAAGAGATAAGGCGTATTCCATATGTTGTTTCGTTCTTCCATAAACACTTCACCGAACGGTACGTACTCGATGTGCTGAACCACCTCTCCGTCCAAATTGGTGATGTAGCTGCTGCTGCCCAAGTGGTCGGGATGGTAGTAGAACTGCAACTTCTCGTATGCGTCCGGATCCTGGAAGTTGTTTTCCAGTGCCAGGGCACGGGTCTGCGCAGCCTCGGGAGAACCGTCGTCGCAGCAGAATCCCTGTCCGTCCACATAGTCGTTGTTGTCCGTTCCGTTGTACGGCACCTCAAAGATAGCATAATTATCCTTAATTACCTGCTGCTGGGCGGAATATTTTTGCTTGTAATTAACAGAAAGTCCGTCCGTCTCACTGCCGGCATACTGGATGCGTCTCGGGTCGGAACCGTAGGAGGCGAAGTCGCCAATCTTGGAAACGATGCGCTGCGAGCCGATATAGATGTGCTTGGTGTAGCGTCCGCCCTGGTTGGCTACCAGATAAGGACTGACGTAGAGCGAGAACTTAGCCGTGTTGGTGCGTCCGCCCGCAAACTCGGAGTTCACGTAGAGCTGTTCACCCTCACCGGAGGTCTTCACCGTCCGTTCACCGTCGGCATCATACCAGTAGTTGGTCACGAAGCCGTTATCATCGGAAGCCGTCAGGCGGTTCTCCTCGTCCCAGCGGAGCTTGCGCTCGGCTGCCGTGGAATCCAATGTGCCATCCTGCTTGATGCGGCCTGTATTGACATAGACCAGGTTGCCGTTGGCATCGTAAGTATAGGTATGGTTGTTGTCCACCTTGGCCACGGAATCCGGATTCTCTTCCGTGCGGTAGTTCGCATCCTTCACTTCGGCCAGCTGGAACTTTTTGCCCTCAGTCTTGCCGTAGGTATAGGCCAGCTCATAGCCCACATGGAGCGTACCGTCGAACTGCACGCCCTGCTGCGTGAGATGCTGCTTCTTCGACACGATGCGGTGCATGTTGTCGTAGCCCATCTCCAGCCGGTAGGAAGCGGTCTTGCTGTCCGCTCCGGCATAGGTTCCCGTAGCACTTGCCAGACGGTAGAGTGCGTCATACGTATAGGCATGCGCCATCTGTCCGCCCGCCTTTCCGCTTTCGGGAAGTGCGGCCTTGTTGGCAACGCTGAGCACGTTGCTTACGGCATCGTAGGTATAGCCATTGTCCATGATGGACTTGCCGCCTGCGTTGACCGTCAGGTTCTGCAGCCTGCGGCGTGCGGGCTCGTAGGTGTAGAAGGTCTCCGCACCGTTGCAGTATTTCAGATAGGTGCGCTGCTCGAACTTGTCATAGCCGATGCGGTTCACGTAGTCATAGCCGTAGGACTTGTAGCCGCGTACCTTTTCCAGCTGACCGCCGAGGTTGTAGGAGTAAGTGACCTTCTCCTCGTCCGGATAGATCATTTCCAGAAGGCGGTTGTGGCTGTCGTAGGTCCACTGCGTCACATAGGTGGCAATCGCCTGGTTGGGCACAATCAGCGTGCGGCGGGTCTTGGTAACTTCGCCCATCTTGCCGTAGAAGTACTCGATGGCTCCCGTTCCGTCCTCACGGAGCATCAGGCGACCGATGCGGTTCTGCGAGGCGTTGCGTCCGCCGTAGTAATACTTCACGTTGTTCTCCGGGTGGTCGGGATAGTTGATGCCCGTCAGCCGGTGATAATCGTAGTCGTAGGTGATGGACTTGCCTTCCTTGGCAAGGTTGGCTGTCTGCTTGGTCAGCACATTGCCGAGTGCGTCATACGTAAAGGTCGTGATGCCGCTTGCAGGATGGTTCACCTCGGTGCGGCGGTCGCCCGTGTCATATACGGAGGTCGTCACGTTGCCTTCGGTGTCGGTGACTCTGACCAGACGGTCGATGCCGTCATATTCGAAGGAGGTGGTGATTTCTCCGTCAGGACCGCTGAGCTGCTTGGTCATGACGGTCTTGCCGCTGCCGTTGGTATAGGTAGCCTGCTTGTTGCCCAAAGCATCGGTCACGGTAGTTACCAATGCCCGGTTTCCTGCATCCGTGGTATAGGCTGTCAGTGTCTTGGATTCATCGGGAAGGGTCACTTCCGTGGCACGGTCGAGTACATCATACACCGTTACGGTCGGCGATACTCCGTCAAATGCCTTGTTGAAGTCCGTCCGCTTGCCCAGCTCTTCCGTGACGGGATAGTAAGCTTTGGCAACACGTCCGAATGCGTCATAGACATTGCGTCCGCTGACAATCATTACATTCTGTGCATCGGACACCGTGCCTTCGGATGCCGAAGTGACCACGCCGTCCTTCTTCACCTGTACGGGCCGGCCGAAGCCGTCCACGAAGGTGACGGTTTCCATGTCATCGTTTGGATGCTGGATGTCGTAGTGCTTTGTCACGGCGTATGCCGGGGCGGTGATGCCGTTTGCCGTAAATTCAGCCTTCGGGCTGTATTCGAATGCAATAATATAAGGTACACCCGTAGCCAGCTCGTTCGGGCCGCGTACTCCGGTGATGCGTCCGAGGTCGTCCACATCGGTCTCGTAGTAGAAGTTGTTCAGGTCGCGGCGTTCCTTGGCGATGCCGTAGCGGTAATCGAAATTGCCTGCCTCGCTTCGGTAGCCGAACGCATCTTCCACACGTTCCACATACATGTTCATTTCCGGTTCGTAGCGGTACTTGTACCACATGCGCTGTCCCTTGGCATTGGCCGGAAGTGTCTTCTGCAGGATGTTGCCGAAGCTGTCATAACGGTAGTCGGTGACGGCTTCGCCGTTTCCGAGCTGCTGCGTTATCCTGGTCAGGTGGTTGGGGTACTTCGTGTCATATACCGCCGATACCTGGTGGTAAACCTTTCCGTCTCCTCCGGTCACGGTCACATCGGTCGGCAGTCCGAGGATGTTCCTGCTGCTGTTGGAGGTATAGCGGATGGAGGTCTGGTAATCAAACTTGCCGTCTCCCTTGCTGCCGAGCTTGCCCTTGTTGCTGAACTTATAGGATTTCAGCTCACCGTGGTGGCCGGTGAGGTAATACTCATTCCATGCCTCCGAGGTGATCATTCCCTGGGCGGCACCTTCGTATTGCAGGTTCGCCGTATAGCGGAGCGGTACGAAGGCGGAAGCACGGTCACTGCACAGTACGGGTTGTGCGGTAAAGGTGTACTCGTCACCCTTGGCGGTCAGGTAGTAGCCGTCATATTCGTTGCGTGTTTCGGTGTAAACCTTTCCGGCTGCATCTTCCACGGAAGCGTTGACCAGGTTGCCCTGCGTATAGTAGCCGGACACGTCATACTTCTGTACGGACTTGCGGTAGAGCGCATTTTCCTTTTCGGTGTCCAGATTCTTGGTAATCACTTCGCCGAAACCGAGGAACTCACGTTCGTGGCGGTCGCGCTTGCCGTCCTTGTATTCAAAGGCGGTGGTCATGAGCGGACCGTCATCATGGATGCCGTCATCCACCGTGAGGGAAGACATCACCCATTTGCCGCCGGGAAGCCCGTAGGTGGGAGCGGTATGTGCATAGTCCAGCGTAAACGTACCGCCGAGCGAATTGGAGACTGCCTTCAGCATGTTCGTCCTGCCGATGGCGGAACGGGTCACTTTCAGCTCGCTTTCCTTCTCGGATTCCACAATATCGAGATAGCCGTCACCGTCCACGTCCTGTAAGGCATACGTGGGGCGGCTGATGCTGTGACCGGTGGAAAATCCCGGATTTGTTGATATTTTGATACTAACAATAGGAATGACAATAGAGACTGTGAAAGCAGCGTTAGCCGATTCAGAAGTAGAGGCTGACTCATTCAACGAACCTACACCCTTCCAACTTATCGGAGACAGGAAACCATTGCCGACATTAAGTGCCACCATGATGCCTCCTGCGTCTTTCCATACCTTATCCAGCAGTCCGTCTGAATTGACATCCAGCAGGTTGTATTCCTCATCACTTTCAGAAGTAACCAAACCGAATCCGGCCTGGAAACTGCTGGATGCTTTGTCTATACCTTTGATATTAAATCCGTCACCATATCCGGCTCCGGCACTGTAAGAATGGCTCTTGCCACCTTGAATGCGATCAACATCCCATCCGACCGGTTCGGAGAAAGTATATCCGAGATTCAGACGGACATTCTTGCCGGCCAGAATCTTATCAGGCAGACCGTCGCCATTGACATCAGCAAACGATTCAACCGCATTATCCGTATTGACTGGAGCACTTCCGGAAATGGAAACATTGCTCAGAGCCTGGGAAAGAGACATTTTTTTGCTCTCCTTGTCGGGATTGGCATTCGCATTGTTTTTGGCATTCTTGATGGCCTTGATATTGTCGCTCAGATTGACAATATTGGAAACGGAAGCTACCGGTGAACCGCCATATCCCCAGGCTTTGGAAGAGTTCTCTGAATGGGTATTGCCAATTCCAGTGTATTTTTCTCCGCTGAGACCTCCTTGGGTATTGGTATATTGCACACTTCCTCCGGCTACAATATCCGGATAACCGTCACCGTTCATATCCATCATTGCCACCTGATTCTCCGCACTACCGCTTGCATCGTTAAAGGTAATTCCCAAAGCTCCGCTTTGGTTTACCTTGCTTTTGCTCTTGGAAACCAGCGTAACGGCTGCCGCACCGGTTCCTTGGAGGCAATCACCAGCCAGGCCTGCCACATCCACCTGATTATCCAACGGATTGGTAATGACCACATCCTGTTCTGCCAGTCGGGCCGTACCGGCTTCAGCAGCTGTCAGGTAGATTTCCTGACGCTGTCCGACCCAGCGGTCGGGCGACATCTGGTCTGTGCCTATCGGTGTGAAAGGCAGGGTCAACGGGTCAATCTTGGCATTCTCATCCTCCGGGAGTTTGAGCAGAGCCTCGTCAATGGGCTTGCCATAGCGTCCCTCGGAAGCATTGTAAACGAAGCCGCCCCAGCCACGGTACAGCATACCGAAACCGCTGTTGACACCTTCGGCATAGAATCCGGCGTTCACGCTATCCTTCGGCAGACCAAGCGTATCGGACTGCAACAGCACACGTGCCACGGTAAGGGCATCATCCGATAACGTACCGGGATAATGATACTCGAACCAGACCTTCTCGGAGCCGGGATTTTCCAGTTTCAGCACATCTGCCTTCAAAGCACCTTCTGTTATGGTGAAAGTCTTTTTCGCCAGCAGCTTGTCCGCTGTCTTTACCGTCAAGGTCACGTCACCGTTGAATCCTTTTGCCACTGTAATACGGGGCTTGACAATCACCGCCGTATCCGTTGCAGCAAACGTATAGGAATGACTTTCCTTCACGGCATGGGTAAACATCCTGTAATGTGCCGGAATCGCAATCGTCTGGTTAACGGAGGATGAATCCTTGTAGGTCACGGACGGAATCCAGCGGATCTGCTCCCAGTTCACATTGGAGGATGATGCAATCTCAAACCCTACGTTCGGGAACTTCTCGGCATTGGCGATACTGGCCGATACCTCCACGGCATCCGCCTTCTCTGCTGCGGGATAGGTCTTTGTAAAGAGCACTTGCTCCGTATAATTCGGATTGTCGTTACCGTTATCGTCCTTTTTGTTGTTTGAACCGATAATGCGCAGCACGATATCATCCGTAGTGACGGGTTTGCTAAACTTTCCTGATACAGAGAAGGGAACACCTTCCACATTGGCAACGGTATTCACATCATATACCGCCCCTTCCGCAGGTTTGTAAACCGTCGTGGAATAGCCTCCCGGCAAGGTCTCAGCCGTACCGGCATAGGTGATGACAGGTGACCAGGCAACCTTGTCAAAAGCACCGTTACTCTGTTCTTCCGCACCGGACTGCACGCGGAAATAGATGCGTTCGCCTTTCTTTATCTCAAATGCGTCCACAGAAGCCGGGTATGCGGAAGCATCTCCTTTGGCAATATCCTTATGCCATTTTTCGGCATTACCTTTCTGGATAGATACACGCACACCGTCTGCCTTGCCATATTCTTCCTTGTCGTAGTCACCTTCGGGTGCAATCAGGCTGACCGTCCCGGAAATGCTGACCATACCGTCCCGGGGAGCCTGCCATACGCGCACAATGTCTTCCATGGGAGAAGATTTGATGGCTTCCTCTTGTTCGTCAAGGTCGATGGTAATCACCGAAGCGTCAATTTTTCCGCTATAGATGATGGGACTCGGAGTGTCAGCACTGCTTAACGTGAATGTCGGTACCGCATTGCCGTTGCTGTCAAACTCAAGATGGTTGAAATAAACCTTGCCATTGGAAACGAGGTCAACCAGTCCGTCTCCGTTTATATCACTGAAATATTCGGTAGTCTTGGTTTTGGTCTTGGATGCATCAATACCTCTCATGGCGGTCAAGTCCATGAATCCCACAGTTACCTTACCGCCTCCGGAATTGGTAGAACTCTTTACCGTCGAGAAACCGGAAATGCCGGAAACCTTAATAGCCTCGCCATAAGTAATTGTATTATCGACCTTTAGTTGCGGACGATAATAGACCGTACTTCCTTTTCTGAACACTTTGTCAGGCAGTCCGTCACCATTCAAATCGACCAATGTGGACAAGCCTATGCTCTTGTCCGACGAATAATTGTAGGAACCGCCGGCTGTATTGCCTTTCCAGACACTGCCGTCATAGATACCCACACCAGCATAGAATGATCCGTTGGTGGAAGAACTTACCGTACCTCCCAATGCGGTCGGTTTGTCGCTGAACCGTTTGGTGACGGATTGCAGGGGATTGACAAATCCAGCATCCAGCCCGTCATTGTGCGTGTTCCACGTTTCCTGACTGTCCTTGAAGGGGACATATCCCTTGTCGGACTGCACGTCGTCGTAGTAGCTGAACTTCTGGAAAGACACCTCCTGCCCGTTAGAGTCAAGGTGACGCACACCGGCGAGCAGTTCACGGTTGAACGCACCGTTCCGGTACTCAAAGGCATAGCTTCTGAGCACGTTTCCCCGGAAGTTCACCGTCACTTTCTCCAGCAGGCGGTTGGAAGAGGTCAAATAGCCGTAACGGGCGTTGTTGGTCTTCACCTGCCGGGTCTTGCCGCCTTCAAACGTCACAACCGTATGGGGCTCCTGTCCGGCATTTCCGGCACGCACCTCTTTCAGGTAGAGCGCCTTGGCTTTCAAGCCGCCGCGGACATCTTCATCGACTGCCTCATACACATATTCCATGAAGTCGCCGTGCGTTTCCTCCACCCGGCGCAGTTTCCACTCGGAAATCACCTCACGGGTATTGCCGGAAACATCCGTGAACGTGCCTTTCAGAACGGCTCCTTCACCGCCATAGGTGTATTTCACACCCTGCTTGTCGGTGACTTCCCAGTAATAGTCTGCCGGACTGCTTCCCTTGCGGATGATACGGCTGAAGTCTCCTCCCTGACGGGTATAGAACTGCCGGTCTGCCTTGCGGGGCATCTTGTCTCCACGGTGGGCCACACCCATCTGTCCCTTGTCGTCCATGGTCGAGAGCATGGAGCCGGAGAGCAGGTAGGTTTCCGTCTCGCTGGCCATGTCATAGCGCGGCACGCCCCATCGGGTGTCCAATGAGATGGAAGGAACTGAAAGGCTCCATCCTTCACCGAGCCAGCCGCTGCCGCCCTCGCTGCTGTACTGGATGCCTAGTGAGGGGGCCATGCCGTTTCGGGCAGGCGGCATTTCAAAGGCATACTGCAGGCTGGCTGTTCCGCGGTTGTTGGCCTGCGGCGGAGCAATCAGGTTGATTTTGGCCGTTGGGTCGGCGGCCTTGATGTCGTTCATCATGGTCGGCGCAAATCCTTCGGTCTCCGGCGATTCGGGTGCCTGGATTACACCGTTAATCATATCCGTGAAGTGGGTGGTTCGTGACACCACGCAGGCTTCCTGCTTGTCGACCTTCACTCTTTCCAGCGCCACCCAGTGTTTGGTGTCGTTGTCAAAATAATAGGTACGGATGTCGTCTTCGGTGTAGCCGCTCGGAATGCGGGTGCGGTCGTACTTCAACCGGACGGTGGCTCCCTTTTCCGTGAAGTGTGTGCCGTGCGGCAGGAAACGTACGCCTTCTCCCTCGGCTGTGACATTGGTCATGCCGAAATCCAGTGCCGGCAGGTCCATTTCACGCAAAGGACGCATGGTCAGCTTTCTGGCTGCCAGCATGACGCCATGATCTACCAGCAGCGCACCGTTGGCATTTTTCAGGCTGTCTGCCTTGTCTTGGGCAAGATGCTGCCCTGTGGGCCAGGCAGCCGGAGTCTGAGAAGCGCGTTCAGAATCTGCGTTGCCTTTCTTCAGTGTCGGGAAGGAAGCGGTCAGGGCCTTGCCGGAGGCGGTAGTGGCACTGAGCGTGAGGCTGCTGCCCGATACGGGAACGATGCCTTCGAACTCGCCGTCCTGCAATGTAAGTACGGTATGTCCTGCCTTGACCGTCCGGGCTCCGTTGCGGACGAAGCCGTGCACATAAGCCAGGTTGCCATAGACTACCGGAGTTTGTGACAGCGTAAGTGCCTGCCCGGGTCCCGATGCCGTTTCGACATGCAGGTTGCGTACCGAATAGCTCCTGCCTTCGGGAGCCGTGAAAAGTACGCGGTTGACGCCTTCATGCAGCCAGGCCGGGTGAATCTCCTCGCGGACATGGGTCCAGCCGTCGGATGCCGTGGCCATATAACCGCCGGTGGCAGGTCGGTCGTTGATGCTCTTGGCTACGGCTCCGGAGTGATCCGCACCCTGCAGCTCGTAACACAGCCAGACGCGGGCGTCCGACGGAATTGTCCGGGAGAGGTTGATTTCAAAGATGTTGTCCTCGGGGTTGTCGGCAGTCTTCCCTTCGGGAATACCGACCGAACCGTAGAGAAGGGTGACATAGGCGGTTGTCGTGCCTGCTGCCTGTATCGGAGTGGAAGAAGTGCGGTGGGCAGTTGCCGCCTTTGCAGGACGGCTGCCGTCTTCTTTCTTCCTGCCGCTGTCTTCGGATTTTTCTTGCCGGATTTCCGATGCCGTTTCCATCTGGAGCTGCGCATTCGGAGACTGGCCGGACAGATAATGCGAACCGGCAATGCCGGCTGCCGCCAGCGTCACGGCTGATGCGGCGATGATAATTGTCCGTTTCATGATATTTCGGTTTTAGTTGAACTATTTGGCTATAATCTTCCGGGTTTTTTCCCAATCCGGACCGATGGCCTTGACTACATAGACTCCTGGGGCGGGTGCCTCGAAGCGCGAACGTTTGGTTGTTCCGCCTTCCATGAACTGCTCGTGAACCAGTTTGCCGGAAGCGTCGAATACCATCAGCGTGACATCCCCGGGCTGGTCCTGCTCCAGCACGACATCAAAGATGCCGGTCGTGCCGTCAGGCTTTATCTGGAACGAATCGTCCCTGTTATCGTTTCCTTGGCTGTTTCCTTCACCGTTTCCGGGCCGGTCTGACCAGCCGATGAGGGAACCTTCCTTCTTTTCTGTTCCGTTGGGGAGTGTCGGGTCGCACTCACTGCCTACATGTACCGTGAAGAGGGCTGTGTTTGTCTTGGGATTCTCAACCTGTACATTGCCCGAATGGGTGAAATCGGGAATCGGCTCTCCGTTTACGGTCAGTCCGGTAATATGTGTTTCACCGGTTCCGAACTTGATGCACAGACGCCATGCCCGGATGTTCCATTGGGTAAAGCGGCGGATGACCTCGCCGTTGAGTTTGTACGATACGGTAATGCCTTCCAGTCCCAGCGTGAGGACGTCTCCTTCCTTGATGCGGATAAACTGGGTAAGGCTCGTGTGTCCGTCGATAATCATATATGCCTTGTCACCTCTGACATCAAAGCCGAACTGCGTGATGTCGTCGGATATTCTCGGTTCCACACCGAGGCGGTAGTTGGAGTTGGTTCCTGTCACCGTCCAGGAAACTTCTCCGGATGCGAAGATCCGCTTGTCGTGCACGTAGGTGGTGTAAAGCGGGCCGCCTGTTCCGTAGATGTCGTTGCCGCCGCCCTGGGTGACTTTCAGCGTATAGGTGCCGGGAGCCAGTCCGTCAATGCGGTGAGCCTCTCCGGTGAACTTGCCGCTTGCAATGATTTCATCCTTGGGTACGCCGGCTACCGTATCGGCTGAGAGTACATAGTCATAGACGGGGGTGCCGATGCGGATGTCAATGTCGATGCTGCCGTCATTGCGGGGCTTGCCGTCCTCACAGGTGGACGGGGTCGGAACGGCATCTGCCGCCAGTCCGTCATAATAGGCAAAGGTGAATACATCGCTGCCGCTGCCGTCCAGATCCCAGAACAGGTTGTGGAATACGGTCTTTCCGCGCATGAGGTCCGGCCGGGAGCATTTCACGGCTATCATGTCTTCCGTATCGAACCTGCCTTCCCCGCTGGGGTCGATGAGCAGCAGGGTACGGTTGCGGCAATACTGTGAGAACTCGTCATCCGGGGTAAGCGCATGGCTGAGTTCTGCCATGTTTCCCGTGTCACCGATGCCGCCGGTACGTACAGCGGCTATGCGCAACGGCTCTTCGGAGGTGACGGCCCGGATAAGACCTGACATTGAGCCGGAGGCTTCGGGTAGGGGAATGGTACGCGTCTGGCTGCCGATACCGTCAATGCGGAGGTAAACCTGCCCGTCTTCCCTCCGGATGGAAACGGCACTGCCGCTGACTCCGGTGGCCACAGCAGTAGTGCCGGCCTGTCCGCCGGAGATGGCATAGACGTTTCCTTCCCTGTCGAAGCGGTAGCCGTATTCACAGGTGTTGCCGCCGGAGCCGGTAAAGCCCGCGTCGAAAGTGGGGTGACTGAGGGGGCAATAGAAGGAGATGGCTCCTTCACGGCCGGGAAGTGCCGGTGTGACGGCAAAGGCTTCGGTCGCACTAGAGTCCTGTTCGATGGTGTCCAGGAAGCCTTTCCGGGTAACGGTCATACCCGTGCCGTTCCAGCGTACTGAGGTGCTGTCTGCCGATGCCGGTACATTGCTGCGTACCGTCCATGTACGGTGCATGATGTGCCACAGGGTATCTGCCGGTGAGGTGTAGGTGGTCAGCGGACCGTTGTCGTCACCCCAGAAGATGTACCCTTTGTCAGGCAAGGGATTGCCGTATTCACGCCCCATGACGAGCAGGCGGCTGGCGGACGACTCCGCATAGGAATTACCGTCGTGGAAGGTGTCGTTTGCTTTCATGGTGGCATAGACGGGTTCTTCCTCGTAGGAAGTGGTGGAGAGGGGCTGGTAGAGAGCGGAAGCGGCATCCGAGCCGATGGCTGTCACCCGGTGGTGATAACCCAAGTTCTCGTCCTTGTCCCATATCAGGTTGCCTTCACTGTCTAGATAGGAATTGTTCAGGGTGATTCCATACTTGACGGCCAGGTAGCTTTCCACTTTCCTGCGTTCTGCCGGGGTGAGGTAACGTCCGTAGATGATGACTTCGGGGGAATAGCCGTCAAAACGGTTGTTCCCGAATGCCGTCGCATCATAACCGGTACTGAACTGCGGATTGGATGCGGAATAAGTACCGCCGACAAACAGATTCGATACAGAGTTTTCTCCCCAAAGGCCCGTTCCGGGACGGTTGCTCTTCAGATAGGTAAGCACACGGACGGAGGACTCCCGGAAGTCTGTAGCGGACTGTCTGTCAGAAGAGGAGAACACGAGGTCTTCTCCCGTTTCCTTTCCGTAGTCCAGCGGCTCCGTGCCGTTGGCACGTACGGCCTTGTCCTTTGACAGGATGGAGCCGCCACCTTTCCTTCCGTCAAGGGAATAGAGCAGCATATCCTTGTCGTGACTCTCGGGAGGCAGGGCAAAGACACTGAAGACGGTAGCCTGTGAAAAGTTGGAGAACTTGAAGGAAGCTGTTTTTCCGTAGCTTCCTCCTGAAAGGTACAGTGCCGGATGAAAATTGAATGCCGGCGCGAAGGAGCGGGTCTGGGTGTATTCGCTTCCCGGTTTTCCGTTGCGGTCAAGAGAACGCAATTTCACGGAATCCCCTGCGAGATCCATCCAGCGGTATGCGCCTTGAAGGTCTGCCGTCACGGGCAGTGTCTGGAACCACAACTCTGTTCCTTTGACACCGCCGGGGGACTGTGCACCCGCTGTCACAACTCCTGCACCGAATAGAAGTAGCATTAGTTGCTTCATCGCTTGTGTGATTAAGGTTAATGATGGGAAAGGTTACCGGCCTTTCCAATGGATTGTGCCCGCTGAAGAAGTAAGGTAAGGTGCGGACGGAACTATAAAAGAGAGAATATGGTCCGGAATATGTTATCCGGTTGAAGACATCATTCCGATGCCGACAATGGGAGGTATAGCTCCAGTGGCAAATATAAGGTTTTCTTTTTGTTATTGTAAACAAAAAGAAAAATAAAATTCACTTTTAACTCCGGGACTGTATAATAAATTACATATACGTACCATTATGCAATTTATACAGGCTGTATTTTGTCTTCGTGTGTTGATTTATCAGGATGTCTATTAAAAAAGATACATGCAGGATGTTTATTTCGGAACGGCAAAAAACCGGTGTGTTGGAAAATAGTTCGGATAAAACAATTGGATACACAATAAAACAGTGTATCTTTGCGTAAACAAGAAGAAATGTTTATGAATAGAATCAAGAAAATCCTGGAGGTTAAAGGTATGAGCCAGACAGATTTGGCGCATCGGTTGGGCAAGAGTTTCAATACGGTCAATCTGTATGCAGCCAACAAGGTGCAACCGCCGCTTCCTGTTTTATACCAAATAGCAGATATCCTGAAAGTGGATGTGAGAGATTTGTTGATACCCAATAAAATGTAACCATGCAATCATAAATATGGACGATACCAAAGATACAATCATAAATGGCATAGATTATTCAGAGAAAATAGCCGATGCAATACGTTTTTTCTGGCGCCGGAAACAGAAGCAGCTGTCTGAAAGCGGAGATACCTCCAACCGGGGTGCCGTGGTCGGAGGCAAGCAGATGGACGGTTTTGTAGAACTGTTGAAGGAAGTTGCCTGCAATGCCGGTATTCCTGCTGAATTTATCATTACAGACAAGAATTATTTGCCGGGCTTTTTCCGCTCATCGAAAGATTGGGACATGCTTGTGGTTTCTCCTTCGGGAAAACTCGTTGCCGCTGTAGAGCTAAAATCACAAGTCGGCTCGTATGGTAATAATTTCAACAACCGGACGGAAGAGGCTTTAGGTTCGGCCGTGGATCTTTGGACCGCCTTTCGCGAAGGACAATTTCCCGGACAACCGGCACCATGGGTCGGGTGGCTGATGGTTGTCGGACGTGACAGAAATTCAGAGCGTCCCGTCCGTAACTATGAACCCTTCTTCCCCGTGAGGCCTGAATTCAGCGGAGCCGGTTATTTGGACAGATACCGTATCTTGTGCCAAAAGCTGATACTGGAGCGTCATTACACAGCGACGGCTCTTGTCTGGACCAGCGATAAAGACACCTACGGAGCGATGTCCGAAGACATTTCATTGATGCGTTTCCTGCAATCTTTCTACTGTTTTCTTTCTGGTGTTTCTTATGAATTCAAATAACACTGCTTCATTATATGGTATGCGTAGCAGCGGCGGCCATCATGGGGACGTATTCACATCTCCACGGGTGGTCTGTTACATGCTTGATCAGGTCGGTTACGACAGCCATGCTGACTTGCGCAATGTCCGGATTCTTGAACCGGCTTGCGGAGAGGGGGAATTTGTACTCGAAATAGCCCGTAGGCTTTTACGTTCGGCTGCCTGTCATCACTTTGATGCCAATGAGGCATTTCAGAGAAATGTCCGTGCTTACGATATCGATGGAACGAAGATTGAACGCTGCCGCCGGCGTCTTGCAGACATAGGCATTTATCCTTCTTCGGATAATCTGCTGGCAGCCGATTTCCTGACATGCAGGATTGGTGCTACGGATGTGGTGGTGGGCAATCCTCCATACGTTCGTTATGAGCATATCCCACAAAACATGCGTGACTATTGCCGGAGCAATTTCTCCACTTTTCATTACCGATGCGATTTGTATGTACCGTTCTTTGAAAAGACCTTATCCTTGCTTTCAAAAGACGGCCGCCATTGTTTTATCTGCTCGAACAGATGGCTTAAAAATGAATATGGGAAGAAATTGCGAAAACTGATAGCCCAAAAGTATGCGGTCAAAATGATTGTCGGTCTTGAACAGGCTGACGCTTTTCAGGAAGAGGTGCTTGCATACCCTTCCATTACCGTTATTGGAGCCGGCAAGCCCTCTGCATATTTTGATTACGCTGAAGTCCGACAGGTAGAAGAGTTAGCAGGAATGCATATATCCAAACGCATCAGCCCCACAGGCGAAGATTGGACAAAAAGCTTTTCTTCGGTTGCTACTGACCATGCGCTCAAGACCATCGAACAGCAGGGTTTCAAGATTGGAATAGGAGCGGCAACGGGTGCGGATGCCATCTTTGTGTCAAGTGATTTGCCGGATAGGGTCGAATCGGAACTGATATTGCCAAGCATCAAGGCAAGAGATCTTCGTGGCAATCAATTTAACTGGCACGGAGATTACCTGCTGAATCCCTATAATTCAGATGGCTCGCTGATTGATTTAGCCGACTATCCTCTTGCCGGTGCCTATCTTGAGCAACATCGGGAACGGCTTACAGCCCGGCATGTTGCACGCAAATCGCCTGCCAAATGGTATAAAACGATAGACCGCATCAGTCCCAGCCTCCAGAAACAGCCCAAAATACTATTGCCGGACATGTCTGGCAATACATTTGTCTTTGTGGATGACGGTTCATATTATCCCCTGCACAGCATTTACTATATTACCGGACAATCCTCCGTCCGGTTGCGTCTTTTAGCCGCATTCCTGATGTCTGATTTTGTGCGTGACCAGCTTTCTGCTGTTACCAATGCAATGAACGGAGGGTTTTCACGCTGGCAAAGCCAACATTTGCGTAAACTCCGTATACCGGATATCGGTGCTATATCGGAAACTGATACTCAACAAATACTGTCATTTTACGAATGTAAGGAGATTTCTTCTATCAATCATATTATCAATCGGCTGTATGGGGCATAAATTCTTTGGTGAATGGCTGCTTGGGGTTTCATAAAGTATTTTTGTGGAATTGCCGTCTTTCCGGTTAAATGCCTAGCTTTTGAGTCCGGTATGGATTGTGGATTCTGAACAGCGGAGAATATAATGACTGTTCCATTCGGACTTATTTAGGGTAAGGCGGCAAAGTATGCGGCCTATGTTTTTCCATGGATTTTTGCCTTATCAAACAATCTTGTCAAACAACCTTTTATACATGACTGAAAATAAATCACGGCGTCCCCGACGCAGCAGCCATGAGCTGCGGAATGACATTTTAAATGCTGCAACAGAAATCATTGGAGAGGATGGTTTCGCCAAGTCTTCGCTTATGCGTATTGCCAATCTTGCCAACGTGGAATCCACGGTCTTTCACCGACATTTCGGTAACTGGGAGGAGTTTATGGATTGTTTTACAAGAAAGTATGATTACTGGTTTAGCGATGTTGTCGACTCTGTCGAAAAGAATCAATGTGTTGAAAAGGAATTCAGCTCCACTTTGCACCGGCTTTTTGATGAACTGAATGAAGATGTCATCATGCAGAAACTTTTAAAATGGGAAATTCATGATGCCAATGTCATTACAAAGCGTACAGCCCGGATGCGGGAGTTCAATACAATGCCTTTGATCCGACATTATCAACGCGCTTTGGGTGAAACCGACATCCGTATTGGAGCCGTCCTGGCCTTGTTGATGGGAGGCATCTATTTCTTTGTGAACTTCCATCCGGTAGGCTTCAAGAACGGCAAGAAGCTGAAACGCTTTGTTTTTCTGGCACCAGACTCCGAAGTAGTCATACCCGAGGGAAATAAACTGGAACTGGTGATACGGAACTGGGACGATTACCATGCCCTTGATGCAAAGGGAAACATCATCCTGGACTTTGTGGACAAAGACGGAAACGATGTGTCAACAGATGAAGACCGGATGTTTGTGGATTTAAACGGCTTCTCGTATTTGGACCGGACGGGTAAACGAGTCCACATCGAACGCTGCTGGTACGAAGATGATAAAGGCAAGGAAGTAGAGCCGGACACCATCACCGGGGAGTATTCGGACATGCCGCATGTGCTTTCCTTCTTAGGCAGGTCCTACGACCAGGTGTTCAACATTCTGATGCAGGACGACAAGATTGCTTCCCTCATGGCTCCCTTCAAGAGTGCCTACGAGAACAAGGCAAACGACCAGTTGGAAGGTATGGTGGGTACCCTTCGTGTCTCCGGAAGCCTACTGGGTGTTTACGGGGGATGATTTCGACTTGAAGATTTCTGATAAAGCAAATCCGAGCTATCTGGTGATTGCCAACGACCCGGAGAAGGAACAGGTCATCGGTTCATTGAATGCACTGGTGTTGAACCGACTCATTACCCGTGTAAACTCCAAGGGAAACATCCCGGTGAGCATCATCGTGGATGAGTTGCCTACACTCTACTTCCACAAGATAGACCGCTTGATTGGTACTGCCCGCTCCAACAAGGTGGCGGTGACCCTGGGTTTTCAGGAACTGCCGCAGCTGGAAGCGGACTACGGCAAGGTGGGGATGCAGAAAATTATCACGACCTGCGGTAACATCTTCATGGGTGCTGCCCGTAACAAGGAAACCCTAGAATGGGCGCAGAATGATGTGTTCGGCAAGGCGAAGCAGACTTCCCGGTCCATCTCCATCAACGACAACAAGGTATCGACCACCATCTCCGAAAAGATGGATTACCTGGTGCCTGCCGCCAAGATAGCGGATATGGCAACCGGTTGGCTGGCGGGTCAGGCTGCCCGTGACTTCACGGCTACGGACAACAGCATGCTGAACCACTTCGACATCGAGCAGTCGGAGGAGTTCAAGACCACGAAGTACTTCTGCAAGACGCACTTCGACATGAAGAAGATTAAGGACGAAGAGGACCACTATGTACCGCTGCCGAAAATCTATGAGTTCAAGAACGACCGCGAGAAGGAAATCATGCTGAACCGCAACTTCAAACGGGTGAACGATGAAGTGGAGAAAATGGTCAAGGAACTGCTAGGTATGGCATAAATGATTAGTATAATGGCATCCTTACAATCAGCATATAAACATTCAAGCCTTTTGCCTCCATTGAGTGGTAGCGCACTGAAGGTCATTGCCGTCATTTCGATGGTGATAGACCACAGTGCCTACTACTTGATGGAGCACGAAACACTTCTTTATGAGGTCATGTGTTGCTTCGGGCGGATCGCCTTTCCGGTGTTCGCCTTTCTCATAGCAGAAGGCTTCCGGCATACCCGAAACCGGATGAAGTACTTCCTTCAGCTGCTCGGGTTTGCCGTAGTCAGTGAAGTGCCTTGGTACTTGCTGAACGGAGCGGACGGAACGCACAACGTTCTCTTTACCCTGGCATTGGGTGTAATGGCACTGGCTGCGATGGAAGCATTTAAAAAGGATGGCATCCTTTGTGAGGCTGTCATCCTTTCTATTGCTTGTTTCGCCACTTGGTCCGGAGTGGACTATGAGTGGCGGGGGATTCTGCTAATGGTGGTGTTCTACCTGTTGGGGAATGTCAGCAATCCTTCCTTTCCCTCGGGTAGAAAGGCGCAGCTATTTTGTGCCTTTCCACTCATGATGCACTATGGGATAGTCGGCGCTTTACTGGCTTGCCTGATGATTGCCTGTTACGATGAAACACGGGGCTTCATACATGGCAAGATGGCGAAGTATGGGTTTTATGCTTTCTATCCGGTGCATTTACTCTTGATACAACTGCTAAAGTCGCTATTTCTCTATTTGTACTGTTGATTTCTCTTTCCTTAGTTCCTTATTGATGGTAGGAATAATGCACTCGTTCAGCATATGTTTCAACTCATCACTGTCCTTGGCATATTGCCCGGAAATGTAGTAAACTTCTTTAATGGCTACATTTCTAAACTCCTTAACAGTGCTTCCTTCTGGAATCAGTCTTTCTTTCTGCCAATAGTTAAGTACCAAATCGACCATCGCTGTGCGAAGTAGTTTTTTAGTGTCTGCGGACAGTTTCTTAAAAGATAGTTGTTCCACTATCCTGGTCTCACCAGGGATGAGAGGACAGTCGTTAACTGTATCGTATTGGAGGCCATATTGCATATAATTCTTCCACATACCAAAATCCTTTTCCACTTCCACATAGGCAACCCCTTGATTATTATTATGATGTTTTTTCTTTGCCATAATATTTTCTTCTATGCTATTTTTGAACCTGTATACTCTGTAATGACTATTGTAGTAAGTATTTCAACTCTCTTATTTGTTGTAAAATAATTTTAATATCGTCTGATGATTTATAACCATTTTTTTACGATTGCTTCTGTATAATCCCAAAGTTCCTTTGTTTTGCTATGCTGCGCATACCGATTAGATAGCGTACAAGGATGACAACTGGCTTGAAGGGTACCTGTACAAGAATCAGCTTCAACATCCAGCAGCAAGTGGATGGCAGTAGCTGCTCCCTGGCGGGGAGAACGGATAAAAGGACGGAAGAAAATATCGGTCAACGGATCAAACCATTGATGCATGGTAATCATATTAGTAGATACGATACCGGGATCTGCAGCATTCACTCGAATACCTCGTTTTTGTAAGCGATGTGCCAAATCGAAGGTAAACAAGGTGAGTGCTAACTTTGTGTTGCTATATACGGGAATGCGCCAAAATCGGCCTTTCTTCCCTTGGGTGAAGAAATCGGGAAAGTCCAGGTGTCCGATGGCGTAGGTACACGATACCATGTTGACAATGCGGCTTCCTTTCTCCATGCAGGGAAGCAATTTCCGCGTTAGTAGATAAGGAGCGACATAGTTTACACTAACAGTTCGTTCCAGTCCGTCTTCTGTCAGATGACGTCCTGTTTCCAGTGTACCTGCATTGTTCATCAGCAGAGTGATACATTCCTGTCGTGTTAACAGTTGTTCGGCAGCTTGAGCCACCGATTTAAGCGAGGAAAAATCGGCTTCCAATACTTCAATGGCAGTGTTGCCTGTCTCTTCTATTAAGATTTGGCGTGCTTTTTCCGCTTCATTCCGGTGGTGACACATCATTACCACCCGAAAACCGGCCAGAGCTACATACCGAGTGATTTCCATGCCCATTCCTCCGTCAGCTCCCGTAATCACAGCCAATTTTCCGTGGCCTTTCTGATGACTTTTCGGCTGAATACAATTCTTCATCTTTTATTTCTTGTGTTATTCGATTTGTCTTTTTTCTGATTGGGCTTCGATTCTTTCAATTTCCCTCTGCAGGCAAGGAGGAAGTTTTTTAGACAGGTGCTGGTGACAGGCCATATCAATGGAGTACATCCGGGCAATGCAGTAGTTGCTGTGTTTGCATGCTGAGCGAGCATCTTCCTCTTTTCGCATACGGTTTATAAAATCGGGTTCGTTCAAGAGAGCACGAGCCATCTGCACTGCCTCGAAGCCATCATTCAGTACTTCATCGATTTTTTGCCGCGACACTAAACCGCCGACGTAAACCAAAGGCATATGGAGGGCTTTCCGGAATTTCAGTGCATCTTCCAGAAAGTAGGCTTCTTGGAAAGGCACAGCTGGAATCATCCATTTGCCAACCAGTCGGACGCCATATTTGAGCCACCAGCATTTCATGTAATGACTCATGCTTCGGATGGGCATTTCACCACGCATTACATACATGGGTGCCCGACTGACAAATCCTCCGCTCAAGACCAAGGCATGGGCTCCAGATTCTTCCAGACGTTTGGCTACTTGCAGACTTTCTTCCAGTTCCATTCCCCCTTTGAAACCATCACGCATATTCATTTTTACGAATACGGCTAAATCGTTTCCTGCGGCTTTCATGACTTCATTCATTACCATGTCCATGAAGCGCATCCGGTTTTCCAAGGAACCTCCGAACTCGTCTTTGCGATGATTGGTAGCCGGTGACAGGAATTGGCTAATCAAGTAGCCGTGTCCGGCATGAATTTCCACTGAGTCGAAGCCGGCTTCCCGGGCTAGATTTACGGCACGTCCGTAGGCTTGTGCCAGTTGGGGCAGTTCTGAGGTTCGCAGGGCGCGGACAAACGTGGGGGAATATAGGTTGAAACCACCGGAAGCTCCTACGGGCAGGCAGCCACAGATATTTTTGTGCGACATGTTGCCGCAGTGTCCCAGTTGTATGCCGGCAGCTGCTCCTTCGGTATGAATGGCATCAGTCAGCCGACGCAAGTCGGAGATGATTTCAGGACGCATCCAAAGTTGGCGGTCGAACGACAAGCCGCTTTGGGTTACTGCTGCATAGGCCACGGTAGTCATACCGACTCCTCCCGCCGCTACCGAACGATGGTATTGAAGCAACATTTCTGAAGGTCGATGTCCCGGACACATGCTTTCATACGCAGCGGAGCGAATGGTGCGGTTGCGCAGCGTCAGCGGCCCGATAGTGATTGGTGTAAACAATTTGGATGTAGTCATGATGGCAAGTTTTTATGTGTTTTGAAGAATTTTATCAGATGGATATTCAGTAGATAAACGGAATGATTCGCTTTCGCTTACCTACAGCTACCGTGCCAAATTCCTTGCGGTAGTGTTGATGGATGGCATGAGCTCTGGGTACCAGATTGGCAAAAGTCCACCATACAAATACACCTGCTGCTGGAGAAATTGTCAGCAACGCGAAACCAATCCATTCTATGAGTTCTCCCAAATAATTGGCTGAAGTGACATATTTGAACATTCCTCTGGTAGGCAAATAATGACGAGTGTCACCTGGTTGCCGTAAATTTCGTATCACATAATCTGAATGAAGATTGATGCCCATTCCTAAGAAAAAGAGTAGCATTCCAAGAATGGCATGTGGTGAGACAAAATAATGCCACCCGCCTGAATAAACCGTATCTGTAACGGGTAAATAGAACAGGCCTAAGGCTTGCATAATGCCGTTCAGTACATTAAATACAACTCCCATTCCTACAATGGTCAATGGCATCCGACTCTTGCCTTTCATTAGAAACGGAAAGATGAAGGAACGTTGAAAATAATGTAGTTCAAAGAGTAGAAAAAAAATGAGAACAGGAATGGAAAATGGATTTTCACTTGTAATCCACAAGTAAAACAGAACGAAAAAAACAGGGGCTTCCATGAGAACCCAGGCTGTTTTATTGGGAATGGATATACCCCATGATCTCGTACGGAAAACGCCGTAGCCTGCTTTGACAAAATAGAGTGCTACAAAAACCAATAAGCCCAGAAAGCTCATAGCGATTAAAAAACAGTTGAAAATTTCCATGGTTATCATCATTCTTAGAAAAGGGTTACACATGATAAATTCGAAAGTACAAAAATATTCTGTAACACGAATGTTTATGATTGAATTTTATGATTTTGGCTATATTTTGTATGGTTGCCGGATTGTTTTGACTGGGTATTGAATCTAGTAAATTGTTATCGAAAGAAGTAAAGCATATAGTCTTTTGTATAAGGATATAACGAAAAAGAGAGCCTGCCGTTTCTCAGCGGCAGACTCTCACGGACAGAGTTATTTAAAAGTAGCTTAGAATTTGTATCCCAAAGTAATACCGATATTGGCATTATGTGGAGCATTTCCGTCCTTCACTTTGCAGAAACCGAGCTGGGTATCGAGACCGACCAAAATTTTGCCGAATTCTACCCCTAATCCGATGTTCCATCCGGCATCAAAACGATTGTAGTCAAGGCCGTCGCTGCCAAAAGTGTCGACTTTGTCTCCTCCATTGACTGCAATGCCGCCAATAGAAGCTCCTCCGTTAAATTTAGTCTTACCACCTACACCGCAAGCAAGGTAAGGACCGGTCGCAATGACCAGATTGGTGTTGTCTGCAAGGTTAAAGCGGAATTGTACATTGATAGGAAGTTCCAAATAGAGTTGGTTGATCTTTACGTCTGCATCGGCATCAACGACGGTTCCTTCATAGCCGCTAGAGTATTTGGCCCCTTTTTGTGAGAAGAAGAGAGAAGGCTGCAGAGAAATAAGGTCTGTAAACTGGTATTCCATACCTACTCCGATGCGTGCTCCGGGCTTGAATTTGGAATGGTCGGAATTTTCACCGATATAGCTGCTCAGATTCAGACCGGCTTTTACCTGAAAGGAGACTTGTGCGAATCCAATGGTGCTGCATAACGCAAACAAGATAGTTAAAATACTTTTTTTCATGATTATGTTCATTTTAAGTTTCAATCAAAAAGAAGTCGAACACTTGGTATGTCCGAACTTTCACACACAATGTAGCTTCCAAGCGGATTAGTTTTCATGGATGGTGCAGATGCTTACCCGATTCCAATCTGGTTCTTCAAACATGTTTCCTACACCTTGTCCTTCGGCTGTAATCCGGTTCTCGGCTATTTTATACCGTTTCACTAACAAACTCTTGACGGCATCCGCACGTTGTTGGGCGATACGGGCATTTACTTCGGCCTTTCCTTCCGGAGAAGCATATCCTTTGATGGATACAGTAGCCTTTTCATGATTTTTCAAGTAAGTCGCAATACGTTCCACATTAGGGGTCTGAGACGCTACTACACTGACACCTCCTTGGCGGAAGGTTACCACAGATTCCAAGGTCTTCTTATGGCTGGTGATGGTATCTGTTACGATAACCGGACCCTGATTCTTGCAGTCGGCCAACTGTTGTTCCAATTCAGCATTTCGTTGGTTGGCAGCAGTCAGTTCGGCTTCTTGATCTACGTTGGTTTGTCTCAGGTTATTTACCTGCTCGTTCAGCGCATCCACTTCTGCCTGGTCATACAGCTTGGCAAAAGAAATATGATGTTTGCCATTGCTGCAACGGAAGTGGTATTTCAGACCGGCTGTAATTTCCCAAGCTGCCCGGTTGGCGTTAAATCCTACGTTTCGTTCACCACATGCGTTCAGATCATATACCAAGGCAGGTTTGATGCCAATGGTCCAGGCTTTGGCTTCACCTAAATTGAAATTGAAGTTGAGTCCCAGTTTGCTGGAGATGCTGTTACGGTCTCCGTTACCGTTTTGGGCATAATGCAGCCAACCGAGGCCGGCTACGGTTTCTATTTCGAATAATCGGGGTGTTCCCCAATATCCTGCAAATAGGTTGCTCAGATTGACGGAGGTCAATAAACTTACATTGGTGTTGTCAAATGCCGTTTTGCTGGCAGTCGTATTGATGCTGGTCATGGCTTCCACACCCATACCGAAAAAGGGTGTGAGCTGTTTGCCTATTCCAAGTCCCCATGTGGCTCGCATGTTCGGGAAAAATGCACTGTGGGTCAATGGAGTGGTAACACCGGCATGGATGCCAATAGACCAGTTATCTCCCAAGTTGGCTCCTTCGTAAGCTCTTTGAGCATAGATGCCACTACAAGTAAGACAAGCTACAATTACTGCAATAAATTTCTTCATAAGAATGAGTTGTTAAAAGTTTAGGGCTGCAATATTAGCAGTATTTACAATCCGTTGTTATTGAAAGGCTTTCCAATTAACAAATATTAAACATAAATCAATACGAAACCAATCTTTTGACTCTCTATGGGATCTATTCATGGGGCACTGGGAAAATCCGATGAAGATATTGCTGGACATACGGAGGTCGTTGGTATTCATCTTCAGATAATCGGAGTGAAGTTTCTTCATAGTATAGCTGTGACGGATTATCACGTATCCTTAATTCCCAAAGAATGTGCTGTAGAACATGTAATCGGATGGATTTCAAAATATCTGCTTGCTTTTTCACAAGCTATGGTCATATTTCCTAAGAAAAAGATTTGTGTCTTTGCTTTTATTTATACATTTGCAAGCTACATAGGTAAAATGACCTATTTCTAACAAACCTTATAGTATAGTTTAATTAAAGATTAAGAAACATGAAAAAGTACATTGCTGAAATGTTGGGAACGATGGTTCTCGTTCTTATGGGATGTGGCACAGCGGTCAGTTTGTCGTGTACGTCAGCTAACCCTGATTTAGCTTCTACTGTTGTTGGTACGGCTCTTGCCTTCGGACTGTCTGTTGTGGCTATGGCTTACGCTATCGGCGGTATTTCCGGCTGTCATATCAATCCGGCTATTACACTGGGTTGTTTGTTGTCGGGACGTATCAGTGGAAAGGATGCCGGTATGTATATGCTGTTTCAAGTAATCGGTGCTTTTATCGGTTCAGCTATTTTGTGGGTGCTGACTTCCAATTCCGGACTGGTCGGTACAGGAGCCAATGCTTGTCAGGAAGGTGTTTCCGTAATCGGAGCTTTGCTGGCGGAAATAGTTTTTTACCTTTGTTTTTGTATTGGTAGTGTTGGGTACAACAGATGCAAAGAAAGGAGCAGGCAACTTTGCGGGACTTGCTATCGGTCTTTCTTTGGTGCTGGTTCATCTCGCCTGCATTCGCTATACGGGAACTTCGGTTAATCCGGCCCGCAGTATAGCTCCTGCCATTTTCCAAGGTGGGGAAGCGTTAAGTCAGTTGTGGATATTTATCGTCGGACCTTTCATCGGTGCAGCATTAAGTGCCGGAGTGTGGAAAGTGTTTGCCGACAAACAAAATTGATAATGTAGATAGGATTGGGTATTTAAAAATAGAATGAACGAACCGATTAGTCACATTTAAAATTGAACGATTATGAAATTGAAAATGTATTTTATAATGTTGGCCTTGGGCCTATTCAGCTTCGCAATGCTAAGTTGTGATGATGACGATGAGGATGCTCCTGTTTCAGAACAACTGGAAAAAGCCTTTATCAATGAATTTGGCAACGTAGCCCATAATTGGTCTACGCGGGGGACTAATCATGTTGCATCTTTCAATCAAGACAATACAGAAAAAGAAGCCTGGTTTGATGCAAATGGAGTCTGGCTGATGACAGAAACGGACATTGCTTACGATGCTCTTCCTGCACCGGTTAAACAAGCATTTGAAGCACTTACTCAATATGAGGGTTGGAAGCGTGACGATGTGGATATGCTTGAGCGTAAGGGCATGGAGAAAGTATATGTGATTGAAATCGAAAAAGGCAAGGAGGAATTGAATCTCTTTTTTGATGTCAATGGAAATCTGTTGAAGGAAGTAGCTGATAAAGACGATGATTCGTTCAACTATTTACCTTCTGAACTTCCTGCTACTGTAGCTCAGTTACTGAATGAGAAGTATGCCGGTTATAAATTATTGGAGGTTGAAGTGGATCCTGTTTCCAAACTTTTGGAAGTGGATGTCCTTTTGCAGTCTGCCAAGTTGGAGGTTTGCTTTGACGTTACAGCATCCTATGCGTGGGTTTCCACTTCACAGGATGTGCAGTATGCATCTTTACCTGATGTCGTAAAGACTGCCGCACAAAATGCCGTAAAAGAACATGCCGGCTATGAACTGGATGATGAGGAAGCAGAAAAGGTGGTGACTCCTACAGGTACCTATTATATTGTGGAATTGGAAATGGATGGAAAACCTGACATTCAAGTTGAATTTAAAGAAGACGGTACACTAAAACAATAAGATTCATGTTATACTCAATTCCAATAAAAGAAGAGAGCCTTTTGCTGCATTCCAGTAAAAGGCTCTTTCTTGATTATACAAGTACGGCTAATTTAAAAACGATAAGCAAATCCAAGATTGAATACAGCTTGATCAAAATCACTGACTAATTGATAACGGAACTCAAAGTTCATCATCCAGTTTCTGGCTATTGCGAAATCAACTCCACCACCAATATTCATGCCAAACCGGCATTCATTGTCGCTGTCGTCATCGCCATCTATATGGACGTGATTCCCATGTATGTCCACATCTAAGTCATCATCCCAGTCAAACATCCAATTGGAAAATGTCAGACCAAGCAATGGGTAAAGTTTCACTTTGCTTGCTACGGGAAACAAATAGTGAAAATTCAGGTTTACGTCTAACATGCTGACGTTGTCATTCTCAAAGAAATAATTTAATGATGGTTCCAAACGTATGGGGTTGGTGATATTGTACTGATATTTCAGTCCCAAACCAACACTCTCAATTTCTGTTCCATAACTTAAACCGAACCCGATTGCTTGTTTTCCCTTTTGTGCATAAGTGTTGCCAACAAGCATCAAAAAACAAACTGCTAAAAATAAAATCTTTTTCATTTTGGTATGTATTTTGTGTAAAATTAGTCATCGTCATCATCCCAGTCGTCGTCATCGTCATCATCATCGTCCCATTTATGACGCTTGTATTTCTTGTATTTTTTAGGATGGTGATACCTGTCGTGATGGTCACAATAGGAACAATAGTGCTTATGCCAATATTTACTATGGAAATCAATCCTGTCATAAAAAGGATTGTAGTAATGGCTTCCCGGTCTGATACCAATTTCAATCAAGACACGATTCCATTTCCGATAGCGTTTATAGTAATTGCAGATGTCACGCATGTGTTTGCCGGAAGTCCTTGCTATTTCAAGAGCTAAACCGACATTACCCCAGTCGCGTCCACATTGCCTGTAATAGTCATCCAGAAGACTACCGCGCGTGTTATATTCTACGCACAATCGCTTCCGGTAGTCGGACAGTTCCACAGAGGCATATTTGTTTGCTCTGCTGATGAACAAGGATAGCCTGTCTTGCGCAAAAATAGAACAAGAAACGGCCATGAGCAATAGTAAAAGATAAAATTTCCTCATAAAACAAATGATTGGTAAAATTGTGGACAAAGGTACTATAAAATCATTAAATAATGCATTGCATTTGAAAAAATACAATCATTTGTTGATTTTTTCGTCAAAAAGATGTTTCAAAGCAGATTTTTGACAGGAATGATGGGTGAAATTAGCCAAGCAGTGCTTTTTTATAAGAACGGATAGCTGATTTCTAATTCTATTTGTTACCTTTGAGAATCATTGTAAAATATGGCTTATGGGAACCTTGGGATGCATCAATGACATGTTGCAACGCGATAAAGAAAATCGAGAGTTGCGCAAACGGAATCGGGAGAGGCTAACAGACACCTACCACCGGTTATTGGATACAGGAAAAGAGACTGACCTCTCTCAGATGACGGTGGAAAATCTGGAAGATATCCGCCGGAAAACGTTGGAAAAAGAAGAACTGGATAAGGCTACCCATTTTAAGGCGATGCTTTATTTAGCCTTGGGAATGGCATTGATTCTTCTCTTGGTATGGTTACTTGTGGGATGTAGCGGTAAACCATCCGGAAACAATCAGTCTGTGGTAAAGAGTGATTCAGCTTCGATTACACAAGGCGCGCAAACAATCTCCGTTCATACCCAAGATACGATCTGCCATCTTCCAGTAGCTACTCAGAGTGTAAAGGATTCTGTGTTTACAGAGCAAGAATTGCAAAAGATACAGAATGAACTGCGAGAACGATATGTGCGTTCAGAAATAAAGGGCACTCGATTGGACGGCAATATAATGGGATGGGGTATAAATGGCAATCATCTTGTCGTATATTTATGTCTAAACTCTTCGGAAGCCAGAGCCGTTTTCCGTAAGAAGGTCATGGATTCACCTGCTATCCGTTTTGAAGGACCATTGAAACTAACGCCTAACAACAAGCGATACACTTCTGACACTTTGGGCATCCATTTATATCCTGAATTCTCTGCATACCCATACACGGATCATACCGCCACTTTTGTACTATTCAATCAGAGCGACCATGAGATCCAGTTTGGAGAAGATTACCAAATTACCTATGAAGATAAACAAGGAGTATGGCGAGAACTTCCCATACATACGGTATTCAACGACATTCTCTATTTTATCGGACCTGGCAAACGATTTCTGATTAAAGCTGACCTCAACCCGAATGTTCTGCCCAACCGACCGGGCAGATATCGGTTCTTCTATGAGGTAGAACTAAGCGATAAAAAACAGAAAATCACACTTATGACTGAATTCCGGCTGGCAGACATCAAAGAAGCTGTCCGTGATTCTTCCGATGTAATCAGCGTGGAATATGTAAATTACCCCCGATGAGAGTTGATATGGTTTTATGACTAAATTTCATTTTCGATGAGCCATTGTTTGATTTAAATTCCATATACACATGAAACGCTTTTTTCTATCCGTCATACTGCTTGGGTGCTTCTTTCAACTTGAAGCACAAGGAAGAACAGTCAACGATACCATTCTGATGTTGGAAAACAAAATATGGAGAGCCGAACTTCCTTCTGAAAAATCTTATACGCAAGAGATGGAATTCAGAGAGGGGGGATGGTGGACTACCTTCACGTATAATGGGGAAAAAACAGTAATAGAAGACTCTTACCGCATAAGTGAAGATACCATCAAAACATACGGCTGCAAGCAGTATTTAATTCTGGAATTGAATGATAGTACACTTGTTATCCGTTATCTACCCAAAGAATTGGTCATAGGCAATGGTCCTGTGAAATACATCAACACGATTAACTCACCTGCCAAAATGCTTGCAAACGAGCAACGGTTAGACAGTATCTGGAGGAAAGAAGATATTTGGAACAAGGGAGTTGCTGATATTTCTGGGAAGCCTATCAAAGATTTGTCAACCATTGAACCTCCCCGATGGGCGGTATGGGATTACGATTTGACAAAATACTATGTTTCCCAAATGAAATACCCAGAAGAGTTGCTAAAAAAGAATGTGACAGGTTATTCCGTAGTGATGTTTGCGATTGATACATTGGGATTACCTCGTTGGAACACAATTTTAACTACCAAATATAAGGATTTCGATCAAGAAGTGATCCGGTTAACTAAGGAATTACCACATTGCCTGCCCTGTCGAAATAAAAACGGCAAACGGATGGAATGTCTTTATACGGTGTATGTACCTTTCCTGCCCCAACATTATAGGGATAGGGTAAAGGCGGACAGCATTGGAGAAGAAGAATTGAAACAAAGCTTTGTGGAATGGGAAGCTGTGTCTTATTTTGAAAAAGCAAATCCGTATGCAGTTACCGACTATATTAATGAACGCCTGATATACGATTCCAAGCTATTAAACGGCAAAAAAGAAATCAAAGGGATTTATACGATACGCATTGATTCTTACGGGGAAATAATAAAAGTAGAAACCTTACGAGGTTGTGGCATACAAGAATGGGACAATCAAGTATTGCAAATCATAAAAGGTATGCCACGGTGGACTCCCGCCATCAATTTTCATGGTAAAGGTGAATATCGGAACTCTGTTTGGACTGTTCCTGTTTTATTCAAGAATGATAGTACAACAAGAAACGAACTGCATGATTATAACTGGCTCATAAAAACGCTGAGCAGAGAGTGTAAATATCCCGTTGCCCAGCAAAGAAGGAACAAGGGTTGTGTTTTACAGGTGGAATATACTGTGACCCCAGAAGGTTATATCAGCCATGCTGCGGTACTCAATCAAGCACCCCGTGCATTCCGAAAGTCGGTGATGCAAGTATTTCACTCGTTACGGAATGTACCCACTGTCTTACGCCCCGGGAAAAGCATTCTCAGCATCCAATTCTGGCTGGATAACATGGCGAAAGGTCCTCACGCAGATGTTTTGATAATCGGCTACACTTCTTGTGACACCCCTGTCTTGATGCGATATGATGCCGTGCTGACTGCCCATACTACTGAACCTCATCTGGAAGTGGGTGTACCGGTCTGTTATCTGAATGAACGAGGTGATACCCTTGTGCCTTACGGGAAATATCGGTATTGTCAGACGGATACTATCACGGAAATAGGCTTTGTATATGAGAACAAATCGAAGAAGGCCCGTATTGTTTGCATCAATGATGCAGGCAAAGAACTATTTTACGTTTTTAAATGTGATAATGGGCCAGATTATCTGAAAGAAGGGCTTTTTCGGATGATGGATGAACAAGGGCGGATAGGCTTTGCCGATTCATTAGGCAATGTGGTTATCCACCCCCAATTTCTGTATGCCACTCCGTTTGCAAATGGTCATGCTTATGTAACTGAACATGGAGAGGAAAGCAAGGATAGAGAGCACACGACCTGGCAGTCGGACGAATGGAAAATCATTAACCGGAACGGCAATGAATTGCTGGAATACACCGTCATCCGGAAAGACAAAGCCATCAAAGGATTGCTTATCCGATATTCCCATCCATCCGGAAGCATGCGGACTCTTACCTATACCTATCCGGAAGATATTGCTCTTGCGGACAATTTTCACGCAGAGGTGATGCTTAAAGACTTGAACTTTGACGGACAGGATGACATTGCCATACCGTTAGGCAACTATGGAAATCAACGCATCCAATATGAAGACGGTTATTTGTGGGATAAGACACAAAAGACCTATGTCCCCGTCAAGCAGCTGAAGGAAATTGCCAATCCGCGGATTGACAAAGAAGAGCGGTGTCTGTTCTCCTTTTCCCGCGAATCGGCAGCCAGCTACCATTATGAACGATTTGAATATGTGAATGCTGAGCTTGTCAAGACCGCCGAACTCATCCAGACTTACCGTCAGGCAGGAGGAAAGCCTCTCTTCACCGAGAAGCACTATCAGAAAGGGAAAGGTATGAGGGTAGTTCATTCATCGGTTCCTATCCGCGAAATTTCTCATTATTGGTTGAAGATTGTGCAAAAATGAACTTTGGGCAGCATCAACTAAGGGAATGTTTTGTATTTTTGCTCAATAAAACCTTTATTCATCCTATTTTAAAGAGGAGGACGGATTATGAAAGTTACGGTTGTCGGCATGTTATGCTGTTTGCTGTCTCTTGCTTGCACGGATAAGCAGAAGACATTTTTGCCGGAAGCGGTTCCGGCCTCGGCTATTGCCGTTATCGGAGGTTCAGAGCAGGATACGACTGCATTGACGGTAGAGGGGAATGAAGCCATTGCCTCACAGATACAAGACAGGGATACGGTTGTTTATGAGATGCCGACATATTATCTGTGGTACAGAAAAGATTTGCCGAAATCTTATCGTAAGCAGGAACATCAGTTTTGGACAGAGCGTAAGGTGTATTGGCAAGATGTGAAGGTCATCAATGTCTTTCTGGCCAATTACACGGATGTACCTCTTGAATTTAACGGAGATTGGGAGCTTCAGCAATGGAATGGTCAAGATTGGGAACAGCCGCAATTGAAGCATTTGCCCGATACAGCAGAGACAGAGTGGATAAACAATGAACAAGCCCATTGCTTGTATTGCTTTCGCATTCCCGTTGGTGATTTTTATTATTTGCCGAAGGGACGTTATCGGATAAATAAACTGGTTGCTCCCCATAATCAGCACGTCGTTTGTCTGTCTGCCCCATTTGAAATTCCCTAAAATCGGTTCGTAAAAAGATAACAGTTTGAACTAAAATCAAGTGTTTGCGTATGAAAAAGTATGGACTAATTTTCATCATGAGCCTATTGGCTTGTGTTACGATGAAAGCGCAGGAGTGCGAGCGGTATATCGAAGTAACTGGAACTTCTGAAATGGAGGTCGTTCCGGATGAGATTCATTATCTCATTGAAATACAGGAGTATTTTGAGGAAGAATTTGATGGCGTATCGAAGCCTGAGCAATACAAGACGAAGGTGCCTATTACCCGGATTGAGCAGGAATTGATGCAGGCCATCCATGATGCCGGAATCCCCGACTCAGCTGTACGCGTTCAAGAATATGGCAACAATTGGCGACATCAAGGGCATGACTTCCTTATCTCTAAACAGCTGGACATCACCCTGCAGGACTTCAAACAGATTGACCGGATTGTCCAAAAACTCAACACCCGAGGCATTCACTCGATGCGTATCGGCAAGTTGGATAACAAGGATATACTGACTTACCACCAAAAGGCCAAGATTGAAGCTCTGAAAGCAGCCCAACGCAAAGCTGCTTATCTGGTGGAAGCTTTGGATAAGAAATTGGGTTCGGTGATACGTATCGTAGAAAACACCAATGCAAACTCAGGAATGTTCGGTGCTTTACAAAGCAACGTGATGTCGATGAATGCCGGAGGATATGATAACTTCCGTACCATCCAACTGAAATATTCGATGACGGTACGCTTTGAAATAACGGACTGGATGAGTCGTTGATTCTATCACGGCAATTTTTGCCCGTCTGATGAGCTGACAAGCGTTTTTTATCGAATGTATCTGACGAAAATAAAAAAGAAATGCTTACCTTGCGCCGTGCAGTCTCTGAAGGCTGTACGGCAAATAAAATACTAACCTTAAAAGAGAAGATTATGAACATTTTTTTGAAAGCGGTGCAACGCATCAACCCTTCGCACCCCGATGAACCCAAGAAGTGGTACCCCGTGCAATATACCACTAAGATGGTGGACGAAAGTGAAGTTGCCCGACCCTAGATTGCCGAGTTGGGCGACTCAGCAAACTGAGTTGGAGGCAACTTTTGTAGAAAGAAACTCAAGGCAAAAACAGAACGGAGTCAATCGTTGGAATGCTTCTCTTCTTGCCGCTTTTCTTTTTGCTCTTTCTCTGCCTGCATCTGTTGCCGTTTTTTGTTCTGAATCATGCTCATAAAGGAAGAACTGATGATACCAGTAGGTATCGCTACCATGGCTACACCGACCAGGCAGATGATACATCCCAACAACTTGCCCAATGGAGTGATGGGATAAATATCACCGTAACCTACCGTTGCAAAGGTGATGATGGCCCACCAAATGCCGTCACCGATGTTTTCAAACACATCGGGTTGGGCATTCCGCTCGATGTAATACATGAGGATGGCCGAGAAACAGATGGTAATGAAACTGGCTGTATAGGCCGTAACAAGTTCCTCTCTGACGGAATAAAGGGGACTTCTATAAATTAAATCCCTGATTATAAGTTGCATAAGCGGATAAAATGC
>ENA-ORIJ01000194-ORIJ01000194.1-human-gut-metagenome-genome-assembly--contig:-NODE-194-length-54596-cov-5.69911_pt1 | contig 54596 bp, 42 predicted proteins | sample MGYA00243030_ERZ508746 | MGnify/ENA primary metagenome ERZ508746 (study PRJEB26277, sample SAMN04329826) | human gut metagenome | biome: human-associated habitat | host: Homo sapiens | place: USA... | reverse complement strand
AGCGCTGACCGAAGCCCCACGTCAGAGCACCGTCCTTGGTCTGCTGGAAGCCCATAAAGTAGCCCGAGTACCACGGATTTTCCGGATCGCCAATCAGCGTATCAAAGAGCCACCAGCGAACTTCGCCGGCCGTATCGATGATGCCGACATTCGTGTTGTAAGCCCATTCCAGCGCTCCGCCCGAGGGATTATTCCAGGTGAAGCGGGCGCCCTGCGGCGCAACGCTGTTCAACTGTGCGTCAACGAGGTAAAGACGGTCCGCAAATTCCGGATCTACCTTCTGAACTTCAACCGTAAAGGGACGCCGCTGATTAGGCATGCCGTTTGAACGGGTATAAATGGACGGCGCATAGAACTGATAGCGGTCTGTGAACTTCTCAGCCTTGCCCTGGAAGGTTCGCGTATAGCTCACTTCCACCGTGTTGAGGTAGTCCTGATAAAGACCGAACACCGGAACGCCCGCATGCGTTTTAAGCTGACGTTTGGAGACTTTGTATTCGATCGTGCGGCCGTTGGGTTTCGGAAGAATTTTGACGGTGACGTCATCGAGCTTATAACCGCCGTCGCGGATCACGGCCGTCAAAGGCGCAACGTTATAGGGATTAACAATGACTTCGCCGATATGACCTTGGACGGGATAAGTAACGGCCGGGCCGCTCGGGCCGCCGCTGGCGGCAACGGCTGCCGAAAATCCCAGAAACGCGGCAAATGCCGCAATTTTGCTGAGCTTCATTGATTTCATGATTTTCTCCTTTGGGCTGGATGTTTTTCAGCTGTGACAATCATGAAATCTGGGCGCTTTTCTCGCCATGCGCAGATTTAGCATTTTTTTGCCGGCGAACGCAAATCGTCTTTGCATATTCTGCAACGGCAGACTGGCGAGCCGTCCTCCGGCGAGAGACGCACAAGATTGAGGCCGGCCTTATGCATCTCCCGCTTGATTGGGAAGCCGCAGCAGCAGCTTCCCAATCGCCGAGCGTTCATTATTTAGCTTCTACTTCCTTAGCGGCCTCCGTACCGGCCAGTCGGCCGAGCACCACGGCAATCGTGACGCCTGCACCAAACTGGCTGGCCGTTTCGCCCGCGACATAAAGCCCGGGAATCACCGACCCGTCAGCCCGAAGGGCACGACTCTTCGCATCACGCATGACGCCGCCATAGGTCGTCTGCGAAGCGGGCGAAATCTTTTGTCCGTAATAAGGCGCAGTGTCAATTCTCGTGAAGATGGAATCCTTCCGCCCGAAGACGGGATCCTGCTTGGTGTCATAAACCGTATGCCACTGCGTAACGGTTGCGCCCAATGCCTGCGGATTGATGCCTAGTTTGGCTGCAAGATCCGTCAGATTCGGCGCTTCAACAAAGTAGCCGCGCGCTTTGTAGGCCTGCAGCAGCGACGCATGTGCGACGGCCTTCTGATCAAAAATCAGATAGGCAACGCCGCCCGTCTGCTTGGTGATCGCCGAAGCGAGCGCGGCCGTCTGTCCGAGCTCGTTGGCAAAGCGCTTGCCCTCTTGGTTAACGAGAATGGCGCCGTTGTAGCGGACGTTGGTGAGCGACACCGCCCCGTGACCCGTGTCATAAGCCACCGTCTGCGGCCCGGTCAGATCCATTTGCGAGAGTGCTGCACCAGCCTTTTCCGCCATGATGATGCCGTCACCCGTCGCGCCGACGCTGGCCGTCGACGGATATCCGGCCCACTGCGGGCTGAAGCGCTTCACGAGATCTGGGTTCGAAGCAAAGCCGCCGGTAGCCAAAATCACCGCTTTTGCGTGAATCTCATAAGAGCCCTTGGGCGTCGTCACCCGAACGCCGGACACGCGGCCGTCTGTACCGACGATCAAATCAGTCGCCTTCGTATCGGTGCGCGTTTCGATGCCGAGCGCATCCACACGTGCCTTCATGACGGGCACCAGGCTCGTGCCGAGCGCGCCGCCGTCTTTGGGCGTGTGCTGGGAGCCGTTGATCACGCGGGATAGGTCCGCACCCATGCCGATAAGCCAATCCGCAGTGGGGCCGGAGAGATCAGCGAGCTGCTTCACGTTGGCGAGTTCCTGACCCCGTGCGCCTTTTTCAAGTTTGGCGTAATAATCCGCGGCAGTATAGGGTTTGGCGGAGCTCATCTGCACTTTGGACCCGCCGGCATTAAAGGCTGTAGAAGCCAAGAGCGTTGTGCCGCCCACGAGCGGCAGTTTTTCAATCAGGAGCACCTTCGCTCCGGCTTCCTTGGCTGCAATTGCGGCCCCCATGCCGGCGCCGCCGGCGCCCACCACCAATACATCCGTCGAATTATTGGTGGGCAGCGCAGCATCCGTCTGATGCGTCTTTTTCAGATCTGCAGCGGTTCCGCCCGCTTTTTGGAGAGCCGCTTCGACCGCTGCCGTCACAGCCCGCGAGGAATTCGTCGCACCCGAGACCGCATCGACGGCCGTCGTTTGCCGGGAAATAATTTCCCTAGAGATCATAGCAATGGCCTCAACACCCAGGCCCGGCGTTTCTTCACCGCGCACCACTTTGATGGATTTAATCGCCTGCCCTTGGATTTCAACCGAGAAGACAACGGGTCCGTTATTGCCTTTTGCCGATACCTCATAGGTCCCGTCCTGAAGCGCGGCCTGAACCGAACCGGCCAAACCTAAAGCCGCAAGAAATCCAATTGTGAAGAGCTTCCGCATATCTTTCTCCGCATCCAAACTTTCAGACAAGGATCCCTGTGAGCCTTGCCGCTGCGTTCCATTATCTGCGCCATTTAAATCCTGCGGACTTATGAAAAACACGGAATATGCACATGTAATACGTTTTCACTCCTTTCGCCGCAACGCGTTAACAGACCCCATTTTCCGCCGCTAAAAGTTCTATCGCCGATTGTTACGGTTTTAATGCTTTGCGGCCATCTCAATGCTTGGAGAACCGCCCGTTCGAGCTTTAGACTTTGGCCGCTCGCCCGCAGTCTTCGGAGGCCAACCAACGACTGCGGCACAAGTTCATATCAAAAAAGGAGGAAACCATGAATAATCTCTCACGCCGCTCGCTTATCCGCGGCGCCGCCGTGCTCCCAGCTGCCGGATTGGGTCTTGTCAGCACTGCCGATGCATCGTCCTCGCCAAAGCCAAAATTCGACGAAATCTATGATGTGGTGATCATTGGGTCCGGTTTTTCCGGTCTTGCTGCAGCCCTGGCTGCGCGCGAAGCGGGCGCTTCAGCTGCCGTATTTGAAAAAATGGCTTTCGTGGGCGGCAACTCCTCGCTTTCGGGCGGCATGTTCGCCGTACCGGGCTCGAGCGTGCAGAAAGAGCAGGGCATCAAGGACTCTCCCGAAGCACTGATGGCCGACATGGAGCGCATTGGTCTGGGTCTGGGCGATCCTCAGCATATTCGGTTCGTCTGTGAACACGCCGCAGAAACCTTTGAATGGACACGCAGCTATATCGGTGTGGACTGGAATCCAACGCTTACCGGCAAGGGCGGCCACTCCGCCGAGCGCTGTCTCATCACACGGCAGGGCACCGGCCAAGGCATCATTGTGCCGGCCGTTAAAAAGCTCGCTTCGCTCGGCGTTAAGCCCCGTACGGGCTGCTTCATGGAGAAGATCCTGCGCAGCCCCGAAGGACGCGTTCAAGGCGTTGAGATCCGTGAAGGGTATGTCTTCGGAAAGCCAGCCGCGGGCACCGTGAAGCGTATCGGCGCCCGGCGCGCCGTAGTGCTCGCCTGCGGCGGCTTCGGCGCTGACGTGAAGTATCGTCAGAAGCTCGACCCCAAGCTGGGCGCACAGTTTCTCACCACGAACCAGCCCGGCGCCACGTCGGAAAGCTGGCGCGAAGTCTCCCGCATTGGCGCGCGCGTCATTCAGGCCGATTGGATTCAGTGCCTGCCGTCCTGCTCTCCGCTCGAAAAAGGCATGGGGAAAGCCACGCACTTTGCCTCTATTTCCGGCTCGCTCTTCGGCTTCTGGCTTTCGAGCCTTACCGGAGAACGCTTCGTCAATGAATTCGGCGACCGCAAAGTCTGCACGGATGCCATTCTCACCGTCATCAATAAAGGCGGACACGCGCTTGCATTGAGCGACAGCGACGGCGTCGCACATCTCGAAAAGCTCCGCCCGGGCCTGTTCGACCAGATGATTGCAGAGAAGACCGTCGTCAAGTATGAAGATGCCGAAGCGCTCGCCAAAGCCTACAAAATGGTTCCGGAAGTTCTGAAAAAGACCATTGCGCAATATAACGATGATCTTGCCAAACAGAGCGATCCGAAGTTCGGCCGCCGGTTCGACCGTTCGGCCAAGCCCATCGGCTCGGGCCCCTACTATGTCTCTGAAATGAGTCCCAAAGTTCACCACTGCATGGGCGGCGTGGCTACCGCCGTTGACACGGCGGTACTCGACGTCATGACCGACAAGCCGATTCCCGGCCTCTTTGCGGCGGGCGAATTCGTGGGCGGCATTCACGGCGCCGTGCGCATCGGCGCGTGCGCGGTGATGGACTGTCTCGTCAATGGGCGTGAAGCCGGCCGCATGGCTGCCCAGTCCAAAGCCTGGTTCTAAAGTCGTTCATTAACCGTTGACCGGCCAGGAAGCGGCGCAAAGCTCAAATCGGCATTGTGCCGCGCTTAGGTCTCTATTCCAAAAACCCAAGATGTTCACGCCTGCCTTTCGACGCTTCGTATGGGCTGGCTGCGCCCTCTTCGCCGCAGCCGGCACCCCTGCCTGCACGCTCTTTGGCGCCGTCGGCGAAGGCATGGTCGAGGGCGGCGGAACGCTCGCCGCTAAAACCCGGGACGAACACCCCGGGCCGCAGCGCTTTGACATCGCAGTGCCTTCAAAGGGCTATGCCTACCTCGGACTCTTCACGGGCGACAAGCACCGCTTCAACATGGGCTTCAATGAGAAGGGGCTCTTTCTCGCCCGTTCAACTTCAGGGAGCCTTCTGCGCAAAGAGCGGCTGGCATTGCCGCGCTTCTTTAAGCACCGCTTGAGTGCAACCGACTGGATCATGCAGCATTACGCCTCAGTCGACGAAGTGCTCGCACACAAGGAAGTATTTGTCGAGCCGGTGAACTACCTTCTGGCAGACCGCACCAAAATCGCCGTCGTTGAGGTGATGCCGGGCGGTCAAACCACTGTCCGCATCACGGAACACGGGACGGCCGCCCACACCAACCACTTCATCGAACCGGAATCCGAAGCTCTCATCCAAAAAATCGGCTCGATCAGCGCTCGCCGGCTCGAGCGCAGTCGGGAGCTTCTCGCCGCTGCGGATAAACCCCTTAAGATCGCGGACATGGCGGCCATGACCCGCGATCGGCATGACGGTCCCGTCCGCAGCATTTGGCGCACCGGCACCAAGCCCGACGGCGTTCAGACGCTGGCAGCCATTGCCGTGAGCCTCCCATCAATCGGCAATCCGTCCCTGAACCTTACCTGGCGAACCGATCCGAACAATCCTCGCGCCATGGACTCGCTCGTCTGCAGCGTTGCGCCCGAAGATTTCAAAATGGGTACTGCCGCCTTCCGAAAGAAATGTTCCGCTGTGGAAAACCATCCTTGATTCGCTTGCATGAAAGGGCCGCCCGTTCAAAAGGAAGTCCACCGGCCGTCAGGGCTCAGAGTAATGAAGCAGACCGCAGGCATCAGCTGATAAAGAAGAGAAATGCAAGCGTACAGATCTGCACCGGTGCGGAACGCTTAATCACCTCTATCGGACTCACGCCTGCAATGCCCGAAATCACGATTACGCCGGCAGCCAGGGGCGAAGAGACGCGGCCGAACGTAGCGGCAACGCTTGCGAGGTAGCCGAGATCGGGGATCGTCATGCCGAACGAGGCGGCGTGCGGCGTAACGGCTTCATTAAAGGCAAAGGCCGCAGCGTCGCCCGAACCCGTCATGACGCCGAGCACATAGGGACCGACGGCCGCGCCGAGTTTGGCGAGGTCGGACGACCCTTTAAGCGCCTCGACTAAAACGTCAAGGACCCCGCAGTTACTCAGGCCGGCGGCGAAAACGCCGGCGGCAATGATGAGCCCCAGAATGCTGCCGTAGCCCTGCCCCATGCCGTCAAAGAACCGCTTTGTCAGATCCGCCGGACTGACGCGCGTCACGATCATGGTGTAGATCACGCCGATCAGCATGGCTGTCGCCACGGAAACCTTCACCTGCGGGAACCCGATGGCCACCACAAAGAGCAGTATGACCGGCAGGAGCGGCGCAAAAGCCCAGAGCAGATTAGCCTTTTCGGGCAGCTCCACTTTGTTTTCCGAGTCGTGAACGCCGTCGTTCTCGAAGCCCCCTTTCTTGTAGTCGCCAAAGAGCAGACAGGCCGCAACCATCACGATGATGCAGACGATGGAAATCAGCAGCGTGCGCGTGCCCGTATAGGTGAGATAGTCCATGATCGGCCAGTCCGCAATCTTTGCTACGAACCCGTTGTGCGAAGACCCGGGCGACCAAAAAGACGGCAGCGTCGAAGCAATCACCGTACAAGCGGCCATTGCCGGCCGAAAACCCGCGCGAATCATGAGCGCGCAGATCGTCGGACCGATGGCCGCACACATGCCGGCCAAAGACGAAATTGCAATGGATACAACGCCCGTCACAATCATGCAGCAAGGCAGGAGCGCAATGCCCAGTCGGTTGAGCGGCTTCGTGAGGAGCCTCACCAGATGCAGGTCGCACCCGGTGATGTTCATCACTCGGGCGAAACCCATCGCTGAACAGACCACGACGATGAGTGAGGCATTGGTCATCGATTTATCGAACTGCTTGAAAGCAGCAATCGGATCGAGTGCGAGCAGACACATTGCGAAACCGGATGTGAGGAGCACCAAACGTGTCTCCCAGCGTTTGAGCAGTCCGTATACCGTGATGCAGACGACAGCCAATGCTGCCCATATTTCAAAAGTCATGAGTTTCGCTTCCTTGGGTGGTATTCATGGTTTTTTATGCTTTTCGCCTCTAGGCGAATTGGCGTATTTTAGAAAGCAAAATGTCATACTCCATTAGCGGTATTACCTATTACCTAAAACCGTCTGAGTCGGCATACAGGACATAAACCGACGTTTTCTTTTCAGACTGCCGACATCGCAAAACGCTTCCGATATGCGTACCCATCCTGCGCAATCTGCAGGTTTTATGGTCCAGGTCGTAATACCGCAGGCCGCTTCGGTCATCGTCCTCCTTAGACTCATTGGGGGGATGTGAAGAGCCCCGTGAGCGAGCCTCTCAGTGCGCTCGATCAGCCCGCCGTCTCTTTGAGACTTCTCGATTTCCTATACGGAGCACTTCCGCGATGCCAGTCATTCTGCCCAACGGGCTTCCTGCCAATGAGCGCCTCCTTGACGAAAACATCTTCGTCATGTCGCCAGACCGAGCGCGCACACAGGACATCAGACCGCTTCGAATTCTGGCGCTCAACCTGATGCCGACCAAAATCACAACGGAAACGCAGATTGCGAGGCTCCTTGCCAATTCGCCGCTGCAGGTAGAGCTCACGCTGCTTCAGACCGCCTCTCACCGCGGCAGGCACGTCTCGGGCGACCATCTCGATGCTTTCTATAAGACCTTCGATGACATCGAAGACGAACGTTTTGACGGCATGATCATTACCGGCGCGCCCGTGGAACAGCTCGATTTTCACGAAGTGAATTATTGGGAAGAGCTCAAAGGCATCTTCGACTGGAGTCTCACTCATGTTTATTCCACGCTTCATGTGTGCTGGGGCGCATTTGCCGCGCTCTGGCATCACTACGGCATCCGCAAGCACCCGCTGGCCGAAAAGCTTTTCGGCATCTTTGAGCATGAAGTGCTTCGCCCTTCCAACCCGCTCGTGCGCGGCTTCGATGACCGCTTTTTCGTCCCGCACTCCCGCCATACGGGCCTCAATCTAAAGGATCTAGCCGCAGTTCCCGCTCTGAGAGTGCTTGCCTCGGGCCGCCGCACCGGTCCATTTCTGCTCTCCACGGAAAACGGGCGGCAAATTTTTGTGACCGGACATCCCGAATACGACCTCTTCACGCTCGACGCGGAGTATCGCCGGGACCTTGAAAAAGGACTCGAGATTTCTGTTCCTGAAAACTATTACCCGTCCGACGATCCGGCGCAGCGTCCGATTAACCGCTGGCGCTCTCACGCGCACCTCCTCTACCACAACTGGCTCAACTACTACGTCTATCAAACGACGCCCTATGACCTTGAGGAACTTTCGCCCCTTGCCGGCGAGCCGCGCTGAGTTCGGCTCAAGTCTTCAGTGTCTCCCGTCGTTAACACCTACGATGACTTCCCAGGGCTATAGGCAAGAAGTTGTAGGCAACCCGAATCGGCGTCATTATTTCTCTCAGCGGCTCTCAAAAAACCTTGCAAAGTTTGGCTGAGCGAGTAAATTGATTCTCAACCACTTCGCTTTCATTTCTCCTTTACACCGATTTCGAAATGAACACCGTCCTTCATGCATCGTCCTTTTATTACGCGTTTTGGCGATTTACGCACAAGACGCGTTTGACTGCATAAAAGGTTTCGGCAAGCGAAAACACAAAACCTGCGGTCTCAAACGCCGCAGGTTTTTTGTTGCTCCTTCCTCTCCCGCACCGCACCAAAGATACGACGGGATCCAAGCAAGGCCAAGCAGCACTCTCCGGCGGCAAAGAGATCGAGCCCAGACACTCGAATCCACCCCAATACCCGAATTTATTCTTCCGGAGAGAAACCATGATCATCATCATGAAGGCCACCGCCACAACGACCGACATCACCGATCTTAAGGACCGTCTTGAATCCCGAGGGCTTCGTGCTGTCGTCATGCAGGGGCAGGAAAAAACAGCCGTCGGCGTCATCGGCGAAACCCGCCTGCATCTGCCCGCCGACCAAATTCTGGCGCTTCCGTCGGTTGAATCCATTCGCCGCGTAAGTGACCCCTGCAAACTCGCCAACCGCCTCTTCCATCCGGAGGACACGATCGTCAAAGCGGGCAGCGCCAAGGTGGGCGGCGGCCACTTCGCCATGATTGCCGGTCCCTGCTCGATTGAATCCGAAGAGCAGATCGTCGGCATCGCCAAAGCCGTGAAAGTCGCTGGCGCCACAATGCTCCGCGGCGGCGCCTTCAAGCCGCGTACGTCGCCCTACGATTTCCAGGGGCTCAGAAGCGAAGGGCTTGACCTGCTCCTCAAGGCCCGCAAAGCCACAGGTCTGCCGATCGTCACTGAAATCATGAGCATCACGCATCTGCCGCTCTTCGAAGACGTCGACGTCATTCAGGTCGGTGCCCGCAGCATGCAGAATTTCGAAATGCTCAAGGAACTCGGCCGCACCAATAAGCCCATTCTGCTCAAGCGCGGTCTGGCCAACACCATCAAAGAACTCCTGATGGCCGCCGAATACATCATGGCAAGCGGCAACGATCAGATCATCCTTTGCGAACGCGGCATCCGCACCTACGAAACCGCCACCCGCAATACGCTTGACCTCTCTGCCGTGCCGGTGCTTCACGAAAAAACGCACCTCCCGGTGGTGATCGATCCCTCGCACGCCACAGGCGTCGCCCGCTATGTTCCGTCCATGGCTGCCGCAGCAGCGGCCTGCGGCGCCGACGGTCTGATGATCGAAGTGCACAACAACCCTGCCGCCGCGCTCTGCGACGGTCCGCAGTCGATCACGCCCGAAGAATTCGAGCGCGTCGTGAAGACTGTGAACGCCGTGCGCGCCGCCGTGAATCTTCACAACATGGCCGCCCCTTCCGCCGTCCGTACGGCTGAAGATGTGATCCGCGTGTGCGCGTCATGAGCTGCTGCGAACGCTCCCGCATTCTGCATGTCTCAACGGGACGCACCTACGATGTAGAGGCGCTCCCGGGGCTCCTCCATGCCTGCGGTCATGAGGCACTGAAGGCGCGCCTTCAGGCACTCGTTCCCGAACGAGCAGTCATCGTCTCAGACACCAACGTTGCGCCGCTTTATGCCCGCGCGGCGGCAGATGCACTCGGCACCAAATGTGCCGGCATTCACGTGATTCCTGCCGGCGAAGCGTCCAAAACGCCCGCTGAACTCGTCCGCGCGCTTGAAGCCTTTGCTGCGATCGGGCTCACGCGAAGCTCTGCGGTGATTGCGCTCGGGGGCGGCGTGATCGGCGACCTCGCCGGTCTGGCTGCCGCACTTTGGATGCGCGGCATCGACTGCGTGCAGATCCCGACTTCACTCCTCGCAATGGTCGATTCGAGCGTAGGCGGCAAAACCGCCGTGGATCTTCCTGCCGGCAAAAACCTGATGGGCGTCTTCTCGCAGCCCAAGGCCGTGCTGATCGATCCGCAGGCGCTTGACACACTTCCCGAGCGGGAACGCGCCTGCGGCTGGGGAGAGATGATCAAATATGCGGGCATAGACGGCCGCATGAACCAGCTCGTCCATGAGGCTCTTGCCGGCATTGAGCCCGGCTCGCCCGCGCCCCTTCCGACGGTTGACCTCATACTGGCCGCCATTGACGTCAAGCGCCGCATCGTCGAAGCCGACGAACGCGAAGCGGGTGAAAGAAGACTCTTAAACCTCGGCCACACCGTCGGGCATGCCGTCGAAGCGGCGGCGCACTGGGAGCTTTCTCACGGCGCCTCTGTCGCCGTCGGCATGGCAATTCTCACGCGGGCTTTGGTTCGCGAAGGACGTTTGCCCGACGAAATGCGCGCTGATCTCGAGACGCTTCTCGCCAAAACCGGGCTCCCATCCGCCGTTCCCGCGGCTTTAAGAGCCCGCAGCGACCTCGATTTTTCGCCCGAATCGCTCCTTAAGCTCTGCCAGCACGATAAAAAGGCTGGGGCAGCCGATGTCGCGCTGGTATTGCCTGTTTCACCGGGCTGCGCCCGGATCGAGCGCACGTCCTGGGCGAAACTCCTCGAGAGGATCCGCGCAGGACTCTGAAGAAAAATACGGGCGGCCGGAGCGCCGCACCAACTTGAAGCCACTCCTCATGCAGCAGACCGTTTCCCCGCAGCAGCTTTCCGGCACGATTGCCGCCATTCCTTCAAAGTCCTGGGCTCACCGCGAACTGATTGCCGCCGCGCTGGGCGCGCCCGATCATGCCGTGCTCGTGCGCTTTCGGGGCGGCTCCAACGACATTGAAGCCACATGCCGCGCCCTGCGGGGGCTCGGCGCCAAAATCGAACGGCTCCCCGGAACGGGCGCGCGGGTAGAGGGCATCAGCCGCGCAGAACGGAACACCCGCACGGAAACGCCGGTACTCGACTGCGGTGAATCGGGCACCACGCTGCGCTACCTTCTGCCCGTCGCTGCCGCCCTGAACGGACCAGCCGGCGTCATCTTTACGGGATCCGGGCGTCTCCCCGCCAGACCGCAGGAGCCGCTCGCCGGCGAACTAGAGCGCCACGGCATTACACTCGACTATGCCGAGGCTTCTCCTGGGGCGCTGCTGCCCGTGCGGCTCACCGGCAGGCTTCTCCCCGGCGCTTATGCGCTGTCGGGCGCCGTATCGTCGCAGTTTCTCGGCGGACTCCTCTATGCGCTCTCCGTTCTTGACGGGCCAAGCACACTCGCCGTTAAGGATCGGCTCGAGAGCGAACCCTATGTGCGCATGACGCTCTCCGCGCTTCAGCAAAGCGGCGTTGAAATTGCCGAATCACGCACCGACCAAGGACTGCCGCTCTGGACCATTGCCGGCCGAGGCGTCCTCACGCCGCCCGAAGATGTTCAGGTCGAAGGCGACTGGTCCAATGCCGCTTTCTGGCTCTGCGCCGGGGCGCTCACGCAAAATCCCGAGGGCATCGCCGTGGAGGGACTCAGCCTCACGTCGCTCCAAGGCGACCGTGCCGTCGTCGACATTTTGTCGCGCTTGGGCGCACAGGTTGAATCGTCCTCCGAGGGCCGTATCGGAACCGTGCGGGTCAAACCTCCCAAAAACGGCGCCGCGCTTCGCGGGCAAACGATTGATGCCCGGCAGATTCCGGACTTGGTGCCGATTCTCGCCGTGGCGGCCGGTGCCGCCGAGGGCGAAACTCGGTTCACCCATGCCGAACGGCTCCGCATCAAAGAAAGCGATCGTCTGCAGAGCACGGCTCAGCTCCTGCATCTGCTCGGCGTCCCGCATGAAGAGCTCCCCGACGGACTGGTGGTGCACGGCATCGGCAGCGCACGAAAATTTTCGGGCGGGCGCATTTCAAGCTTCAAAGATCACCGCATCGTCATGGCTGCCGCCGTGGCCGGCGCCTCCGGCGGCGCCCCCATAGTTATTGACGGCGCAGAGGATGCGGCCAAGTCCTATCCTCACTTTTTCGAGGATTTGGAGCGGCTGAAGGGCTCTGCGGCTCCTGCCGACCTCAAGACCCGCAACTGCATTCAAAACGATTGACTCCATCATGAACACCACTTTCGGCACTTATCTGCGCACCACCGTCTGGGGACAAAGCCATGCGGCGGCCATTGGCTGCACCGTTGAAGGGCTCCCGGCGGGCGAAGCCGTTGATGAAGAGGCGCTTTGCGCCTTTATGGGACGCCGGGCGCCGGGCGGCCGGCTTTCGACGCAGCGCCGCGAAACGGATCAGCCTGAAATTCTCTGCGGTCTCATGAACGGCATCACCTGCGGCGCGCCGCTCACTGCCCTTATCCGCAATACCGATCAGCGCTCGAAAGACTACAAGGCCATTGCTGACCGCCCTCGTCCGTCGCACGCGGATCTGCCCGCGCAGGTGCGTTATCAGGGCTTTCAGGATGTTCGCGGCGGCGGCGCCTTCTCCGGACGCCTCACGGCTCCCATCTGCTGCGCGGGCGGCATTGCCCTGCAGATTCTTGCCCGCCGCGGCATTCGGGTTGCGGCTCACTTGGCCGCGGTCGGCACCGTTGAAGACCGGCCTTTCAGCCCCATGGGCGAAACCGATGCGGTGCTGCAGGCGCGGCTAAAGCGCGAACTTCCAGTGCTCAGCGATGAAGCAGACAAAGCCATGGCCGCTGCCGTCGCTGCTGCCCGGAAATCGGGCGACAGCATCGGCGCGGTGATCGAAGGCATGATCACGGGACTGCCCATGGGCTTGGGCGGCCCCCTCTTTGAGGGTTTTGACGGTGCGCTCGCCTTCGGACTTTTTGGCATTCCAGGGGTCAAAGGTGTGGAGTTTGGCGACGGCTTTGCGGCCGCACGCCGTTCGGGCTCGGCTGAGAACGACCCCTGGGAGCCTCTGCTCTCTGCTCCCGGCGCAGCACCAGCGGCCAATCACGCGGGCGGCATTGCGGGCGGGATGACCACTTCTGCACCGATCCTCTTTCGCGCAGCCATGAAACCCACGCCCTCCATTGCGCTCCGCCAGCAGACGGTCTCGCTCGAAGCGGGGACTGCCGCCGAGCTGATTGTCACCGGCCGGCACGATCCCTGCATCGGCATCCGCGCGGTGCCGGTCGTAGAGGCCGTTGCGGCGCTCGCTGCACTCGACCTCCTCCTTGCGCCGCCGGCAGTGCTCTCAAAGGACCTCCCCAATGCCGAGTGCTGGGCCTCTGAAGCTTTAAAGGCCCGAGCCGAGAACGCTGCCCAATGAAAGCGTACAGCGCTGAAACGTCCCATACCACCCTTCAAAAAGATACGTTTGAATTCATCATGACCGACCAGCAGACGGCAGAACCTCACCCTCATCCCGCGCAGCTGCGCGAAGCGCCGAGCGACCTCTTGGCTGACCTGCGGGCAAAGATCGACGTCATTGACGCCAAGCTCTCGGCACTCATTGTCGAGCGTCTGGCCATCGCCGACGAAATCGGCGAGCGTAAGCGCGGCCGGAACCTGCCGATTCATGCGCCCAAGCGCGAAGAAGCACTGCTTGAAAAACTCGTTGAACGCGTGCCGCCCAACGAGCGGCCGATTGTCGCAGCGGTCTACGAACTTTTGATCGCGGGCTCCCGCCAGCGGCAGCTCGCCGCTCAGCTCTGCGATGAAGGCGCTCTCGGCACTGAAGGGCATCAGCCCGGGCGGCTCTCTGTTTTCAAAACGCTCGGCGAAGGTGAAACGCCGCAGTACGCCGCCAAACGGCTGATTTGCGCCTGCACGGCTGCGGGGGCTGCGCCCGCTCTGCTCGAGGCGACTCGCGAAGGCGTCGGCCTCACCCTTGAAGGGGCCGGCATGAACCGCGTTCTGGCGGCCGACCTCAAGGGGCTCGGTGCAAAGGTGGAAGTCACCATCGACCGCAATGCTGAACCGATTCCGCCCAAAGCGGGCGCCGGACTGCTCTGCGGACTGCTTGGCCGCCGCCTCGGACACACGCTTTCGCCGGAAATTCACGCGCGTCTGGGCGCCTACGCCTATAAGCGTTTTGAGTGCGAGCCCGAGCGTTTGGACGAATTCCTGCGGACAACGCCGTTTGACGGCCTCAACGTCACCATTCCTTATAAGGAAGCGGTGTTGCCCTACTGCGACGAATTGACGCCCGCCGCGCAGCATGTCGGCGCGGTCAATACCCTCGTGCACCGTCCTGACGGAAAACTCGTGGGCGACAATACCGACTATGCCGGATTCCTCGACACTGTCCGTGCGAGCGGCATCAAAGTGAAGGGCAGGAAAGCCCTGATCCTCGGCACGGGCGGCGCGGCTAAATGCGTGCAGGCGGTCCTAAAGGATCTCGGCGCCTTTGCCGTCATGGTGAACATTCGCGGAGCCGAAGGCCGCGAAGCGCTTAACCGCCATGCCGATGCAGAGATTCTTGTCAACGCCACGCCCGTAGGCATGTTCCCGGTCTGCGGCGTGTCGCCCATCGGCGACCTGGGCCTCCTCCCTAAGCTCTCCTTCGTTTTCGACCTCATTTATAACCCTGCCGTCACCGAACTCATGCTTCGTGCGAGAGCGCGCGGCATCCCCGCAGTCAACGGCCTGCGCATGCTTGTCGTGCAGGCCGAAGCAGCCGCGCGCGATTTTCTCTCGATCGCCTCCCCCGTCGACGGCGCGCCGGCCCAACCGGCAGCGAGCGCTGAAGAAATTCACGCGGACCTCAAGCGTCAGTTCGAAAACATCGTGCTTTCAGGCATGCCGGGGAGCGGCAAATCCACCGTCGGCCGCATTCTTGCAGCACGGCTTGGACGCCCCTTCATCGATCTCGATGAAGAAATCGAGGCTGCTGCGGAACTCCCCATCCCCGAAATATTCCGCCGTCACGGCGAACCCGCTTTCCGCGATCTGGAATCGCGCATTGCCGCCATTGCCGGAGCACGGCGCGGCGTGGTGATTGCCACGGGCGGCGGCACTATGATGCGCGTGAAAAATGTCTCAGCCTTAAAGCAGAACGGCCGCGTAGCGCTTTTGAAGCGCCCCATCGAAGAACTGCCGACCATGGGGCGCCCCGTCTCGCAGTCGCGGCCGCTCTCCGTCATTTGGGCGGAAAGACGAGCTACGTATGAGGGCACCGCGGACTGTTCGGTCGACAATGTTGAACCCGAAGCCGCGGCGCGCAATGTGCTCGAAGCGCTCGGCTGGCCGATTGGATGACATTGACAAGGCAACCGACCGCTATCCGCACCGGATTCTGATGCGGATCAAATCGACCGAGGCGGAGCGACGAGAGGCGCTCCCGCCGAACTGCCCCGCATCATGCGATAGTGATTCTGTACTTTATGCCCCATTGAGGAACCTTCATGTTCTTGCTTCTTCTCTCCCGCAGCTGGCGGTGGCGTCCCGGATTCGATCCGTCGGCGCCCGTCTGCGTCTGCAGCCGGGAGGAGCAAAAGAACGAAAAGCGCCCAGCGCCTTGATGCATTCGAGCTTCCTCAGCCGCCGCGAGACCTCTGCTGCAGAGCGCCTGCCGCAGATCTCCAAAAGAACGGACCGAATCCTTTTTCAGTGATTCCGGTCCGTTTTTTTTCGTCTTCCGATTTCATGATTCTTTTTTAGGATGCCGCCATGCTCGCCTTCAGCGAATTTGCCCGACTCGCCCAGCAGGGCAATTACGTTCCCGTAACGCTCACGCTTACTGCCGATCTGGAAACCCCCGTCTCCATTCTTTCCCGGCTCAAGGATGACGAGAATGTGTTTCTCCTCGAATCCGTTGAAGCCGGCGAGCGCTTCGGCCGCAATTCCTTCATTGGCCTCAATCCCAGAGCGCGGTTCTCGGTCGAAGACGGCCGAGCCTTTGTGGAGGACGCCGACGGACGCCGGGAGCTTCCTGAAGCCGCTACAAAAGAGGGCGCCTTCATGGCCCTGAGGTCGCTTACGGAAGGCCTTCGTCCCGCGGCGCCCACGGATCTCCCCGCCTTTACGGGCGGTGCTGTCGGTGCGCTCGGCTGGGAGATGTGCGGTGAATTCGAACCAAAAACCGGCTACAAGCCTCATGGGCTTACGGCAGCCTTCATGGTGGCCGAAGATATGATCATTTTTGACAACTTCCGCCATACCATGACGATTTCTGCGGGCGTGCGCATCGACGAATTCCCCGATCTCGGTTCGGCTTTCGCCGCGGGCGCGGCCCGCGTGGAAGCAGTGCGGGCGAGAATCCGCAGGCCGCTCGATCTTTCAAAGCTCCCGGATCAGCATCCGGCTGCAGTACCCGTTCTCAAGGCCAATACGACCGAACACGATTTCTGCGCCATGGTAGAAAAAGCCAAAGGCTTGATCCGTGACGGCGAACTCATTCAGGTCGTTCTTTCCCAAAAATTTTCCGGTGAAACGACGATTGAACCCTTTACTTTCTATCGGGCGCTGCGCCGCATTAATCCCTCGCCCTACACCTTCTTTATGAAAATGGGCGGCCTCACTTTCGTGAGCTCCTCTCCCGAAACACTGTGCCGCACCGAAGCCGACGGCAGCGCGCTGCTCCGCCCGATTGCCGGCACGAGGAAACGCGGCGCCTCTGCCGATGACGATGAACGTCTTTCCGAAGAGCTCCTCGCCGACCCGAAGGAGCGCGCTGAACACCTGATGCTCGTTGACCTTGCACGCAACGACTTAGGGCGCGTAGCCGCCCCGGGCAGCGTCAAAACGCCCTCCTTTATGACCGTCGAATACTTTTCGCACGTCATGCACATTGTTTCCACCGTCACGGGCCAGCTCGCCCCCGGACTCGACGCCTACGATCTCGTTCGTTCGGCCTTCCCCGCCGGAACGCTCTCGGGCGCGCCGAAGGTGCGTGCCATGCAGATCATTCGCGAACTTGAACCTGAACCGCGCGGCTTTTACGGCGGTGCAGCGGGTTACTTCGGCTATGACGGGGCGATGGATCTTGCCATCACGATCCGCACGCTGATCTTTGAGGACCTTGAGGAGCCCGAAGCGCCGGGCGGCGCCAAGCGGCGGAACTTTTCCATTCAGGCGGGCGCGGGCATCGTCTACGACTCCGTACCAGCGCTCGAATATCAGGAAACGAAAAATAAAGCCGCAGCCATGATGAAGGCTGTTGAACTCGCTGCCCGCGGACTCGCCGACTGAATGAGCCCAAAATACGCTTCGAAAGGAATGACTGCCATGAAGATTTTCATGCTCGACAACTACGACTCGTTCACCTACAACCTCGTGCAGTACTTTCAGATCCTCGGCTGCGACGTGACGGCTCGACGCTGCGACTGCACAACGGTCGAAACCGTCTTCGCCCTTCGCCCCCGACGCGATTGTCCTCTCTCCCGGTCCGGGGCGTCCAGAAAGCGCGGGAATTCTGCTCGAGCTTATCCGCGAGGGACTCGCACGCCAAATGCCGATGCTCGGCGTCTGCCTCGGACATCAGGCCATCGGCGAAGCGCTGGGGGGAGACGTTATTCACGCTCAAAAAGTGATGCACGGGAAAACGTCGCGCATCCGTCATGACGGTCAGGGGCTCTTTGCCGGACTGCCCGAAGACTTGTCTGTGGTGCGCTACCACTCGCTCGCCGTGGACCGCACTACGCTCCCTGCAGATTTAATGGTGACAGCAGAAACGGACGACGGTGAAATCATGGGGCTGCGCCATCGCACGCTCCCGGTTGAAGGCATTCAGTACCACCCTGAATCCATGCTGACCGAGCGGGGGCTCGATCAGCTCGAGAAGTTTCTGAAGATTGCTGCTGCAACTCAGAAATAATTAGGTTGGTCGAAATGCCCGAATGCATTTCGACCAACCTTAAACATGAGATTTCACTTCACATGAACTAATTCTTTTCCATCCAATGAAGCCCAAGCGAAATTAATGCGGCTGAGTAAATGGACAAAGCAAAGATACATTCATCGGCACAAAGTCACGAACATTTCGCGTCACCACAGTCATGCCATGTACTAATGCTGTCGCAGCAATCCAAGCATCTTGATAAGGCCGCGGGTCCGGTACATTTAAACGCGCGCAGGTATAGGCAATATCAGGAGTGATATCGAGCACTCTCCCCTCGTAATTCGGTTTGATTTCCATATCAAACCATTCTCGGAGCACGATACCCTGCCGAGTATCTCTGCGGGAGATGCGGAGAATACCCACTTCAAGTTCCATCAAACTGATGACCGATACATAAAGCAGATTTGGATCAATTTCGTCAATCCAGTTCTTAAAGACAGGATCAACATTGCTGGTTGCAAGCTTTCTGCTTTCTGAGACAGCGTTCGTATCGAGAAGGAACATTAGTCAAACTCCGGTGCTTTGACCAATTCCTTATTACGCACCAGTTCGGACTCGAGATCGCAATAAGCGGCTTTTTTGTGAGCAAAAAGCTCAGTTGCAGTCTTGCGGTTATCTGAAGATTTGAAAACACGAACATACTCCTTATAAGAAAGGAGCACATTGGTCGGCTCGCCTCGCACAGTGATGATCACCGGTTTATGAAGAGATTCCTCACGAATCTTTGCAGAGTTACGATTAAACTCGCGGCTAGTTACTTGAAATTCCATAATTATCCTCCCAAACATACGCTCCAATGATACTACAAACATACATCAAGATCGTACAGTAAAACAAGATCATAGGCTGATCTTATCTGCCCGAGACACCAAAAAAAGCCTGTGCAGACGTTTTAACCGAGCTCTCGGCATGAGAACGCCGAAATAAGCGGCAAATCAAGTTTCCTTCACAATCTTCTGATGAAGTATGTGTTAAATCGCGTGAGCCGATCAGTCACGCGTCGTTTTGTTATTCGCTGCCGTTGCGCGAGAGCGCAAGGATGACGTCATAGACACGCCGCACGGCCGGCGCATTGTTGACCGCGAGCCGAGCGGCACGGGCTTTCATCACGCCGCGGCCGCCGGCCACGGCTCGAATGAGCGTATTAGTTCCGCGTATCGTTGCATCAGGCGCAGGAATAAGCGCGACGCCGTAGCCGGCATCCACGTAAGCCATCATCAGTCGGCTCGAGGGCGTGCTCAAAGTCGATTTGGGCGTAAAACCCAAAATGCTTTCCACCACGTGCGGATAGCCCGCTTCACCGCCCTCCAGATAGATGAATGTTTCATCCTTGAGAAATTCCGGAGACGTTGTTTCCTCGAGTACCAGTCGGCTCCTAGGAACTGCCAGTACGGCATCCCACTCTGCGATGACCTGACTGGTTACAGTCTGCGGGAAATCAACGCCAGTCGTTAATCCGGCATAAATATCAATCTGTCCTTTGGAGAGCCGGGCAGCCAAATTCGTGGGCGGAGATACCTCCGTGAGCACTTTGATGCGCGGCCATCTGCGTCGGGACTCTGCAAGGAGATTAATAAGGAATCCGGAGCTGATGGTGCCGGGGCAGACGCCAAGCTTCACTTCGGCCTCTTCCCCGGAAAGAATGTCCTCAGCATTGCGTTTGGCTCGCTCCATGAGCGTGAGGATTTGCTGCGCATCTTCAGCAAAAACGCGGCCTACCGGCGTGAGTTCCATGGTGCGGTTGCTGCGGTTGATAAGCGGCGCACCAACCGCTTCCTCAAGCATCCGAATCTGCTGGCTCAAGGTCGGCTGCGAAATACCGAGCATTTCCGCTGCGCGGCCAAAGTGCATGCATTTAACGAGCGCCAAATACGCTTTGAGATGACGAGGTTCAAACATGACGTCTCCTTTACGAGCGCACGAATGGAATGAAGAGCTGAACAAAATGCTGCTGCCGGACTCAATCGGAAAAAAATAACACAGCCACGATTAGCTTTCCCAATGATGCGGTAGCTCCGCCGAGATTGTTCAAAAAACCACTGAACTTTAGGCTACCGACCTATTGAAGAGTGCCGTTCGAGCGCCTCACAGCCTCGGGCAGCCGCAAACCACATACGAAGCCTCACTTTTCTATCTGGAGAACCGTTCATGATCACCAAGTCCTTCCGCATGACCGCCGTTGCCGCGCTCTTGTGCGGTGTTTCGGCCATGGCCGTCGCTGCTGTTACTGCCGGCACCTATGAGGGTGCCGCTCAGGGCAAGCTTTCAACCGTCAAGGCTGCCGTCACGCTCAATCAGGACGGCCGCATCACCGACGTTAAGCTTGACGTTTCCGGCGAAACCCCTGAACTCGGCGGCGCTGCTGCCAAGAAAATGGCGCCTGCCATTGTTGAGCATCAGTCCACGGCTGTCGACGGCATGAGCGGCGCTACGGTGTCGAGCGAAGCCATCCGCAAGGCGGTGGCTGCGGCGATCGAGAAGGCCGGCGCTGATCCGAAAAAGTACGACGTGAAGGTTGCTAAGACCGTCGGCGCCGATGAGACCCTGACGGCCGACATCGTGGTGGTCGGCGCGGGCGCTTCGGGCACTGCCGCCGCCGTCACCGCCGCTGAAGCAGGCGCCAAGGTCATCGTGCTTGAAAAGGGACCTGCAGTGGGCGGTGCCGGCAAGCTCGCCTCCGGGCTCTTTGCCGTTGAATCCTCCATGCAGAAAGCCAAGTACAAGAACAATCCGGAACTGCTTTCTCAGCTCACGAAGGACCAGCTCTACAAGCAGCTCATGGATTACAACCACTACCTGAGCTCGGCCTCGATCACCCGCCGCGTCATCGATGAATCCTCTTCGACCGTCGACTGGATGAATAAGCACGGCGCCAAGCTTGAACTTATCGACTGGAATCCTCAGCAGGGCCAGAACCCCTATCCGATCCGCTGGCGCATTTACCATCGCTATGTCGACAATGCCGGTGCATTCAAGAATATGTATGACGCATTCGGCAAGCTCGGCGGCAAACTTCTGCTTCAGACCCGCGCCTATGACCTTACTCAGGATAAGGACGGCAACGTAACGGCCGTCATCGCCGAGAAGGCCGACGGGGGCAAACTCACCATTAAGACCTCGGCTGTCATTCTCGCCTCCGGCGGCTACGGCGGCGATGCCAATCGCCTCGCCAAGGAAATGGAAAGCAGCCAGCTGACGAACCGCATCGCCTGGTCGAACAACGGCGAAGGTCTCAATATGGCCTGGAAGGCCGGCACCCAGAAGTCGGGTGAACACAGCGCGCTCATTCACGCCGCGGAATTCGACGGTCTTTCGACCTCTTCCGCGGGCAGCCACGGCATGGTCGACTCGAACCTCTTGGTGCGCGTTCTGAAGACGCCGCTCCTCTGGGTGGATCCGGCCGGCCGGCGCTTTGCCAATGAAGAACTCATCTACGACACCGTCTACTGGGCCAATGCGGGCTACTCCGTGGGCGGCAAGTACTTTGTCGTCGTTGACGGCAAGACGCTTGACTCCTACACAGCCGACAAGCTCCCGTTTGAAGTCTCCGGCGCCGGTCCCGCCAATCCGACGGGCAAGGGCGATTTCCGCGCGCTGATGGAAGAAGCTGTACGCCAGGGCGTGGCCTTCAAGGCCGATACGCTCGAAGAGCTTGCTCAGAAGGCGGGTTTTGAAACCAAAGGATTCCTTTCCGACGTGAAGGCCTACAATCAGGCCGTATCGAGCGGCAAGGACCCCTTCGGCAAGCCGGCTGAATTCCTCAAGTTCAAGGTTGAAAAGGGCCCGTTCTACGCTGCGCGCGCAAAGGTTGTGAGCCTTTCGACGCTGGGCGGCGTGCGCGTCAACGACCGCTTTGAGGCCCTCAATTCTGAGTTGAAGCCCATCCATGGCCTTTACGCCGTCGGCAACAACGCCAACGGCTTCTACTCCGCTCCATCCTACCCGCCGTATCAGGGTCTCGCCCTGGGCTTTGCATGGAATTCCGGCCGCATCGCCGGCAAGGAAGCCGCTGAGTACGTGAAGACCGCTAAGTAACGCTCCGCGTCTCGGTCTCCCGACTTTGTTTTTTCTCCTTTTTCAGAGTCGGGAGACCGTTCAGCTGCACCGCATCAGAAGGCAGCCTTTCACCCTTCTTCGAGGACAAACACTCCAAAGCAACATCTCAGCTTCACTGCGGAACCTCTCTCATCCCAAAGCTCACACACATCAGAAGTCTTCTTCAATCCTTGGTTCCGAAGTTTCGGGCGTCACAGCACGCCGACATTCCTGAAAGCGCATCGTCTGACTAAACCTGCCTTTCGCCAATCAAACCACACCAGAGAGCGCCAAATGATGACGTTCAATCCAAAATTATTCCCTCTCTCCCGCTGCGCGGCCTGCGCTGCGCTTCTTGCGGCAGCTGCATCGTCGGCAGTCTGTGCTGCCAGCGTATCCATCGGCGGCATGTACGACACCGGTCTTAAATATACGTTCGTGAACGACGGCATCCACGGCACGGAGACGGCTTTAGGCATGGAATCAAGCATGCTGGACTCCAGCCGCTTCGCCATCCGTGCTCACGAGGACATCAGCGATCAGCTTTCCGTGGGTTTCATTGCAGAATCCGGTTTTAGAGCCGATTCGGGACAACTTCAGGAACAGGACATCTTCTTTAACCTCGGTTCGCTCTTTTACCTTGCTCACAAGCAGTACGGCGAGCTTTGGATGGGACGCCTCGGCACGATGCGTTCGGGAGCCACACCCGCGGGCTTCCAGATCCTCGGTCAGCGCACCAGCCCGTTCGGCTCCGGCTGGGACGGTTACGGCGCAGGGGCTTTGTATGCCATGCCTTTCATCGGCTTCTCGGTCGACAATGCATTGCTTTACAAATCGCCCGTCATAAACGGACTGCAGCTCGACATTGAAACCAGTTTCGGCGGCACAGACGGCGGCGACGAGAATAAGGCCAATACGGACCGTTACAGCGCCGCTGCGCTCACTTATGACCGCGGTCCCCTTCGTCTCGTCACCGTTTTGGAGTACATGAATGAAAACTCCTCGAAAGGAAGCCGCGACGATGAAATCGCTGTGACAGTCGGCGGCAGCTACGACTTTACCGCTTTCCAGCTTTTCGGCTGGGCGCAGTACTTCCGCGGCGCAAACCACATCATGGCACTCTCGAACATCGGCGACTATCCGCTCTTCACCGGTCTGGACGACATGCGGGGCTTCGCCGCCGCGGTTTCAGCGAAGATCCCCACCGGCCATGGTTTTACGGATCTGGCGCTTTCCTGGCTTGACGCCAAAGTGCACGATGACGTTGAGGCTGCCGACGAAGACAATGTCGGCAGCAGCCTCAAACGCTTCGGCGCGACAATTGCCTACGAATATCCGCTCTCCAAGAGCACAACAGCTTATGCTGCAGTGGGCGTCTATAAGGACTTCATCGACGCGCGCACCAGCAATGCACCCGTGGACGATCCGCTCTCCGGCCAGGCAATGGCGGGCATCCACATTAACTTTTAACGTTTCGGCGAAAGCATCCCGCACAGACGCCTGAAGATCATTCATCGTCTGTCGCCGAATCCTGCCGAATCTGCCGCGGCGAAACGCTCTTTTTTGCGTTTCGCCGCGTTTTTCTATGTACACCACTCAGGAAGCAGCCGCACCAGGCTAGCCCCAACTGCGCACATTTACCTACATCGACTGCGTAAGAGTCAACTCGGCTGAAATTCTGCAGTCTGCAGCTGAGATTCTGTGATGCCGAATCGTTTGAGCGGGTTAGTCTAGAAACGCTTTTGCGGGTCGATTATTAGGGCAGCCCGCGCCTCACCTGTTTTGGAGGAACAAAATGAATTTGAAGCATGCAGCCGCCGCGCTCGCGCTCACAAGTCTTGTCGCCGCCGGCGCCGCGCAGGCCGCGCCGAAAGAAATTACGGTGGCCATTGCCAGCACGTTCACGACGCTTGATCCGTACGACGCTTCGGATACGCTGTCGCAGACCGCTTCGAAATCCTTCTATGAAGGTCTCTTCACGTTCGACAAAGACATGAAGGTGATCGATGCACTCGCCACGGACTACAAAGTGAGCGACGACGGCCTCGTCTATACGGTGACGCTGCGCAAGGGCGTGAAGTTCCATGACGGTTCGGAATTCAAGGCTGACGCCGTGAAAGCCAACTTTGACCGCGTGACCAACAAAGCCAACGGTCTGAAGCGCTACATGCTTTACCAAAACATCGAAAAAACTGAAGTGGTCGATCCCTACACGGTGCGCTTCACACTCAAGAAGCCCTCCTCGAGCTTCATCAATCAGCTCGCCCACCCGGCCGGCGTCATGATCTGCCCGTCAACGCTCGCCAATAAGACCAATAAGCAGATCGCTTTCGAACCCTGCGGCACCGGTCCCTACACGCTCGACAAATACAAGCCGAGCGAAGGCAGGCGCGGCGTGAAGAACCCGAACTACTGGCAGGCAGGATTCCCGAAACTCGATGCCATTAACTGGAAGCCGGTCGTTGAGAACAGCACCCGCGTTGCGATGCTTCTGACGGGCGAAGCACAGTTTGCTTTCCCGCTGCCCGCCGAACAAGTCAAGCAGGTTCAGGGGAAGGATCAGGTTCGCCTCGACATTACCCCCTCCATCATTCTTCGCTATGTTGAAATGAACATGTCGAAGAAGCCCTTCCAGGACAAGCGCGTCCGCGAAGCCTTCAACTATGCCATCAATAAGGAAGCGCTCTGCAAAGTCGCTTTTGCGAGCTACGCTGATCCGGCCACGGGCTACGCTCCGGCCGCCATTGATTTCGCCGAGAAACTCGGTCCCTGGCCCTATGATCCGAAGAAGGCCCGCGAACTCCTGAAGGAAGCCGGCTACGGCAGCGGCCTCACGATCAATCTCTGGTCGGGCTACAACCACACGACCGCCCAGAAGGTTATTCAGTTCCTGCAGCAGCAGCTCGCTCAGGTCGGCGTCAAGTCCAACATCCGCGCACTTGAGGCCGGTCAGCGCACCGCGCTCGTAGAATCTGTGCCGACGCCCGATAAGAGCCAGCACGACCTTTACTACATCGGCTGGTCGAGCTCCACGGGTGAACTCGACTACGCCATTCGTCCGCTCCTCGCCTCCGAAAATATGCCGCCGGTGGGCTCCAATGAAGCCTACTACAAGAGCGAAAAGGTCGACCGTCTGATTCAGGAAGGCCTGGCAACCACGGACCGCACCAAGAAGGCTGCGATCTATAAAGAAATGCAGGAGCAGCTCTGGGCCGACATGCCGTGGATCCCGCTGGTGACGGAAAAGAACATTGCCGCCAGTGCGAAGAACCTGACGGGTTTCTACATTCAGCCTGACGGCGGGTACAACTTCTACCAAGCCGAACTGAAATAAATCAGCCGGCCTTTGCCTGCGAAGAGCGCTGCTCTTCGCAGGCATCCGCTATTGAGAAAAACTGCGTGCGGGCATTTTCATCAGATGCCTGCACGCGTTTTTTTAGAGTTCAGAGAGCCGATTCAGCCCGCAATAGCACGGGCTAATGCAATGCCGCCCACGACGGCGCCAAGCCCCAAGACCAAGGAGCCCAGCGCATAAAACACGGAAAGCGCCAAGGCGCCGCGCTCACCGAGAAGCACCGCTTCAAGCGCAAAAGACGAAAACGTCGTGAAGCCGCCGAGCAGTCCTGTAGTGAGAAAGAGCCGCAGGTTTGCCGATAATCCCAGTCGGCAACTCCAATACTCGACCACCAAACCCATTAGAAAGCAGCCGATGAGGTTGACGGCGAAAGTGCCGGCCGGAAAGGCTGTGCCGAGGAACCGCACAGCAGATGCAGAGAGCAACCACCGCATGGATGCGCCGATGCCGCCGCCCAGAAAAACCAATGCCAGTTGAGTGAAATTCATCGTCTCGTTTCAGCCGAAAAACATTCTGTCCGGCTCAGACCGTCTGCTCGAGCGCACATTGGCGCACTATCGGGCAGTTTTACGCAACAAACTCAATGGCAGCGTTTGCCACCCTCTGCAAACATATCGAGCGATAAGCTCGGACTTTGCTCACGCAGCCCAATGGCCGGCCCAGCCTCTCTAACTAGGTCTAAAAGGTTAATGCATTTACAGCCGCAAAGAGTATGATGCTTTTTTGTTTTGTCATAACAGGTGTGCTCCGCAAGGCGCAGCACCGCCCTTTTAAACCGATTCCGTACGACTCTCCATGAGCTGCCACGTCCATTACCGACAAGCGATGAAGCACCGACTGGCTCTTATCTTTGGGCTCACCGCATTGACGGCGCTGCTCTTTGCCGCTGATCTGACGGCCGGTTCTTCGGGCATGCCTCTGAGCGCAGTGCTCAATGCACTTTGGGCCGGTCCGTCGGGTCAGTCCCCGGAAGCGCTCATTTTGTGGTCGCTTCGCCTGCCGATGACCCTGACGGCGCTCTTCGTCGGCGCTGCGCTCGCGCTGGCCGGACTGCAGATTCAAACGATCACGGCCAATGCACTTGCGAGCCCCTCTACCCTCGGCATCACCTCGGGAGCGAGCTTTGGCGCAGCGCTCGCGATCACCGCAGGCTTTACGGTAGGGGGAGAACTGTGGCTCGGCACCATGACCGCCTCCTTTCTGGCGTCGCTCTTGATCTGCGCGCTGATTCTTGCACTGGGACGGCTGCGCGGCATGACGCCCACAACGCTCATTCTCGCGGGCATTGTGATGAATTTCTTCTTCATGGCCCTGCACCAATTTCTCGTCTATGTCGCGAGCCCCGAAGTGGCGCAGCTGATTTCCGGGTGGACCTTCGGCAATCTTGAGCGTGCTGGCTGGCTTTCGGCGGCCTGCGCCTTGGGCGCAGTACTGTTCGGCACCCTCCTTCTCGCGCCGAAAGTCTGGGCGCTCACAACGCTTTCTATCGGCGAGGAACGTGCCAAAAGCCTCGGCATTCAAGTCAGCCGCCTGCGGCTTCTCGTTTTTTCAACGGCATCCGTGCTGATCGCTGCGTCGGTGAGCTTCATCGGCACGATTGCCTTTGTGGGGCTCGTGGCACCCCACTGCGCCAAACTGCTTTTAGGGGATGATCAGCGCTTCCTCATGCCCGCGAGCATGCTTTTCGGCGGAGCGATTCTTCTGCTTTCTTCGCTCCTTTCCAAATTCATCTCAACGGGCGCCATGCTTCCGGTAGGCATCATCACATCGATCGTCGGCGTGCCTTTCCTCTTCGTTCTGCTCCTTAAGAATCGGAGGGACTACTGATGACCGGCCTTGAACTTCGCGTAGAAAACCTGAATGTCGGCTTCGGCCGCCGCACAGTGCTCCGCGACATCAGCTTCACCGTTCATGCGGGTGAATTCATTTGTCTGCTCGGGCAAAATGCCGCCGGAAAAACCACGCTCTTCAAAGCCGTCTCAAACCTCATTGCTTCTTCCGGACGCGTAACGCTCTGCGAAAACGGGAAAGCACTCCCTCGGTCCGCAATTGCTTACCTGCCGCAGCTCACTCAGGTCCAGAGCCGCCTGACAGTCTTCGAAATGGTCATGCTCGGCCTCGGCCGCCGGCTTTCCTGGCGAGTGACACCCGACATTTTCGAGCGGGTCGATCAGACGCTTCACGCCATGCAGATCAGTCACCTTGCCGACCGTCCCGTGGCCTCGCTTTCGGGCGGTCAAAAGCAGCTCGTCTTCATGGCGCAGGCCTTTGTTTCCCGTCCCCGCGTGCTGCTGCTCGATGAACCCACTTCTGCGCTCGACCTGAGACATCAGCTGATCGTCATGCAGGCCGCCCGCAGCTACGCCAAAACAACCGGCGCAGCCGTCCTTGCCATTGTTCACGACTTGATGCTCGCGGCTCGATTCTCCGACAAGCTCCTCATGCTGGGCGACGGCACCATTCGCCGATTTGCCGCTCCGGCTGAGGTACTCACGCCCGAAGAGCTGGCGGTCGTTTATCGCGTGGAAGCCGCGGTTGAACGCTCTCAAGAGGGGCTTCTCACCGTGATCCCCATGACGCCGCTTGATGTTGACGACAGCACACACTGCCACCGCTCCCATCCGCACGTGCGTGACCCTGCCTGCACGCATTCGAGCAGTTCCGATTAACACGACCACCGCATTCACCATGACGACGACCACCCCCATCTGTGAAACCGCTTCCGTTAAATCCTCAGCCGCTTTGGGCGACAAAGTTTCGAGCTACTGGAACACTCGTGCCGAAGGCTACAGCCTGCGCACCGCTGACGAACTCAACGGCCCCCGCGGAGCGCATTGGCAAGAACGGCTGCTCAGCAATCTGCGCGGCGTTCCGTCGGGCGGTTCGGTGCTCGACGTTGGCTGCGGACCGGCGCTTCTGGCCATTACCGCTGCCCGATGCGGCTGGAAAGCTTATGGCTGCGACTCCAGCCCTGAAATGCTCCGGCGCGCTCTTGAGAATGCGAAGACGGCCGGGGCTGATGTGACGTTTTGTCAATGCGACGCCGCAGCGCTCCCTTTTGCCGACGAAACCTTCGACGCCGTCATCTCCCGCAATGTGCTGTGGAATCTGCCTCATCCGGAAAGGGCGCACAAGGAATGGATGCGCGTACTTAAACCCGGCGGCCGTCTCCTTTATGAGGACGGCAATCATTACCGCCATCTTGTGGATCCGCTCTTTAAACGTCATCACGACAACATGCCTGCGCCCTTCGGTCACCAGCCGCAGTACATGCTCAACGTTGATACTTCGGCGATTGACGCCATTGCCCAGACGCTGCCGCTTACACAGGAACTTCGTCCGCAATGGGATTTGCATGCGCTCATCGATCTGGGATTCACCGAAACACAGGTGATCGAACCGAGCCTCGCTGAAGTCTCGGATCCTCTGTCGGGGAAAAGCATCCGCATCGTCACCGATTTCGTCGCAGCAGCGACAAAACCCGCGGCTGCCGCCTTCTCGAATGTCACAGCTGCGACCTGAATGCCCTGAAACACCATCAGCCGCTCTATCTTCATCAACCTTTGCGCTTTCGGAGTGCCTCATGCTTACTCGCCGTACGCTTCTTCTTTCCGCAGCTGCCGCATCCTTGGCGATGCTGCCTTTTGCCAGTTTTGCCGCTGAAGCCGCCGCCGGCGAAGCGGCATTGGGCAACGCCGCCCTGCCGCCGGCGGGCAGCTGGCCCGTCACCTTCAAGGATCTCGCGGGACGCACCGTAACCCTCACTCAGGAGCCGCAGCGGATCATCGTCGCCAACTACATTCAGAACTTCATGCTCGTAGGCGGCCGAGACGCCCTCAAACGCGTTGTCGGCATGACGCAGGATCATTGGGAATCCACCCGCATGGGCGAATATCAGGTCTTTACCACAGCCTACCCGGAACTGAAGTCCATTCCTTCCATCGGCGGATTTCACGACGACATCCTCAATTCTGAAAAGATCATTGCTTTGAAACCCGATGCGATGATCATCAACCGTACGCAGTTCGCAGCCAACACCCAGCGTATTGAAGTGTTTGAGCGCGCCGGCATCCGTGTGATCGTCACCGACTACCACGCCATGAAGCTTGAGAACCATGTGCTCAGCACACGCATCATCGGCCGCATGCTGGGTCGGGACACCGTCGCCGAGGAACTCTGCCGCAAAGCCATTGACGGCCTCAAGGACGTTGACGCACGCGTTGCCCGAGCCTCTGCCGGCAAGAAGCCGCCCAAGGTTTATATGGAGCTCGGCAGCAAAGGCGTCGGCAACTACGGCAACACCTACAACTCCACCATCCTTTGGGGCGCTATGCTCGCCCGCGTGGGCGCCGACAGCATCTCAGCCAACAACCGCGAGCCCTACAGCGCTGCTACGCGTGAGTACGTCATCTCACAGAACCCGGAGATCATTATCATCGGCGGCTCGAGGTGGTCGGGCGGCGCGAGCGACCAGATGCAGATGGGCTTCACGGTCGACCGCAAGACCGCGGAAAAATGTCTCGAAGCCTTTATGCACCGCTCGTCTGGCAAAATCTCCCGGCCGTGAAAAACCGGCGCTTCTACGCCGTCGACCACGGGAGTCTGCGCTCCATTATTGACTGGCACATGAGCGCTTTTATCGCCAAAGTCTGCTGGCCGGAAGGCTTTGCCGACATGGATCCGGAAGCCGGCATTGTCGCCGACTATAAGCACTATCTTCCGGATTTAGATCCGGCCGGCACCTTTACGCTCGCGCTCGGAAACTAACCGCAGAGCTCCGCGCGTTTGAATGGAATGCGGCCTCCGGCTCTTCGCTGGAGGCCGTTTTTTGATGCTGTTCGTAGGTTTGGCCGGCAGATGTGCTCATGCCGAATGCATGCCGTCCATGGCCGCAGTCAGCCAATCAGCCCTTAAGCACTCGGCTGCAGGTACAGCCGCCGCCTTCCTTTCCGGTTTCATCCGCAGCCGGGCCGTAAGTCCGGACAGCTTTGGCGAGCAGTACCTCAAGCTGATCAGCCTCATCCTCTGTGAGCGACCCCAAAATGCGTTCGTTCATGCGGGTTGAAATATCGGCCATGATGGGTTTGAGCGCACGGCCTTTCTCTGTGAGCATGATGATGCTCGCTCGGCCGTCGGATTCACTGGGGAGCCGATCGACGTAGCCCTGCTTGGCAAGTCGATCGAGCATGACGCAGGTCGTCGACTTCGTACGGCGAATCTTCTGCGCAACCGCCGTGAGACTCAAACCTTCCTGCTGAAAGAGCACCTGGAAGATGTCTCCGCAGCTCGTCGTCAATTCGTCCAGGCCGGCCTTTTTCATCTCAGTGAGCAGAAAACGGCGGCCCTCTTCATGCATGCGGGCTGCGTAAGCAAGTATGGGACGGTCTTCCTTCATTGGCTCTTCTTATTGTTGGCAGCTGAATGCCAGTCGCATTTCAAAAGGACTTCAGCTCGTTATGAATATTCTAAGAATTATAAGACTAGGGATTTTCTTCGATTCGGACAGCACCTGCAAATGACCGCACAACCCTGTGTAATACGTAAATATGTATGACGTCTTGACAGTATTCAGCCGAAATTTATCCGTCCTCAACGCACTTCGAAGCCCAATCAGAGCAACTCTGGTAGTCCATATCTTCAGCGAAACCGCACTGCACGGTATGGATACTCTCCTTTGAACTGCTCGAAAATTCGAGGAGAACGGTTTCACAACCCCCTGCTGGCTCCTCACTTTATGAGCGAACAAACAGTCAGTGCGCATCAGCCCGGGAAATCCGCACCCGTTCAATACGGCTGCGGGTTGCTTTAACCACATCGAACCGCAGTCCGCTGAATGTGATGGACTCTCCGGCTGTCGGAATCCGCCCGAACTTCTCTAAGAGCAGCCCGGCAAGCGTTGCGCAGCTGTCATTTTCGGGACGCAGTCCGCTCACCTGTGTGGTCTGTTCGACCAAGAAGAGGTCAGCAGCGCCTTCTGCCGACCAGCCTCCCGCGATCGGTTCGATAAAGCGTCCCTCGTTTTCATCCGGAAAATCACCCGCAATCGCTTCCAAAAGATCATGCGTCGTCACTAATCCCTGGATAATGCCGAATTCGTCAGCCACCAAAATAATGTGATGGTTGCCCTCTTGGAAATTCCTCATCAATCCGATCACGCTGACCGTTTCCGGCACCACCAATGCGCGACGGCGCCGAGCAATATCGGCAATAGCAGCAGGATTGAGCGTATCGCCGGCTAAATCCTTCGCTTTTAATATCCCGATCACATTGTCAAGCGACCCCTCACAGACGGGGTAGCAGCTGTGCGGCTCACGCTTGATCAGCGCGGCAATTTCCGATGCGGGATGTTCTAGATCGATCCAGACCACATCGCAGCGCGGCGTCATGATGGTTTTGACCGTACGTTCCGCCAAGGAAAGCACGCCTTCAACCATGTGCCGTTCTTCCTCAGCAAACATGTCAGGCTTTCCGTCTGCGGCAGTGCCCTTGGCAGCCGTGTCAACCTTTTCGCCAGGCCGGCCCATCAAATTCACAATCGCCGAAAGCGTGCGTGCGCGAAAGGGAAGCTTCTCCGTATGCTTACGAAGGTTGCGGGCAGCCAATTGGTTGAAGAACTCAATCATGACCGAGAAGCCAATGGCGGCGTAGAGATAGCCCTTCGGTATATGGAAGCCGAACCCATCAGCCACGAGTGAGAGGCCGATCATGAGCAAAAACGACAAGCACAAAACCACCACGGTGGGATGTGCGTTGACGAAGGCCGTCAGCGGACGGCTGGCGAGCATCATGACGCCGATGGCAATCACTACCGCCGCCATCATCACGCCCAGATTGTCCACCATGCCGACGGCCGTAATGATGGAATCCAAGGAAAAGACCGCATCCAAAATCAAAATCTGGACGATCACCAGCCAAAAACTTGTCGCAGAACCCGCCGCGCTTTCTTCATGCGGACGCGCTTCCAATCGTTCATGAAGTTCTGAAGTGGCTTTAAAAAGCAAGAAGAGCCCGCCGGCGCAAAGAATAAGGTCACGCAGGGAAAACGAATGCCCCCAGAGCGTGAACAGCGGCGCTGTCAGACCCACCAGCCAGCTCATCACCGAAAGCAAAGCCAGCCGCAGGAAAATAGCCATGCCTAAACCGGTATAAAGCGCACGATCTTGCTGCTTTGCCGGCAGTTTTTTGGCCAGAATGGCAATAAAAACCAAATTGTCGATGCCGAGCACCAGCTCGAGCACAACAAGCGTCAAAAGTCCAACCCACAGGGTGGGATCAAAAAGAAATTCCATCAGCAGCAACAGAGCGGCTCTCGAATCAGCCGCGGAAGTCCCCAAAACACAAAAGATTTTTATAACAAAGATACAAAAAAACCATGATTTCGGCTGCCTCGGATGATGAGGCGACTACTCTCATGGTTTTACATGTTGGAGATTATATCCCAAGCGCCCGGAAACTCGCTCCGGGAGGTCCTGACACAATCACCCGTACGCTGCCGGGCGCATTGAAAAAAAACTCACCTAAAGCACTGGCTCTAGGTGAGTTTTTCAATGGTTTGACTTTTATTTGGAATTAATGCTCATCACCGCCGGCGTGCTTAAACATGCGCAGACCCGTGGTCATGGACGAGAGCGTGGTGCAGCCGCCCATGATGTCTTCACGGAAGGACATGTACATATGCGCGATGGTGAAGATAATCAGCACGTACATCAGTGCATGGTGCACCGTACGCACGGCCTGAGCATCGCCAAAGAGCGTGAACACCCATCCGAACCAGGCCATCCAGCTCGTGTCGGCACCCCAGGCCTGAGCATAAAGCGCAAGACCCGTGATGATGAGGAGGATGCTGCCCAACACAAAGAAGCCGAACATGGCGAGCTGCGCGAGCGGATTGTGACCCGCGTACTCTGCGCTCGTCTTCTTCATGAAGAGGTAATAGGCAACCTGACCGAAAACGCCCTTCCACCACTTCCACGACCAAAGCGGCGGAATGAAGATCTGACGCGAGTACTTGTTCCCGACGACCGCCCAGTAGAGACGGTAGATGAAAAGCACCGTGTAGATGATGCCGGCCGCAAAGTGCGCAAAGCGGATGTAGGCGAAGTCATAGGTAGCCCATGTATCGCCGAGATTGGAAACCAAAGGCGCCCCAATGAGGAACCCGGTCACAATCATCACGAACATGCAGACCATCATGGCCCAGTGCCACACTCGAACCGGCGCCTCCCAGACATAAAGCGGGTGCGTACCCGCACTCATGTCTACTTCGTAGGTGACTGGATCGATTTTCATAGGTCCTCCTTGACCTCAGCACACCTGCACGGACGTAAGCTCTTCGCCTTCGAGCGAGTAGAGATGCGTAGCGCAGGCAAGGCACGGGTCGAAGCTGTGGATCGTACGGATGATCTCCAGCGGACGCTTCGGATCAGCGAGCGGCGTACCAATAAGCGAAAGCTCATAGGTACCCTTCTGCCCTTCACTGGAGCGCGGCGAAGCATTCCAGGTCGTGGGCACCACCGCCTGCCAGTTTTCGAGGCGGCCGTTCTTGATGACGCAGTAGTGCGCGAGTGCGCCGCGCGGAGCTTCGCACGGACCCACGCCGCGGCATTCCTTCGGCCAAGTCTTGGGTTCCCAGAACTCCATATTGGCCGCAGTTTCGTCGCCGGCCTTGATGTTGGCCGTCAGGTCATCAATGTACTGCGCGAGCTTGTGCGTCATCCACTCGCACTCAAGCGCACGGGCAGCATGACGGCCGAGCGTGGAGAAGGCGGCTTCAAGCGGGAGATTCAATTCCTTCAGAAGCTCGAGAGCCGGTTCCTTATAGTGCGGAACGTTCTTCGCGATGCCGATCACCATACGGGCAAGCGGACCCACTTCCATCATGTGGTCGCGCCAGCGCGGGCTCTTGATCCAGGAGTACTTGCCGTCCGGAGCGAGCCAGTTGAACTTCGTTTCCGTACCGTCGCTTCCCGGCGGGAGTTCGTAATGCTGGTCAGTAATGCCGTCCCAGGGATGCAGACCCTTATCGGCTTCCGGATACTTGTACCAGGAATGGTCAACAAATTCCTGAACCTGTTCAGGATCGCGCGTGTCAACATCAAAGACTTCGTTGAGGTTGCCGTTAAGGATGGCGCCGCGAGGAATCTGGATTGACTTGTCAGAGTAGTCGTTCGCGATTTCGGGGAAGTCGCCGTAGGACATCATGTTGATGCCAGCGAGCCCCTTGCCGTACTTAAACCAATCCGGGTAGAAGGATGCAATAGCCTTAATGTCCGGGATATAGACGTTCGCGACAACATCGATGGCATGCTGGGCAACCTGACGCATATAGTTCAGCGTCACTTCGTTTACCATCGTGCCCTGAGCGCCCGTATCGTGGACGTTGATCGGGCAGGCGACGCCGCCCACAAGATAGTTCGGATGCGGGTTCTTGCCGCCCAGAATGGTATGAATGCGCACAACTTCACGCTGGAAGTCGAGCACTTCAAGGTAGTGCGCAACCGCAAGCAGATTCACGGCCGGCGGAAGCTTCATGGCGGGATGGCCCCAATAGCCCTTATTGAAAATCGAGAGCTGCCCCGATTCAACGAGCTTCTTCACGCGGTTCTGCACATCGCGGAAGTAACCGACAGCTGCGAGCGGATGGCGCGGCGAAATCTTTTGCTGGATAGCAGCCGTTTCGCGCGGATCAGCATCGAGCGCGCTGACAACGTCCACCCAGTCGAGCGCTGAGAGCTGATAAAAGTGAACGATATGGTCATGAATGTAGAGCGTGGCATTCAGGATGTTGCGGATCAGATTGGCGTTCTTCGGGATCTTGATGCCGATTGCATCCTCAACGGCACGGACGGCGGAAAGCGCGTGAATACCCGTACAGACGCCGCAGATGCGTTCAACGAACGCCCAGGCGTCGCGGGGATCGCGGCCCTTCAAAATGACTTCGAGGCCGCGCCACATCGTGCCGGTGCTCATGGAGTCGACAATCTTGCCGTCATCGCCCAGCACTGCCTGCACGCGCAGGTGACCTTCAATACGGGTGACCGGGTCGACTACGATTCTGCGTTCGCTCATTATTCCTTACCTCCGATTTCCTTATTGGTCTTGGCGCGCGCCTGAGCAACCGCCGAGAGCGCAGCATGCGCTGCAGCTGCAGCGCCCACCACTGCAACAGTGGCGAGGCCGACCTTATCGACCGTGCCTTCAACGCCCGCAAAGATCGGGGGCAGAACGGTCGTTTCGTGTTCGTAGAAGCTGCCCTTGTCAAAGAAGTTGGGTTCAGCGCAGCCAATGCAGCCGTGGCCGGACTTAACAGGCCAGGACAGCCCTTCGTTCCACTGAATCGTGGAGCAAGGCGCATAGGTCGTCGGCCCCTTGCAGCCGACCTTATAGAGGCAGTAGCCGAGCTTGGCGCCCTGATCATCAAACTTCTCGGCGAACTGACCGGCGTCGAAGTGACCGCGACGATAGCACTTGTCGTGAATGCGCTGGCCGTAGAACATCTTCGGACGGCCGAGACGGTCGAGCGGCGGGAGACGATCGTAGGTAAGGATGTAGGTAATGACCGAGGTCATCACTTCCGGAATCGGCGGGCAGCCCGGCACCAGGACGATGGGCTTGTCGGTAATCACTTCCGTGATCGGCACGCATTCCGTAGGATTGGGCTTAGCAGCCTGCACGCAGCCCCAGGCGGCGCAGGAACCCCAGCCGATCACAGCCTTGGCGCCTTCGGCGACGTGCTTGATCTTATTGAGGAAGATTTCGCCGTTAGGCACACAGTTGATGCCGCCCTGATGAAGCGGAATGTTGCCTTCGACAGCCAGAATGTAGTTGCCCTTGTACTTTTCGATCGTCTCGTGCAGCGACTCTTCTGCCTGTTCGCCGGCAGCAGCCATAATCGTGTCGTCGTAGTCGAGCGACACCATGTTCGTCACCACATCGGCGACGATCGGCGTATAGGATCGGATGAAGGCTTCAGAGCAGCAGGTGCATTCCAGGCCGTGGAGCCAGATAACGGGCGTGCGCGGTTTGGTTTCCATCGCATGGGCGATTTCCTGCGCACCGGCGCTCCCGAGTCCGAGGCTCGCCGCAGTGAGCGAGCAGAACTGCAGGAAGCTGCGGCGGCTGATGCCGCGGCGGCGCAGCGCCTCGTATTGCGTTTCAAACATGTTGGTCTCCCCTCGTTAGAGAAAAGCGGGTCGAGCTTGGAAACCGGCTGGAGGGTGCGCCGGAGGCAAGCTTCTTTTCATTCTGCCGCGATTAAGGATTTAAGACTGCTTTTGCCAAAATCTTTTTCCCGCGATATCGAGAAATAGCGAAAAGGTTCTGAAAACACTTGTCGCTGCAGCTGGTGAGAAGATTAAAACCCAAAATTGTTCTGCGCATCCCCCCTAATGCTCGCTTCGCATAGGCCAAAAGTACTAGCAAGGTGTAGAGCCAAGCATTTTCTGAATAATCAATGTCATTGGAAAACACTATTAGCTCTTCAAGGTACGACATTCCGTTTTCAAATATCGTTTTGGCGGCCGTTTCGTTTTCAGCAAAATGGCTCTCCCAAAGAGGACGGACGTTTTGCGCTTCTACTGCTTAAAGATTAGGAAAGCGTATTCCTTCGACGGATTGGCGCTCGACCGGCGGCCTTCTATACTCGGGGAGCAAAAAAACAGACTGCGCCTTTTGCCTGAATCAGGAGCGTCCGTTAAGGACGGCAAAAGAGGCCGCAGCTGCCGGCCGGTCATCCCGCCGCTTCGGCACCATGGACGCGTCGCATGCCGTCAGCAGACGCAAAACGTCTTCCATGCCGGAGCCGATCGAGTTTTGATGACCTTCCGGCAATATGGAGAAGTGAGGAGAAAGATCCATGACCGAAGCGCAACGCGAGAATCCGAGCAGACGCCTGCGCGTTTTTACGCAGTCGCCGGCGGAGTTTTTCGACGAAGGTCTCCGGCAGATTGAAAAAACGCGCATGGCGGGTCTCCCGATCCTCAACCCCAAGCTCGTTGTGCGCTCTGCCGGCTGGCGGCGCTGGGGCAACGACTGGATCGGCGTAGTGACGACGCCCTGGGCAGTGCTTGGCATTTATGCCTGCGGGTCAAGAGAAGGATGGGTAGACGTTCCTGCCGACCGCACCCGAATCATTGAACTGCCCGCGGGCGACTTTCCATTTCGGGCTGTTGAAGATCCGATTTTGGGACGCTGCCTCTTTTTGTCGCTTAAGAGCCCCCTCCTTGATGTGGGCGACCAGGAAACCGCTGACCTCATCGGCAAAATCACTTTAGACACGCTCTTTAAGGCGCAGTCCATTCCGGAGGACGATGAAGACGCAGCTGCCTGGGTGCCGCCAACCGCGGACGGCCAGCTTCGCCGCGTCATTCCGATCCGAATGACGCTGCCCAAGAATATTGAGGCAACGCCTCCCCTAACGCCGCCCAAGCCTGAACCTCAGCCCGCTGAGCGCGAATCCTTCTTCGATAAGCTCGAAGAGCCCGTATCGCGCCGCGAACTCTTCGGCCGCCGCAAAAAAGCAGAGCCGTCGGATGCAGCGCCCCTCATCAACGCAGACACGACGCATGCCGAAAACGGCGCGAACTATCCGCTTCGCCCAACGTCTCACTCGGAGGGCATCAAGCCATGATCATTGATGATGCCTCCATCCGCGTTCATATCAAGTCAAAGCCCTGCAGCCGAGCGACGGCAGTCGTTTCCTCAACGCGCACCAATGCTGTTGCGCGCTCGGCATCGCTGCCGGAAAACCGCGGCAAAGTTCGCCGGATGCTGACGCTCCTCTATGGCCTCTGTCCGCTCGCTCATCTGGCCGCGTTTGAGGGCGCCTTGTCGGCAGCCCGCGGTGAAGATGAAAAACTTGCAGGCCCTAGGCTCGAACGTCATCGTCTCTTGACCGACGCCGTGCGGCTGGAGGGGCTCACAGAAAACCTCCGCGTTCTGCTTTTGGAAGCCTCTCGTCTGGAGCTTGAAAGCGAAGCGCTCAATGTTATGCCGGGAGATATGCCTCCGGCCCCCGCTCTTGAGCCCGTTGACGCTCGTGCTGTCGGGCGTCTGCGCGCCGTCCTTTCTCAGGCAGCCAGCGCTTTGCTTAAGCTCCCGATGAGCAGCTCGTGGTCGGAAACGGAACACAATTTGGCTCAGCGCACGCGGGCAGAGCTCTCGGCCTCCATGAATGCCGCTGCCGCCATCGCTCAAACGAGCCTTTGGGGAATGCCGCCGGAGGATTTCTGCGGCTTGGTCGAAAAACCCGATGAAGAAGCGGCAGCCGCGATAATGCAGTGGGCGAAGACTTACGCGGCGAAACTGCCCGCTGCCCACTTGCTTGCCTCCATGCTCGCCTGCGCTGAAACGCTTGACCCGCGGGCCTTCCCGGAATCCGAAATTCCGCCGCTCCCGCATCACGCCGCGCTCGAAAGGCAGGCCTTCAGCGAAGAGCTCTGCTACCGCATGCTCCATGATCCGGGTTTTGACCTTGCGCCTTTCTGGCAGGGCACGCCGCGGCTCACGGGTTCCGCAGCACGGCTTCGGAACCACCCTGTGGTGGAGGGGCTCCTCAGCCGCTTCGGCTGCAAGCCCGCAGTACTGATGGCTGCGCGCATCGTCGAAACTGCTGAAGTGCTTCGCGCCTACCGGGCCTGCACGATGTGCCGGGAAGCCCGAGATGAAGCGCTCGAAGTGGGCGACGCCTTTACACATATCCTTTCGGCCTCGTCGCCCGCCGACGGCACGGGAATCTGTCTCGTTGAGACCGCTCGGGGACTCCTCGCCCATGCGGCGGCCGTTTCTGCCCAGGGCGAACTCACTGCACTGCGCATCACCTCTCCCACGGAATGGCAATTCTCTCCCAATGGTCCGGGTCAGCGCATTGCCCGGCCGGTGGTAAAGGAACTGCGTTTCCCGCAGGACGATCTTGAACGCCGCAAGCTTGAGGTCCGTGTGCGCCGTGCGCTCTTTGCGCTCGATGCCTGCGTGCCGATCACGTTTGCCTATACGCCCGCGGTGGGAACACAGGCTCAGGATGCCGCTCTCGAAGCGATGCGCCGGCCGGCAGCTCCCCGCACGGAACGCACGGACAACGGTGTGCGTGCACCGCAGACTGCAGCGGCTTATAGTGATGCCGCCTATGAACTGATTGGAGTGCCGAGCAATGCATGAACTTTCCATTGCCGAAGGCATCATCGAAATTGTTGAACGCACGGCCAATGCCAACCAAGTCCAGCATGTGAAGACCGTGCGCGTCTCCATCGGCGAACTCGCCGGCGTGGACATTCCCAGTCTCGAATTTGCCTGGCAGTCAGTGCGTAAGGGCGGCGTTGCCCAAAACGCAGAACTTGAAATTGAACGGCCAAACGGCGAAGCTTGGTGTCTTCAATGCCAAAAAACCATTCCGCTTCACCGCTACGGCGATCCCTGCCCCGACTGCGGCGGCTATCAGCTTGCCGCGACGGGAGGAACGGAAATGCGCGTGATCGACATTCTTGAAGCTCCTGACGATCCTGCGGACAGTCACGGCTGACGGCCAGACCGCCCGCATACATCCCAAAACCTTCAGAACCCTCTTTCCGCTTTACGAAAAAAGCACTGCTGAAAATCGCCATGCTGCCTTCGCGGCAGATGAGCACTCCGCAGACTTCAGATGAAAAGGAAGAAAATCCATGTGCACCACTTGCGGCTGCGGCCATTCCGGCCCACATATGCATGAACATGTTGACGCCGACGGCAACGTAACGCTCACGGTTCATGACCACGATCACGACCATGAACATGATCACGGACATACCCACGATCATGAACATGCTCATGCCCATCCGCACGACCACAGTCACGGGCATGACCATCCGGCGCATTCGCACGATGCGGATATGTCCGCCGGCCGCGCCATTTCGATTGAAGAGGACATTCTGGCGCGCAACGATGCCGTAGCCGCCAAGAACCGCGCGCTCTTCGCCAAACTCGGTGCGCTTGCGCTCAACCTCGTCTCGAGCCCGGGATCGGGAAAGACCGAACTCCTCTGCGCAACGCTCAAGGCGCTCTCCGATGTGCCCACCATGGTGATTGAAGGCGACCAAGAAACCGACAACGATGCGGACCGCATTCGTGCGACCGGCACCCGTGCGCTGCAAATCAATACCGGCAAGGGCTGCCATCTGGATGCGGCCATGATTGAACGTGCGCTTGACGCGCTCCCGCCCGCTGAACACTCAGTAGTCTTTATCGAAAACGTCGGCAACCTCGTCTGCCCGGCCGAATTTGATCTCGGCGAAGCGCATAAAGTGGCAGTGCTCTCTGTCACCGAAGGCGACGACAAGCCGCTCAAATACCCCGACATGTTCCGCGCGAGCGATCTGGTGATCATCAATAAGATTGATCTTTTGCCCTATGTTCGCTTTGACGCTGAACGGGCCGCAGCCAATGTGCTGCGCGTCAATCCCCGAGCCAAGGTGCTCCAGCTCTCAGCCACCACAGGCGAGGGATTGGAAAAGTGGCTTGCTTGGGTAAAGGCTCAGCTCGTGCTCGCAAGCCTCTGACGGCCTTCCTGATGAAGGAGCTTGGAGCCGCTTCTCGTGAAGCAGCCTTCCGAGCTCCTTCAAGAGCATTCAGTCCATAAAGAGAACATCGTGACCCCGACCAACGTCAATGCTAAAGACATTGAAGCCCGACTCGTACGCGTGAACGGCCTCGTTCAAGGCGTAGGCTTTCGCCCGACGGTCTGGCGCATTGCCGCGGCACTTAACCTTCGCGGCGAAGTCTTCAATGACCCGCAGGGGGTGGGCGTCCGTCTGGAGGGGGATCCGCAGGCTTTGGATGCTTTTCCGGCTGCGCTGCGCCGCGAATGCCCGCCATTGGCCCGCATCGATACGCTTGAAATTTTTCCGGCGGAGACGGTCGGTTTTACGGATTTCCGAATCGTTAAAAGCGAAACCGCGGGTGAAGTCTCAACGATGATCACTCCGGATGCATCCGTGTGCCGGGCATGCCTCACAGAGGTCTTTACGCCGGCCAATCGCCGCTCTCGCTACGCCTTCACCAACTGCACGCACTGCGGTCCGCGCTTTACGATTACACGCGCCCTTCCCTACGATCGTCCGCAGACGTCCATGGCGGTGTTTCCGATGTGTCCGGCCTGTCTGAAGGAATATGAAAATCCTGCTGACCGGCGCTTTCATGCTCAGCCTAATGCCTGCCCGGTGTGCGGACCAGAGCTCTCGTGGACGGATGCCCGTGGGCACTTGATTCCCGAAGCCGGCGACCCTGTTCGGGCTGCCGCCGCAGCGATTGCCCGCGGCGAAATTGTTGCGGTTAAGGGGATCGGAGGCTTTCACCTCGTCTGCGACGCACGGAACCCTCTGGCGGTTGAACGGCTGCGCGCCCGTAAGGGCCGCGGCGAGAAGCCGCTGGCAGTGATGGCCGCAAACACTCAGTCCATTCGCGAGTTTGTGCATGTCTCGGCAGCGGAAGAGAAGATGCTTCTTTCTCCCGCCCACCCCATCGTCCTCCTCGAACGCATCGAATCCGACGAAGACCCGACAAAGCCGCGCCTTGAACTGCCGGGTATTGCCGACGGGGTAAGCGAACTTGGCGTCATGCTGCCTTATACGCCGCTTCATGCGCTTCTTTTCCATGCGCTCGAAGGTGAGCCCGCCGAGGCGGATTGGTTTGAAAAGCGCCTCTGCCCGTCACTCCTCGTCATGACGAGCGCCAATCCCGGCGGAGAGCCCCTTGTGATTGACAACGACGAAGCCGTTCTTCGTCTTGGGCAGATTGCAGACAAGTTCCTCATGCATAACCGTGAGATTCTCATCCGGTGCGATGATTCGGTTGTGCGCTTTGTGAACGACCTGCCGCTCTGGGTGCGCCGCGGACGCGGCGTCACGCTCGAAGCCGTGCAGATTCAAGCGGTGCCGGCCGCCCCAGGGTGCCGTGCGCCGCACGCCGTATTGGCCGCGGGGAGTTTCTTAAAGAACGCGGCTGCGCTCACCCGGGGCAGCGAACTTTTCCTCACGCAGCACATCGGCGACCTGGAAAATGTGGCGAGCTGTCAGGCACTTGAGCTCGCGGCCGAGCACCTCGAAAAAATTCTCGATGAAGCGCCCGATGCTTACGCCTGCGACCTGCACCCGGACTTTTTCTCCGCGCAGCTCGCACAAAAGCTTGCCCATGAGCACCAAAAACCCCTTGTCGCCATTGCGCACCATGCCGCTCATGTTGGAGCGGTGATGGCTGAAGCCGGCCGCAGCACACGCACCATCGGCGCAGCATTGGACGGCGTCGGACTCGGTCCCGACGGCAGTGTTTGGGGCGGAGAACTACTCGCCTGCTCGGCCGAAGGTTTTGAACGGCTGGGCACTCTGGAAGCGCTCCCGCTCCCGGGCGGCGACCGTGCGGCTCGGGAATGCTGGCGCATGGGCGCAGCACTCCTGCTTTCGATCGATCGTGAAGATTTGATTGAGCCGCTGCTTTCCGGCCCCGAAGTGTCTCCTTGGATGCTTGCTGCGCTTCCCCGGCTGGCTGCCTCGCCCAATACGCCAAGAACCTCAGCGCTCGGCCGCTGGTTTGATGCCGCAGCAGCGCTTCTCGGACTCTGCCGCATTCAAAAGGACGAAGCCACCGCCGCCATGCGGCTCGAAAGCGCGGCGGCGCCGATCCTGCGGCACGTTCCTGAAACGCAGATTCTCGCCGGCTTTGACCCGACCTGGACAATTGAACAGGGCGTACTGTCGCTCGCACCTTTTTGGAAGAGCTTCGCGGCTTTTCTCGCGCACCCGGAAGGCCGCACGAAGCGCCGTCAGGCTCAGGCCGCCGCTGCCTTTGAACTCGTTCTTTCTCGAGCGCTCGTCGACTGGATTGATGCCGCAACGCTCCATGACCCTGACCGCGCCGACGTTATGCTCTCGGGCGGGTGCTTTCTCAACCGAACACTGGCTTCAGCCGTTCCGGCCGGACTCCAAGCGCTCGGCATTGCTGCGCATCTGCCGCATGTCGTGCCGCCCGGGGACGGCGGACTCGCGCTCGGTCAGGCTTGGCTCGCGTCCCTCGCTTTGGCTGAGGGCAGAGCCGAGTATCCTTTCATTCAAGATAAAACCCTGTTCAATCACTCAAGAGACCCCGGCTGCAGCGAAAGTGCAACTTCCGCGGCAGCTCCGACCCGCGTCTGACGCGGCAGCGATTGAACTTTTTTCATTCAAGAGAATTTAATCATGTGTCTCGCAGTTCCTGCTCAGCTCACCACCGTATCGCCCGACGGCATGACCGCCGCCGCGATGATCGGCGGCATTGAAAAAGACGTGGACGTGTCCTTGATTGATGACCCGAAATCGGGCGACTGGGTGATCGTGCACGTGGGATTTGCACTCAACCGCATTGACGAAGCCGAAGCGCAGGAAACGCTCAAGGCGCTTGCCGCCTTGGCTGCCCCTTCTGCCGCTGCGGCATCGAACGACCCCGCCGCCCCGAGTGCTGACTCTGAGGAGATAACGGCGTGAAGTACGTCGACGAATACCGTTCCGGCGAAACCGCCAAGGGCATTGCCGCACGCATCCGCGAAGAAGCCGACCCCAAGCGCGAATACCGCTTCATGGAGTTCTGCGGCGGCCACACCCACGTGCTCTCCCGCTGGGGCTTGGGCGACATTCTCCCTGAATCCATCCGCATGATTCACGGTCCGGGCTGTCCGGTGTGCGTGATGCCCATCGGCCGCATCGACATGGCGATGAACCTCGCACTGAATGAACATGTGATCCTCTGCACCTACGCCGACGCCATGCGCGTGCCGGCCTCCAAAGGCCGGTCTCTCTTTAAGTGCCGGGCCGAGGGCGGAGACGTGCGCATGATTTATTCACCGATGGATGCGGTGAAGATTGCGCGCGAAAATCCTGACCGTCAGGTGGTCTTCTTTGCCATCGGCTTTGAAACCACAACGCCTCCGACGGCAGCTGCCATCCTCGCTGCGAAGCGGCTTGGGCTGAAGAATTTTTCCGTTTTCTGCTGCCACGTGCTCACGCCGGCGGCGATGGAGCATATTCTCCTCACCGCGCCCGACCGTCCGGATGCGCCGAAGCTGAACGGCCTCGTGGGACCGGCGCACGTTTCCACCGTGATCGGCTGGAAGCCCTACGAGCACTTTGCCCGCGACTGGAAGATTCCTGTGGTGGTGTGCGGCTTCGAACCGCTCGATATGCTCTACTCGATCCTGATGCTTGTGCGTCAAGTGAACGACGGCAGAAGCGAAGTGGAAAACGAATTTATCCGCGCCGTCACGGAAAACGGCAGCCGCAAGGCGGTCGAGCTCATGGCGCAGGTCTTTGAGCCGCGCGAATCCTTTGAATGGCGAGGTCTCGGAACGGTGCCAAAATCCGCCCTCCGGATTCGCCCGGAATATGCTGAATTTGACGCCGAAAAGCGCTTTTCAATGCCGGAAATCCGTGTGGCAGACAATAAGGCCTGTGAATGCGGCGCCATTTTGCGCGGTGAAAAAGAACCCAAGGACTGCCGGCTCTTTGGTACGGTCTGCACGCCGGCGCATCCGATTGGCGCCTGCATGGTATCTTCCGAAGGCGCCTGCGCCGCGTACTACAGCTACGGCCGTCACAGCACGATTGAAATTCAGAAAAACGCCTGATCCTGCGGCCCGTCAGCGTCGCAAAACCTTTCAAGCGGAGAAAAACAATGACTCATGATCTCAAGGCAGAACGTGCAGGACTGGGACGGCGGCTGGATGTGCGCCGCGGCACAGTTGACATGACGCACGGTTCGGGCGGACGGGCTTCTGCTCAGCTGATCGGCGAACTCTTTGCCAAACACCTCACCAACGAGTGGCTCTCGCAGGGCCACGACGGCGCTGTCATGCCGCCTATCGTCAAACCGGTAGCCGTTTCCTGTGACGCCCACGTCGTGAAACCCCTCTTCTTTCCCGGCGGCGACATCGGCCGGCTGGCCGTGACCGGCACGGTGAATGACGTTGCCATGTGCGGGGCTAAGCCGCTCTGGCTTTCCGCGGCCTTTATTCTCGAAGAAGGTTTTCCGCTCGCTGACCTCGAGAAAATCGTGATCTCCATGGCCGAAACGGCCAAGGAAGCCGGCGTTGCCATCGTGACGGGCGACACCAAGGTTGTGGAAAAAGGACACGGCGACGGCGTCTACATCGCTACGACCGGCATCGGCGAGCGGCTGACTGATCATTTGGTTTCCGGCAAAGCAGCCCGTCCCGGCGACGTTGTGCTGGTTTCCGGCTCCATCGGTGATCACGGCATGACCGTAATGAGTCTGCGCGAAGGCATGACTTTCGGCACGACGCTGGTTTCCGACTGTGCGCCGCTCGGCCGCATGGTGGAAGCGATTGTTGCGGCAGCCCCCAATGTGCATGTGTTGCGTGACCCCACCCGCGGCGGCCTGGGGACAACATTGAATGAAATCGCTGCCGAATCTGAAGTGGGCATTCTGCTGCACGAAGCGGCCATCCCCGTGAAGGATGAAGTCCGCGCAGCCTGTGAATTCCTTGGACTCGACCCGCTTTTCAGCGCCTGCGAAGGCCGCCTGATCTGCATCGTTCCGGCCGATGAAGCCGATGCGGCGCTTGCCGCCATGAAGGCGGATCCGCATGGCGCGGGGGCAGCCAAAGTTGGTGAAGTGCGCTCCGAAGGACCGGGATTTGTAGAGATGGAAACCCTGATGGGCGGCCGCCGCATGGTCGACTGGCTTACCGGCGAGCAGCTTCCGCGCATCTGCTGATTCTGTCGAAAGAGCCGGATTTCAAAAAAGAGGCAGCTGAGCAAACTTTCTCAGCTGCCTCTTTTGAATTTGAGCGGTTGGTCTGCAGTCACCCGCGGATAACCACCCCCGCATCCGGCATAAAGGATGCATATATGGCTGCATCAGCATCCGCTAATTTCGTCCCGGGCAGGAACGGCACGGACATGGCAAAGGGCTTCATCTGCTCCAGACCGGGAATCACCACTTCGTAGTTGATGCGGTCGCCTTCAAACAGACGATTAACGATGCGCATGGCGATGCCGCCCCCATCCTGACTGAAGCCAAGATTTTCCGGACGAACCACGAGCAGCGCCTTTTCACCCTTTGCGGGCGGGTTCTGACGCCCCATGCGGGCCTTGAGCACAGCCTCTCCAATTTGAAAGCGGGCGTAGCCGTCTTCAGCATTCAAAAGCGTCCCGGGAATGAGATTGGCCTGACCGATGAAGTCCGCTACAAAGGGCGTTGCCGGATCTTCATAAAGTTCCATCGGCGTGCCGACCTGCTCGATGCGGCCGCGGTTCATCACCATTATGCGGTCCGACATAGTGAGCGCTTCCTTCTGGTCATGCGTGACATAGAGGCACGTGATGCGCAGATCCTGCTGGATGCGGCGTATTTCCGTACGCATGTGCAGACGCAGCTTTGCGTCCAAATTGGAAAGCGGCTCGTCCATCAGCAGAATCTTGGGCCTCAGCACCAGCACGCGCGCGAGCGCCACGCGCTGCTGTTCGCCGCCCGAGAGCTGATTGGGATAGCGCTGCTCGGCGTTCCCCAGGCCGACCATCGCCAAACCTTCGCGCACCTTCGAAGCGAGCGCGTCGCCCGAGAGCCCGCGAATGCGCAGACCGTAGGCAACGTTCTCAAAAATCGTCATGTGAGGGAAAAGCGCATAGTTCTGAAAGACAAATCCCATGTCGCGCTTATTGGCCGGCACCTGAGTAATGTCTGAGCCGTCCACAATGATCTGCCCCGAAGACGGTATTTCAAACCCGGCGATCATTCTGAGCGTGGTGGTCTTGCCGCAGCCCGACGGGCCGAGAAACGTAAGGAACTCTCCGGGGCTGACCGTCAGGTTCACGTTGTCGACCGCCAAAAAAGATTCGTTGTCTTTGACATACGTGCGGCAGATGCCGCGCAGTTCGAGTGAAATGGGCATGATCAGTGAACTCCGATGGCGTCGCCGCTGCGGCAAAGTGCCCGAGCAAGCAGATTGATGACGCCCGAAGCAATGAAAACGAGAACGATAAGAACAATGGAGAAAGCGCAGGCCTGCGCGAACTGCAGCTCCGTCATGCATTCCAGAATGCGGGTGGTGATGAGCGTCCAGTGAACCGACACGAGGAAGATCGTCGCACTGATGGCCGTCATGGAATGGATGAAGAGATACCGCATGCCCGCGAGAATGGCCGGCAGCACCAGCGGAATCGTGATGGACGTAAAGGTCTTCACCGAAGAAGCGCCGAGACTGCGACTCGCCTCTTCAATAGACGGGTCAATCTGCGAAAGCGCTGCAATCACGTTGCGGATGCCCGCAGAGGAATAACGGAAGAGATAAGCCGCCACCAAGATGTAGATGGTGCCCGTGAGCATGATCGGCTTGTCGTTAAAAGCAATGATGTACGCAATGCCGACCACCGTACCGGGCAGCGTGTAATTGAGGAGCGACACCGTCTCCAGAATTCGGCTGCCGCGCACTTTAAGCCTCGCCGTGGCGTAGCCCACCAGTACGGCGAGCAAACCGCCCAGCGGCGTGCCGATGCAGGCAATCAGCAGCGTATCTTTAATCGCCTTGCTGCCGTGCGTGAAGACGTAGCTGTAATTTTCGAGCGTGATCTCGTTATTGACGCCCCAGACCTTCACCAGCGAACCCGTGAGGATGATGGCGTAGAGATAAAGAATGAAGGCAATCACCACGGCAACCGTCGCGACGATCACCGAGGATAGAAGCGGTCCGGGGCCTTTCACGCTGCTTCTGCCGCCGGCCTTGCCCGAAACGGTCACATAACTCTTTTTGCCGACCCACCAGCGCTGCAGTGAATAAACGATGATGGCGGGAATGAGCAGCATGAATGAAAGCGCTGCGCCGCCCTTGAAGTCATACATGCCGGTGATGACCAGATAGGCCTGCGTCGGCAGCACCGGGAAGCTGTGACCGCCCAGCACCTGCGGCGTTGCAAAGTCTGCGAGCGAGCAGGAAAAAACGAGCAGAAATGCGTTGGCAATGCCCGGCGCCGCGAGGGGCAGCGTCACAGTGCGGAAGACCTTGAAGCTCGAAGCTCCGAGCGAATACGCCGCATCCTCCAGATTCGGATCAATACGCGCCAGAATCGTCGAGAGCGTCATGAACGCTACTGGAAAGAAGGTGAGCGTTTCTGAGATGAAAGTGCCCCAGAATCCATAGAAATTGAAGTTTCCGAGGCCGAAGAAGTCGAGCAGAATGCCGTTGGGGCCGAGCGAGAGCGTGAGCGCAATACTGCTTGTGAAAGGCGGAGAAATAAGCGGCAAGAGCGTTACGGCACTTACCGCGGTGCACAGCCATTTGGGCAGCGAGAGCCGCGTCACGGCAAAGGCAAAGATAAAACCCAGCACGGTTCCTGCGACGCCTACCGAACAGCCCAAAAGAATGCTGTTCACTGCCGCCTGCCGGTCATACCAGCTTTCCACGAAGGGGCGGAGGTTCTCAAGCGTGAAGCTCCCGTCGACCGTAAAAGCCATTGCGAGCAGACGAACGAGCGGATAGACAACGAAGACAGCCAGCAAAACCCACAGCATCAATACCGTGAATCGGGATGCGGCATCGCCGCGTTGGGGCAGCGATTGAGTGTGTGCCATCGTATGAAGCACCCTAAAAACGAGACTCAAAGAAAAGCGGAGAGCGTCTTCAGTCAGACGATCTCTCCGCTTAGGCGAGGCAGTTAACGGATCACCTCGTTGATCCAGCGCTGAGTGAAGCGCTTGCGGTTGTCACCCTTCCAGGTCACGTCGGTCGTGATCACGTTGATCTTCGAGAGATCCAGAATCGGATTCTGCGTTTCAACGTCCGTTCGGGCCGGCACATAGTTGATCTTGTTGGCGACGATGAATTCAGCAAAGCGCTTTGAGGTCGCCCAGTCGACGAACTTCTTGGCCTGCTCGTTATTCTTGCCGCCGGCAATAACGCCGGTCGCTTCAATGCCGAAGCTCACGCCGTCTTCCGGATACGTGATCTTCACCGGATAGCCCTGCTGAGCAATATCGAGTGCGTCAACGATGTAGAAGATCCCCGAGGCGCACTGCCCCGTCGCAATCGGCATGGCGCCGCCCGCGCCGCTCTTCGTGTACATCTGAATGTTGGCATTGAGCTTCTTCTGGAACGCAAAGGCTTCATCTTCGCCCATCACCTTGACGAGCGAATAAATACGTTCGGTAGCTGTGCCGGAAGTTCGCGCGTCAGCCATCTGCAGACCGTTCTTATAGCGGGGATCGAGGAGATCAGCCCACTTTGTCGGCGCCTGCATGCCGTTCTTTTCGAGGAACTTGGTATTCGTTAAGAAGCAGAGCGGAATGATGCCGATGCCCGTCCAGTGGTTCCCCGGATCACGAAGGTTGGCCGGAATGGCGTCAGAATCCTTCGGTCGGTAGGCTTCAAAAATGCCTTCCTTGATGCCGGCCGCATATGTGTCAGCCGGTCCGCCGAGCATAACGTCGACTTGAGGGTTCTTCTTTTCCGCGGTCAGGCGAGCCAAGGCCTCACCGGAAGAAAAGCGCAGGAAATTCACTTTGATGCCGGTGTCTTTGGTGAACTCAGCGAAGATTTTCGAAGCATACTTTTCAGGCATGATCGAGTACGCGTTGAGCTCTTCTGCGTTCACAGCACCTGTGACAAGGCAAAAACCCGCAATAAGAATGGGAAACTTAAAACCCATGGCGTTTACTCCTGGCAGCGAATGGTTTTTGATCCGGCGAAATGTCATCAAACATATCCGTCAGAACCTTGCAAATTGTAACGGCAGAACATCGGATTCGAACATCCCTGAGAAGCACTTGTCTGCCTTTTGGATGCTGTCCGCCCAAAGAAAAACGCACCTAGCTTTTTTAGGAAACTAGGTGCGATTTGCCAAGAACTAAGAGATTAGAAGAACGTTCTCAAACCAATGTTCCAGCGATAGTTAGCGTTCACTTCAGCACCAGAGGTGCGTTCGAGATCAACGTAGCCATAAGCATTCTTGCAGAGACGGAAATTACCGCCGACGCCATACTCAACCCACGTTCCGCCGATATCCGAGTGCATGGTATTCAGAGCCGTGCCGTTCGTTGCCACGGCATCCATTTCACCCTGGAAGTCATGTGCGACGGAGAACTTCGCATAGATATTGCCTTTGTTTTCCGGGAACTTAAAACCTGCACGCACACCAGCACGGCCGATCAGCGTGTCGAAGTCGTCCTGCTTAACAGTCACGCCGTTTGCCGCCGTGAACGTATCACCGGCTACGCGGCCATAGGAGAGTTCAACCTGAGGCTCGACAAAGGCCAGATCATTCAAATCAAAGCGCCAGCCAAACTCTGCCGAAAGAGAATAGGCATTGTTGTCAAACGATCCGTCAAAGCCGTTAAGCGAGAAGTCAGTGTCAAGACGCACATATTTGGCGATCACGTCCAGGAACATGCCGTTCTCAGCCATCCACGTGCCATAGATGCCAAGACCGTATGCATTATTGTCAGCATCACCGTTGTTATATTCGGCAGAGCCGTTTGTATAGTTGAAGGCTGCGCCTACCTTGAAGCCAGGAGCAACCTCAATGTCAGACCCCACTTGAATGGAGTTGCTCTTTTGCTTGACATTCTGGTCGCCATACTGAAGTTCTGAACCATAAACACGTGCCCAAGCGCCGATTGTGCCTTCTGAGTCACGCAGCTCACCCATACGTTTCGTGAGGTCGTTCATTTCGTGACGCCACTGGAATGCTGAAAGCGTAGCAATGGAGTTGAAAGCGTCGAGCTTGGAGTTTTTGGTTTCGGTCTGAGAAACAACCTTGCCATCTTCAATCGTCGCGGTGACCTTGTTGTTCACATCGCCTTCTTCGACAACAGCTTCCGAGAGGGAGCTGCCATCTCCAACAGTGACTGTTTCAAGCAAAGAAGTGAGCGCATCACTGGCTGATGCGGAGGCGTCATTGAAATGAGCGGTTGCGCGGGCCGTAACAGCGCTGCCAGAAGCAACTTTTGTGATGGCCGCAGTATTTGCAGCGGAGTCAACTGTGATTGTTGCCTTGCCGGTAACGGTATTCAATTTTGCCGTAGCGGTTTCACTGAGATAGAGGTCACCATCGCTGTTAAGCTCGGAAATGGAAGACTCTCCGTTAGAGAGCGTCAGGAGGGAACCATCAGTAATGGTTACACCTTTAGAACTTGTGGAAGTTACTGTACCGAGAGAAATGGCACCTTCGACGGAAACTGCACTGTCTTCTGAAGAATTGACAGTACTCTCCGAACCGTCGATATCACCGCTGAGCTTAAGCTCGGAAGCACCGACAAGCGTTGCATCACCCTTGTAAGTCATCTGGCCGTTAAGACTGATTTTGCTGACTGTTGTGATGTCTTTCGAGTCTTCCGGAATTTTTCCGTCCTCATTCGTTATGTTCTTGGCGACAATATCACCCGTAAAAGTGCCTCCATTTACAAAGGTAATATTGGTCTCAGAACGATTGGTAGCCTCGAGATCACCGGTAATTGAGGAAGCTGCATCGGTTGCTGTAATGTTGATTATTTCTTTACGAGCTGTTCCTGTACTGACGCCGACATCACCAGAAGCAGCTTTTCCGGTCACGCCAGCATAGATGCCGCCATCCATAGTGAGTTTGCCAACATTGATGTTGACCTTGTATTCACTGTCCGCATTGCTCGCTGAATATCCGCCATAGTCACCGTTGATGCTGCCCTTGATTTTCAGCTCGTCAGCCGTGATGTTAACTGTGCCCCACGCACCCGTGCCAATAGCACCCCCGCCGACATGCGTGTCAAATGCATTAAGTTCAACGTACTTTGAGAAGATGTTGATAGTGCCGCCTTCGTTCGCCTGCAGCAAAGAAACCCCAGATTCTTCGACCGTCTTCGTTGCTTTGAACGAAGTGAGCCATTGATCTTTGGCACCAACATTGATTACAGCGCCTTCACCTTGACGAACATGGAGTGCTTCATAAGCAGACGTTGATTCAAACTCATCTATGAAAAGGTTCAACGTACTCGAAACATCCTTTTTATTTGAATCCTGACCAATAACATAAACGCCGTACCCGCTGTTCTTTTGTTCGTATTTTTGAGCGTAGACGTTTAATACACCCTCTCGGACATACGTAGTCCAATAAGGATAGTCCTGATAAGTTTCTCCTTTATCAGTATATTCGACTTTATTTGGGTTAGCGAGAACTGAGACTGTGCCCAATTTAGATTCGGTCGAACCGAAATTGATCGTACTGCCTCCGGAGACAAGTACTGCGGGGGCATTGACTGTAGTGTTAGCCGAGTTATCTACTTTAATAGAACCATTGGTGAAATTTAGTGTATTGCCGTTAGTGGCCTGGACTTGCGTGTAAGTCTGATCACCCGAAACGGTTTGATCGCCACCCTGATCTGTGAGAGGGTTGGCTTGAACAAGAACAGGCAGAGAAATAGCAGCGGCAATGGAGAGAGACAAAAGCGTCCGACGCATAGAGATACCTCACATTAGGTCCAGAAAACGAGGGCAGAGCCTTCAGCGTCAAAAGCTGAGCAGCCCTGATCTCTTCATCGTATTGACATTAGATAGTACGGGGGGGGGGGGGGTATACCCTTGCATCCTCAAACACAAATGTTTACGCCCATTCGCGGCATATCAAAAATCAAGCTCTTTGCGTTTACGTGTTGTATTTTTGTAACTATAGGGTTTACATGAAGATGAATATTCCTGTCCCTCGTCGTCGGGGGTTACAGTCAGAATAAGGGACTGCAGCAGAAATCCTGACCGATGCTGACGACTGATATGGCTTCAACCAACCAGTTCGAGGCGACGGATGACGGCACCCATCATGGCAACGAAGAACGGCACAGCTGCGAGCGGCATGAACTACGATCAGGTCTATCGCCTTACCACTCACGGCTCCAACCGTCTTGGCGGCAACGCCACGGCAGACGTGCTGACATTCGGTCGAATCGCAGCGAAAACCGCTCTCGATCTCCAATAAACCTTTCGTCAGGGCAATTCTTTTGCCCCCGCGGCATTGACTAAAAAGGCGCATCTGCCGAGGAAAGCAGATGCGCCTTTCGTCTGAAGATCTCTTATTCAAGAGAACCGATTAGTTCTTCGAGAAAGCCTCTTCAAAGCTCACCGGGAAGGCCTGATAGCCGCAGGTGTCCCAAAGCGTCAGATCAACAGCGAGCGACTTGTCGCCCCAGCGGTATTCGCAGATCCGCGGATGCAGGCGGCCGAGCTTGCCGGCCTTTTCAGGCGATGCACCCATACCGGCCGTTGACCAGAAGACAAGCATCGTGTCCTTGTCGTCCATGTACTTCGTGATTCCGGTAACCGGCGAGAAGTAGTCGTAGCCAAGATCCTTGCCGACTTCCCAGATCTGCTCGACCGTCATCTTCTTCTGGTCGATCTTGTAGACCACAGCGCGAGAATACTTCATGGTCGGCAGCGGGGGCTGCTCCATGCCGCGGGCGTCGCCGTTGTCAAAGACCGAGAGGTAGATCACGTCCTTCGTTGACTTCGAGTCAATGCGCCAGGCCGTATGCTGCGTCCAGGACCAGTCAAAGCCGCCTTCGCACTGGCTGCCTTCGCACTTCAAAGGCTTGCCGTTCTTGTCGACCGGCGTGAGCACGCGCTCTGCGAGGCCCTTCTTCCAGCCGACCGGCGAAGCGAGGATCCACTTCACCTGGTGATCGCGGCCGATCTTCACGATACCTTGATGGCGTGCCGACAAGATAATCGAATCATCGGTCGGATCGTAGTCAATGGAATTGACGTGCGCCCAGTTGCGTCCCGGGCCCGTACTCGGGATGTCGCCGAACTTGTCGCTCTTATCCATGTTGGCGAGGTCCGCAGCCGAAAGCGTCTGACCGGCCTTCGCAGGATCGATGTTGAGGCACACGGCCCCCTGATCAAGCGCCTTAATGAGCGTGTCGCGATACGGATCGAGAATGTCATAGAGGCGGAAATCATCAACCACGCCGCCGTCAGGATCCACTTCAATAATCACGTCGCGAACGGTATGGACACGCTTGTCGTCGCCGCGGCGATAGTCAGCCATCGAGACGCGCAGGAAGCTGTGGCCATTCTCGGCATTGTCATAAGCATGCGAGAAGTCAGCATACGTGGGCGGAAGCTTGCGGTTGAAAATTTCGCGGCCCATCAGGTCATACTTGACCCAGCGCTGACCGAAGCCCCACGTCAGAGCACCGTCCTTGGTCTGCTGGAAGCCCAT
>ENA-ORIJ01000111-ORIJ01000111.1-human-gut-metagenome-genome-assembly--contig:-NODE-111-length-77113-cov-6.00571_pt1 | contig 77113 bp, 55 predicted proteins | sample MGYA00243030_ERZ508746 | MGnify/ENA primary metagenome ERZ508746 (study PRJEB26277, sample SAMN04329826) | human gut metagenome | biome: human-associated habitat | host: Homo sapiens | place: USA... | reverse complement strand
GGGTAAAGAGATCTCGGATTTTCTTCGGGATCTCTTTTGTTTTCCAAGCGTTGCGGTCTGTCAGTTTATTGACCTTCAGAAAGCAGCGGCCAGCGGCCGCATGAAGGTCTTCGTCAAAGAATTGTTGGGCAAACGGTTTGTCACCTTATCGCTGCGCCGACATACCACATGCATCATCAGGCGCAGTGACTGCGGCTAATACCTGCAAAAACAGCTTGCTCATACAGCGGCCCGCATCCGCAATCCGCAGCGGCATTGCGCATCCAATGCTGCGGCTCCTTTTTAATCAGGTACCGATGTAATTCTCTCAACTGCTCCGAATCCACTTTTTCCCTTGGCTGAGACTATCAATCGCTTTGCTTTGCTTTGTTTTGCCGTGGGGCAAAATTCGCTTGACCATTGCGCCAGCGGCATACGACAGCGCCCTTAAGGTCGTATGATCAATATCGTATTTCTAAATGGATACGCACTCACCCTCGGAGCTATTTCAATGAGCACCTTCAGCATCATGGGGCCGCACAATACGGATCTGCCGGATCCCTTTGATATTTTTCCAATTGACGATACGGCCGTCTGTTTTATCAAGAATGTTGTTACAACGCCCAACGTTGAAGTGGGCGAATACACCTATTACGAAGACGACGAGAATCCCACGGAGTTTGACCGTAAAAACGTTCTCTACAACCGTCCGGAATTCGGCGACAAGCTCATCATCGGCAAGTTCTGCGCGATCGGTGCGAACACCAAGTTCATCATGGGCGCAGCGAATCACAGCGTATCGACGGTGTCGACCTATCCCTTTAGTCTCTTTGGCGGCAAATGGGCAAAAGCGGCCCGGTCCACTTACGACCTGACGCCGCATAAAGGCAACACCATCATCGGCAATGACGTCTGGATCGGCCGCCGCTCAGTCATTATGCCGGGCGTGAAGATCGGCGACGGCGCCATCATTGCCGCATCTGCGGTGGTGACGAAAGACGTTCCGCCCTACACGGTCGTAGGAGGCAATCCGGCTGAATTTATCCGCCGCCGCTTCAACGACCGCCTGACGGCAATGCTCCTTGAGCTCAAATGGTGGGATTTCAAGCCCGACGATCTCATCAAGGTGCTTCCGGTCCTTACAGATCCTGATCTGGAAAAAGTAGAACGGGAAGTTGAGGCGCTCCTCAAGAGCCGCCGCTGATTTTCGGACCGCTCTCAATGACCGGCGCTTCGTATATGCAATCGAAGCGCCGGTCAACATTTATAAACAGCCTGATAACCTTCCCGATGACGGCATCAATTGTCCGTCGCTTGCGCCCGATTGACTGAAATACGCCTTTTCTCCCATTTGTCGTATTTTGGCCGCAGGTTTTTCTTGTTAACTTGTAAAACATCGAACGATAGAGGCGCGGACGCGAGGAGCCTCGGGCGAGCCGGCAGGCCGGCAGCGACCCCGAGGGGAGGCAGATCCGCCGAATTCGCCGGCATCCTCAGCCTGGGGGACGGCGGATGGGCCTGCGGGAGATACCCGCTGGACTGTCTGCCTGCAAAATGCACGAAATTGATTGGTTTTCGTGAATTTGTGAGCAGTTGCGCTATCTTGACCGGTCAAAGCAGCGTGCACTCTGCCGGCACGTTGTTTTTTGCGCCAGCAGAGATAACGCTCTTTGCTGGCGCTTCTTTTATGTATTTGAGGCTGTCGGCGAGGAGCGCTGAACGTGCAGCAGGATGGTTTCCCTGCTCTTGAGATCGATACTGCGATTTTTCAATCCGTTTCAAGCACCCGCGGATCTCAGGAGTGACCGCACCGCTTCGCCCCTACAATTCCACCCTGCAACCCCAACTACGCACGGTATTCAGCATGTCTCATCCGACAATTCGCGGCTCACTGGTCGCACTTATCACACCTTTCAATGAAGACGGTTCCGTCAATTTCGACAAGCTCGGCGAACTCATTGACTTTCATTTGGCCAACAGCACCGATGCTCTGGTGATCCTCGGCACAACCGGCGAATCTTCAACGATGTCTCACGAAGAAGACAACGCTGTCTGCGAATACACCGTCAAGCGCGTTGCGGGCCGCATCCCCGTTATTGCCGGATCGGGCTCCAACTCTACGCAGACGATGCTCGAAAAGTCGCTCTCCTATGAACGTCTGGGCGCTGACGGTCTGCTCCTCATTACCCCCTATTACAACAAGACCAACGAAGAAGGGATGTACCTTCACTTCAAGACCGTTGCCGACGCCGTGAAGATTCCCTGCATTCTTTACAACGTGCCCGGCCGCACGGGCTGCTCCATATCAGTGGCCAATGTCGCACGCCTCTCGCAGCACCCCAACATTGTGGGCATCAAGGAAGCGAGCGGCAATATGTCTTATGCCGCCAAGGTCGCAAAGTACCTCTCGGACGATTTCGCCATGTATTCGGGCAACGACGACATGATTGTGCCGCTCCTTTCCATCGGTGCTTCGGGCGTCATTTCGGTGCTGGCCAACATCGCTCCGAAGGAGACGCATCAGATGGTTTTCGATTATCTTGAAGGCCGCACGGACGACGCACGACGCGCGCAGATTGAACTTCTCGATGTGATCAACGATCTCTTCATTGAAGTGAATCCGGTTCCTGTCAAAGAGGCTATGAATCTCCTCGGCATGGATGTCGGCGGCTACCGTCTCCCGCTCACGCATATGACTGAAGCCCACCGCGAAACGCTGCGTTCGTCACTCGCTGCCGCGGGCTTTCTGAAGTAAGGAACTCTTCGCTATGAGAATCGCTCTCATCGGTATGGGCCGCATGGGCCGCATGATCCGAGACTGCGCCGCAGACCGCGGCATCGAAGTTGCGGCCGAATTCAATACGGCGACGATCGCTCAGCTCGCCCAGTGCGACCGTATGGATGCCGTCATTGATTTTTCCGCTCCGGCGTCGCTGCCGGCACTCGCGGCCTATGTGCAGCGCACCGGAACGCCGCTCGTTTCCGGCACCACCGGCTATTGCGACGAAGAAGCTGCCCGCGTCAATGCGTTGGGCAGCTACGCGCCCGTAGCGTTGAGCGCCAACTTCTCCATCGGCGTTGCGGTCTTAAAGCACCTCGCCGCAGAGGCTGCCGCCCTGCTGCCGGACTTTGACATTGAGATCATCGAAACGCACCACCGCATGAAAAAAGATGCGCCGAGCGGCACGGCGAAGCTCCTTCTTTCAGCCGTCAACCCCGACGGCACCCATCCGACGGTCTTCGGCCGCGAAGGATTCACGCCCCGCACAGCCGGTGAAATCGGTGTCCACGCTGTCCGCGGCGGCACCGTGGCGGGCGTGCATACCGTGTCCTTCTTCGGCGACGAAGAAGAGCTCTCACTCACCCACCGCGCGGAATCCCGCCGGATCTTTGCAATTGGCGCGCTTAAAACCGCCGAAAAGCTCAAGGACGCCCCCGTGGGTCTGCACACCCTTGACGAACTGCTTTTCGCTCGCCGCTGAGTGCTGCACTTCAACTTTCTAACACTGGGGATTGAATCACCATGATGAACGCACAGGAAATCATTCACTACATCGCCACGGCTGAAAAGAAGACGCCCGTGAAGATCACGCTTCGCGAGAAAGCCGGCGAAGCCCCGATCAGCTTCGGTTCGGCAAAGGTCTTCGGCGTCGGCGACAAAGTGATTTTCGGCGACTGGAAGGAACTCGGTCCGATTCTTGAAGCCAACCGCAGCAAGATCGACGATATGGTCATCGAAAACGACTGCCGCAACTCCGCCATTCCGCTTCTTGACCTCAAAGGCATCAACGCCCGCATTGAACCCGGCGCGGTGATTCGCGATCAGGTGACGATCGGCGACGGCGCAGTGGTCATGATGGGCGCCATTATCAACATCGGCGCGGTGATCGGCGAAGGCACCATGATCGATATGGGCGTTGTGATGGGCGGACGCGCCACTGTCGGACGCCGCTGCCACATTGGAGCTGGCACTGTGCTCGCCGGCGTCGTTGAACCCGCTTCCGCGCAGCCCGTCATCATCGATGACAATGTCTTTATCGGCGCCAATGCCGTCGTGATTGAAGGCATCCATGTGGGCGAAGGCGCCGTCGTCGCCGCAGGCAGCGTCGTCATTGAAGATGTTCCGGCCGGTGCCGTTGTGGCAGGCGTGCCTGCGCGCATCATTAAGGCGCATAAGGACGCCGGCACATCAACTAAGACAGCCTTGGAAAGTGCGCTGCGGCAGCTTTAACTGCACTGCCGACTGCTTTGGGTATCCGGTTTGAGCGGTGTGCCCCAAACAATTCATCGACGGCCGCATGCAGTGCGGCCGTTTCTTCATAAACGACAGCGAAAAGTTTTCTGACTTCCAGGCCGGAAAAGAGCGGCCTTGAAGCGCTCACACACGACTAGTAACTTCCCCTCAATCCTTTCAATCTGCATCTTAAGACGCCGTTGTTGACAGTGCTTCTTAGGCCGAGACGTTAAGCCTGTTGATAGGATGAGACCACTATTGACCGCCGAGCCTGCTCACAGTACCGCATCAACAGCGGTTTAAGCTCTTCTGTCATCTGTCTTTGACCGTCGGCAGCAGTGCTTCGCCCACTCGATTTTTGTTAAGGACATTGCTCTCATGTTCGAGCGCATTCTTAAATACCGCCGCGATCTCCACCAGATCCCGGAACTTGACTTTGATCTTCCCAAGACCACCGCTTATGTGCGCAGCGTGCTTGAGAAACTGCCCTGCGAGGTCTTTTCCCCCGACGGTCACGCTGTCTGCGCTTGGTTTGATGCCGGCGCTCATGAAGCCGTTGCCTTCCGCTCCGACATGGATGCGCTCCCCATCTGTGAAGTCTCCGGCGTGCCTTTTTCGTCCAGACATCAAGGGCACATGCACGCCTGCGGACATGACGGCCACATGGCCATGGTGCTTGAGCTTGCGCAGTATGTTGCGTCGGTCAAAGACCGCTTAAAGCAGAATGTTCTGCTGGTTTTCCAGCCTGCTGAAGAGACGACGGGCGGCGCTCAGTTCATCTGCCAGTCCGGCATTTTTGCGCAAAAGAACGTGAAGGCCATTTACGGCTTTCACCTTTGGCCGGATCTGCCGCTCGGACAGCCTGCAACCCGTCCGGGGCCGCTCCTTGCCGCATCGTGCGAAGTCACGGTTGACATTGAAGGCAAAAGCACTCACATCGCCAAAAGCGAAGACGGTGCGGATGCCCTGCTTGCCGCATCCCGCTTTGTCGTGGGTGCAGAAAAGATTCTTGACGATCTTCACGCCGCCGAGGGCCCCTGGTGCACGCTGAAGTTTGGTCTGCTGCAGGCCGGCACGGTGCGCAACGCCATTGCTGCGCATGCTCACCTTGAAGGGTCGCTGCGCGTTTTCAGCGAGTCGGTCTTCAAGATGGGGCGCGATCGCCTTTATGCGCTGGGCGAACAGATCTCTAAGGATCTCGGCGTTAAAGTTCATGTAGATGCCCCTGAAGGCTATCCGCCGGTCGTCAACGATGAAAAACTCTTTGAAGATGCCCAAAAGCGTCTGCCGAACCTCGAAATGCTGCCTAAGCCCCTCTTGATTGCCGAAGACTTTGCCTACTACCAGCGGACGCTGCCCGGGCTCTTCATTCTTCTGGGCACCGGCACCGGGATTCCGCTCCATTCCGACCGTTTCAATTTCGATGAAAAAGTGCTTGAAAAAGGCGTTGAAATCTATAAGCACTTCATTGATTTGAAGGACTAAGCCGCACTTCATTGCTTCTCATTGATCCCGCAGATCCGCAGACCGTCAGCATGGCGTCTCACTCATGCTGACGGTCTTTTTTATGCCGCGTCGCGCTGCTCGAGAGCACCGTTCATGGTCAAACTCCTCGGTCAACGTCATCGATAGGCTGCCGCTCTGACACGCTCGGTGCGGCGCTTTTGCCCTTAAACCCATCTCTTCGCAGAACGAGCAGTGCACCAATATGGTGCAGACATTTCTAAATCAGCGCATTTAAAAGGGCAATGTCGTCAATAAAGCGTTACTACCTATTGACTTTATCTTAAGAAAAAATCACCAGTTTTGAATTAAACGCCGACAGGCATCCCTTCCCCGGGGATCCTTATTCATGCATGTCGATCACCGATTCCGATCGTTTACATCTATTTCTGGGGAGTCATTCAAAAAAATAAAAGTCTTTCTGCTTTTGGCACGGCTTTGGCTTAGGAATAACGGAACGGCACCGCGAATCCCTGAACAAGCGGTCCGACCTCGCCAAAGAAAAGAAAGAGAGGACTCCCCATGAACACAACCCACTCCGTTGCCCTTGTCGATTCGGCGTCCAATATGACGTCAAGGGGCTCTGCGTCTGCAGGCTCCAATGGGAAATCGACTGTGACCGCTGACACTCAGCCCTCGCCCGGCTTCTTTAAGCGATACGGCCTTGTCTTTGCCGTCGCTGCTCTCGGCATCATCTGTCTGATGCCGCAGCTCGCGGACCTCTCCATTGCCGGTCAGCGCATGATCGGCATCATGGCCTTCGCCGTCATTACCTGGGCGACGGGCGCCGTGTCGTTTCCGGTTTCCGCCGGCGTCATCATGGCGCTCATTGCGGTCCTTGTGGGACTTTCTCCGCAGCCCGACGGCCAGGGGCTCATCGGCACGAGCAAAGCGCTTCGCATGGCACTCACGGGCTTCTCTTCCCCCGCCTTCTGCCTTGTCGGCGCGGCGCTCTTCCTTGCGGCAGCCATGATGCAGACGGGGCTTGACCGGCGAATTGCCCTCGTTACGCTCTCCAAAATCGGCACGTCGCCTTCGCGTGTTGTGCTCGGCATCATTCTCTGCGGCTTCATTCTCTCTTTCTTTGTGCCGTCGACCACTGCGCGCGTTGCCTGCCTCGTGCCGATCGTCACCGGCATGGTGCGCGCCTTCGGACTTCCGCTGAAGAGTGCTTTCGGCGCCATGCTCCTCATCACGGTTGCACAGGTCGACAGCGTGTGGAATGTCGGCATCAAGACTGCCGCTGCCCAGAATATGGTGGCCGTGGGGTTCATTCAGGAACTGACCGGTCATGATATTTCCTGGCTTGACTGGTTTGTCGCTGCCGCACCGTTCGCCGCTTTGATGAGCGTCGTGCTCTATGTGGTCGTCACCCGTCTCTTTAAGGGTTCGCTCGAAGATATTTCGGGCGGCGACGATGCCGTTCGCCGTGAACTCGCAAAGCTCGGCCCTATGTCCGCTGCTGAATGGAAGCTCACGGTCGTCTCCCTCGTACTCCTCTTTATGTGGGTGACGGAAAAGAAGCTCCACCCCTTTGATACGACGACTACGACAGTGTGCGCCATTGCGCTCCTTATGCTGCCAAGCATGGGCGTGATGGACTGGAAGAGCGTCGTCAACCGCATCAACTGGGGCACGCTGCTCGTCTTCGGCGTCGGCATCTCGCTCGGCTCCACGCTTTTGTCCACCCACGCCGCACAGTGGCTCGCCGAAGGCATTGGTTCCTCCTTCGGGCTCGCAGATCAGACCACTTTTGTCGTCGTTGCGGTTCTCGCCCTCTTTCTCATCATCATTCACCTCGGCTTTGCATCCGCCGCTGCGCTCTCAAGCGCACTCATTCCAATCATCATCGCTCTCGTGAACGGACTTGATGCGCCGAACGTCAATGTGCTGGGCATTACGATGATTCTGCAGTACGTCATCAGCTTTGGCTTCATTCTTCCGGTCAATGCCCCGCAGAATCTGATTGCCTACTCAACCGGTGCGTTTGACGTGAAGACTTTTGCCTTCACCGGCATCATTCTGACAATTGCGGCCTATCTGCTCATTCTTCTGATGTCTGCTACGTATTGGAGCTGGATGGGCCTAGTGTGATACACCGAAGAGCGGCCGCCCTCGCAGCCGCTCCGCAGGAAAAAATCCTGACTTCACCATACCTTGTGACTTAGCCTCAGAAAGCGAACCTGCTTTCTGAGGTTTTTTTCTGCTCCTAAGGCACTAAGCGGGAGAGGAAAGCCTGCCCTTAAACCGCCGCAGAGGATCCCTTCGGCTGAACGTCGGCGGGCGCATCGTCATCAGCATGCGGATCGAGCATCACAACTTCAAGACGGTTGTACGGAATGCGGATGCCTTCCTCGCGGAAACGACGGACAATATCGAGCGTAATGGCTGTTTTGATCCCGACGGAACCATTGACCGGGTCGGCCAGCCAAAAAGCCGCCTTCAAATTAATGCCGCTGTCTCCGAAACTGTCCACATAGGCCCAGGGCTTGCGGCCCTTGACGATGCGCGGACGATCGCGCGAAACCTCTTCGAGCATGACGGCAAGCGCCCGATCCACATCCGCATTGAAGTCAATCGTCACAGCGACATACTGCGTATTGGCTTCATCCGTATACGAATGATTCAGCACAGCTGACGTCACGAACGCTTCATTCGGGACAATATTCTCAATACCGTCGAGACTGCGCACCACCGTAAAGCGCGTATTGATTTCCACCACCTTTCCGCGGAAGCCGCCCACCGTAACCAGATCTCCGATTTTGATGGATTTGTCCAAGAGGATGATGAATCCGGAAACATAGTTGGAAGCGATCTTTTGCAGTCCAAAGCCCAACCCGACGCCTAAAGCGCCGCCGAAAACCGAAAGAATCGTCAAGTCGATGCCGACGGTTCCAAGACCGATGATGACCGCCAGAATCAGAAAAAGAACGGTGACAATGCGCGAAAGCACTACCTTCAGGTTGGGGGTCAGATTCTGCGCCCCCTGAATGAACTGATTGATGATGGCCGAAATCCAATTGGCAACGGCCAGCGTGAGCAGCACCGAAATCACCGCCATGAAGGCCTTCCAAACCGTCATGTCCCCCTTGCCGATGGGGATTCTCAGCGCATCAAGATAGTCCACCAAATCCGACAGCACGCCGAAGAACTGCAGCACTGCAAAGCACCAAAAGATGACGGTGACTGCACGCTGCACACCTCGGGTGATGATGCTTCGTCCGATGCTGGCCTGCACAAAGGCCATCACAACGGAGAGCACCGAAAATGCATAGAAGATCGAGTAGAAGATCCTGCAGATAACGAGCGACCGAGAAGGCTCATCACCCAGCGTTACGATCAGCCAGGCCGCAAGCGCGAGGGACGATCCTGCGATGAGGCCGAAAGACACATTCTCAAGAAGCCCGTAAGCCAGATGCTTGATGTGATTGACTACACCGAGATCATCTGCACTGGGGCGCCTCTTTTCGAGCCACTCCGTAAAGGCGCGAGACCCCCACCAGCCGAGAATGAAGGCACAGATCACTGCAAAAATCTGCAGCAGCAGGCTCGACCAGGTCATTCCCGCCGTAAGCGTTTCAAAAAAACGCGTGAACCAATGCGTCGTATCAATCACTGCATCTGCAGCTGCGGAAAGGCCTTCATCAGGGCTTGGAGCATTGGCCGCTGCCTGAAGGTGATCCGCCGCTTCTTCAGCCATCGCCTCGGCGGCCTCGGTATGTGTCGTCATAATGAAAATCTCTGCGGGCCTCCTGAGCCCGAAGCAGGGTTAGGGAAATTTAGAAACGAGCTTGAGCTGAGTGCTTGCGCCCTCGTTCCTCGGCATGCAGTCTATGCCGTTGTCGGCTGTTTGGCCGGTCGCTGCTGATCATATGATGGCTGCCGTGCGGCCATCAGTCGGTTGTCTCGCCGCGGCTGTCAGCTTCAATAGGAGCGGCAAACAAAGATAGTTGCTGTGCGGATTTCATGGTTAACAGCCTTGAAATGCTGACTAATTCAGTGCGCCAGCTTGCAATTTTCAGTTATAAAGTTGCTTGTATTCATAAAAGAGCTAATGATTAGCGGGACATATTGCTATGGACGCAACGGCAACTGTCAGCTTCCGCATGGACGCGAAGCTCAAAAAAAAATTTGAGTCCATCATCCAAATGATGGGGCTCAACATGACAACAGCATTCACCGTTTTTGCTATCCCAGTCGTCAATGAAGGGCGGATTCCCTTTGCAATTAAGGCCGATCCGTTTTGGTGTGCCGAGAATCAGGCGCGATTGCGTGAAAGCATTGCTCAATTGGAATTAGGCAAGGTCAATGAGCACGATCTGATTGAGGGCGGCAGCAGGACAATCGCAAGAAACTGACCAAAGTAAATGCTTTAATCAAGGACATCAAGCACAACGGCAATAGCGGGCTAGGGCTGCCGGAACCCTTGACTGGCAATTTATCCGGCTTTTGGTCTCGCAGGATCGATGCCAAAAACCGTTTGATTTACCGCATTTCCGAAGAAGACGGTAACCGGACATTAGAAATTGTGCAATGCCGCACTCATTACAACGAAAAATAGTTCAAAAGCCGCCCTGCTTGCGTGAGGCGGCTTTTTTGTAGGTCTGGGATCATCCAAGTATGTCGGCGGCAGGGGCGGAGAGGTGTGCGCCGTTGCTGCGGCGAACACGATCAGAACGTGTCCCAAATGCGAAGATGTGTCGCCTCTGAATCCTTCAGGTTCTGCTGTCGAAAGTGCGGTTATGAAGGCGACGCCGACGTCGCGGACGCCAACAACATACTCAGGCGCGGGCAGCGCCTAAGAGCCCGTGGGGAGCGGCTGTGCACTGCTCGAGCTCAAGTTAAGCGGCCTTCTCGCAAGAGTCGTGCCGGTCAGCAGCAGAAACCCATCCGAAGAGATCCCTATGCGCCTAAAAACGCATAAGGACTCCGCAGGGAATCTCCGTCCTTCAGGGCGAAGAGGATGTCAATTCGCATCAGCGAGCACTGAGCCGAAGGTCATTTTCCTCCCGCTTCAGAACAAACGGACTTGCATAGCCGAATCCCCGATGCTCGAATGCTCTTCGACGCATTCACTTCGCGGCTGCGCGCCGCAGTGCGGATACGTCCAAATGCAGGTGCTGCAGAACTTCGCCTGACCATGCTCGTTAAGCGAGAGATCATTTTTCAGTTTAATTGCTCAATAATTTCGCTCAGCTTAACGATTTTCGCAGCAACAAAAGTCGTACTCCATAAGAATCAGTCGGCGTAATTTATATCAATGTAATCAATCGTATGCAGTTGATTGCATCTAATTTTTACCAATTAACACGTAATTGAAAGTTCCTGAACCACAATTAGTCGTGCCGCTGTATTCTACGAATATTATACGGAAGAAAAATTTAAAGCCTTTCTCATAGTATGAATCAAGTTTCTTACATTTTTTTCCTTTAGCAAATGAATACATTTAAACAGGTTTTCATCGACTTATATTGCGACCCATTAACGAGGAAGCAATTTATTATAAGATTCGTTTTAACCTTTATTTTGTCATTACTACTTAATGTAGTAATTGATACATTGGATAAAATAGCATATAGACTTTCGGGTCAGTTAGACCTTTATTTTATATCCTTAATATTGGCTGCAAGTTTAGTGCTTCTTATCTATACGATTGGAATATTTTCGAGGAGACTTGCAGATTTAAACGAGAGTAAATGGCATTGTTTATGGTGCCTCATTCCATTAGTCAATATATTTTTTCTTATATACCTCTTCAGCGTTCCGGGAGCACTCTCGAAGGCGGAAAAATAAATGGAAAAGTTAAAGGAATTATTTACAGCTTTTAGCGGCGGCTTAGTTGCTGTAGTGTATCTCGTGTATGCGCTTGCTATGTATTGCATAGCTGGCATAGCAGTGTCTGACATCACGGGTTGGGATTGGCTTGGATATATTGCAGCGCCTATATTTATTTTTCTGCGCATGACCTTTTTGCCTGCCGGTTTAGCAGCATGGGCCCTATATGATGTCTATCACTTCAATCCCTTCCTTGCAATACTTATTGCACTGCCCGGACTTGCATGGATGCTGATTGGAGGGGCAGGATTAGCCATCGCAGGTTTATTAGAGCGACTCAAGAAAAATAACAGAATCGATCATCATAACCAAATATATGTTGATACAAGTTCTGAAAAAGAAGCATTTAATGATAACTGCTCCAAAGCAGAAATGAAAAGTAACGATGAGGTTCCGGACAGTTCAGACAAAAGCACCTTAGAACAGTCTGAGATACATCCGGACATAGTTACCTGCCCCTTAGAAAACATCGAAAATAATGTTGATACAGGTGAGGCCATTCCTACAGATGAATCACGATCGATTTACGGCGATATTAAATCAACAGGAGTAGAAAGGGCCCTGACACTTATTCTTTTAATGTGCGTTCTTTCATTTGTAATATTTTGCGGGTTTAATTTAATCCGTTATTTATAACACACCATTCCTCCAAAACCTACCTGCAATTATTAATATTCTTCTAATGAAGAAAAAAGCAATTGAGTAAAGATGCGGTGCTCTGTTCGTCAAATCAATTGACGCGGAAACCGATGAGAATGTCAATACGTTCGGAGACCTCTTCCTTATGGTCCAAATAGATAAGGTTCGAGCCTTGCGGCTAACCGTCTTCTTAGACCAGAACTCGTTTCCTTCGTTGATTCGCAGCCTTCTCAATTCCGTCGAGTCGTGATCTTAGGTCACGACTCGGCGAAGTGCAAACTGCCGCCACACCATCACACCTGTGCGCTATCGGGTGCAAAAATAAATTAAATATCAAAGGATTGTCTTAAAGCCAAACCACAAGCACAGTCATGAATGTGACGCTGCAGACAATCGAGAGCGAGTTCAGCGTGCACGAAAGCGCCACTCTGCCCGGATCATTCAGGCAGAGCGCCGTATAGATCGTGCAGACGGCCGAGAGCGGCGCAAAGGCAAGAATGGCGAGAACCTTGCGTACTTCCTGATCAAAAGGCAGATAGTTGTAGAAAAGAAAAGCGAGCGCCGCAGCAATCAGATAACGGCAGAAAAGCGTCTTGGCAATATGCAGTCCCGAACCCGGCGCGAGCTTCAATTCAAAGCCGATGCCGATCATCAGCATGGCAAGGAACGGATTTGCTGCGCCCACCATGTCGGTAAACCCCAGCACCTGCGGCGGAAGCTTCCAGCCGAGGAAAGCCAGAATCGTCATGGCGACATAAACATCCATCGGAACAGAAGAAAACATCCGCCTGAAGAAAAGCCGGGCGCCGCCGCCTTCGTTTTTCCCGGCCACCGCCGCTGCGATGGAATAGGTCGCCCCCGTGCACATGATCGAATTGCCGGTATCCCAAATGCAGGCCGCGACGACACCCATGGGGCTCACGAAGCTCTGCAGAAAAGGAAGAGCGAAGCAGCCGACGTTGTAGCCCGAAAAATTAATGATATTGAAGGCCTGTTCGGCAGAATCGCCGCGCTTTGATGCGAGCCAGCCCGCGGCAACGGTGACCAGATTGCATCCGAGCCCGAGCAGCACGAGCACAAAGAGCGCCGCATCGACATCGATTCTGGTGAAGTTCGAAATGATGGCGCAGGGAAGCGTTACCTTGAGGACCAGTCCGGCGATGAGCCGAAAGTCTTCCGCACGAAAGAAGCCGACGCGCTTGAGCAGATAGCCCACGACGATCACAGCGATGAAGGAGACAACCTTGACGAGAACGGATTCCATGGGAAATCCTTGGGGAAAAAGGGATGCATGCCGGCTGAGCGCCGGTATTTTTGAAGTGATCGGAAAGTATAAGTGCAGACCTGAAGCGCAGAACTGCGCTGGGTATTTAACCGCTCCCCCTCTTGATCCAAGCACGCTCAGCTGAGAGAAAGTCTGGATTCATCTTTCGATTCATATGCTTACGGGTTACTACCCCCAGCGGAGTAGTTATTATCACTAATAATTAGCACCTAAGTACTTGGGTAGTTGATTCCGAAAACTATGCTTAGAGTGACGTCAACACCCAGGAAACAGCGGCAGAGTCTAATGACCCGGGAGAGCGCTTCAGCCTGTCCCGAGACCGCCCTGCTGCTGCCGGGCAACCATTTCTGTCTTCAAAGGAGAAATAAAGATGACTGATATTTCCCGCCGCAAGCTCTTCGGCGCTGCCGGTGCCGCCTCTCTCGGCCTTGCCGGCATGGTTCCCGTGGCCTCCGCTTCCGAATGCGGCAAGCCCGTCAAGTGGAATGAAACCAAGGAATTCGTGATCATCGGCACGGGCTTTGCCGGCCTCGCTGCTGCGCTCGAAGCGCATCAGGGCGGCATGAAGTCTGATCAGATCCTCATTCTCGAAAAGATGTCCTTCCCCGGCGGCAACTCCGTCATCAACGGCGGCGCGGTTGCAGCTGCCGGCACCGACATGCAGAAGGCCGAAGGCATCAAGGACTCGCCCGACCTCCTCTACGCAGACATCATCAAGGCCGGCGGCGGTCTTGCTCATCCGGAACTCGCCCGCCACATCGCCGATGAATCCGTCGAAAACTTCTACTGGCTGCGCGACAAGATCGGCGTCAAGTTCAAGGCCGTGACCTACCACGGCGGCCATTCCGTCAAGCGCTCCCACGCCGTTGAAAGCAATTCCGGCGCCGGCTTCATTCTCCCGATGCTCGAACGCCTGAAGGAAGTAGGCATCAAGCCGCAGCTTCGCACGAAGGTCGAGCCGCTCATCGTCAACGACAAGGGCTGCGTCGAAGGCGTCAAGGCCCGCACCGGCTACACGTTCGGCAAGGAAGAATCCGGCAAGGTCGTCTACATCCGCGCCACGAAGGGCGTGCTCCTCGCCACCGGCGGCTTCTCGCAGAATGTCAAGATGCGCATGTCCCACGACCCGCGCCTCACCGCTGCCTTCACCTCGACCAACCAGCCCGGCGCAACCGGCGAAACGATTCAGCAGGCTCAGGAAATCGGAGCCAACGCGTTTCTGATGGACTGGATTCAGCTCGGCCCGTGGACGTCGCCTGACGAACAGGGCTTCGGCGTCGCGCCGCTCTTCGTTGAATCCGCCGTCGGCTACGGCCCGATGATCGATCCGGCCACCGGCAAGCGTTTCGTCAAGGAAACCGGCAACCGCAAGGTTCGTGCTGACGCCATCGTCGCGATCGGCCATCCCTGCCTGATCTACACGTCCGCGGTGAACGCCAAGGCCAACATCATCGGCAAGAACATGACCGATGAGCTCTATAAGCATGCCCGCGAATCCGGCGTCGTCAAGGAATATCCGACGCTCAAGGCCATGGCTGACGATCTGAAGATCCCGTTTGATCAGCTCAAGAAGACCAACGACGACTTCAACAGCTACATGAAGGCCAAGAAGGATCCGGAATTCGACTGCATGATCTTTGACAACGCTGTTCCGAACGAAGAAGGCCCGCTCCTCGCCGTTCGCCTCTGGCCGCGCGTCCACCACTGCATGGGCGGTCTTGAAATCAACAACAAGGCTGAAGTGCTCTCCTGCCGCGGCGAACCGATCAAGGGTCTCTACGCTGCCGGTGAAGTGACGGGCGGCGTCCACGGCATGGTCCGTCTCGGTACGGTTGCCGTTGCCGACTGCATGATCTTCGGCCGCACCGCTGCGCGCACTGCGCTCGCGTTCAAGGGCTGCTGATCCGCTTCCTCCGGGCTCTCCGCCGTCCATGCGTTTTGATAAGCTTTGCGGCGGCGCAGAAGCCCTTAAGGAGCCTCTCCGATGCTGGGACTGAACGGATTCTTTGATCCCTTCAGTCCCATCCTTAGGAGAGGACGTTTGCAGCGTTTAATCTTCTTCTCCGTGAACGGAGGCCGAAGCATCAGTCGGTTTGCCCGTCTTTTCCTCCTTTGGCGGGAAGACTGACTGTCGTGCGGCCTCCGCTTTTTCGTTTAATACCATGCCGTCCGCAAGGCCGGCAGATGCCCGATGTCTTTGGCTCAGAAAGGATCGGGACCAACTTCAAAAGGAAATACCACCATGCGCAAGACTCTCGTTGCGGTTGCCGCCGCACTTGCCTTCGGTTCTCTTTCAGCTCATGCCGGCGACGTTCAGATGTACGGCGTCATCGACGTGGGTTTCTCCTACGTTCATTCTGATGCTGACCAGCCCGGCGTTGACTCCGTTGATAAGTTCACGATGGAAAACGCCTCTGAATTCGGTTCCCGCTGGGGTATCCGCGGCACTGAAGACCTCGGCAACGGCTACAAAGTGGGATTCGTGCTCGAATCCGGCTTCAAGTCTGACGACGGCACGCTCGATCAGGGCGGCCGCCTTTTCGGCCGTGAAGCGCACATCGACCTCTACAGCCCGTACGGCACGCTGAGCGCCGGCGTGCTTCCGGTCTTCGGCAGCGTTCTCGGCGCCAACGGCCTCTTCCGCGCGATTGACCCTCTCTTTGCGAACTACACCGTCGGCTTCAGCTCCGGCTTTGCTAGCGCCTCCAAGTGGACCCGCGTCAACAACGCCGTGAGCTATGTCACCCCGACCTTCGCGGGCGTCACCGGCTACGCCATGTATTCGTTCCAGACGGATGTGGTGGGAAGCGATTCGAAGCAGGTTGAAGGCAAGTCGAGCGCCGACCGCTACGCCTCCCTGGCCCTTCGCTACCAGAACGCCAGTCTCGAAGGCATCCTCGTCGCGGATACCACCTTGTACGGCAGCGAGCGTCAGAACAAACATTCCGACGACGGCTTTACGATCACGGTGGGCGGCAACTATAAGTTCGACAGCGGCCTGAAGTTCGTGACCTTCTATCAGTACTTCCAGGATCAGGAACTCAATACGGCTCAGCGCGGCGGCGTTGCTGCCGACGGCATTAATAGCTTCACAAACAACCAGGGCTACGGCTTTGTCGACGGCTGGGGCGCCAGCTTCGGCGTGCACTACCCGGTGGCCGGCGGCACGCTCAAGGGCCAGATCTCCTACCGCGACATGGACAACCAGAACGACGTCGACTTCACGCGCTGGACGGTGGCCGCGGGCTACGACTATTCGCTCAGCAAGCGCACTGCCGTCTACGCCATGGCCGGCTACTCGCAGGAAAAGCTTGAAAAGACCGGCGTGGAAAGCGCTACCCCGAACGGCTACCAGATCGTCTTCGGCACGGTGCACCGCTTCTAATGGAGGCCTGAGCGGCCGGTTTTTCCCCTGAAACGGCCGCACATGCCCGACCGGCTTCCCAGAGCCCGAGGCTTCAGGCCTCATGATCCCCGACAGGTTTCGCACCTGCCGGGGATTTTTTTAGGGCTTCTCGCTCGGGGGAGTGTTTTTCAGTTTTTTAAACACCGTGTTCCATCCATTCTGACTTGCTGTTGTGTAAGCACTAGGGTTTCCCCGCCTCTTAAAACCTCACAATGTCTTCATCCAGATGAGCGCTTACGGTTCATGACTTCTGCCGCAGCGCTTTTCGATATTTTTCCAAGACCAGTTGGAGAACCACAATATGCTCCTCACCAAACGCCAATTCCTCACTTCCGTTCTCGCACTTTCCGTTTCAGCTGCCGCCCGCGCAGCCGGCGGTCCGTCGGGCCCGGCAGTGCATTTTCAGTCTCAGGGCAAGATCGGCGAGGTGTTTGTGAATCCCTATAAGATTGCACCGCTCACCGCCGTCATCGGCAACGGCGGCTATGAACTGCGCAATGCATCCGTGCGCATCGTGCCTAAGCCCAACGGTCAGGAAATTGCTTACAGCGTCGCCGACCGGCTCTGCCGAACGCACGGCGGCATTCCGGTTTTCGGTCTCTATCCGGACTATCAGAATACTGTTGAAGTTGAATACGACCGCGTTGCCAACGATGCTGCGCGCACGGTTGAACATATCCGCGAGTCCTACAAGATTTATGCGGGTCCGGCCTACATTGGCAGCGACGGCACCGATCAGCAGACGGGCGGCTGGTTCCGCGCCGAAGTGCTTAAGTGCGCGCCTAAATACAAGGACCGTCTCTACCTCGTCAACAACATTCTCGAAAACAACCCGCGCGGCGGCCGCGCCGTCTGGAATAATCCCGCGGGCGGGGCGCTGCAGTGGGGCGGCTCGCCCGAAGTGGGCATCATTGACTCCACCGGGGCGCTGCGCTGGTACCTGATGCCGGATTCAATTTTCGAACCTAATTCCATCGAATGGGGCGGCGTGATGATGGGCTTCCGTCAGAATAAGGACGGCGCGCTCACCTGGGGCTACGGCCAGCGCTACGTCAAGTACGACATCCTCGGACGCCGCATTTGGAACCGTCTGCTGCCCGAAGGCTACGACGACTTCTCGCACGCGCTTGAGCCGATGGAAAACGGCCACTATCTCATCCGTGTTTCCGACGCCAACTACCGCCGGGCCGACGGCCGCAATGTCCGCACCGTGCGCGACGTCATCATCGAGGTCAACGAAGCAGGCGAAGTGGTGGACGACTGGAACCTCAACAACATTTTGGATCCGTACCGCTCAACGGTCATCAAGACGCTCGACCAAGGCGCCGTGTGCCTCAACATTGACGTCGACAAGGCCGGCAAGACCATGACGGCAGAAGAACTCGCCAAACTTGACGCTTCGGACGACTTCGGCGACATCCTGGGCACCGGCCCGGGCCGCAACTGGGCGCACGTCAACTCCGTCGACTACGACCCGACCGACGATTCAATCATCGTCTCCTCGCGCCACCAGTCAGCCATCATCAAGATCGGGCGCGACAAGAAGGTGAAGTGGATCATCGGCAGCCATGAAGGCTGGAAGAAGCCCTTCGCCGACAAGCTCCTTACGCCGGTCGACGCCTCCGGGAAGCCCATTGCCTGCGACAAATTCATGAACCACTGCGAAAACAAGTTCGACTGGACCTGGACGCAGCACACGGCATGGCGAATCAACGAAAAATCCAAGAAGGGCGACGTTTATCTCACCGTCTTTGACAACGGCGACGGCCGCGGCATGGAGCAGCCGGCGCTCGCCGACATGAAGTACACCCGTCTGGTCGTCTACCGCGTAAATGAATCCAAGATGACGATTGAACAGATCTGGACCTACGGCGAAGAAAAGGGTCACGACTACTACTCGCCCGTCACCGGCCTTTGTGAATACGCTGGGGACAAGGACTCCGTGGTCGGCTACTTCTCCACCGCCGGCATGCGCGTGAGCAAAGGCAAGGCCATGCCTTCGCCCTACCTCACCGAATTCGACTGGGGCGCCAAGGAACCGTCCGTCGTCATGCATCTCAAAGACACCTTCGGCTACCAGGCTTGGCCGTTCTCGATTCAGGAGGCCATGAAACCCTCCAAGTAATGCCTGAACTGCCATCCTGATCGCGGGCGCTTCGCTGCGGCGGCTTGTTTCCTCTGCCGCAAGTGAAGCGCCCTCACCGTTCGAAAGCTTGAGGCGCCGTGCGCCGACCCGCTTGCGGGGAAGTTTTTCACTTTTATTCCGTTTTAAATACCTGAGCTTTTTTCTCCTTCGACGTCATGAAAACACAAGCCCTGCGACTTACCCGTCTTGCCGCTGCTGCAGCCTTCGCTGCAGCTTTTTCCGTTCAGGCTGCCGACTTCAGTGTCTACGGCATTGTGGATACGGGCATCATCGTTGAACACAACAAGATGGGCTCTCAGCCGTCCTCCACCTCTGCGAGAGAAGAGTTCGGCGTCAATCTCGGACCGCGCATCGGCCTGACCGGAACCGAAGACCTCGGAAACGGCACCAAAGTGAAGATGCTGCTTGAGAACCTTTTTGAATCCGATGACGGCGAAATGCTTTTCAGCCGTCTCTGGGGCGGCGAAGCTTCGCTCGCTCTCGAGGGCTCTATGGGTGAAATTGCTGTCGGGCGCATGGGCGCGCTCGTGTCGCCCTTTGGTCATTGGGGTATTTTCGGCATGCAGGCAACGCCCTTCGGCTTCGGCTGGGGGCGTTCGGGCGGCATGCACTGGATGGTGGGCGGCGACCGCCTCGACAACACCATTTCCTATGCTACGCCGACCATCGCCGGCGGCCTGCAGCTCTTTGCACAGTATTCCTTCCAAACGGGCACCAATGCGGATCCCGGTGTTGAAGAAAGCAAGGAGCGTCACAATACCCGCCGCGCTTCTGCGGCCTTTCGCTGGCAGGGGCAGTCGCTCACCGCTGTCGGTGTTCTCGACCGCATCATGAATACGCATAAGGACGGCGCCGATTACGGCGAAGACACCACCATTGCCAGTCTGACCGTCAACTTTCTCGTGCATCCCGATGTCCGGCTCTTCGTTGTCGGACAAGGCTTTAAAAACGTCTACAGTGCGCCGGGCACGCCTGAACATCCTGTCAGCAAGCTCATCAGCGCGGGGAATCTCGCCCCCGACAATCAATCCGGCATTGCCGGACGCGGTTTTGACGGCTGGGTAGCGAGCCTCAATGCCCAAATCAAGTGCTTCGGCGGCGACCTGTACCTCACGTCCGCCTACGATGATTGGGAATATAAAGGCCATGTCGTAGACGGTCAGACAACGGATCTCAAGCGAGTGCTCTTTGGCGCCGCTTTTGAGTATCCGCTCTCCAAGCACACTCACCTCTATGCCTCGGCCAACTGGACGCACGGTTCCGGGCTCTTTGACACGAAGAATTTCAGCGATTCGAGCGATCCGAATTCCTCTCAGGTCATGGCGGGGCTCACGTATTTCTTCTAAACGCCGTCCGACTGCTTATTCGTCTGCTGTTTGTTTGAGCAGCATATATTCGGGAATTCGCTAAGATGGGGAAACCGTTTCGACGCACTAAGCTCGAAACGGTTTCTCTATTTTCTTTTTCAGACAAACAGAGTGCGGCTTCCCGATGCCCGAATTCACCAACGACCTCACCCACGACGACCTGGCGCTCTTGCTGCTCCTTGCCGAGAAACGCTCGCTCACGCGTTCTGCAATGACGCTCGCCTGGTCCACGCCCAAAGCGTCGCACCGGCTCAATCACGCCAGAGCCCTGATCGGCGACGAACTCTTTGTCCGCTCGGGCAACTCCCTTGTGCCTACAAAACGCATGGAGGCCTTGGTGCCGACCATGCGCCGTGCGCTGGAAGCGCTCGAAGGGATTTTCGCTGAAGAACGATTCTCGCCGCTGGAAATTGACCGTACGATCATTTTCGAAATGGTCGACAACGCCGCCGCCGTGCTTCTCGCGCCGGCGCTGCCCGCACTGACAGAACGGGCGCCCAAGCTGAAAATCCGGATTCGCCCGGCTGCTGGGCTCACCCTCGAGAATCTCTGGGACGGCACCACAAATCTGGCCTTCGGTTTTGATATCGACCGCGAGCTTCCCGGCGACATTCAGTCCGCCACGCTTTTTAAGAGCCGGCATGTCGCCGTCATGCGCCGCGGCCATCCCCTGCTGAACCATCCCAGCGTTAAGGCCGGCATCCCTGTCGGCGCCAAGGTCCTTGCACCCTATCCTTATATTTCGATTTCGATGCCCCAGTGGCGGTCGCTGAGAAACATTGACCTCGCCTGGCGGGCTGAAAACCCAAGCCCGGTGCGCATTGAAACGCCCTATTTCCTCTCAATGCCCTATCTGCTCGCGCAGTCAGATGCCTATGCACTGCTGCCCAGAGAAGGCGCAGAACTCTTGTCTTCACACCTGCCGCTCGCCATTTTGGAAACGGATCCGGCCGACATTCGAGGCTGGAACCCGCAGATCATCTGGCACCGGCGCAACAATGCCGACTTTGCGCTGCAGTGGGTGCGCTCGGAAATCTGCCTCTGGTTCAAGAAACACCCGCCCATGAATCCAGAGATGATGCTGGAAGACGAGAATCGTCACCGTTGAAAGCATCGGTTTTATTTTCTTTCTGAAGACTGCTCTCTACAGCCGAATAAACCGTCCTCTGAGCGCCGAAGCCGTTCTCAGAGGACGTTTGCTTATGCCTCAGTCTCAGAGGGAGACTGCATAAGCCCTCAGTCTTCCTGCCACTCGGCCGAATAGAATTCGAAGCTGCCGTCAGCCAACGTATTGAAATTCTTGAGGTGCTTGTTGGCCGCCGAGGTCACATCCTCGAACACCAAAAACGCCCACGGCACATCCTGCCAGACCATTTCCTGCAGTTCCTTATATTCGGCTGCGCGCTTTGCCGGATCCGTGTCCGCGAGCGCCTGATCCAAGAGCGCGTCGACCTTCGGATTTTGGTAATACGCTTCGTTATTCAGGACCGGCGGCTGGTTCTTCGAATAAAGCGCCGGGCGCATGCCCCAGTCCGGGTCAACGGTGGAATTGGACCAGCCAATGATATAGAGGCGGTTGGGTGCCTTCTTCGGATCCTTGTTGCCGTAGACCTGTACGCGCTGCCCGGCTTCAAGCGCCCGTGCCTCGGCCTTGATGCCTACCTGCGCGAGCTGCTGCTGGACGAACTGCATCGTCTTCACGGCCGTCGTGTTGTTAAAAGCTGACCAGAGCGTTGTCTTAAAACCGTTCGGATAGCCTGCCTCTTTTAAGAGCTCACGGGCTTTCTTCGGATCATAGGGCCAGGGACCGAGCTTAACAGCATTGGGAATCTGCTCAGGAATCACGCCGTCAGCCGGACGCGCATAGCCGCTGAATGCCACTTTGCAGAGCGCCTGCTTATTGATGGCATAGTTGACGGCTTGCCGCACCTTCGGGTTGTCAAAAGGTTTCTCGTTCATATTCATGGACATATAGCGCATAACAACAGACGGCACCACGTTGACCGCCAAATTGGGATTGGCCTTCAGAACCGGAATCTGCTCCACCGGCGCCATTTGTATGAACTGTGCCTCGCCCGTCTGCAGCATCGCCGCGCGGGTACTGTTCTCCACCACCGGCACCCAGCGCAGTGCCTTAAATTTGGGCAGCCCCGGCACTCGGTAGTCAGGGTTGCGTTCAACCAGAAGCTCCTCGGCGGGATTGAAGCGGACCAGCTTATAGGGCCCCGTGCCGCAGGCTTCAAAAGCAAGCGCCTGCTTCGTCTTCGCGCGGGCGAGCAGACTCGGGCAGGCGATTGCAGCTGTGCCGTTGGAGAGCCGTTCAAGGAAAGCCGTCATCGGACTCTTCAAGGTGAAGCGGACGGTGTACTGGTCTGCGGCTTCGATTTTTTCGACAAAATTGAAGAAATTTCGGCGCGTGCGTTTGAGATCCTGACTTGCGCCGAGCTCGAAGCTGAGCTTGACGGCTTCAGCATCCAAGATCGTGCCGTCGTGAAACTTCACGCCCTGCCGGAGCTTAAAGGTATAAATGCGCCCGTCCGGACTGATGTCGACCGATTCTGCGAGCTGCGGCGTCGGCTTGAGATTCTTGTCAAACGTATAAAGGCTCTCATAAAAGGAGCGCGCCGCGGTACGGGAAAGGTTGTCCGTGGCGTCCCACGGATCCATTGTCGTGAAACCAGTGTTGACGGCGATGGTGAGGGTTTCGAGGGGAGCGGCATGAGTGCCGGAGGCTGCGGCGGCGAGCATAACGGCAGCGATGCTGCCGACGAGGCGGGACTCGGCAAAGGCTGAGGAGAGTCGATTCATAAGAATCCTCCGAGAAAAAGCGTGCGTCATTTTCAACATGGATAATCCGGCGGACGATGATTAGGCAGCAGCTCAATGCTGTCCGCAGGCTCTAAGAACGAGCTCGTCATAAAACTTTTCCGGGTGAAGCCCGCAGCGAATTTCTGCGGACGTCTCATCGTTCTTCTTTTTCGAGCATATAAGAGCGGAGCAGAAAACTTTTCTTTACAGACCAAGAGAATTGAATCAGAAGGCTTCACATTTGTTCGGACAACATGTGACGAAATTCAAAAGAGCGGCCGCGGTTCAAACGAGAGGCCTGATGTCTCCCCGCTCGCTTTTAGCGATAGCATTCTCTTTAATGCCGAGGCTGCGCATTCGGCGCTGGGCCGCCCTCTCGAGCCGCCGCCACAGCATGTTTTTTCCGGCTCCTCATCATGTTCTCGCTCACAAACTACCTCCTCTTTCTGCCGGCCGTTCTTGTCATCACGCTGCTGCCCGGACCCGACTTTGCCATTGTTGTCAAAACAGCACTCCTCTCCGGGCGCCGTCAGGCCCTCGCCTGCGCACTCGGCATCAACTGCGGCGTAGCGGTGCATACCATCGCAGCCATTCTTGGGATTTCTGCGGTGATTGCCGGTTCCGCAGAGCTCTTTGCCGTCCTCAAATGGGCGGGTGCGGCTTACCTCTTCTATCTCGGCCTTCGTTCGCTCCTTGCGTCCCGCCGTCATGAATCTCATGAAGACGGCGCCCCGATTGAAGCTGCAGCTGCCGCCCTTCAGAACGCCGAGGCCGAAACGCCGGCCGCCGCCTTTCGAAGCGGGCTCTTTTGCAATCTTCTGAACCCGAAGGTGGTGCTTTTCGTGCTCACGTTCTTTCCGCAGTTTATGGACGCGGCGCTCCCCGCGGGGCCCCAGCTCGCGCTGATGGGCGTCACCTGGGCATTCCTCGGACTTGCCTGGCTTGCCGTGCTCGTAGTGATGATGGATCGTATTCGTCCGGTCTTCGGACGGCCGGCTTTTCAGCGGTGGCTCAACCGCACCATGAGCGTGATTCTCATTCTTTTCGGTCTCAGGCTTGCCGCCGCCCGGAGCTGATGCAACGGCATCGGCAAAGAGAAAGAATCCCCCGGCCTCTTTTGCCTCAAGCCCGCACCCCGAAGCATGCCGATGGGCTCAAGGACAACTAAAAGATTATTTCTCTGCAATCGCAATCAGGTGCTGCAGACTCTCGCGCGTATGTGCTTTAAGCCGTTTTTCTGCCTCATCGGCCTCACCGGCACAAACCGCTTCGGCAATCGCCTGATGCTCCAGATAGGACCGTTTTGCGCTCCCCGTCTGGTGACGAAGAACGTAGCTGCGAAAAAGATGGAGTCTGGAAACCAAACGCAAATAGATTTCTTTGAGCACCGCATTCTGCGTGCAGCCGGCCAGCATCTCATGAATTTTGAAGTTGAGCTCAGTGTAGCGGGCGACATCTTCGGCGTCCACGGCTTTAGCCATCTCCTCCACAATGCCCTTAAGCGCAGCTTTCTCGGCCGCTCCAGCCCGCTCTGCTGCCAGACGTCCGATTAGGCCTTCAAGCGTTTCGCGCAGTTCGTAGATCTCTTTGACTTGTTCAAGGGTGAGGTTTCCTACCCGGACGCCTCTGTTTTTCTCACAGCACACCAATCCCCGCTCTTCCAAAATGCGGAAGGCCTCACGCACCGGACCGCGTGAAAGCCCCATTTGCGCAGAAATATCCGCTTCCCGCAAAGGCTGTCCGGGCGACACTTTGCCTTGTGCAATCCAGCCTTCTAGCTCTGAACAAATCAGTTCAGGAAGCGATTTGCTCGTCAATAACGCGATTTGAGTGTTTTCGGGCATGTTTATGGCTCACCAAAGATGGTTGAATTATAAAGGTCATCAGATTGTCAGCAATCTGCAATCTACGATCTCTAGACTGCCTCTCATTCCAACTTCAGCAGTGAGGCCATTGCATGAGCGTCGACAAACTGGCGGTGATCGTGATTACGGACGGTCTGCGCCGTGATTCCATTGAAGCGCAATCGACGCCGGCGCTCGATGTGCTGCGCGGCGAGTCCGTGTGGCTTCGCCGCCACCGTTCCGCTGCGCCCTCGGTCACGCGCGTTTGTTCTGCCACGATCGCAACGGGCTGCTATCCACTGCGCCACGAACTAGCGGGCAACAAGCTTTGTCTCCTTGACCATGGAAAGCTCCGGCTCCTCGATGTCGGAGTACCCTCGTTCTTTTCTCTCTGCCGCGAACTGCGGGGTCATGTGCTCGGCGTTCCTACGCTTGCCCAAAGAACTGAGGCGGCGGGCGGGCTGCGGATGTACGGCAATGCCTCGCCCGGCGCCGCTTATGTTCAGGATCCGACGCACCGCGGACATGTCTTTCACCGAGCCGGAAGCTTCGGTCCGCGCGGGCAACTCCCGCAATCCGAAGCACTCAATGTGAGCTCGGATCTCGCAGGCGACCGCGCAATGACCGAGCGTTTCATCGACGACCTCGAAAACCAATTGGCCGCCGTGAACCTCCTCTGGCTGGGGCATCCCGACACGACGCAGCACCATTGCCCATTGGGTTCGCCCGAGCACTTGGAAGCACTGCGGCGAACCGATGAGAATGTCTCTGCCGTTTATGCCTGTGTCGATGAACTCCGCAGAAAAGGAAAGGACGTTCTTTTTATAGCCGGCTCCGACCATGGGCACGAAACCGTGTCCGGACTGGTCGACATCGATAAGCAACTCGCTGAGGCGGGCTTTGAGTCAGAACTTGCCTCGGGCCGGCTTGTGACTGCACCCAACGGCACTGCTGCTTTGGTCTATCTGCAGGCTCCTGAAGCCGTGCGCGCACGGCTGGAAGCGTTTTTCCGGCAGGCCGACTGGCTGAGCGACGTCGTCTGCCGCCGGCAGTTCGAGCTGTACGGCATTTCCCAGGCGCCGGCGCTTGAATTTTTCCTCTCCCTTAAGTCTGACCCCGCGGCCCTCAATCCGTACGGTGTTGCCGGTGAGAGTCTGGCCTGCTTGGTGCCGGGCTCTCCTTACCCCATCGGCTGCGGTCAGCACGGCGGATTGGGTCTTCATGAACAGAGTCCGTACTGCCTTGTCAATCATCCCGGCCTCCGTCCGAGCGAGATCTCTGCCGCCACGGATCTCACCCTAATTGCGCCCACGGTTCTGAGGTTTCTTGGACTGTCCCTTGACGGATTGGACGGGCGCTCTCTTCAGCAAATTCTTGGTGTTCCCACTCTTGGAGATTAATCATGGGCAATGCTTTTTCGCTTCACCGCCGCACGCTGCTTCTTGCGTCGCTTGCCGCCGCGGCTCTGCCGAGCTTTCCGGCCGACGCTGCAGTGCGCAGGGAACTTCGCTATGCCACGCTCGGTCTCGACACGTCTGACCCGCATCGGCATACCGGCAGCATTGCGGTGCAGCAATGCTACGCTGAACCGCTCACTTCCATTGCCGACGACGGCCAAGTCAAACCGTTCCTCGCCGAAAAAGTGACGGTGAGCAGCGACGGGCGCACGTATACCCTGAAAATTCGTCAGGGCGTCAAATTTCATAACGGCGACGTGCTCACTGCCGAAGACGTTGTCGCCAACATCAACCGCATCCGTGAGAAGATCAAGGGCGGGTGGCTCGTTTCATCGCTTAAAAACGTTGAGAGCCTCTCGGTGCCCGAACCCGGCACGGTGGTGATTGCCTTCGCCCGCCCCTTCGCTCCCTTCATGTCGCTCATGGCAGAGCTCTGGATTCTTTCGCCGAAATCCCCGGGCTGGGACTCCACGATTACGCAGCCGATCGGCACGGGCCCCTTCCGCTTCGGCAAATGGCTCCCGAAGGTCAGTCTGGACGCTCCGGCTTTTGCTGACTACTGGCAAAAGGGGCTCCCCAAACTCGCCGCCGTGCATTTTGACCTTCGCGACGGCACAGACAAGAGCCTTGCCATCCGCTCGGGCGACCTGGATGTTGCCTATGTCAGCAAAGATGCCGCCGAAGATCTGCAGCGCGCGGGCGCCGCGGTCATTGAAGGCCTCAAAGACAGTGCCTGGTACTTCCTCTCCTTCAATAACCGCAAGCCGCGCAAACCCTTTGACGACATCCGCGTGCGGAAGGCTCTGGCCCACTGCATTGATAAGCCGGGGTTCATGAACTTTGTGGGCGGCAGCCGTGCGCAGACGAGCAACCAGTTCGTGGGGGCGAACAACTTCTATTTTGACCGCGCGCTCTATGAGGCCGATGAGTTCAAAAAGCCCGATCTTGAGAAAGCCAAGGCGCTTCTCAAAGAGGCCGGCGTCGATCCCTCGAAGCACACGATTGAATTCGTCTCGTGGCAGGTGCCCTACGCGCAGATTGCCGTGCAGATGATCCGCAGACTGGGCTTCAAGGTGCATCACGTTGCGCTCGACGACATCGGCACGCAAAAGCGGCTGTCTCAGTATGACTGGGACCTCACCGTCATGAGCTCCGGCCCGCGCTCAGACATTTATCTGCGCTATGTCCGCCTGATGAGCGAAGGTCCCAACCCAGTCCTCTGGGGCGGCATTCAGGATCCGACGCTCGATAAGCTCATTGCCGAGGCCGCAGAAACGACCGATGCTCAGGCGCGCCGCACAGCCTACCTCAAGGCTTTTAAGCGCGTAATGGAAAAGGGCTACTTCTATGTCATCGGTCTGACACCCGACCTCATTGCGATCCGCAAGGGCGTCACGGGCTTTCACACGGGCTTTACCTGGGCCTGTCACTGGGCGGACGGCGGCGTGGATCATGCCGACCTGAAGGCCTGAGACGGAGGCTCAGCATGCTGAAGGCGTCGCCCTCGGGCGCAGACAAGATTCAAAGCTTTCCAGACCTGCGGCAGATACTTCTGTACGCAGCTCTGGGCGGCATCGTCTTGGCGGCTCTCTTTGCACCGTGGCTCACGGATATTTCTCCGCTTGACCAAGACCTCATGAACTTAGACCAGCCCTTTTCCCCGGCTCACCCCTTGGGGACCGACAGTCTGGGAAGAGACATACTGGCGCGGCTCGTTTATGGGGCAAGAACTACGCTGGAGATCTCGCTGGGCGGCACCTTCATCGCCTTTTTCATCGGCGCCGGCATCGGCTTGACGGCGCTTTCCATGGGGCGTTTTGCCGCCGGCGTGTTTTTTGCCTTTATCGATCTGGTGCGCGCGCTGCCGAGCACCCTGATGGCGCTCCTCGTCATCGTGGGGCTGGGCAGCGGTCAGTGGCAGCTCATGGCGGCCACCGGCATTGCTTTTTCGCCCCTTGTCGCTTACGTCGCGCGTTCTGTCTATCAGCGCGAAGCATCGCGGGAGTATGTGCTTGCCGCCAGAAGTTTCGGCGGCAGCCGCATGCACATCCTGAAGCTGCACCTGCTCCCAAACATCATGGGCGCGCTGATCACCCAGCTGGGCATCGTTTTGCCGCGCTGCATCGTTACGGAGTCGGTGCTGAGTTTCCTTGGACTGGGAAGCTCGCCGGATGAGCCGACATGGGGAAGGATGATTGCCGACGCAGCGCCCATGATGGAACGCGCCCCGCATGAAGTGATCGTTCCCCTGTGCGCCTTGGTGCTCCTCACCTTTTCACTTTCCCTGCTGGCCAATGAATGGCGCGAAAGGCTCGATCCCATACGGCGGCTTGAGCGCTGCTGAGGAACGGAGGTTTCATCATGCATAAGTTATGGCTGCTCGCATCAACTGCCGGCAAGGGTCTCCTGCAGTGCGTCCTGATTGTGGCTCTGACATTTCTCTTTTGCCGGACGATTCCCGGCGACGCAGTTGACGTTTTGGGGCTCGAAGGGGGACTCACTGCGGAGCAGGCTGCGGCCATTCGTCAGGCATTGAAGCTTGACGACCCTTGGCTGGTTCAGTTCGGCGACTGGCTCAGCGCAGCGAGCCACGGCGACTTGGGACAGTCGCTTCGTTTCGGCCGATCCGTATCGGACATGCTCCTTAATGCCATTCCCGTCACGCTGCAGCTTGCCGGCTGGGCATTTGTGCTGGGGCTCTTCCTCGCGCTCGGTCTTTCGCTCTGGGCTGCTGCACGTCAGTCAGCCTTCGCTGACAGTCTGGTCGAAGGGCTCAATGCCTGGTCCATTGCCATGCCGACCTTTTGTGCGGGCGTTATTTTCATTCTCCTTTTCTGCATTGAACTCCATTGGCTGCCGGTGATCGGAAGCTTCGTCCTGCCCGCTGTCATTATGGGGCTCGACAGCGGCGGAACCATCGTCAAGCCCCTGCGTGAAGAGCTCAAAGAATCGGCTGCCCTGCCTTATGTCCGCACGGCAAAAGCCAAAGGACTGGCGCCGCTGCGCATTGCCGTTTTTCACATCCTGCCTAATGCCGCCGGCATTTTGCTTTCGCTCTCCGGACTGGTTGCCGGCAGCCTCGTTGCCGGCACCTTAACCATGGAAATCCTTTTTGGACTTCCCGGCATCGGCAGCCTTGCCCTCAATGCCATTCAAGGACGCGATACCCCGGTGGTTCTGGCCGCCGTGTCCTTTATTGCTGTCTCCCTGGTGCTGATCAACACGGCTGTTGATGCACTGCACAAACTTTTCGATCCCCGGATGACCCTATGACCGCCAACGTACTCGACATCAGTCATCTCACACTGTCGATTGAGCACAAAACCATTCTGCAGGACATCGATTTGACGATCGGCGCGGGCGAAACCGTGGCCCTCATCGGAGAGTCCGGCTCCGGCAAATCCACTTTAGCCCAATGCATTTTGGGACTGCAGCCGCAGCGGAGCCGCCTCGCACCCGAGAGCCGCATTGACTTTTTGGGAGAGCCTCTTCCCATTGAAAACGATGCCCGGATGCGCCGCTGGCGGGGATGCTCAATCAGCATGATTTTTCAGGATCCGATGTCCTGTCTCAATCCTTATCTTCGCGTAGGAACACAGATCCTTGAAGCCCTTAAGCGCGGCTCGGCGTCAGACGAGGATCCGCATGCGCGCGTGCTCGAACTCCTCGAAATGGTCGATCTGCCCGAGCCCAAACAGACGGCCGGCAAATACCCTTATGAACTTTCTGGCGGCCAGCAGCAACGCATCATGATTGCCATGGCGCTCGCCAATCGTCCGCAGCTTTTGATCGCCGATGAACCGACGAGTTCCCTGGATGCCTGCGTGCAGGCTGAAATCCTGAAGCTGCTCGAGCGGCTGCAGAAAGCGTTTTCGCTCTCTATGCTCTTTATTACGCACAACATGGCTGCTGCACGTTTTCTCGCGCACCGCGTGTATGTGCTGCAGCACGGCCGCATTGCAGAATCGGGGGACATCGCAGCGGTGTTTGCCCATCCCCGCGAGGCTTATACGGCGGAACTCATCCGCGCCAAAGAGAATTTGGCCGCCCTTGAACCCGTAGCCTGCGAAGCCCAAAACAACGCCTCCCCCGTCGGGGAGCTCTCAAACGTCTCCTATGCCTATCCCGCAGCCGGATTCTGCCGCCGCGCTCAGCCGACGCTTAAGGACATCTCTCTGCGCATCTATCCAGGGGAAACGCTCGGCATTTTGGGAGAGTCCGGGAGCGGAAAATCCACCATTGCCAAGCTGCTTGCCGGGTTGGTTCAGCCGAGTCAAGGCAAGGTATCGCTTTTTGAGGAAGATATCAGCCGTACCCGCAAAATGGCGCTTGCGCTGAGAAAACGCTGCCAAATTGTTTTCCAAAACCCCTTCGGCGCCTTGAATCCCAGGCTCACCGTCGAAGCGGCTCTGCGTGAACCGCTCGAACTCATGAATCTAGAGTCGCATGCGGAAGAGCGCATCCGGGAGGCGCTCCAGTCCGTGAGCCTGCCGGAGGATTTTCTCGCCCGCTACCCGCATGAACTTTCCGGCGGCCAGCGCCAGCGTGTATGCATCGCTCGCGGAATCCTTTCGCACCCCGATCTGCTCATCTGTGACGAAATTGTCTCCGCTCTGGATCCAACGGTACAGGTGCAGGTCCTCCTCACCCTGCACCGTCTGCAGCAGGAACGCCGCTTTGCGATGTTCTTCATCAGCCACGACTTGGACGTTGTCGAGCATATCTCCACAAAGATCGCCGTGGTCTATCGAGGAAGCATCGTGGAATACGGACCCGCCGAAGCAGTCATGAACAGCCCGAAGCATCCCTATACCCAAAAACTCATTGAAGCCAACCGCATGGCCAGTACCCGTGCCTAAAAAACCCAGTCCTTTCTGATTCAGGAATTCATTTATGTCATTGCTTGCCATCAATCACATTCACTATCGCCGTCCGCTGCGCCCCTGCGTTGCCGTCTGCATCGACGGCTCGGATCCGAGCTATCTCGCGCGCTACCTCTCCCGCGGGGAGCTCCCAAACATCGCGCGTTTCATCCGGGAAGGATTCGCCGGCACTGCCCAGTCCTCCGTACCGGCCTTCACCTGCCCCAACAACATGTCCATCATCACGGGCGTTCCCGTGTCGCAGCACGGTATTTCCGGCAATTATTACCTTGACACGAAAACTTGGGAACCGGTTGTCATGACCGATCCCAAGCTGCTTATGGCACAGACCATTCTTTCGGGGTTTGCCGATGCCGGCGCCCGCGTGGTCTCCATTACTGCCAAAGACAAACTTCGCCGGCAGCTCCAAAAGGATCTCGATCTGACGCGCGGCAATATCTCCTTTTCGGCCGAGTACGCGGATCAATGCACGATCGAAGAAAACGGCATTGACAATGTGCTCACCTATGTCGGCGAACCCCAGCCCGGCAAATATTCCGAAGCGCTTTCGCTCTTCGTGCTCCAGGCCGGCCTGAAGCTCCTTCGTGACCGCCGTCCGGAAGTCATGTACCTCTCGCTCACTGACTTTGTGCAGCATCGCTATGCGCCCGAAGCCCCTGAAGCGCTCTCGTTCTACCAAAAGCTCGACGCCCTTTTTGGCCTTCTGGCCGCAGAAGACATCAATCTGGGGCTGACCGCAGACCACGGCATGAGCGACATGAGTCTCGAGAATCTCGAACCTCATGTACTTTGGCTTCAAGATATTCTCGATGCCAAATTCGGCAAGGGAGAAGCGGTGGTCATCTGCCCGATCACGGATGCTTTCGTCGCGCACCACGGCGCCTTGGGCGGTCTGGTCCGCGTCTGGAGCAAAGGCAGCGTTTCAACAGCAGAGCTTATCGAAACCATTTCCGCGCTGCCGGAAGTGGACATTGCTGTCGACAAGGAACGCGCAGTGCGCATGTTCGAGCTCTATCCGGACCGCGAAGCGGATGTGGTGGTGCTCGCCAAGGAGCACGTCTGCATCGGCACCAGCCGCTCCAAACATGATCTCAAGGGGCTCTCGGGCCATCGCCTGCGCTCTCACGGAAGCCTCCATGAAATGGAAGTTCCTTTCATTCTGAATCGGCCGCTCAATGACGCCTATAAGGAACGCGCAGCCGCAGAAGCGCTTCGCAACCGCCACATCTTTGACTATTTAATCAACGGGACAAACTAAAAGGTGCGCCCGGTCGTCCATATTTGGGCGAGCGCCCGAAATGACCGGCGGGCGGCCGGATAAGAGATCCGCCGCCCGCCCATTAAAGACTTTAAGCGCTCTGCGCTTTAAAAAGCGCTTTGGGCTAAGCCGAACACCAGCTCGGCAATCTGCACGGCATTGGTTGCCGCCCCCTTGCGGACCTGATCAGCGCAGCAGAAAAGCACGAGCGAACGGTTGTAACTCTCCTTAGGCGCCGAAAGGTCGCGGCGAATGCGGCCGACGTAGACGAGATCCTGGTCGCTCGTCAGAAGCGGCATCGGATAGTGCTTCTCCTCGGGTTCATCCCAAAGGCGAACGCCCGGCGCATCCTTCAAAAGCTCGCGGGCTTCTTCGGGCGAGATTTCGTTTTCGAACTCGATCGTAAGCGCCTCGGAGTGCGAACGAATGATCGGCACGCGCACGCAGGTGCAGGAGACGAGCAGATTGTCGTCGTGGAGCATCTTGCGGCCTTCGTTCTGCATCTTCATTTCTTCGCTCGTATAAGCCTCATCGTTAAAGCCGCCAATCTGCGGAATGAGGTTGTAAGCGATGGGATACGGGAAGACCTTGCAGGGAGCGGGCGTGCCGGCCGGCGCTTTCACCTCAGCCTCAAGCTCATCAATGCCGCCCTTGCCGGCACCGGAAACGGCCTGATAGGTCGAAGCGATGAGGCGCTTCACTTTAGCCTTGCGGTGCAGCGGCGCGATGGCCGTAAGACCGATGATCGTGGCGCAGTTCGGATTGGCAATGAGCCCCTTGCTCCACTTGACGTCTTCGGGGTTGACTTCAGGGATAACGAGCGGGACTTCCGGATCCAGCCGGAAGGCGCTCGAATTGTCGACCACCGTAACGCCGAGCTTGGCGGCGTCGGGCAGGAACTTCTTGGCCACATCGTTGTCAGCCGCGCCTAAGAGGAGATCAAGCCCCTTCATGCGTTCGAGACTGGCCTCTTCGACCTCGTACTCCTTGCCCTTGAAGGCGAGCTTCGAGCCGGCGCTGCGCGAGCTGCCAAAAAGACGAAGCTCAGCAACAGGGAAATTGCGCTCGGCCAGTACGATCATCATCTGTTCGCCGACGGCGCCCGTGGCGCCGAGAATGCCGACTTTGAGTGCTTTGGGTTCGGTCATGATGGAATTCCTCTGGGTTTGCTTGAATTCAGTTCATCGTGGAAGCTTCAAAAAACGCGTTCTGCCGCTCGAGGGAGAGGCGGCTGCCGGCAGGCAGCCCGCTTCCCTCGGCGCAGCTTGCGCCGCTAAGCTTATTTCGTGAAGGTGTTGTAGAGCGCCTGAACGGCTTTCGAAAAGTCCTGCTGAGAGACGCCGACGATGATGTCGATTTCGCTCGAGCCCTGCGAGATCATGCGGATATTGACGTTGGCTTCGGCCAAGGCGCCGAAGAGCTTCGCGGACGATCCCACGCGGGCATTCATATTGCGGCCGACAACGGCAATCAGTGCGATCGGTTCGGGCACACGGATCGAATCGGGCGCAATGGCCTGTTTGATTTCCGAAAGGATTTCGTAAAGGTTGTGTTCAACATCCTTTTTGTTGACAACGACATTGAAGGAATCAATGCCGCTCGGCAGATGCTCAATTGAAACGCCGTATTTGTTGAGCACGTCGAGCGCGCCCGAGACGATGCCCACCATGGTGGACATGTTGCGCTTGACAATTTCAATCGAGAGGAACCCCTTCTTGCCGGCAATGCCGGTGACGAGCGGCCCCGTGTCGCGGTCAGAGATCTTGTCGAGCACCAGCGTGCCCGGATCCTGCGGACGGTTGGTATTGAGCACGTGAATCGGAATGTTGTATTCGCGGATCGGGAATATTGCGTCTTCGTGCAGAACGCTAGCTCCCATGTAGGAGAGTTCGCGCAGCTCCGCATAAGTGATCTTCTCGATGTTCTTCGGATTGGGCACAATGCGCGGGTCGGCCATCAGGAAGCCCGATACGTCCGTCCAGTTTTCGTAGAGGTCCGCCTTGAGGCAGCGCGCAAGAATGGAACCCGAAATGTCCGAGCCCCCACGGGTCATCACCTTGATCTTGCCGTCAGGCGTCGTGCCGTAGAACCCCGGCATAACGAAGCGGCTGTTCTTTTGCAGAACGCCCTTGAGGTTTTCCGTCGTCTTCTCAAAATTAAACGTGCCGTCAAACTCCATCGCTACGACGTCCTTGGCATCCACGAAGGGGAAGCCGAGGAAATCGGCCATCAGACGGGAGGTGAAGTATTCGCCGCGGCTCGCAATGTCGTCAATCGTGAGGTCGGGGAGCGCTTCGCGGAATCGGCTGAGCTCTTCCTCAATGGGCGTATCGAGGCCGAGCTCGTTCTTAATCTCGAGGAGCCGCCCCTTAATCAGATCAAAGACGGGCTGGCAGTCCACGTGATATTCAATATGGGCGCGGCAGAGGTAGAGGAGATCGGTGAGCTTATTGTCTTTAGGGGTCTTGCGCCCGGCAGCGGAAATAACGACGAAGCGTCGTGACGGATCGGCCTCGATGATGGCCTTGACTTTGCGGAATTGTTCTGCGGAAGCGCAGCTGCTGCCGCCGAATTTCGTGATCTTAAGCATGATTAGAGAGTCTGTTGGGTTCAGGGTTCGGGTTGAAAGGTCATGAATTCGCCGGTTTCGCGGGCAGCACGGGCGAGTTCTTCGAGGGTGCGGTCGGGCAGAATCCCGTGGGCGGTAAGCCCGGCTCCGCGAAGCAGCCCCGCGTCATAGACGGGGGGCGCCGCGACGGGAAGCGGCTCGACCCGCCGTGTTCGAATGCTTGTGAGGTCCTGCAGGACCGCATCGGCGGTCGGCTGGCCGCCGGCGCCCTGACCGTAAAAAGAGAGTCTGCCGACCAGGTCGCCCTCAAGCGTCACGCAGTTGAAGTTGCTGCGCACCTGTGCTTCAAGTGATTCGAGCGGAAGCACAACAGGCGCAACGCCCAAGGCAGCGCGGTTGTTGGTGCGCTTAAAAAGCATCATGTGGCGAAGGGTTTTGCCTTCGCGTTTTAAATCGTCGAGGAAGGACTTCGTCACTTTCTCGATGCCGAGCACCGGAAAATCGTCCTTAAACGGGGCGCCGCACGCCACAGAAGCGGAAATAACGGCTTTGTTGGCGACATCAAAGCCGCCGATGTCAGCCGTCGGATCAGCTTCGGCATAGCCGAGCGCCTGCGCCTCCTTGAGCGCCTCATCAAAATCCATGCCGAAGCGGTCCATGCGGTCGAGGATAAAGTTCCCCGTGCCGTTCAGAATGCCGTGCATGGACTCAATGCGGTCGATGCGCGCGGCTTTTTTGAGGTTTTCAATCCAGGGAATGCCGCCGCCGCAGCTCGCTTCAAAGAGGAGCGGCAGCCCCTTGGCATGCGCAATGCCGAGGAGCTCCTCGTAGTTGGCAGCGAGCGCAGCCTTGTTGGCGGTAACGACGGCTTTGCCGGCGAGGAGCGCCTCACGGATATACGTGCGGGAGGGTTCAATGCCGGCCAGCACATCCACTACCACATCAACCTCAGGATCATTGATGATCTCGGCAAAATGCTCTGTCATGAGCGGGCCGCCGGCTTTCCCCGGGCGGCGCAGAATGTGGCGCAGTTCAATGCCGCAGTCGCGCTCGGCGAGCTGTTCGGCAATACTGCGGCCAACCGTCCCAAAGCCGAGAAGTCCGATCTTGAGCATGTCTTCCTCCGTTCCAATGTCCTCATGTCGCTCATCCGGAATCGCAAAAGCATCGGAGCCGATGGCCTGCGGATCCGACGGCATTTCTAAGCGCGCCGGCGGGCGCGGAAAGCTCGTCTGATTCAATGGATTCATCGGCAGCTCCCGTTTTTTGTGAATTCCGAGAACCGGCACCGCATCGCGCGCGGCCGCTCTCCCTACAGGCAAAGCACTTTGCGCGGCGCTGACGTTTGAACGTTGAGATGATGTTCAGGCGTTTCGCCTGAGGTTGCTGGATAGGTGTTTATAGATGGCAGCGGGTCATCCTGAAGGACCTCAAGGCTCGCGGCTTGACGCTTCCCCTGAGGCTTGCCGACCGGATTCGAATCCGCAGGTGCGCCGGAGGAAGACTTCAATATTCCGCGCGCTGGAGTTCTTCACGAACAAGCGCCGCTTCGCGTGCGTCTTTGGACTATCCTACCTGAGTGCCCTTGGGGAAAATATCTCAGTAATGACGGTAAAAAACCTTAGATGTTCTGCGCGAATACGGACAAAGGCCAAAGAATTCTGTGCAAAAGCGCCCTTTTGAACCGCATTCGCCCCGCAGAGGTTTGCGTTGAGTAGGATGATTTCCAATCAGCGTGCGTCTGCCCAACATCTTAAGCGACAAAAACACTTCTATAAGAAATTGTTTTTCATGTTTTACACGTTTATCCGTCTCCGGCAGACTTACCGCAGCAAAAAACCGGCAGACTGAAGACTGAAAGAAGCCGCCGCACCTCAAAGAAAACAGCAGGAGTTCATTGCATCATGCGCTATCACAGCACCCGCAGCCTCGTTCAGCAGCTCACCAGCCGCGAGGCTGTTCTTCAGGGTCTGGCCGCCGACGGCGGTCTTTTTGTGACCGACGAGCTGCCCGAGCTTCACATCGACCCGGCTTCGCTCACCGGCGGATATGCCGGCGCTGCCCGCCGTGTGCTCGGTACGCTGCTCTCAGACTTCAGCGCCGAAGAAATCGCCGGCGCGGTGGAGGCGGCTTACGGAAATACCTTTGCCGATCCCGCGGTCACTCCGGTGACGAAAATCGGCAGCATGCACCTCCTTGAGCTCTATCACGGTCCCACGGCCGCCTTCAAGGACGTAGCGCTCCAGATGCTCCCTCAGCTCATGAGCCGCGCCTTGGCCGGCACCGGCCGCCGACTTGTGATTGCCACGGCAACGAGCGGCGACACCGGAAAAGCCGCGCTTGAAGGATTTGCTGACGTTCCGGGCATCGGCATTGCAGTCTTTTACCCTGACGGGGGCGTGAGCGCTATTCAGCGCCTGCAGATGGCAACGCAAAAAGGCGTCAACGTGGAAGTTGCGGCGCTCCGCGGGAATTTCGACGATGCTCAGAGCGCGGTGAAGGCGCTCTTCGCTTCGCCGCTCAAAGCCGAGCTCGCCGCGCGGAACATTACGCTCACGAGCGCCAATTCCATCAATATCGGCCGTCTTGCGCCGCAGGTGGTTTATTACTTTGACGCCTACCGCCAGCTCGCAGAAGCCGGCGTTATCCGTCAGGGCGAACGCATCGACTTCTGCGTCCCGACCGGCAATTACGGCGACGTGCTTGCCGGCTGGTTTGCCAAGACGCTGGGGCTCCCCGTTCGCCGCCTCATCGTTGCGAGCAACGCCAACCATGTCCTGAGCGACTTCCTCGAAACGGGCGTCTACGACCGCCGCCGAGATCTCGTGCGGACGTCTTCGCCGTCGATGGATATTCTGGTCTCGAGCAACCTCGAGCGAGCGCTTTACTATCTCGACGACATGGATCCCGTGCGCACGGCCGCACGCATGGCTGCTTTGAAAGCGGACGGCATCTACCGGATCGAACCCGAACTGCTCGATAAATTCCGCGCCGTCTACGGCTGCGGCTGGCTTGACGATGCCGAAACGTCCGACGCTGTGCGCGAAGCCTGGGAAACCACCGGGCGGCTCATCGACCCGCACACGGCTGTAGCCTGGAAGATTGCGCAGGAGCAGGCGTCTCCGGAAGTGCCGATGGTGGTGCTCTCCACTGCCTCGCCCTTCAAATTCTGCCGCGACGTCTTCAATGCCCTTTACGGTCCCCTGAAGTTAAAGAGCACGACGCCGGAAGCCGCAGCATTTGAATATATGGATGCGCTTGCTGACTCCACGGGTGTTGAACCCCCGCAGTGCCTCTCAGCACTTCGCACGCAGTCCGTGCGCTTCAACGCGGTCTATGACGTTGATCAGGCGCCTGAACGCGTGCTTGCCGCAGCCGCCAAGCTCTGACGCTGTGCAAATCATAGGCAGCGGCCGAGCGGCATGGAGCCCTTTTGCCGCTGCTTCATCTCTATTCTTTCCATCGCGAGCAGTCTCATGCAGATCACCGTACGTGCTCCGGCCTCCACTTCGAATCTCGGCCCGGGTTTTGACATCTTCGGCCTGGCACTTTCGCTCTACTCCGTTTTCACTTTTGAGCGTGCTGAAGCGCTCCAGATTTCCGGCTGCCCGGAAGCTTTTCAAAATGAAGACAATCTGGTGCTTCAGGGCTTTCGAGAAGTCTTCCGTGAAGCCGGGCAGACGCCCTTTTCCGTGAAGCTTCACATTGACGCAGAGGTTCCCGTTGCCCGCGGCCTGGGGAGTTCAAGCACCTGCATCGCCGCCGGCGCTGCCGCCGCCAATGCTTTCCTCGGCAGTCCCTTTGTGAAGGACGAGCTCTTTCAAATTTGCGCTCGCTTTGAGGGTCACCCTGACAACGCGGCCCCTGTGACATTCGGCGGCTTCACCGCGTCTTTTGCCTCGGATGAACGCTTTCACGCGCTGCGTATGCCGCTTGACCAAAATTGGAAGTTTGCCGTCATCATCCCTGACTATGAAGTGCGCACGGCTGACGCCCGACGTGCAATGCCTAAAGAAATCGCCGTTAAAGACAGCGTCTTTACGACCTCTCATGCCATTGCCATGATTGAGGCGCTCCGCTCCGGCAGCGAAGAACTTCTGGCCGAAGCCTGTCAGGACGTGCTTCATGAACCCTGCCGACGCAAGCTCATCAAAGACTACGACTCTGTGCGGGCCTCTGCCAAGGCTGCAGGAGCGCCTGCTTTTTTCATCAGCGGATCAGGTTCAACGATGATTGCGCTCACAAAGTCTGAGACCGTTGCCGAGCGTTTCATCGAACTCGTTCGTGCTCGTCATCCGAATTTTGCGAGCCATGTGCTCCATGCCGCTTCGGACGGCGTGCGTGTTGAAACGAAATAATTGCTGCAGCAGCCCCGTGATCAGGCAAATTGACGAACATCTTTTTCGCAATTCGCCGAAATCAAATCGAACATCGCAAAACTCGAGCTCTGCGGCGTTCGAGTTTCTGCATTATTTGAATTTGAACACTGATCTAAAAATCTTCCAGCACCAGTTTTCTTTCATTCTTACTCAGGTATGAAAGACTGTGTCCAGCCGACATTTCTAATATCTAGGAGCATTATCGACTGTCGCACTGGGCTTTTTTTCCGCTTTGGGTGATATTCCCGCTTGAATGGTGTAAACCCTAAGTTGTATATACCCAACGCTTATCGAAATCGACAACAAATGTAAACTATTGAACTTCAGTCATTTCGGGACGCATAGGGTAACCCCCCCCCCCTGTTTTCAGATTCCTCATAGACTCAAACGCAGTTGCGCACCCCTGCGCAACCCAATGATTTCAAGGAGTCTTGATGAATCAGAAAAAATTATTGGCCGCATCTGTTGCGGCTGCTTGCTTGGCAATGACGACCAGTGCCCTCGCTGCCGATTACTCCAATCACACAGGAACTGCTGACGGCACAACGCTTGCTGGTCACTTAAACAGCACAACAGATGCCATTATTTCAACCAACGACACCTTCGAGAACAACAAACTTACCTTTAACGCGACTAACGGCCAGACGACAGCGGCCGGCATCGCCGCATTCCATACCTCCGTCACGGTAAAGGACGGAACCTTTACCTCGAATGAAGTCTCGGATTCCGACGGCTCTATTAACGGCGTCTACGGCACTGCCGTCGGTGTAACCGGTGCTGACGGCTCTTCCGCACTGACGATCACCAACTCGACTTTCACAAGCAACAAAGGCACGAGCTACAACCAGACAGAAGGCGGCGCCGTTTATCAATCGATCGGCACTGCCACTATTAAGGGTTCAACGTTCGACCAGAATGTTGCAGAGACTGCAAAAGAACCTACGAAAAATAACGCCTCTGCTATGGGCGGAGCGGTTTCGTTGTGGGGAACAACGACAGTCATTGAAGACTCAACTTTCACAAACAACTCGACGGCCTCTCATGCAGAAAAAGGCTCCAGCCTTGGCGGCGCCCTCTACCTCCGTAGCGGAGTTTGGGGCGGAGCAGAGAATCTCTCAGCCTCCATCAAGAATTCGACCTTTGACGGCAATTCGGTGAAGGGAACCAGCGCTCAAGGCGGTGCTCTCTACGCCAAGAGCGACTACGATTCTGAAAAAGACAAACACTACATTCTGAATCTCGACCTTGACAACGTTACCTTCAAAAACAACACCTCTGACAGTTGGGGCGGCGCGATGTTCGTTCAGGGTGAAGGTTCGCTCAAAATGAAGGACGTCACCTTTGAAGGCAATCAAGGCGTCAACGGGAGCGCTCTGGCGGTATATGGAAACAAACCGTATGAATCCTCACTCGACAAAGTAACCCCCGTCGAAGTGACAGCCACCAATGTCAATTACCTGAACAACGTCAGCAAGGGCAAGGATGCCGGCGCTGCGCTTTGGCTCTACACAAAGACCCAATATAACCAAACAGGCGGCTCCTTCGTCGGCAACAAAACGACGGGATCGGGAGGCCTTCTCGGTGCAGTGTTTGTGAAGGGTGCCGAGGCGGTCTTCAAGGATGTGCTGTTCCAAAACAACACGGTTGAATCATCCGATGGCATCGCTGCTGGCGGCGCCGTCTACGTCGACATCGTTTCCAACTCAACCGCCGGCGTAGTCGAAGGCAGCGTCAAGTTCATTGCCTCGAAGGACATTATCTATTCGGGCAACAATGTCACCGGCAAAGATGATCCAGCTGACACATACGGCTACATGACAGCTACGGCCGGCGGCTTCTTGCTTCTGGACCGCGGCACCAGCGCAGAATTTGCAGTGGATGACGGCGCCACACTCACCATCGGCGAAGAAGGCTCGACGGACCACATGGACTCCATTGCGAGCGCATATCCCAAAGCAGCCGATCAGACAGCAGCTTCGATTAAGAAGACTGGCAGCGGTACGCTTGTCATAAACAGCGACATGAACCGCTACTACGGCACTGTTGACGTCCAAGCCGGCCGTATGGAAGTGAACACGACTTGGTCTCTGCGTGAAGCCGCCACCATCTCCGGCGGTACGCTCGCACTTAAAGCCTTCAATTTCGTTAAGATGCCCGATCCGCTCTCAACGGTCGGCAGCATTACCGTTAAGAGCGGCGGCACACTTGAAACCGCTTCTGCTCAGCTCTTTAAGAACGGACTTGGCGATGGCTCCGTGACGGAGGCCGGCGACGCACTGAAAGCTGACAAAGTTACGGTTGAAGAAGGCGGTACGATTGCTCTCAATGACGCCGTCTACAATCTTGACTATGCAAGCTCACTGGGCAACAAGTACACCAATGCCAAGTATGTTCTCCTGGGTCAGCTTTCCGACGCTTCGAAAGATGATCTCGCTCAGCAGGATAAGGTGACATTGGATGACGTCGCCATGGTCGGCGAAAACATCGTTCTGAACGAAGTCAAGATCACCTCAGAAGATCAGAATGTTCAAATTGGCGGCACACAGTTGAATGACTACGCATATCGCGAAGAAAGTCTCGCTGTTGCTTCGTTCGATCTTGGCACGGCCAATCAAGTGCTGATCGACGGCGGCAAAACGCTTACCCTAACGGGTGAAGGCGCCGGCTCAGAACTTCTGAAGACCTCCGGCACCGACGAAGTTGGTGTTACCGTCAAAGCGAATTCCACGCTGCTTCTTGGCGGCACTGACTATGCCAAGGGCGGCACGCTCGCAGGCACGGTTACCGTTGAGAGCAATGGCACGCTGACCGCCACGGGGGGTGAAACCTTCACGGTTGATGCCATTGACGGTGCAGGTACGGTTCTCGTCGATGAAGATAAGACTGCCGGCAAGCTCACAATCACGCAGCTCGCCGAAAACTTCACGGGTACGATCTTCGTTGATCCGGCTTGGAAAGATGACGAAACGCTCAACGTGATCGGCAATGCCTCGCACCTCGAGATCTCCAAAGTCGATACCGCCATCACGGGTACTTTGGCTGCAGGCCGCAACTCCCTCATCACTCTGGGAGCCGATGCTGCCGAAGCTGCATCCGCCTTTGAAGCCATTGCCTCCGTTCAAGGTTTGTCATGGGGTGAAAAGAACGTCACTGCCGCGCTCTATCTTGGCGCTCCGATTGAAGTAGCGGGCAAGATTGTCGTCGACGGCAGCCTCACTGACGCAACCTCTGTTGCTGCAACCTATCCGAATAATGCAACGCTCTACGTCGCCAATCAGGGCATTCTAATCGTCAGTCAGTCGCAGGGGTCTTCCGACACGTCAATGATTGCCGGCACGCTCAGCGTGGCTGACGGCAGCTATATCGGCGTCACCAATGCATCTGAAGGCTCCTTCAAACTCGCAGACACGATTACCGGCACGACTGAAGTCGTTACGGACAATCCGTTCATTGAAGGCGAAATCAGTACTGCTGACGGCACGCTCACCAATACACTGAACGCCGACTCCGGCCTCTCAGCACTTGCCTCGCTCGGCATCCAGTCCATGGCTCGCCGCGCTGACTTCACGCTCTCCGAAACGATTGCCGACCGCACAGCGATTGATCAGCAGCTCCATGCGGGCGTCAATCTCTGGGCCGACGTTTCCGGCGAACGCTACGAAGCCGACGGCCTCGCTCACGGCGCTGAATTCAAGGCTGACATGGGCTATGCGGCCTTCGGCGGCGACATTGCCCTCGGTCAAGACTACACCGTTGGCGCTGCCTTTCAGTACGGCAAAGGTACGCTGAGAAGTGCCGTCTCCTCGATTCGCAACGAAATTGACAGCTACGGCTTCGCGCTCTACGGCGCGAAGGACTTCGGAGCTGCCAAGGTTGTCGCGGAAGCCTCGTATCTGTGGACTGAAAACGACATCACCGCTTCGCAGACAGCACTCAACCAAAGCGTTGATGCGAACGTGTGGTCTGTCGGCATCCGCGGTCAGCATGCCTTCAAGGCGGGGGCCTTCACCTTCACGCCAAGCGTGGGTGTTCGCTACTCTCATCTTGAAACAGATGCTATGACCATCGGTGCCGTCAATGTTGAGAAGCAGAAGCAGGATCTCATCCAAGTCCCGCTTGCCCTTCGTGTGACAGCTGGTGAAACGAATGCTGCAGGATGGCAGCTTGCGCCGTTCTTCAAGGTCGCCTACGTCCCGACCTTCGGGGACAAGGAAATTGAAGTCCTCTCGCATGAAACCGATGTGATCGACACCAACCCGGTGCAGAGCGCATTCGGCCTGCGCGCGCAGAACGGCAATCTCCTGCTGAATGCTGACTTTACCGTGGGCGGCGGCAAGGATGGAACATCCTCTGTCGGCGGCAAGATCGGCGTGAAGTACGCATTCTGATTGCCAAAGCGCTTCTGCCCTTCTTGTCCTGTTAACGGTATGTAAGGGCTTTGTCTGAAACGCTAAGCCCCCCGATGTTCAAATGAGCTTCGGGGGGCTTTATTCATCACGAAGAAAACATAGCGTCACCCTTCAATCTGACCAAGGAGGCTTAGCCGCAGACTTCAATTTCCCTGTTTCTCTCCTGATCCGTCGATTGATCTAGGTCATGTTGATTAGAAAAGCGCACAACGACGATGAACTCATGTCAGGCGGCCAATAGGTCCGCCTAACGACCTGGAGATTCAGTCATGAGAAACTTTCGTCTTACCGCTGCTGCGGCTCTTTTAACCGCGCTCATTGCCGGTCCATCCTGGAGTTACACGCCGGGGACCTATGAAGCATCGGCTCAGGGCATGAAGGGACCGGTGAAAGTTGCGGTCACTTTTTCAAAGGATGCGGTGACTTCAGTCAAGGTTATCGAAGAGAAGGAAACGGCAGGCATCGGGACGACTGCGGCGGCCGAACTTCCTCGGCAAATCGTTGAAGCCCAGAGCACAAAGATCGACGGACTGAGCGGAGCGACGGTAACAAGCAAAGCCATCTTCGCGGCTGTTGAAGACTGCATTCGTCAAGCCAAAGGCGATCCGAATCAGCCAGCCCGAAGCACTGCGCCGAAACATGCCGGAAAAACGATTGAAGCAGCTGAAGACGTCGTCATCATCGGATCGGGTTTTTCAGGACTTGCCGCTGCCGTCAACGCTGCTGAGCACGGTGCCCGAGTGACAGTCCTTGAGAAGATGAGCGTTACCGGCGGCGCATCAGCCATCTGCGGCGGGCAGTGGGCCATCATGGGCACGAAGCTCCAGAAGAAAAAAGGCGTCCCCTACGATCCTCCGCAAGCTCTGGTCTACGATCTGATCGGCAATGGCCACCTGAAGAACGACCTGACAACGCTCACGATGTTCGCGGAGAACTCTCCTCGTGCTGCCGATTGGGCGATCAATCGCTTCAAACCGAAATTCATTGACCAAAAACTGCAGTACCGCGCCGAATTTCAATTCGACCGCTCGCTCTACCTCAAGGGCGGCTGCGGCCCGGCCTACCGGAAGGTGGAAAAGGCCGTGCGGGATCTCGGCATCAAGATCCACACCGACACCAAGGCTGAACGACTGATTGTGAAAGACGGCCGGATCGTGGGCGTTGAAGCGCACAAGAAGGACGGAACGAAATACATCTTCTCGAGTAAAGCGGTCCTCCTCGCCACCGGCGGTTACGGCGCGAATAAGGCGATGCTCATCGAACCGCTCAAAAGCGCGCTCTACTACGGACCGGCCTCAGCAACCGGCGACGGACATCGTATGGCCCAAGCCGTCGGCGCCAAGCTTGAACTCATGGAATTCGGCAAGCGCTATCCCAACGGCGTTGAAGCGGCTCCCGGTGTAGCAAAGTCGATTATTCAAGGCAACTACCGTGCGTGGCTCCAGTCGGGCATTCTCGTCAATAATGAAGGACGCCGCCTCATTAATGAAAAGGCCTCCAATCACGATATTCTCACTGTGCTTGAGAAGCAAAAGGGCGGAATGCTCTACCTCGTGATGGATCAGGCTACATGGAATGGCTTCCGTGACGGCGTTCACACGCTGGGCATTACGGATGAAGATCTTGAAAAATGGCTCGCCGAAAACGGCCGCAAAGCTCCGATCTTCGCTCATGGGGCAACCCTCGCTGAAGCCGCCGCAGCCGCCGGCATTGACGGCCGCACGCTTGAGAAGACCGTTGCCCGCTACAACGAACTCGTCAAGCTTGGCAAAGATGAAGACTTTGGCCGTCCTGCGGCATTTATGAAGGCCGCAATCTCGTCTGAAGGTCCGTATTACATCGTTGAACAAAAACCGCGCTTTGCCACTACGATGGGAAGCGTTATCGTCGACGAGAATCTTCAGGTTCTTAACCAACAGGGCAAACCGATTCCGGGTCTTTATGCCGCCGGTGAAATTGTGAATGCTGTGCACGGCGATGACTCCTCACCCGGCATGAACGTGGCGTGGGGCTTCACCTCCGGCAAGGTCGCGAGTGAATCCATTCTCAAAGCACTCGGGCGATTAGAGAAGTAGCCTTCACACAGCGTCTTTCATCTCCGCATCGGCATCGGCTGCTCTCCCCCTCACCTTTGCCGGTGCGGAATTCCCCATTTCCTCATAATGGCCTTTCACATATCCAGCTGCGCGGCCGCAGCAGCGGCTTTGCTCTGCGCGTTCCCCGGATTTTCTGTCTGCGGGGCGGAAGACCTCCGTCCCGTCCTGCGTTTTGGGATGATGGCCTTTTTGCAGGAAGGCACTCCGTCGGGATTCACGACCTATGTGAATGCCGACGACTACGTGCTGCGCAAACTTCCGCAGATTCTCTCGCAAAGTCTCCCGGAGTACCGCGTGGATGTAAAGGTCTACCGTACGGCCGCCCTCATCAAGGCAGCCCGCAGCGGCAAAGTAGATGTGATTTTCGGCAGCAGCGGGTGCTATGCATCGCTGCTCCCTGACGGCATCTATCCGCTCGCCACGCTCGTCACCAATTTCGCCCCGGACCCCAACCAAGCGGTTGCCGGCGCAGTTGTTGTGAGCAGCCGGCGCACTGATCTCAACAGTCTGAAGGACCTGAAACATCTCTCGGCGATGTCGGGTCTTGAATCGATGTTCTTCAACTGGCAGATGCCCGCTTCTGCGCTCCTTGACAGAGGCTTGGATCCGTACCGCTTCTTCAGTTCCCTCAGACAGGTGGATCAGCCCGTGCCGAAAATTCTGCAGGCACTTGAAGACGGAACCATTGACGTTGGACTGATGCGGGCCTGCGTTCTTGAAGGACTGCCAATAGAGAGGAGAAATCACTTCAAGGTAATCGAGCCGGCAGAAGACTCTCCGCTCGCCTGCGCGCACACCTCGAGGCTCTTTCCTAACTGGACGGTTGGCGCTATGAGTCAGGTGCCGTCCGACGTTGCCAAGCGAATCTCTCTGGCACTGCTCACCGCGCCGCCGCAAACAGAAGCGGGCATTGCATGGAGCACCGCCAACAGCTTCAAAAGCATCGATCAGCTCTACCGAGAGCTCAAATGGGGACGCTATGAATACCTGCGGCATTGGACTTTTACGCGTGTCTGGGAGGCCGTCTGGCCGTTCGCATTGGCTGCTCTAGTTGCTTTCCTCGCCTTAATGCTGCACCTTCGTCGGGTCAATGCCCTCGTTGAGCGCCGAACCCGAGAACTTAACGACGAAGCTGCCCGACGCATGGCTCTGGAAGAGAGCAACACTGCGCTGCTTCAAAAGTTCCACCGCTACGAGCAAATGAGCACGATGGGCATGCTTTCAAACATGGTTGCGCACGAAATCCGTCAGCCGCTTTCAGCACTTCGCTATGCGCTGCGTACGATCGAGATGGCTGCCGCCCGCGACGAAGAGGACTCTGCCGTCATTGAGAAGTCCTGTGCCAAAGCCCGAAGGCAAACAGAGCGAATCAACGACATTGTCGAGCACGTCTGCTCCTATGCCCGAACGGACCGCCGCAACCTCCCGATTAATCTTTCCGAGCTGATCCGGGAAACAGTGGCTGAAGCCGCCCAGATGAAACTCATCCATCATGCAGTGACGCTTGTCCTGCCGGACAATGTCTTCATTACTGGCAATCCCCTTGAACTCCAGCTGGTTGTGCTTAATCTCCTCAAGAACTCCTCAGAAGCTGCAGCCGGACGGGACCCGCACTCCAAGATTGCACTGACCTGCGGCGAAGATCACGTCGAGCTGATCGTTTCAGACGAAACAGAACAACTCGATGCTGAAGCGCTTGAACGCATTGCCTCCTGCGGACCGTCACAGAAACGAGACGGTTTGGGTCTTGGCCTCAGCATCGTGCGGAGCATTATCAGCGCACACGGCGGTAGCATTCACTTCAGTGCACGAGCCGACAAAGGCCTCGAAATACACATCATTCTTCCTCTCCCCGGAGGCTCCTCGTGACACGAACACTCAAGGATATTCAGCAGCACACGCTCGTGCGCATCGTTGATGACAACGAAGATCTTCGTGAAACGTGTGAAATGATGCTCACCTACGCCGGCTGGCAGGTTCGCACTTATGCTGGTGCATGGTCTTTCCTTATGGATGACGCACCATCTGTGCCTGGCTGCCTTATTCTTGACATCAGCATGCCGGACATGACCGGCACAGAGCTGCAGATGGAAATGCGCCGCCGCCGGTACTCCCTGCCCATCATCATCCTTACAGGACATGCCAACGTTGATCTCGCCGTTACGACGCTGAAGGCGGGTGCAGCCGAATTTTTTGAAAAACCCGTTGACGAAGACCGCCTGATGAAGGCGATCGCCAAACTGTGCAGAGAAAGTCTCGCCAAAAGCTGCGGCGAACTTACCGGCCGGGATCTTGAAAAAGCATTTGACCTCCTTACTGAGCGAGAACGCGAAATACTGGAACTTATGATCCAAGACGTCTCTTCTCAACAGATTGCCGAACGTTTGGGCTTGAGCGACCGCACCATCTATGCGCACCGGAACGCCATTTACCGAAAGCTCGGAACAAAAAATCTGTCGAATATTTCGCTCGAAGATCTCGTTAGTTCGTCATGCTCTTTGCCTAGGTGATTCAGGGTTCATCTGCAAACGTCCTGTGTAACGCGAACGCATAAATTACCTACCTAACGAACGCAAAAATGACCTACCCCAACAGGTCACAAAACATGACGGTAGGAAGACGTAAAAACTGGAAGAATCAGGGTTTCCTCAAGCAACGGAAACCCAAGATGGTTAGAACGGAACAGCTGAAATACATTCAGCTCTTGCATGAACGCGGGGAGGGCTCGCTCAAGATCAGCAAGCGGCTCGGCCTCTCGCGAAACACGGTGCGCAAATACCTGGCGCTCCTTGACATCGGACAGCCCATTCTGTCAACAGTCAGGTAAGTTGACCCCCTAGCGGACAAATCTTGACCCCTACAGTTATACCACTTAGAGTTTAATTCCTTTGCAGCTTGTAGGTTATTGGTTAAGCAATTTTTTTAGCTTGTGTTCTTTCAGCCTGTAGCTGTCGCCATTGATTGCAATGGCAGTGCAGTGATGCATCAAACGATCGATGATTGCAGTTGCATCCATCTCTTCAACGGAATTGCGAAAGACGCTCACGTTTACATCGAGCTTTCCCGCCTCTCCCTTCAGCACCATCTGATCCTGAATGCCATACACATTGGTACTTTCAAGAATTGCAGATGCTTCGTAGAACTCTCTGTTTCTATCCTCGATGATCGTCTTTACCAACTTGTAGCACGTCTTGGCGCCGGCGAGAAAACGGTACCCTTGCAAGCCAATCTTGATAAGCATTTCCAAATTGAAGTACCCGTGTTGAACAACATCCCTTTGGTTTGTGAAAAGGGAACGGCGAATAAGCCTCTGACAGAGGAACAAGAAGCTCGGAATAGGATAAAGTCAAACCATCGTTGCCGCATCGAACACATCTTTGGCTTCATCGAAAATTCGATGGGCGGATCGTTTGTCAGGTGCGTTGGGATCAAACGCACCGCCGCCTATCAGTGGCTGACCATGTTCGTTTACAACATCTGCCAACAAATTCAGCTGCAGGCATAGCTTGATCGGCCGGACGTCCGAGATCGTTCACCCAACCCTCCCATCAACTGTTTAACCGGATGCCTCGCTGCCTTGGTGCTGTCGAGGCTGGTGGCGCTTGTCCGCTCAACGACTGGCAACCTCGTAAAAAAGGGATCGCATGATTTGCGATCCCTGCAGTTTTTTATGGAAGTCCCCTTAAAATGGGCCTTGCAAAAAGGCTATTTATTAGCCACTAGACTAAATAGAGAATATGGATCGTCATAATCTTCAAACAAAACTTCTGTAACATTAGATGAATTACAAATCGGCATTTTCTTTAAGGTGAATCCATTCAAGGCTTGCTTTGCTGTAAGTTTCGTCACACATGTATCTCGGAAGTTGTTGTAAATGACGATCGCTTTGGGGGCACCATTAAACAGAGCAAGCTCCACAAAACCGCTACGCAGCCCTAACAACAAATCCGATTGACTACACAATTCCACAGCTTCCTGATAAGAAAGTTCCTTCGTTTGGGTGACGTCAAGAAGATCATATTTCGAATTCATTGCATTTAAGAATACTTGGTAACCTTCACTTTTCAAGAAAATTACGATGCTGTGCCAATATTCAAATGGCAGCTCTTTCAGCGTGTCTGCTTCTGGGCTCAAAAATGCAATCTTTGGATATTTTTTCCTGATTTCTTTTACCGTTCCGCTAACGGAACGACTGACGGCAGATTTCTCCTTAGATAATTTTCCTAAATGCGACAACAAGCAGTCAAAGTAATGGCTATTACCAGACAGAATTTTTTGTTCAACTGCCGTAAAGTAAATGCGGTTAAGCGGTACGAAAATGGTTTTCCCGTTGCGCTCAAATGAAGTATCAATGAATTGACACCTCAAGTCATGTAACACATAGATCGGAATATTATCTCTAATGGCCATCCTGAACACCTGCTCTAGCTTCTTATTGGTGCAGATGATGCAAGGATTCTTCTTGCACGAATCATTGACGTATTTTTGCAATCGTAATGCCAACTGGTAAACTTCACCTGCCCCGGAATAGCAGCAAACATAGAGGTCATGATTGGGAAAAAAACGAAATACTGCATCAGCGTATTTTTCTACAGTTTTTACCTTGACATTGGTAAAGAACAAAGGCAAACCAAACACATGAAATATGCCTTTTTGCTTCTCGAAGTTAATTCGATACTCGATAATGCTAAGATTGAGAAATTTTATATACCACCCTCCCGTGTAAGAATTTTTTCTATACGAAATTAAAGCCATTCTTCTATCCCTTATTAACCAGACCTACAACATTTCGAAGATAAGACACAGAATCATTCAAGGAATTTAGCTTGATAATACAAGGTATGCTTCCAGGTATTTTCCATGTCTGCGATTGGCTATTAAACAGCCTTTCGTGCAAGAGGTCGTGTAAGTGTTCATCCTTGAAATAAGATATATTGCTCGCAAAGTTATTCCTGAAAAAATCTCCCCAGTGTATGAGGATCAATTCCTCTGCGTAAAATGTACCGCATTTAAGGATGCTCTTCTCTTTCGCAAAAGTAAAGGACCAATCAACGTTATACTGCACATTGTACTTTTTGTAATCTTTTTGCCAATCATTATTTGCATAGAACTTTATCCAACTTATGAATTTATTCATAGTCTTCGTGAAAGTAATTCCAAAAGACCAATGCGTCCCTACACTACGAGTCCACCACATATCATAGGAGAATGCATCCAAATCGTTACGACGCGCATATTCCTCAGCCATCCGTAACAGCTCACATCTCTTTTCAACATTACAGCAGAACGCTGTATCGTCCGCATCAACATTCCAAAAAAACGCATAACCTTTTTTTTCAGCGTGAGAAAATGTTGTGAAATGTGCAATTCCCGCTTTTAGCCAACATTTCGAGATCATTTTTCTCAAAAGAGAATTAAAGACTCGCGTTTGACTCTTTATTATCTGAAATCGTCTGGATGGGAATACGACTTTCTTTTCGAGAATCTTATACAGCGCAGGATTGTCGCATACGATAAAGCAATCATAGTTGAGACGATGGAAGGTCTCTATCCATTCTTGAAGACAAAAAATTGAGTATTGATCTTTCCGATTGATTTTCAAGTAGGCCGCAATTTCAGAGTGCCTTGTTGTTTTTCCTATCCCGGGCAGAATTTGAGTTACGCCTCTCTCCTTTAGATAGACAGGGAATTCCCCAATTCTATATTCTTTCCCTACTTCTCCATTATTTGTTCTATAGACGTACTTCTGGATAAACATAATGTTCCCCTGTGATTAGCTAACCTACATCTAGCGCCTAGTTAAGGAAGCTCTAGACAGATTGACCTTCAACAAGACGCGCCTCTCATGAGGTGCTTTTTTTCATAAAAAAGCCGTTTTGGCGGCAAAAAAACCGGAAATTCGTTTCATATTCAAGACGGAAAGCCTTGAATCAAGGCTCTTTCGAGCTCTATGGGTGCGTTTATGCCACACTCCTTCTGCGCCAGCAGTCGAAGCAGAAAAGATTAGCAACGGCCAGCAGCGTACTGATTCGGTGGGCGTTCTTCTTGATGCCTCGATACCTCGTTTTGGAGTACCCCATATCAAGCTTGACTCGTTTGAAAACGTGTTCTACCTTACTGCGAACGCTTGCCTTGAATCGCTCCATTTCACGCTCAGCGGAATCCTGACTCATTGTTTTCAGACACCCCGGCTGACGGGCAATCATATAGTCAGCTCTTGAGAGATCTTGAAATTCATCACGCTGTGTGATCCCAACATATCCTGCATCCCCATAAACAACTCGCGTGTCGTCAGCAATGACTTCACGGGCACGTGTAATATCATGTTCATTGGCCGGCCCATAAACGACATCCATCGCAATGCCGATGATCTCATCGGTTGCCACGTGCATTTTCATGCCAAAGTGCCAGGTGTTGCCCTTCTTTCCTGAGGTCATCTCAGGATCACGGGTTCCGGTCTTATTTTTGGTTGAGGTTGGAGCCTCGATGAAAGATGCATCAACAATTCGCCCCTTCACCAAGTGAAGACCGGCCGCATTAATTTTGGCATTCACTATCTGCATGATCTGCGGACCGAGATCGTGTTTTTCGAGAATATGGCGGAACTGAAGGATTGTCGTTTCGTCCGGCGTTCGATCCGCCATGGACAAGCCGACAAACTTACGGACAGTGAAATTTTCATGGAGGCAGTCTTCCATTTGCGGGTCACTCAGGTTGTAGGTGATCTGGAGCAAATGGATGCGCAGCATTAATTCAAGAGCATAGGGCTGACGGCCGCGGCGGCCTGATACGAAATAATGCGGCCGGATCAAGTCAAGCAGGTCTTTCCAAGGAATCAAGGATTCCAGCCTCCGCTTCATACGGTTATCTGCATTCCGAAGATAAGGAAACCGGCGAACGGCTGGGCGGTGTTACGCCTCAGAGCGCCAACCTGCGGCTGAGCTACAAAATTGCAGCTGCCCAACTTGAGCCTTGGTACCGGCTCCATTGGGCTAAGGGCGGCGATACCGTTCCGTTCCCAGGATATGCAGCAACCCATTTGGATGGCTACACCCTGCACTCCGTAGGCATCAATTGGACGCCGAAGATTCCGAATTACTTCAACATTCAGGCAGGTCTCGCCGTCACTAACCTGACAAATGAGAAGTACGTTGCGCTGTTCGGCATGCGTGAGAACAACGTGGGTTATGCTCGAGGCTTCCGTGCCTGGCTCTCGGCCCAGTTCTAATTTCACCTGAAAAAGTCTGCCGAAAGCGGTCTCCCCGAACCGCTTTCGGCACAGCACCATTCAAGCACAAGCATGTTCCTTAATCCGCGTCCGAGCGGCTTATGCCGTCTTATCACGCAGTATCTTTTTACCCGCAGTCAATGGCGCTTGTGGGGACTTTTTGCCATCGTTCTTGCGGCATACGCATTCAATATCAAGCTTGCTGTTCTCTATAACGATTGGAACGGACGGTTCTTTAACGCACTTCAGGCGGTCAATCGCGATGCGATCTTCCGAGAACTTTTTTATTTCATAGGGCTTGCCGCCGTCATCATCGTACTGCTCGTCTGGGCTGGCTATGTCAAGGACCGCTTGGCGCTTGCGCTGCGCCGCGACCTTACGCAGATTTTCTTCAAACGCTGGCTATCTCCGGAAAGCGCTCACTATCTGCTGCGCGAGAGCGGCCGAGAACCCGATAACCCAGACCAACGCGTGACGGAGGATGTTCGGCAGCTCGTCAATCTTTCCGTCGATCTTCTGGTGAGTTTTTACGACGCCATGCTCACGATCGGCAGTTTTTCAGTCATCCTTTGGCAGCTCTCAGGCTCTGCTGAATTGTTCGGCATCACGATCCCCGGCTACATGTTCTGGGTCTGCATCCTCTATACGATCGTTGCTACATGGATTACACACCTCATCGGACACAAGCTTAAAGGCCTCAACATCAATGCTCAGCATATGGAGGCGAATCTGCGTGCTGCCCTGATGGAAAAACGCCGTCATGCAGATGCCATCGCCGGGGCTCATGCTGAGGCTGTGGAGGAAGCCGGTCTGGTCGAGCGCTTCCGGCAGCTTCTCTCTGTCCTCATTGCGTTGGTAAAACGAAAGCGAGACCTCAACCTCTTCACGGTCGGCGTCGGACAATTCACACACCTCGCTCCCATTTTTTTCGCGCTGCCGAGTTTTTTCGCCGGCATCATCCAATTGGGCGGACTCATGCAGATCAGGGGCGCCTTCAATGACGTGGCACGGTCACTCTCATGGATCATCATGTCCTACGACGATCTGGCTGCCCTTGCGGCCGCTTATGAGCGTCTTCGCCGTCTTGAAGCAGGGCTCTCCGAAGCGGACGATCAACGCCAAGCTTTGGAGAAACGATGTCAGGACAATTCATGCACTGGTCTCACCGCGGCCCTTGATCTCATCGTTCCAAACGGAAAAAACATCAGCCGCGTGCCCGTCCATCTCAAACTCGTCCCGGGCAGCTTCACCATCGTCTGCGGCCCATCTGGCATCGGAAAATCCACGCTTCTCAAAGTCCTTTCAGGTTTCGCCGGAAATTACGAAGGTAAACTCTCTGAACGCGGATCCATCTTCTGGATGCCGCAGCAGCCTTATTTGCCAAAAGGAGAGCTCATCGCTGCGCTCACCTATCCGCAAAGTCCTGAAACGATCACGGAACAGGCAGCGCAGGAACTGCTCAGTGCCGCACACCTCGACCATCTCAAAGAAAAGCTTTACGACTCGGGCGACTGGTCTGCACTGCTTTCCGGCGGTGAACAGCAGCGGCTTTCTTTGCTGCGGGCTCTTATTGTCAAACCTGACATCCTGCTTCTCGACGAAATGACGAGCGGCCTTGATCCGGTCAATGCACACTGGATGATTGCCTTGCTCAAGGCGAAACTCCCTCAGACCGCAATCCTTCTCGTCACACATCAGCAATCGCTTTGGCCGCTTGCGGACCACATCATCAACCTCCAAGGACCAGCTCATGGGCAATCCGTTCATTCCGTTTCCCAGATGTGAAAACATCATCATCGTCGGCGATGCCGCCGCTGAATATCTCGGTGCACTGCGCATCTATGGCCGCGGCTTGATTGGCGGCGACGTACCATCCATGGAACTTCTCCATCCAATGGAAAAGCACCTTGAATGCGTTTCGTGCTTTTTGAATGACCCAACGCAGGTGCTCATGCCGGCGGTGCGGCGCATGAAAGCCAATTTTGTGGTGCTTGAAGAAAACGGATCCGCCGACTTCAATCCTGCAGCGGGCCGAGAAGCACTCGAAAAAGAAGGCATCTCGGTCAAAATTCTTGACGTGCGGGGATCAACAGAATCGGTTCTGCGCCGTGCCGGCAAACTTTTCGGCGAGGAAAAACAAGCCGAACGCATTATTCGTGAACGAACGGAGCGACTGGCAGCACTCGACGATGTGCGCAAATCCATTCATAAGGGACAAAAAGCCGCAATTTTTCTGGCGATCCGCAGTCCCGTTCGCCATGAAAGCTATGTCTTCCGGATCTCTGAGCGCAGTGCACTCTCTCAACTGCTCACAAACACTTTTGCAATAGAGAACATCAATGTTCGGCCAAATGCCGAAGAACGCATCCCTGGCATTCAGGAACTCGATGACCTCTCCGAACTCTTCGAAAAGAACCCGGACCTCATCGTCTATACCGGCGATGCGGCCGCTTGCGGACAAAAAATAACTGAATTCATCCGGAAACACCCCCAATTCGCCGAATGCAATGCGGTAAAGAATGGACGCATTTACGGCGCACCGTATTACTGTCATGCGCTCGACTTGAGACGCCATGAAATACTTGAAGCATGGAGCGATGTATTGGCCGACTAAGCAGCCCGACCACTGAAGTAACGGCGTTTTGATCCTGTCAGACCGCCGCTTTGCCGCTCCGCCTTGGGCTCGCGAAAGACCGAGCGGCTTTCGCGCCCGCTATAAATCATTTTCTGACGCAGCTCGTCTGCGGTCAGAGCCCAGAGGGCTCCGGCTCCATCGCGTGACAAACATGCACCCCTCCCGCAGACATTCTTGAGATGTGCCAAAGTGGGGAATCAGCCTGTGCGGCCTCCAGCAGAAATCAGGAGGTCCTCACTGCTCGAAATTGCTTTGCCCCCCTCTAACCTTCCTCATTCGCAGTCCATGGGGCTGCAATGAATGCCCTCAACGTTCTCTGATCTCTTGGATTTCTGGATGAATTGTCAGATGCACGACCTGGCATTATTTTTCGAAAATACCAACCATTAGAAGCGACTCAACTTTTCCCATATCGAAGATTTATTCAATCTCAGCTGACAGGCAGCCGAAGCTGTGCTCCAAGCCGTCGCAGACGCCGCTGCACAATGCTGCCGCTTATTAAAGCCTGTGAAATGACCGTTTCCAACGGTGTTGTCTTCAACATACCCCAGCAATAGAAAATTCATTCCTATAGCACGAAAAACTCTTATATACGCATTACTATCAATTACGAATATTCAGAACACTTTTGCTTTGATTAAAGCCAGATTTTATCTTCTTTAATAAAAAAGGGGCGCAACTACAATCATCGATTCAAACATTTAAAACTTATCCGACGCCTTGATTACACCAAAAACACATATAACAAAAAGGCGAACACCTAAAACTCAAGGTCATTCACTCACACACAAGAATTACCATCAATCTACATTATTTTTTCGCACCCTTAAAGCTGTATTCATATACATATTGACTAACATCCCCATCCTTTCTAATAAGGGTGTCATATAACTTATATGCAAGTCTACGATTGAGCGTTCCTTCATATTGAAATTGATATTTCAGCCCTTTAGCTTTATTAAGCGGGTCCTCATTAAAGGATTGAGCTTCTTGCATTTGTGCGAAAACTTTCCCAGATCGATTGACACAAACCTCTAATCGGGGAGGGAAAACTTTATTCGCAAACATTAAAGGATGATATTTATACATTTCCGGCGCCATATAATCCTTCAGCTTAGGGTAAGCTTTAATCATTGTGTAGAAATTAGTTCTGATTTCATCGATTTTTTTAGAATCAACGGACCAAGCATTGCCGCCAGGAAGACCGTACAAAAAATAAAAATACTCCATATCAAAACTATGATTATAGGCGACATCAAATACAGATATTTCTTGTTTATGAAATGGATTAGATGCCACACACGAAACAAAATATCCCCAGAAGCGAGATAAAAATCCATCATAGAATTCATTTTTCAATGAAGAAGATTTAGCATGATAATATCTCATATAATGAGCAAGGAGCTCTTTTTCATTTTTGGCAACAACTAAATTTTCTTTATTCCACAACTCAAGATCATTAACTGTCAGAGGCCAATTCAAAGGGCTGAGTCCCTTAACAGCAGCATCAACTTTAGGATCCAACATCCCACATGCTCCATTCAGGGAAAAAGCCGCCAAAATGAGAATTAGAATTTGCTTCTTAATACTTACTGTCATAAGATAATCCAAAATCAAATTTAAACATTGCATAAAATGTTTTATATCTCGACTTAATTCTATTACCTTCTCATCACCTATCTTCACCTTCAAAAGCACATAATATAAAAATTCTAACCAGCGACAGATCGATCAATTGGATCTTAAACGAATATGATTTAATATCCATGGATAAGTCAAAATCTAAAGATTCATGCTTCTGCTCAATAACATCAATCCGACCATGTGATGCTTACACTATATAAACAGGCGGCGCTCAATAGTTGATGCCGCATACAGAACCATTTTGCGTTCCTATATTTTAAATATTATTTGTTCTTTGGCTCATTTGTATACCGCTTTAATCATCTTACTGCGGCAAAGAACGCGCATACAACTGCCTTAGATACCTAACAGGGGCTGGGTTCCAATCTTTAAAAATAGTTGCCGCAGCCAAACGTGTAAACTAGAAGAGCACAGTTAAGTGCCGCATCCGCGATACGTCTGCAATTTGGTGCTGGTTATGTTTGCACGCAGTACAGCCATCTGCCCCTCAGAGCATTGAAGGTGCAGTCAGGCATCAGAATCTGCCGGAGCCTGTTTTTTTAAATTTATCGCTCGGAAAATGCTGTGAAATTAGTGCCGTGCTGTTCTCAAATAAGGAAGCAGCACGACGAAAATTTAAGGTTGAAACACAATAGTTTTTTGAAAGTAAACCTTAATGTTACGCCCTTGATGATAAATAGGCGCAAACTTCATTTTCTTTACTGCCTCGACAGCAGCCTCTTTGAAACCTAGATCCGGGATATTTCGGGTGATTATCTCTGTGGTTTCAACCTGTCCGTCGAGTCCTACCAAGAATTTCACCCGCACCCGTACGACCTTGTTGAAGCCAATGGAACGAGCTGCCCGCGGATACCTTGGCGCTGCCTCTGAAAGGATTTTGTACGAGATGCCGCCGGAACCCAATGCCGTATAGGAGCCGTCACCGTTCGCAATGAAATTGCCGCTGCCGAAAGCCGTTCCTTGCCCATCCCCCACTCCGGATCCTTCGGTCTGAGCTTTGCCGTCAGCCGTTCCGCTCGCTCCAACTGCACCGCCGGAGCCTGCGCTGACATGCTTAGTCTTGCCGTCTTTGCCATCCGTTTCGGAAGCGGAAGCTTTTTCTTTAAGCGGTGCGGGCTTTTGGGTTTCGCCTTTATAAGCTTTGCCTTCCGAGTTTTCTCTTTTGGGTTTGCTGACCGGCTTTATGTTTTTGGAAACTTGGGGCTGAGGATTCTGCCTTTTTAGAATAGGCTTTGCCTGCGCAGACTTCACCTGCTCATCCCCCGAATCTGCTGTTGGCTGTGTCGATGTCAGCTCAGGCGCTTTGGGAGTGGGCTTCGAATCCAATGAAGTCTCAGCGGCAGCGGCTTTCGGAGGCTCGTCCAGTGTCTCTCCTTCTGTTTTCGGGGCCAATGGCTTTTCGGGCTCATCAGTCGGTTCCAGACGCCTGTCCTTGGAATGGGATTTTGCGCCGTCCCCGCCTGCCCCGCCGTTGCCAAGTCGGCCGTCTCGATGCATATCTCCCAAACCGCCGGCATTCCCTGCAGGGCCGCCAAGATCAACGGTAAGCATGCCGGATCCGCCGACAGGCGCGGATTGGAAAAAGATAAGACCGATACCTCCGACCAATAAAGCATGAATAACGACAGAAGCGCTCAATGCAGACTGCCAGGAAAGTGGCTTCGGACTCATCAGCGTCGTCCCTCGGTTGCTATGGAGACTCGTTCAATGCCTGTGCGGCGGATGACATCCATAACGCCAACCACCGTGCCGTAGTCGGTTTTTTCATCGCCGCGCAGCACCACAGTGAGCTTCTCGTTCTCAGTCTTTAAAGACACAAGCCGTCGAGCTAACTCCTCCTCTGAAACCAAATTCTGCTCAAGGAAAAGACGCCCGTCCTCTGTGATTGACACGGGGACTGTTTTGGTGGTGTCCACTTTTGCGATGGTCGCCTTAGGGAGATTAAGGGCAATGGTTTTCTGCGTCACCATGGTCAGCATCGACATCATGAAGAACACCAGCAGGAAAAAGATGATGTCGATCATCGGAATGATCATCAGCAGAGGTTTCCTGTCCTCCTTGAGACTGTTGATGCGCATGCCTTACTTCTCCGAAAGACAGGCGAGATAAGCACTTGCCGCAGCCTCAAGGTCTTCAATAATTCGGTTGGCCCGCTGAGAAAGCCAGACATAAACCAGCATTGCAATAATGGCGACGAGCAGCCCGAACCCCGTTGCGACCAAAGCTTCCGCAACACCGCCGGTAATAGCAAACGGCTGTCCTTCAGAGATCGATAAGATGTCAAATGATCGGATCATGCCGGTCACGGTACCTAACAAGCCCATCAAAGGAGCCAAAGTTACGATCGCACTCACATAGTTGAGATGATCCTTGAGCCGCGCTGCGCTGTAAGCCGCAGCTCCGGAAAGATACTGCTCAGCATTGATCACGGCATTGCGCTCTGCAATGGCCTTTTCAAGAACTGCACCGACGGTGCCTCCTGCTTTTTTGCAAAGTGCGGCTGCAGCATCAAAATTTTTAGCACGTACTGCTGACAGAAATTCACCTTGAAGCACCTGCATATCGGATGCGGAGCGTCGGTAGAAAACTGTTCGTTCGACGGCGATGGCGATCGTAACGATGGAGGCCGCCAACAGCGGCCACATCATGAACCCTCCCGTCAGGAAGGTTTGAATAAACTGGGACATGAGACAGCGTTCCAAAAAAGATCTGACGTTGAAAGGAGGTGCTATTGCACCTCCTTCGCACTGAATGAGATCAATACGTGCCGCGCAGGCCAACGAAATAAGTCCGCTCACGTCCTGGTATCAGCGACCAGCTCCCGATTGATACGTAGTCGTAGTACTTCTCGTTGAAGAGATTCGTTACGCCGGCATAAATTTCCAAATGCTCCCAAGGTTTGAAATGCAGGCTTGTATCGACGATCTGTCTGGACTTGACAATACCGTCCGTTTCCTTTTCAGCATCTGAGAGGAAATTGTTGTATTTCCCATAGTAGGTATAGCGAACGTCACCGGAGAAGTTGTCTGTGAAGTCGTATTTTGCAAGCACCGACAGAGAGTGCTGCGGCACTTTCTGCAGACCGCTCCGCGTGAAATCGATTTTGTCCTTGCCGACCTCATCCATGAATCGACTGCCGGCAGATGTATAGTCAGACCTTCCTTTAAGCCATGAATACGATTCCGTAAGCGTCAGCCTGCCGATCGTCTGCTGAAGGCTGACGTCAGCCCCCCAACGGCGCGTCTGAAGCAAATTCAGCGTCCGAGCATCACTGAGTCCCCTGACATACATACGGTACAGCTGGTTGTTGGTGTTCGACATCCAGAGTGAAACGCTGACGGTTGAGAAGGCGACCTTGTCGCGAAGACCAATCTCGTACATATCGTACTTTTCATCTTCGGCATTGGTGATTTTATAAACCCTGTCCCCGTTGACAACCGCTTGATCTGCAATCATCAGACCGTCAGGGACGGTATAGCCGCGCTCATACCGAGCGTAAATTCTGCCGGTATCGCGGTACCGCCAAGCCGCCGACAATTCCAACGCCGTATTCCAGCGATCTGAGGTATCTGCGCCGGCAATCCTGTTGCCCGTTTTGTCATATCCCCATTTAGTGAGCTCACGGCGCAGCCCCTGGGTAAAGCTGAAGTCGCCCCACTTCAAAGTATTCAAACCGTATAGCGCGATGACTGTTTTGTCGTAAAGGAAGCTGTAGGGCTCTCCATAAAACTTGCCGCTGCTGTCTTTCTTCCATGAACCGATGTAGTTAAAGTCAGCACTTTGCTTGGTGTAGTCAAACCCAAGCAGCAGATCGCTGCCTTCAAGATAATCTATATCCAATTTCAGTTTGAGGCCCTTGCTTTCCTGATCGATGATCTGATCCCCGAACTGATTGTTGGAGAAATACCCATCGCTGTAAAAACCATCCGCCGTCAAATGCAGTCTATCCGTGAGATCGTTGGCATAGCTGAGGTTATAGCTGTTGATCGCGCGATCTCCGTTCAGATAACCCCTAACTCGGCGTTTAATAAGCTGACCATTTTCGTCCACGCCAACGGTTTGCGTAGTCCATGGAGGGACGTAGTCTTTCCCGTATTTTTGAATGTTTCTGGCAGAAGCCGTTTTGATGAACTGAGAATCCTCTTCAAGTCGGCTGGCACGAAGCGTGAGACTTTGCTTTTCGGTTAAATCCCATCGAATACCGGCAGAGTAATAATTCGAATTGCGATACGTATTCTTGAAGTAGAGATCCCGATCAATTTTTGAAGCGGTGCCTAAGAAAGAGAATTTTTCATTGAGCCGAGCCCCCACGCTCGCGCCGATACGATATCCGTCTGAATTCCATTCGCCGAAGGCTGACGTTTTCGGATCCTTCATCGAACGAAGATTCGTTGTGATGTTAATCACGCCGCCCGCTGTGCCCGAACCATAAAGGACGCTGCCGCCGCCCGGAATAATTTCAATGCGTTCGAGTTCCTCTACGGGAACGACGTCATAGTTCGTAGAGTGAGGATGATTCAGCAAGGTCGTAATGGGCGCACCATCGAGCATCACCTGAAGATTTCGGTTAGCCGTATCATTGCCCTGACCGCGCAAATCGATGCTGCCCCACCCGCTCGTATTAACGGAAACACCGGGCACGCCTTCAAGCACATCGGAAATTGTTCTGTTGCCGCGCTCAACAATATCTTCCTTTGGAATGACGATAATTTCCTTTGTTTCACGCAGTCGTTCGATTTCTACATATTCCGGCCGCACATAAGTCGTCTTTAATTCAATAGCGTCATCAGATGCTGGATCTTCATCCATACGCGCATTCTGTGCCTGAGCGCTGCAGCACGCCATCAGCAGGGCTGCCATGACGGCGGAATGTTTGAAACTCCATTGGGCCGTTAATCTTTTCGTATGGGCGGCAGAAGAAATAAAAGTTATAGGCATTGTCGGGTTAAGCGAATCAGATGTTTACTATCAATAAATAAATTGATATTGAGAATTGTTCGCATTATATGAATAGTGCATTCTCAATTCATCTTTGAAACACATTCACGGAAGGACCTTTCATTCTTCCAAATTTTTCGTATACATCTGATTACTCTGCCTTTCCTATTTCATCCATCTGAGACTGCGACTAGGATTAAACAAAACGGCATCAGTTGTTTTCATCACAGTCTAAAATTGTCAGTTGTAATCTTGGTGAAATTACTTATTCATTGACTGAATAAAATTTCATTTAATTAAATTAATTAGTATATGTTGCTGAAAATCCGTTTTCATCCATTATTGTATATGTTTCAATTGATAAATACACAGCGGTGACTGATCAATTTCACTATAAAAATCATTATCTAGCCTCCGGCAAAATATTTTGACCAGCAAACAGCCTGCAGACTGCTCGGACGGCTGACTCACATGGGAATCAACAGACATCAATATTTACAATTTTATGAATTTATTATTTATTCTCCATGAATCATTCAAGACATCCTCAGAAAAGCGTCATTCACGCCGTTGCCTCAGTACGCTGACATTCCCGCCTGCTTGCAAAGCCGAAAAGCTTCACTCTGACTGACCAAATGACGCGAGTCCTGTTGGGAGCAGCCAAACGCTCCACGACGATTGTCAGGCCGGCATTGAGAATAAAAGCCTTCCTCAGCCGGAAAGCCCAGATCACTGCCGCATTGAACTGAAGGCTGAATCCAGCATCTCCTCAGATTGCCGGCACTGGCTGAATGCGCCTGCCAAACACCATTGTCTTTTTGTGGGAACGCAGAGCATTTCCAGCGCTACGGCGAAAGCACATTTTCTGCACTCGACCGTCTCTGCCCAGTGAGCGCCATACCCTCTGTTTTATTCCAATGCCAAGATTTGAGCGTCGCGAATCGTCACCATTCGGCCGCAGACACGTTTGAGAAATGCGAAATCATGACTGACGATTAGCTTGGCGATCTGCAAAGACTCGATTGTCTTGGTGAGACGATCGACCGATGCGGGGTCGAGCGCCGTAGTCGGCTCATCCAAAAGAATCACTTCGGGTTCCATCGCAAGGATGCAGGCGATGGAGACCAACCGCTTCTGCCCGCCGGAGAGCCGAAAAGAGATGTCCTCGGCAAGATTTGCTATTCCAAGCATCGACAGCACATCCAATGCACGAGTGCGCGCTTGAGCGTATGAGAGACCGAGATTCAGCGGCCCGAACATGACGTCTTCAATTACCTCCGGGAAAAAGAGCTGATCGTCCGGATTCTGCAGCACGTAGCCCACTTTTCTTCTGAGTCTTTGAAAGTCTTTCTGTGCAGTTACCGGCACGCCTTCCAGCGAAAGAGACATCGTCTGCGGGCGCTCGAGTCCCGTGAGGATTCTCAGCAGCGTGGTCTTCCCGCAGCCGATCGGACCACAGAGGCCGAGCGATTCCTTTGGAGCCAGTGAGAATGCCGCATTGCGAAAAATCACGCGGTCTGAGCGTGAAAAGGAAAGGTTCTTCACCTCAAGAAGCGCAGTCTGCATCATGAAACGAAATCCCAGACGAGAAGCAGCAAAGCAAGGCCAATCGTCAGAACAAGAAGTCCCGCTTCACCGGCATTCTTCAATCCGCTTGCAGGGACTGGCCAGTGCCCAGAGAATCCCCGAAGAATCAGCGCCTCATTGAGCACACGGCTTCTTGCATATGCCCGGATAAAGAGTGTCGAGATAAAGGCTGCAAGCGTTTGGTAAGAATGCTTATTCATAGAAGCCCGAAAACCTCGGAGCTGAACAGATTCCGAAAGTGAACGGTACGAACGGCTGAGCAGTTCCGTCTCACGCGTCATGAAAAGCAAAAGCGTCACCAGCTTCATCGGCAGACGAGCAGCCCGCAGACCGGAAGCCACTTCCGTGAGCCGCATACCTGGAACAAACGCATCGAAGAGCAGAAAAACTGCATTGCACTTCATCGTGACGAGAAGCGATAGCAGGAGCCCCTCCTTCGTAATATCAAAGACACCCGCTGAAGCAACCGTCACTCCAGGCGTGCTCCAGGGCGTGAAGCACCAGATCAGAATCAGAAAACCGTTCACGGCGGCGAGCCGCCGAAGACGAAGCGGTTCGCCGCTAAACCATGCGGCGAGACGGATCACAACGGCTCCCAAGAGTGCCGCTTCCGCCGCCGACAACGTGGTCAGGAAAGCACTTGCCGTCCCAAGGATGCTCGGAACGGCTAGCCGCAATGCCGGAGACAGAATGAGACGCATGCTTATGACCGCCGGCGGCGAGCCCATGCGGCAATGCCGCCCAAGCCAATCAGCCAGCCCATTCCGCCCACAATTTCCGGGATCCCGGGCGTTTTATCGTGACTCAGCGCTAACTCTCGATAAACCGGTGCAAGCTTCTTATCGAGAACGCGGCTGAAGACCGCCTCAAGCTCGGCTTCACTCATAGCCGCCGCAGCACTGTCTTTTTTCGGCGGTGCAGCTGGCTGAGTCATTTGCGTGCTGACGGGAACAGCTGCCGGGAGCTCGGATGCGCCGGCTCCGTCGGCCGCAGCAAGCTCATCAGCAGGAATCGACCATTGATTCTGATGACCCTCTCCTGCGTTGATCTCCAACTCAAGGCCTTTGGGCGCATGACGCATCGCGTCAGTGACATCGAACCGCCAGCCCCCGGCATCGTCCGTGACGCCGGCCGCCAGAACAGAACCATCGGCGGCATTTTTCACCGTAACGGCTCCCTTTTGCACCCGGCTGCCGCTGGAAAACTTGGATTCAGTGACGACTTGATCACCTTCAATCCAAGCAAAAATATTCACGCGGTGTGCGTTCGCACCCGCACAAAGCAAAAGCGCAAGCGCTCCGGCTGCGATTTTTGATGTGTTCACAAGGGCCTCTCTTCACCAAGATGAAGCAGTTCAGGATAAGTTCGAGCGATCATATCGACCACAAGAGCGGTAATCACGGCTTCCGCCGCCATAATGGGGACGTGTGCCGCAAGGAGCGCTGTTGCCGAAGCAACGAAACCTTCGCTCGAGAATGCCAATGCGCAGGCGGTCATCAGTGCCGCAATTAAAACGCCTGCTGCGCCCGCTAAAGCGCCAGCAATCATCAATCGCCGGCGCGACACGCCAGGGTGAACCAACGCATGGAAAAGCATGCCTGCAGCCAATGCGCCGGTCCCCATCGTAGTTGTGTTGACGCCGAGCACGGTGAGCCCGCCAAATTCAAAGAGCACTCCCTGCAGCAAAAGCGCTGTAAAAATCACAGGGTAGGCAGAGACTCCCAGCATCACGCCGACAAGTCCGCAAAGCAGCAGATGAGCGCTTGACACGCCTATCGGCACATGAATCAGGGAAGCGATGAAAAAAGCGGCGCCAACGAGCCCCGCAGTCATGAGGCGGGACTCATCAAGGCGCTTTAATCCGACGGCGATGCCTGCCGCAGCCGCAGCCGCGCCGGCAATGAGCACTGGCGCGGAAAGAACACCTTCGGCGATATGCATGATGGCTCACTTCACCAGCGGTGCGGTGAATTCCGTCCAAAGCACGGCCCCGAGCTCGACATCCTTCTCAGCGCCGGCTTCTTTGAGCTTATAGTCAGCGTCCGTGAGCGCAGCAAAGCCCCACCAGCCGGCCCACGGCGCAGTGAAAGCGAAGATCCCTTGAGCATCGGTTTTCACGACCTGAGTGACAAAGTAGTCATTGGGAGCCTCGTATTTGCCGTCGCGATTAAAGTACTCCACCTCGACGTCTGCCCCTGCCGCGGGCTTGCCGTCAACCAGAAGCTGACCGCGGAAAGTATTGCCGGCATAGTTGGCAAAAGGCCGTGTGAGCGGAACAATTTCAGTTTTAACGCCTGCAGGCTTATCCCAGCCATCCTCATCGCCGTAGGCAGGAACAATCACTTTCGTGTAATGCACGATGAACTTGTCTTCCGCAGGTTCCCAGTAAGGCTTGGGTTCAACCACAAATTGATAAACCCCGGGACGCGCGAAACGGTAGTCTGCCTGCCAAGAAGCCTTTTCAAAAAGCTTGTCAGCCTTGAGTGAACCCGAAAGATCCGTCTTTCGTCCGTCCTGAACGACATAGAAAGCATCGGGCTTAGCCATTGTCATCCCGTTGCGCTCCATCGGATGAGCAAAGGCGATAGTGAAATGCACATTTGCATCCTTCTGTTCCAAAACGGCGGAATGCTCTGGAATCACAATCCCGAAATGTGCCCAAGCGACAGCGCTTGAAAGCGAAAGAACCGCAGCTGCGGCAATTGTGCTGAATTGAAGTTGAAGCTTCATTGCTCGATGCCTTCTGAGAGGAGATAAATGCTTTGAATACTGCTCGAGAGCAGATATTCATACGTTTTCTTAAATCATCATACGCTCTGCTCCAGATACTGCAAGATGGTCAAACGACCTAGGCATCCACCACCTTTGAGGCATTGCTTCTGAGATCGCACATCCGAGCGAACCGACTTCATTGCATACAACCCTGCCCCTACGGGCAAAAAAGACGTTTGTATGCGGCAATCTCAGCTCCCCGCATCAAGCTCTAATGGCTCTCTCGGGGAAAAAACAAAACTCCCGAAGACTCATGCCCTATGGAATAGGATCAAGTCGTTCGGGAGTTTGGAATAAGAACCTTCCTCCTTAAGAAGGTTCCTGCCGTTCTCTTTAGAAGCTGTAGCGAGCCGAAACCTGAGCGAAGAAGCTGCTCATATTGTCGCTGCCGCAGGCGGCTCCGCCTTGAATGCCCAGACTGAGCGCGCCCTTCTGGGCTTCAATGCTTGCGCGCGAGCGCAGAACATTTTCTGCCCAAACAACCATATTGACGGATCCGACAGTAGAACCCCAAGTCGTCGTTGCTTCGACATCCTTGTCGCCGAAGGATCAAACATAGGCGACATCCAAGAGCGGCTGCAGAGTCCACCCGGAGGCAGCTGCCGTCTTGCCCGTGAACATCAGCCCGACCGGGACCGTCCAGAGACTCTGATGAGTGCTCGAAACATGAGTGCCGTTGCTTACGGTGTAGTCATCCGTGTTCAGACGCACATAGTTGAGCCCGACATACGGAATGAGTTTTGAATTCTCATAAAGCTGAACCGCAGCCTCACCGCGAACCCCAATAGTCCAGACATTGGTCTTCACACTGTCGGCCTTAGCATAGCCGACAGAGGAATCCGTGAGATCGTTGCTGGTACGCAGATAACCGGCCTGCCCGACAATGTTGAACTGCCCGAAGCGTTTGCCCGCATAGAGCGACGCGCCGTAGTAGTCGACATCATTTTTGACGCCGGCATTGGCCGACTGACCGCGTACGCTGCCGGAACCCAGATTGGCCAGCCCGCCGAACGTCATGTCGCTTCTCGTCCACTCACCGCCGACGATCACGCCTCCGAGTTCAGCATTGATCTCATTCATGGACGAATTGCCGCCCAAATCCAGACGCGTGCCGGAAACTTCGGCGAAACACGTAACCCCGTCGACAAAGGTCTGCGAAAGTGATGCACGTTTCTGTGCAGTATCCGTTGCTAAACCCAGCCCCTGCAGAGCGGCTGCCTGAACGCCCGCAGCCGCGGCAAGATTCATCCCGCCTTTCAAATTGGCTTCGCCGAGGAAGAATTCATCCTTGATACGGTCCTTTAAGGGCGACACACTCGGCAGTCGGTTGTAGAAGTCAATCACGCCGGCAGTCTTGATGCCGGTTGTCTGCGCAACTTCTTCGGCAGACTTCTGCGCAAGCGTGTAGGTATCCGTTCCATAGACATACTTCCACAGAATGTTGTCGACTTTCACGGTGCTGGGCGCATCCGCAAGCTTCAGGCTGCCCGTCTGCGTGGTTTCGCCGTCAGCCAAATTGATGCCGACGTTATGGAAGTAAAGAATCGAATCCCCTTCCAGCGTCACGGTCCCATTCGTAATATTGGTCTTCCCTGCGGCGTCCACCACCAGCGTTCCGTTATGAACGACCAGCCCAGCTGAAGCAGCAGTCCCCGCACCGGCAAGGATGGTCGAACCAGTGAGATTCACATTGCCGCTCGCGTAGACCGCAGGGGTATTGCTCGTCAAAGCAGCCGCCCGTTTAGTTTGAGAGAGGAGATCAGCACCGTTCCCCAACCCCAGCGTACTGCCGGCAGTCACCATAACCTTGCCGGCATTGGCAATGTCGGCGAAAGCCGCAACAACCGGGGCAGTTTCGCTGCCGATCGACAAAGTCTTCCCTCTGTTTGCGGCGTTGGGTTCAACGCCAGTGAAGAAGAATGCACCGCCCGCAATCGTGCTCTCAGTCTTGTCACCGTACGAAAACTCTAAATTCGTCAGATCGCCGCCCGAACCAGTAATAGTCGTGAAGCCTTCCAACTTGACCGTCTTCTCAAAGTCCTTCGAGAAGCGGCCGACATTCAAAGCTGCCGTCTGAGCGCCATTGCCGGAAAGCTTTTGCCCCTGAAACACGTCGGCCGAATAGAGATTGATCGTACCCTCTGTAACCGTGGATTGCGCATCGTCGCTTCCCTTATAGAGATAGCCGCCGGCATAGACGTCACCCGTCACGGAACCACTGACCAAATTCACGATCGCGGTTTCCACTGACGAAGCGGCGCGGCTATAAGCTTCAGACCCTGTGTAACCGCTGTTATTCGTGCTGCCCGCCAAACCGCCGCCATAGACGCTGCCGCTGACAGCGGAACCATCAACAGTAATAACTGCCTGCGTTACCTTGGAGGAACCGCCAATCGTCGCCGCACCGCCGCCAAAAACACTGCCGTTAACCGTGCCGCCGGTCAGATTGATCTTAACCGTCTCCGTAGCAACGCTCGCACCTGCACCTGTCGCCACACCCGCACCGAGAATGGCAGCATCAGCCGTTTTAGCCAGATCTGCCGATTCATGGGCGTAAGAACCATTGCTCGGCGGCAAACCGGAGTTGGGTGTATTGCCGTGGGCCGTGTTGAGAATCACATCCATATTGGCGCGGTTAACTTCACCGCCCGTCACCGCAATGACCACATCCTTCGTGTTGGCGACCGCATTCACCGCTTCTGAATTGGTGTCGTCAATCGCCATGCCGCCGCCGTAGAGGCCGTCCACGGATCCGTTCTGCACAGTGAGCGTCGCAGTACCGTCAACATTAGCTTGAGCCATCACTTTGGAAGCGTAGCCATTGGAGCCGGTTGCATACGCGCCGCCGCCGCCCATCAGGAGCACATTTTCATCGCCCAGAACGTTCACGGCCGTACTTTTAACCGAAGACGTTGCCGTGACAGCATCTTTTGTACTCAGAGCGCCCGAGGACAAGGCCACCCCCGCGGCCATCGTGCCGACGTTGTAGCCGCTCAGGATGTTGAGCGTAACGTTGCCGGCTTCAGCCGCAGCCTGAGACTTTGCCGCGGAATCCTGATTAAGCTTAGGATTCGTTCTGGCAATCGCTGCTCCGCCGCCGATAGTGCCGACATGAACGTTCGGTGCAACCAACTTGCCGAGTGTCTCCTATGCGCCAGAGAGCGTGATATCCGAAAGTCCGCCCTCAGTGAGCTTTTTAGCCAGCGTTAAAACCTCTTTCACTCCGCTGACCAGCTGGCTTTTAGCCGCGGCATCGATCGAAGAGCCGTCTGCATCGCCTAAAGTGATCTCAACATCGCCAACCTTTGCTGTTGTAATAGCTTTTGCTTGGTCAGTACCCGCAGACGAAACGGCCAAGCCGCCGCCGGCAAGACCGGCAGTCTGTGCTTGACCGCCTACGGTCAGTGAGACATTGCGCGAAATAGTCTCTGCTGTTCCGGCGACAAGGAGCGTGTCACCTTTCCAATCAATGTAGTCGGCGTAATGGCCCAAGGGGCCCTTTAAGAGAGCCCAGACACCGTCAAATTCCGCTGCCATGGCAGCGCCGCCGCCAAAGACCCCGGCCGCCATGCCGTCCGTAATGGTGACTGTCGTGTCTTTTTCAACTTTGGACGACGCAGTCCCGCCCATCGTCGCAGCCGACAAACCGCCGCCGAAGGCTCCGAGCGTCATCCCCTCATAACCAGCAGACGAAGCTTTCGTTCCGATTGAAAGATGGGAAGTGCCCGTAACATTGGATGTTGCCTCGCCGCCAAGTGCTATGGCACTGCCGCCGGTGAAGACCGCAGCTGAGGTAGTGGAACCTTGCAGTGTGATAGTCGTGCTGCCGTCCACAGTTGCTGTCGTGGACGGTGCGGCAAGCGGGACCGTAAAGCCAGATGCCTTTAAGTACGGACCATTGACATTCAGAGCCACACTGCCGCCAGTCACTGCCAGCAGATTGCCGGAATGGACCGTAATCTCACTGCTCCCTATGCGAGTCACCTCCATTTCATGAGGTTGGAAGAGAATTGGAACTTCAGCCCCGAGGTTAATAACGTTATCTGCTCCTGTTAAACCCAAAACTAATGGCGTTTTGTTATTTTCTCCAACAACAATCTGAGTACCTTTATCCGCCACAACTGGTCTTTTATCTTTACTCACCGTTTGATGAACCAATTTTTCATAGATCGGCTCCAACTTTTGTTCAAAACGTTTTGCAAGCTTGAGAATTTTTAAAGTATTGTCATCAATGTACTGATTACCGCCCGCGGCTCCGACAAGTGTTACGGTGCTTCCTGCCGCATTTGAACCTACACCCAAGGCTGCGCGAATTGCATCTAACTTGCCCGTTTTCAGCGCTTCAGCCAGTTGCCGCAAGTCTCCAGCAGTCTCTATATTCAACTCGCCGTCACCGGATACCAGTTTTGTCGTTGTCTCTTTTTGAATGTTGTCGTTGGTAATAGTTTTCGCTGTGACCGCAGCACTCAAAGCCAAAGCCCCAGCCAGAGCGAAAGCGGCTGCTGTTTTCACTCGCGAAGTCTTGCCGTGTGCTCGCTGCATTTCGGAGGCCACTACATAACCGCCTCGCGCTGTATTCCAAATAATTTTGAAGGCTTTATTCATCTCGATCATTCCATTAGTAATACCTTTTTTCAAGGTATTGTTTCGATCAATATTTAAGGCAGGGTAATCACCACCCCCTGTCTTTGTCAACTTAATAGTTTTCACTAAGCGAAAACCTTTATAAAAACGCAAGTAGACAAATTAAAAAGCCAGTATTCGTTTACTATTTGTACACAGATAATTTGCGTATTCCGTTATCAATGTGCAATTCGTGCAATGCAATTCACAATGAAAAAAAAACGCCCCACCAGCAATTCACTGGTGAGGCGTCCTAGAGATACCTCAGGCCATTAAGCCTTCAGTTTTGTTTAAAAGGCATATTTCGCACGAAGCTGAACAGATGCAGCAGAACGTTCTTCGTTACCCCAGTCGTAGCCCGCGGCAAGACCAAGCGTGAAGTTATCTTTCTGCGCTTCAATGCCAAGCTGACTGCGAACCTTCACGTCGTCAGCGAAAGTAAAGTTGTAGGTGCTTTCAGCACCGGCAAACCGCACCTTGCTGTCGATGTCTTTGCAACCCACCGTCGGAACAACGGCAAGCGAGAAGGACGGTGCAACGCTGAAGCCGGAAGACGTCTGTAACGCCTTTTTCACCTCGGCACCGATCGGGAATTCCACGATCGTAGCGTTAGCGTCTTCAATTGAAACGCCGTGATTCGTCGTGAAGCCGTCGCTCTTGATGTGGTAGACGTCCATGCCGATGAAAGGCGTTACATCAACACCCAGATTAAAGGTCTTCTTCGCTTGAATACCCAGCGAGTAGACGGCCGTCGTCGTATCGGTATCAACATCTGCAGCGCCGCCCACCGTCAGGTCGGACTTCAGCCATGCCGCAGAAACATCGCCCTCAAGATCAATGCCCTGTACCTGAGTCTTCGCATAGAACGAGATACCGTAGTAATTGAAATCATCTTTGCCGGCAACAGAATCATTTTCCGTCTTGCCGCTGCCGCCCATGAAGGCCGCACCCAAAGTGATGTTTTGCAACGCAGCTTCGCCGCCCACTGCAAGACCGTAGGCATCGGTGTCAAGATCGAGATCCTGAGCGCCTGTAGAGATACCCTTGAGTTTCGTCTTGCCGCCAGTCACCTGTGCCCAGAGACCATTCGCGGTGCCGTTTCCAGCATGAGCGCGAACAGCATCGCGAAGTTCCGTGGAGCGGTCCTTGGCCGTTGTGAAGACACCCAAAGTGCCAGCAGGATTCATGGCTGCATCAAATTCACGCGCAATCTGAGCATTGCTCTTCTTACCCGTTGTATCTGTGAGAAGTGCTTCGGCATAAGACTTCACTGCTTCATTATCAGAAGCTGCGCCGGCGTTTGCCAGAGCTGCCCCCTGCATGAGACCGGCGAAGACATCTTCAGCATCTTCGGCTTCAGTAGTGATCTTGCCGTCAGCCCCGACATTGAACGAAACGAGTTTATTCGCGGAGATCAGCGTATCGCCAGCCTTGTTCCAGTAATTCTTATTCACCTCTTCGCTGTTCGTAAGCTGGAAGGTTTGACCGGCTTCGGCGATCACTACAGCCTTTGACGACTCAGCAACCGTAATGGAAGCACCATTATCGACTGTGATAGCGGTATCACCATCCTTGAAATTCTTCACATTCGCTACGAGCACAGAATCTGCCGCGAATGTGACTGAACCAGTAGCGGGGTCGTTGGCAGGAACAATCTTCAGCGAAGCATCAACCACAAGGCTGCCCGTTGAGGCGATCGTGATCGGCTTCGCAACATAAACCGCAGCGAGCGTACCGTTCTCACCACCCCAAGTCAGCGTGCCATCTTTGAAAAGCTGAACAAATGCTGAATCATCGGTTGTACCGAGCGAAACGTAGCTGTTTTGACCAACGACGATCTGACCATCCACATTGGTTTCAGCAATACGGAGACTAGAGGCATCCGTGACCTCCATGCCGTCCTTCCAAGTCGGATCGAGGAAGAACTTAAGTCCTTTCAAACCACCCTCAGCGATAGTGAGCGCCCCTTTCAGGCCGCTCTCACCAGTAGTGCCAATCTGAATCAATGCATTTGCAGCGTCCTGAGCAAGTTTGCCTACCTCGACAGCACCGGTAATGATGTGTTCACCCGCTTTAGCGGCGAGTTCATCAACCTTCATCTTGGCATCGTCAGACACTGAAATTGTGGCCTTGCCGTTATTCAATTCGAGCGTACCGACATTGAGACTGCCCTTATTGACTTCAATCGCAGCTGTAGTACTTGAAGTCGTCCCTGTTGTCAGCTTAGTGAGATCGAACGAACCATTCTCCACAGCAACCGTACCCTCGACATTAACGGTCGAGGTCAACTTACCGCTCGTCTCAACACTGACACTGCCGAGTTTAAGCGTGCCTTGAATATCGACTGCTTTGTCGCCAGTACTTGAGAAGTTAATCAGCTCATCACCACTGCTGCCAACGAGCGTCAGTGTTGTATTTGAGGTGACTTCCACCTTCGAGGCACTGCCAACATTGATGGTCTTGCCGCCGACATCCGCCTGAACACTGACCGTCCCGTCTTTGTCGACATTTTCCGTAGCATCAATTTCGGTGTTAGCGTGAACACCGCCGATAGATGCTGCCTGATCAAGGGTTAGACCGCCGACGAGCTCACCCAGATACGTAACTTGAGTATCTGAACCAAGGATATCTTTAACACTATCCGCATAATTGGCGTTGTATTTTTCGTCTGTAAGTGTGAGCGTGCCCCCAGTAAAAACAAGGTTTTCCCAGTTCTTACTTCCTGCACTTTCCTCCTTACCTTCAGCATCCAGTCCGATTTTAAATATCTGGTCCGAAGAAGTTGCCAGCGTCGCAGTATCGTTGATCGTGAGTTTGCCGCTGGTGAGATCCAATGCTTCAACCGCCATCTTGCCAGCGATGAGTGTGAAATCACCATTCTGCTGTCCTTGGAAGCTCTCAACCGCCATGGTCCCTGCATCGGCTACAGACATTTCGAATTTACCGTTGCTGATAAGCTTGGCTACAGACAATGAGCCCGATTCAACCGCGGCAGAACCTGCTGTGAGGGTCAAAGTCTCGGTCGTTACAGAAGCACCGGCAATCCGCAGATTTTTGTCGTCGTCAGTGCGATTACCGTCAGTATTGACAGTGAATTTGCTGTAATCGTAGGTGCCCTTGGTGTAGGCAACCGAATAGTTCTTCAGCAGCTCTACTGCTTTGACCTGCGCTTTCTCATTTGACCCGACTGTTGTGAAGTGACCGCCAGCTAATTCCAGTTTCTGTTCGGCAGGAGTATCAGTATCCAAACCTAATTTCAACAGCAGCTCTGTTGTATCGTCTTCTGCTGTATTGCCTGCCAAGTCATAGAACTCTTTTGATTCCTCCGCCCAGGTGCCGCCGACAACACCCACTTGGAAATGCATCCCGCCGGTCTGCCGAAGTGTAGAGCCTTCATCAAGGGTAATTGTTTTAACCCAGATATCATCTGTTTCGTCACTTGCTGAACCGTTGATGAAAACTGCATTGCCGGTAATCGCCAATGTATCGCTAATCAGCATATTGGCGTTATTAGTGACCTCGCCGCCGCTGATAGTCAGCTTGCCAAGCTGAAGACTGACATTGATATCTTTTGATGTACTCGTTTGGGCACTGACAGCATTAGATGCCTGTGTGAAGACGGTATTTTGACCGTTGACAATGGTGAGACTGCCGCTTCCTGACGTTACGCCATTGCTCACATAGTCGCCATTGACCGTAACATCGCCGCCGATTTTCAAGGTCGTGTTGTCACCGAGCGAAACCTTGCCGTTCAGTGTTGTTTTGCCATTGAATTCGGCTGTGGTCTCGGGAGCTGGAATTCCATACTCTGAGTTTTCAGCTTCGTACCCTTTCGTCCAGTCATCTTCAAAAACACTTTCCGCACCATTGCGCACAAGAACGACTGCTGCCTGAGCGCCACTGCCGGTACCGTCTGTGCCAATAGTTGTTTCACCATTGAAAATGGCATGACCATGACCGCGAACGAGAAGGCCGTAAGCGTTGTCTGTGCCCTTGGCAGTAAGGTTGGCGGCACCATTAATTTTGAGCGTGCCGACGTCAATCATTGCCCCAACAGCGGATTTACCCTCTGCAGTAATAGTGAGCGTTTTGCCTGCAGCAACCGTCACTGAGCCGGGGTCGTTCCAGATACGATGATTGTTTTGAGTTCCATCGGTGTAGTCCATCCAAATGCCGTAGGCATTTGCATTCGCTCGTTCGTTGACCGCTGTGATCGTTGTATCAGAGTTGATTTCAACGATCGGCTTGGACTTTGTGTTCATTGCGCCGTAGAGACCAACAGCAAGACCGTCTGCCAACCCCGTTACTTTGGCTGAAATAGCTGTTGTAGCCGCATTGAACTGAACCGTGCGAGTCGTAATTTCTGCGTTTTGCCCCAGGCTGTTATCAAAACCGACGCCGATGGCATTCATTCGATCGGAATCCGAGTCTGTCGGATCTGCGGGATTTTGAGCAGCATTTTCTGCAGAAATTGTCGTTGATGCTCCCGTAAAGGTAATGGCCCCGTCGCTCACCGCAGTGCCCATCACGGTATATGGAGTATCACCATCCTTGCGTCCGAGTGCGTCAGTTTTGATGCTAATGGCGGCATCTGACCACTGTACTGCTGTCTCGCTCGACGTCTGAACCGATGCACCTGCAATCACAGACCAAAGATCAACTTTATCCTTGTACTGAGCAAAGCTGGGGGCGCTCGATCCTAGTTCGCCTGTAGCGTCCACAGTCTGCAGCAGCTTGAGATCATCATTGGTGAAAACCTTGTCAACCGCTCCCGAGATGGTCTCGTTATCGGCGGTGAACTGCTTCACGGACGCAAAATAATCGTAGTAGCCTCCATTTTCAAAGTTGTAGAAGGTCCAGGACCATTGCCCATCCGTACCAGTATATTTTTGAACACCTGCTGCCGCCATCCCGGACACAAGAGCAGCTCCTACCGACACCGTCATCAATGTCGCCGCGCGGCGAGCTCCGCCGCGCTGGCTCGCACCGGCTACAGTCTCATTGACTGTCACATAAGCGCTGCGAACAGCGTTCCAAATCGTCTTGAATGTTTTATTCATCTTTAACCTTGATACAAGATGAGAGGCTAGATGTCAAAGCAAGGGCTCCGGCACCCATTAAAAAGCCAACTAAGTAGTTGATTTTTTAAAACCTACCCCCCCCTTATCTGTCAAGATTCGACTTAAAAACTTATTTTATTTTTAGTATTCCGTATATTTTCTGAGCTTTGTTCTAGAAACATAATCAGTAAACGATACTTTCAGTTCCGTGAGTAGTTTGCAAACAACAACTACCCACACTCGACAACGAATCGAAAACTCCAATTCCCCGAGTTGGATTGTCAAACAGAATCTGACATGGAAGAACAAACTTTTGAGTCAGACAAGCAGGCAAGGTCATTGTTTATTCATGCACTGCTGCTTTGTGTAAACCTTCAACCTGTTGTTTATTGAAAACATCTACAGATCGCCTTGTTTGAGATTTTATTTCTGAAAATCAATCTGTTAGAAGTTTACTAGGGGATTACCCGGTTGCAAGGGGGGGGGGGGGGGGGGGGGGGGGGGGGGGGGGGGGGCGTCCCCCCAGCAT